>Ga0315294_10002532_pt1 | contig 19966 bp, 17 predicted proteins | sample YL17G13_40_MG_FD_203626 | JGI IMG/M metagenome (GOLD analysis project Ga0315294, IMG submission 203626) | Sediment microbial communities from Yellowstone Lake, YNP, Wyoming, USA - YL17G13_40 | ecosystem: Environmental > Aquatic > Freshwater > Lake > Sediment | place: USA: Wyoming | collected...
TGGGGGATAACAGGGGGTTGATCAGACTTCATCAGAGCTTCCTTAGATTGAACTCAGTAATATTTTATGATAAACTCATGCGCGTGGGGCTGTAGCTCAACCGGGAGAGCGTTTGACTGGCAGTCAAAAGGTCGAGGGTTCGAACCCCTTCAGCTCCACTCTTCCCTTTGGAGAAGCTCGAAACTCCTTCGTGTACCTTCCCTTCGGCTATTCCGCTGCGTTCCATTACCGCCGGCGAGTTTGCTTGACAGGCTCCATCATCAGCATTAGAGTAGTCCTACCTTATACATTTCAATGTGACCCAGATAGGCTCCTTATAAGGAGGACATCATGAGACTAACAAGAATAGCTGTAGTAGCGCTACTAGGCATTGTTCTAGTCTCTACAATTGCCTGTGATTCATCTTCGACTTCCAATCCAACAGCCATACCAACTTATACTGTTGCACCTACGTCTACTCCTACGCCAACTCCTACCTCCACCCCCACCCCCACACCTACACCTATTCCAACACCAGAAGGCCCAGAAAGAGTAGGGGGATGTGGCACTGACAATTGTACTATGTCATTTGAGGACCTTGGAAGCTCCATGAGAATAAAATGTGGTGAATGTTGGGAAGACGATGTATTTACATACATGGGAGAGTTTATATATGAGGACGAGCCTTATAGGGGGTATGAAAATCTCAGAGACCCATCATATGCCGAACTCATAGACTTCTTGGCAGCTGATAAAACTAATGAGATTCCATATAGTGTGCCAGATTTCATGTGCCAGCATTACTCATTGACATTGAGGGAAAATGCAAACAAGCAAGGCCTGCGGTGCGCATTTGTAGAAGTAGCCTACGTGCCAGTTGAAGGTGGTGTGGGTGTGAACTATGCACATGCTATTGTAGCTTTTAATACTACGGATAGAGGAATTATCTACATTGAGCCGCAGAATGATAGCATATGTCTAATTAGAGAACAATGGGAGCATTTTCTGTGTTGTAGCGGGGAAGGTATAGAAGATTTGTATAATGTCTGCGATCTAACTCCCTATCCCGCTATTATTTATCGGCTAATCCGTATTTGGTAAATCATTATTGTCAAGGCCAATTCAAGCTATTCTTGATAGTCTCTCGGTTCTTACTATGTATATCATAAGAGGTCGCAAAGTCTAACAGGCTCCACTTTCCCCTGGTAACCCTTTATTGATTTTCGGTTAGCTATAAATGTAAGCTGTAAAAAAGCTAACCAAAAGCTAACGCGTATAATCGGACTGATTTTTATTGACTGAACTTTTACGAGTGAAATCGTTTTTGTTGGGCTGACATAAATTTTCTGATTCATGTAGGGGGATGTTCGAAACTCCATAAATAAAAAGGGAAGAGCAATCAGCCCTTCCCTTTTATCGTATGATGTTACTTTGTTGGTTTTATTTGTACTGTATAATCTTACCGCTGGCGCCTATTGCGAAGACATTATCAAAAGAGCTGCCCCATATGTCATAAAGTGCTGTAGTGATAGTGCTATTCATTGTACTCCAAGCGCTACCGTTGTAATGTAACACGGTGCCGCTGTCGCCTACTGCAAAGACGTCATTGGCCCCAGTACCCCAGACACTGTTAAGGTTCTTCGTAGTACCGCTGGTCATGCCAGTCCATGATGTCCCGTTGTAGTAGCGGATAGTGCCGCTAGCGCCTACTGCGAAGACGTTTGAGGAAGATGAACCCCAGACACCATTCAGCGACGGCGGAAATAGGCTTGTGATGCCGTTTTTCATTTTGCTCCAGGCATTGCCGTTATAGTATAGGATAGTGCCGCTGGCGCCGACAGCGAAGACGTTTGAAGAGGATGAACCCCAGACACCGTTAAGCGACGGCGGAAATAGGCTTGTGATGCCACTGGTCATTTTGCTCCAGGCATTGCCGTTATAGTATAGGATAGTGCCGCTAGCGCCGACAGCGAAGACGTTTGAAGAGGATGAACCCCAGACACCGTTAAGCGACGGCGGAAATAGGCTTGTGATGCCACTGGTCATTTTGCTCCAGGCATTGCCGTTATAGTATCGGATATTGCCGCTGGCGCCGACGGCGAAGACGTTTGAGGAGTTTGAACCCCAGACACTGTTCAGCGACGGCGGAAATAGGCTTGTGATGCCACTGGTCATTTTGCTCCAGGCATTGCCGTTATAGTATCGGATATTGCCGCTGGCGCCGACGGCGAAGACGTTTGAGGAGTTTGAACCCCAGACGCTGTTGAGTTGTACCGTAGTGCCGCTGGTCATTGCGCTCCAGGCAGGAGGTTCTAGTCTTACCACTTCAACATCGTAAGTTCCATCAGGATTCTGAGTTATGTTGGCAGTGTAGGCTAAAGACACTCCAGCTGGGATTCGGTCATTAACCCATGGGGAGTCTGATTTGTTGCCGGAGGCATCGAAATAGTGTGTGCTGATGTTATATGATTCGATTCCATCGGTATAAGCTAATGCTTCAGGGTTTTCCTCTAAAAACTTATCAATATCTCTAGTGTCAACTGAGAAACGGACTTTGATATTATCCGGGACGAAAATCCACTCCCTTCCATTGAATGAATCTTCAGAGACAAGTGCTCCTAGTATCTGTACTTCATATTCCCCGGTGCTATAGTTCATACCAATATGTTTCCCATCCGGTGTATAAGCATGCAGGTCTATGTCCGGCAAAGTCATGTTAGTTGTTCCTGAGTATGATTCAACTCCAAATAGATTCTCGTATACAGCGGAGAAGACGTTACCGTCAGGAGCCATAACAGCACCTGCCAGTGTATTTCCTTGAAAGTTTTCAACTGAAAAGGTTGCAGTATGACTGTTTATTGTATTGAGCCTGAAGGTTACTCCGGCATCTGGATCGGAGAAAGTACTGCCGGGGCTTAATAGTATTCGGTTGTTTGCTAACGTCATCCAAAAACCTATCTTATGAGGACTTGCCTCTACTGCATATATGCCTACAGCAGCTGTACCGTAAAGAACATGGTTGATCCAACCTTTAAAATCGCTATCCCATTCGGTCGTTTGGTTTGATCTTAATTCAATGATGTAATGGCAGGTTTTTCCCGTTGATGACGTATAAGTATATCTGGGAACGTTACTGCCATATGACATCTCGGTAAGCACTGGCAGACTATAGCTTGAGCCACTAGCGATTTCAGAATAGCTGAGCCAGCCATAATCCTCCTTTGAAACAGAAGAGAAGTGAACCCTGTCAGCGGGTGAAGAGACCATTGGGTCCCAATACCAGAAAGCGGAAGCCATACCATGGTTATATAAATCGGTAAGACCCAGGGCGTGTCCAATTTCGTGTGTGAAAATAGATAAGCCACAGGTATTATTATAAGGGTTACATGCCTGTGGCTGAGGAATCCAAATACGGGCATACCTAATATTGGATCCGGGAACAGTGTAGACGCCTCCATAGAAAGCCGGCATAGGGAAAAGACTTCCATTTCGTGTTACAAAAACAACCGCCCCGTATCCATTGTCGCTGCCATCATCGTATCTGGTGAAATCAACCGTTTCGTCACTCACAGATACCGCGTCGTCGAATAATTGATAGTTTTCATGGTAGTACTCTGCAGTATTACCCAGGGAGAACCATTCGCCGTTTGACAAGTTGTAATAAACTTGAGGATTCATGGCTAAACTGCCGTATGATACCTCATTGAAATAACTCTTTAGTCTATCACAGACTGAGTTGAACTCATCTAAGGGAATCGTGACACTGCTGCCCTGGAGATTTACTGGTACTATCGCTACATTGAATACATCAGGCTTTAGCGTAACAGTTTTGATAGGTGACCATTGTGATGTCCCTGTACTGCTTCTTGCTTGGGCTTTTACCTGATATGTACCCAGTACAGGCCACCAGTGGCTAGCGGTGGTTGATGTGGAGGACCACTGAGACATCCCATCTCCAAAATCAAAGCGATATTCAATATTGTTGTTTCCATTATCTTCGGGGATACGAGACACCGTATAAGTGAGATTCTGACCAGGCTCTGCAACAGAAAGGCCTTCAGGAGTCGCGGGTGTGGATGGTGGTGGTGGCGCGCTTACAGTGGTAAAGCGCCAGGTTGAGCTTGATACGGATGAAGAAGTGGAGCCACAGTCGTTGACTGCCACAACCCTCCAGTAATAGAGAGTGCCATATGATAGCGTCGGCAGGCTATTATAATAGCTACTGTAGGAAGTGCCTATATATGATGGGTTAGAGGAGGTACCAAAGTATACATAGTAGTAATCGGCACTTGCGCAATCGGACCAGTCGAGAGCAGTGGAGATAGGAATGCTTATTGCGCCATTGGAAGGATTAGGATTTACGGGAGTGCCCGGCGTATCACAGGGCGGGGCACTTTCCGTAGTAAAGGACCGGGTTAAAGACATAACAGATCCGCAGTTATTGACCGCCTCAATCTTCCAATAGTAGCGCGTGCTGTAGGATAGCGACGGATAATATTCGCTACTATACGTAGTGGTATATAAAGCGGGGTTAGAGGAAGTACCAAGGTATATATTGTAATAATTTACATTCGAAGAGTCAGTCCAGTCTAGATACGGATATATAGAGATACCGATAGCGCCACTGGATGGAATCGATAAGCTGGGTGTACTGGGAGTAGTACATGGCGCGCCTCCAGTTGTGAATTCCCATATCGGTCCCCAGATACTTGTACCGCAATTATTTTGAGCTAATATCCTCCAATGGTAGTTGGTGTATTCTGACAATGTTGGTAAAGAATAATAGGAAGTGCCATATGCTGTGCCATAGTAAGAGGAAGAAGGATCGGGGTTAGTACTGAAATACACGGCATAGGAATCAGCGTTGCTATACCAACTGAGGTCGGTATCTACGGAGATGACGGAAGCGCCGTTCGAAGGACTTGGGCTACTTGGCGTTGTTGGGTTGGAACAGGGACGGTCGAAATATACGTCAAGTTGGGGGCAATAGGTCTGACCAAATTCACAATCCCGCACCATAACATACTCTTCGCCACTTGGTGCGTACCCGCTGATATCTCTGCTGCTCCTCAAGCAGAACTTCGTCCAGCCGGTCTTGCTTATCCATGCTAAACCAGCAGAGCTGGGAAGTAGAAAATTCCATCCGCCTGCACTAAAACCGGATGTTCCTATTGAGCCTCCATTACCACTGTAATTGTTTTTGTTGTAATCGCTTTCTACCGCGGGTCGGCGTGGGTAAGTTGGCATTCCGCTCTGAATAACAATGTTAAAATCAGTAGCCGAGTGGTCTGAGAACCCCCACAAAGAAAGTTCGGCAAGATAGATAGTAGCATCATCCGGTATTGATGCTGTATTGAAATACAAGAAACTCCTGAAAACTTCGTATTGATTATCGCTTGTATAATTTTGACCTATCCATGAAACATACGCCCCGTTAAAGATGGCTCCGCTTGTGCTCGACCATGCTGTACTGTAACTAGGATCGCGGGAGTACATTATTGTGCAATCATCTGTGGATGTATCAAATCCGAGGCTGTCGTCTACGACTACCGGATAAGTTGCATTGGCAAATTCAGAGGCATTAACTGTCTTGCCGGTATCATCAACCATTATCTCCAGTGGGCGATAACCTGCATCATATGCATACGGCGCTCTCATCCACACGAAATTCGGAGTCTTGTACGAGTTGGAATCGATTCTTACATCAGCGCCAGGGTCTTCGTTGAAGATGTAATTCTCAATCAATATGCCTTCAATCAGTCTGAGCTGTCTCACGCATACCCCATAATCCCATTCGAGGATGTTGTTATTGTAGTTTTCATCAATGGGGTCAATAGTTATCAACATCGCTTTATCAGGGGCTTGAACAACCTGGCCTCCGATATATACTGTAGGGTCCCATTGTATTTCCTCGCCATCCTTAAACGCAGTGACTTGAGACCCGTTGATGGTTAAATCAAAGAGGTTAACGCCGGAATACCATACCCCCGCCTCCGAGTCCCAATGGAAGCTCGGATCAATTCTTGTTTCCAGGTCTGGCATGTACAAAGGCAGAGAACTGATATGGGCTTGATATTCGTAAACCGTCTGGCCGGTTTCCTCATCTATCGATGAGTTCCCCGTATATTCGATTTCAGTGTTTTGGTTGGCTACTATTACACCGGATTCAGGCTCTTCAGCCTCAACGCGATAGGGATCTTGCACCGGTACAATGAGGGCCGATGCAAATGAACCGAGTACGATTGCGAGAGTGACTACTACAAATAACAATTTCTTCAGCATCTTGGTCTCCTTAAATTGTAGGGTAAGATCCCATTTTAGCCACCAAAGTTATAACTATTCTCAAGCACTATTCGTGGATATAGAGTTAGCGTAATACCGTTCACTTTATAAGTCAACTTACATTATCTTACAACCACCTCTAGTTACCTACGTGATTTCTAAAGTTACTGATTCTATCTTAAACCACTATAAACTAGTTCTGGACTGCACCTCTAAGGCTGGACACAAAGGGTTAGAAGTTCCCGGCGGTGCTCTTCCCTGTTTTGATTCTGCCGGTATTCCTAACCGCATCTGTCCAGTTACAGGGGTTCAATCCACATTAAAGTTCCTCGAAGGCTAACAGGCTCCCTTTCCCCCGGTAACCCTTTATTGATTTTCGGTTAGCTATAAATGAAAGCTGGAAAAAAGCTAACCAAAAGCTAACGCGTATAATCGGACTGATTTTTATTGATTGAACTTTTACGAGTGAAATTGGATTTTGGAGTTTGGTATAGTTTTTCTGATTCATAGGTAAATTGACTGATTGGAGTGTCAGTGATAGACTGGCAGTCAAAAGGTCGTGGGTTCGAACCCCTTCAGCTCCACCAAAATGGCATTAAACATCGGCTCCCTGCCGTCGATACTTGAAGATGGCAGGGACTTTGTGTTTATATGGGGGAGATTATTCATGTGGTGTTACATAAGGCGCATTATTGCGTATCAAAATAGAAAGAGAAGTGCTTATGTATGAAGAAAACAATAATGAAAAATCCTTAAAACCGTTGAAGTGGTATAAGACACTGGCCACTGCAAAGGGTCGAGCCGAATCTGGGGTGTTTCTGATAGAAGGTGACAGGGCTGTCAGACAGGTTATCGAAAGTCATCCAAGGTCGATCGTAGAAATATTAACAGTGGAGGAGCTTGCGAAAGTATACAAGGGTTATCCGGTTAGGCATCTTACGGAGAGCCAGTTCAAGTCGATATGTCTGACAAAAACACCTCAGGGCCCTTTGGCTGTGATTGAAATGCCTGATGATACGGATTCGTGCGATCTTCCCGGTGATATGGGAGATAGGGTTTTACTGCTGGAAGATATACAGGACCCCGGCAATATCGGATCACTGATACGCAGCGCCGTGGCCTTCGGGTACTCCGGAGTTATTATGTCCGATAAATGTGCCGATCCCTTCTCCCCCAAGTGTGTGCAGTCAACGGCGGGCGCGGTGCTGTCGCTATGGATCAGGAGAACGGCTTCATATATGAGCATTATCAGTGATTTAAAAGTTCGAGGATACAATATAGTTGCCACTGCGCTGAGCGGTGATAATCCTCCAACCGTTTTAAAAGGATTGAACAAGATTGCGCTGGCTTTTGGCAATGAGGCAGATGGGCTTTCCGAATCAATCCTTGGGATATCGAATTATCGCTGTAAAGTTCCGATTCGCAGGGAGAATATCGAATCGCTGAATGTAGCAGCTTGCGGGGCTATCTGCATGTATATCAGTTCTGCAAAATGTTAGAAAAGGTGCTTCCTAAAATGGTTTCGTTTTGTTATACTTACCTAATTTTGCTTGAAATTGAGGCTGTATGTCATCTGATTTACTACAACTTGGCGATGAATATTTCGCACGCGGAATGTTCGTTGATGCGATATCGGAATATAGTAAAGTCATTGATAAATATCCCCAGATGGTAGAGGCATACCTGAGGCGGGCTTTAGCTAATCAAAATAAAGGCGAAGTTGAGCAGGCGCTGGAAGATTATAACAAGACTCTCCGCCTGGATCAGAGTGATGCGAGGGCATATCACGGCAGGGGCAATGCGTATATGGAGCTGGGCACTGCCGTTTGCGCAGTATCTGACTACACTGAGGCGATAAAACTATCTCCCGATGTTGTCGAATTATATACCAGCCGTGCAATAGCATATGTGGAACTTGGCATGTATCAGCATGCCGTCAATGATTATGAAAAGGCCATAAAACTTGAGCCTGATGATGCATGCCTGTATGATCGCCGGGGGATGGTATATCATAACCTTCTTGAGTTTGAACATGCTATAGATGACTATAGCAAAGCAGTCAAGATGAATCCATGTTTTGCCGAAGCATTTAACCATCGCGGTCTCGTTTACCAGAGCAAAGGCGAGCTCAGGAAGGCCATCGATGATTATGATAGTGCGATAAGGATCAGCCCTGGTGACGCTAATGCCTATCAAGACCGGAGCATTGCTTACTATAACCTGGGTGAACTGAAAAGAGCGCTTGAAGATTGCAATACGGCGATTCGTCTGGATACTCAAGATGCAAGGGGATATATCAACCGCTGCCTGGTACATTATAGCCTTGGTGAGTTTAAACAGGCTTTGCGCGATTGCGATGAGGCCATACTTCTAGATCCTAACGATTCGTGGGCTTATCATAACCGCGGCATGGTTCGGTATAGCCTGGGTGAGTTTGAACTGGCTATTGAGGATTATAACAGGGCTATTCAACTGAACCCTTCCTGTACCTTGAGCTATAACAACCGCGGGATTGCATATCATGATTTAGGCGAGGTGGATAAAGCTGTTGCTGATTATGACGAGGCCATACGTTTGGATCCGAACGATGTCCAGGCCTATTACAATCGGGGGCTGGCTTACGATGCTATCGGCAAGCCGCTGCAGGCGATCGAGGATTACAACAGGGTTTTGAAATCTCAGGTTAATGACGCACAGGCCTTATATCATCGGGCGCTTGCATCTATCGATGTTGGCAGGTTCAAACAGGCAATCGATGATTGTAATGCTGCCCTTCTCATCGAGCCGGGCAATGGCCAAATATATTACGTTCGCAGCCTTGCCTATGCTAATCTGAACGAGTTCCAAAAGTCGATCGAGGGTTGTAACGAGGCCATCAAACTGGATCCGTATAACGCCTTTGTTTACCATTGTCGTGGAATGATACACCACGAGCTTGGCGAATATAAGCGCGCTATCGAAGATTATAACAAGGCCATCGGCATCGATTCTAAAGATGCGCATATGTATCAGAGCCGGGGGATTGCATATTATAAGCTGGGGGATATGGAGAAAGCTATCGCGGACTATGATCATGCCATTAAGCTTGATCCTAACGATCCGATAACCTACTACGATCGCGGCTTGGCCTTTGCCAGCGTCGGCGATTACAAAGAGACGATACGCAGTCTGGATGAGGCTGTCCGCATCGATCCTGCTGATGCTACAGCTTATTACAACCGCGGCCTTATATATCATAAGATGGGCGAACTGGATAGGGCTGTAGAAGACTATAGTAAGGCTCTTAAATGCGATTCCAGTCAGGCATTGGCTTACTATAACAGAGGCCTTATTTATCATAAAAAGGGAGATTACCAGCAGGCTATAGATGATTATAGCGGCGCCATTCGGATAGATGAGCACAATGTTCAAGCTTATCATAACAGAAGTATTGCCTTTGGCGATATGGGTGAATTTGAGCGGGCCGCCAAGGATAGCGAAGAGGTGGCGCGCCTGGAGTCAAGCGGCAAAGTGATCCGGCAGAACGGCGGCCTGAACGGGTACCAGACGAAGCGCAGTCACAGCAGTCCACAGTTCTAGGGAAACAACTTTAATTTGCTCTGTACTTCATGTATTATAATTCCCCTTAGTTATTAGTTGGTCGTGGGTCATTATCAGGATTTGGTGAAATTCTGACTCATCTCTACGCAGACGATTTGAAAGAGGTGCAGGATTCTTTCTGCTGGGGTTATAGGGGTGTCCCCTATCTTTTTTTCTCATCTCCCCCAAGTTTGGGGGATTAAGGGGGTTAGCCAGAATAGCTCCACATTTCGACAAACAGAGGTGCAGATTTCACCCTTACCTGTGCCTCTCCCCTCAAGGGAGAGGGAATTTAGAAAAGAGGTTCAGGAGAAATTCTCCTGACGGTCCTTCCGCGGAAGGATGGGGGTGTCCCCCAGATTTTTTAAAATTCCCCCTGTAGGGGCGAACCTCTGTGTTCGCCCTATCTCGAAGTTCGAGGGGACTCCAGGGGGTTGGATGATAACTTACCCCACTGATTATCAGTTTCAACTGTTGTTATTTTATTGACAACGGGTGTATACTATCCCACATTCCAACTTTGAGTTCGATGTATTATCATTGCGGAGGTTGGATATGTTAGCTGAAAATGATCCTTGGCAATTCAGCAAATACAAAAAACCTTTCACCATTAGGGACGGTTCCACCGTTTTCCTGCGTCCTATACAGAGAAGCGACGTAGATCGTCTGCTGGGTCTGGTGCGCCGCTTCAGCCGTGAGACAATGTACCTCAGGTTCCACCATATAGTAACAAAGATGTCGCGCGAGGAGGCTACACGATTCTGTACTATCGATTACGATCATACATTTGCTCTGGTAGTTACAATTGGGGAGGGGGACAGTGAAAAGCTTCTTGCCGTCGCCCGCTATTATCGTCTTCCTCGCGAGGATGCAGCCGAGTTTGCCATAGTAGTTGCAGATAAGTATCAGAAACAGGGCATTGGCACATATCTGATGAAAGAGCTGGCTGTTGACGCCAAGGGGAATGGTATACGCTACTTTGAAGGTGAGGTTCTGGTTGAGAACAGGGACATGATGCATGTTATCGAAGCCTGTGGTTTTCAGGTATCTGAGGAGTTGGAGGAAGGGGTTTATCGGGTAGTGCTTGACCTGCATACGTATCAATAAATGGTTCGTGTGCTAAAATGTAATCGGATGGGTGGTGGTATTCTGGATGAGATTTTAAGGAGGCGCTTGTGGCCAGAGTTGAGATAAAGCTACCAGACAAATCGGACTTCACTTTTGAGGTTGAGGTGCGCATGTCGGATGTCAACGCCGGGGCGCATCTCGGCAATCATAACCTCGTGTCGATACTTAATGAGGCGCATTTGAAATTCATGAAACATAAGGGTTTTCCTGATTTCATGGTCGACGGGAAAGCATTTATCAATACCGATCTCGCTATCATTTACAAATCGGAAAGTTTCTACGGAGACGTTCTGCAGATCGACGTGGCCGCAGCTGATTTGGGCAAGTATGGCTGCGATATCGTGTGCCGCGTTACCAATAAAACGCAGAAACGGCTGGCAGCTATTGCAAAGTTGGGGATGACATTTTTCGATTATCAGACACACAAGATAGCTGAGGTGCCGGAGAAGTTTAAACAAGCGGTGGGATAGGAGCACCTTTGGGAGTAAATATTAATGTTAAAAGAATCTTTCCTCGGTACATGGAAGCTCAAGTCTTATGAGGTCAGGTGGGCCAGTGGTAAGGTTACCTATCCATTTGGTGAGAGGCCGGAGGGACGCTTGACCTACACTGAAAACGGATTTGTATCGGTTAACATAATGGCTACAAATCGCCGTAATTTCGAGGTGCGCGAGTTGAAGCTGGGAACGCCGGAAGAAAAAGTGGCATCGGCGGATACTTATATTTCATACAGTGGGAAGTACAACTTCGACGGAGACAAAATCAAACATCATGTCGAAGTGTGTTTGTTCCCGAACTGGGTGGGGAAAGACCAGGTGCGCATCTTCGATTTGAATGGCGACACGCTTGCGCTGAAAACTATTCCGGATCCGCGGGATGAGCAGGGCAGACAGGGTTACCTCATATGGGAGCGGATAAAGCAACAATGAATCTGGCTACCTGGGTCATTTCAAATAGTTTGAACTTCTGAGTGGAATCGCTGCATTCCATTTGGTGTAAGGCATCTCCGTAGTTACCAGCATCCAGAGTTTTAGGTTGACTGCTCTTGCGGGCGTATCTTGAATTTAAATTTAGGGGCGGAACGGGGCTGAGGGCTCTGTGATTCAGGTGCGCTGTGATAAAATGTGCTGCACTGCGGACAAATTAGTTTACCTTCTCTCTTCAGTGCGTATGCTTCAAAAGTTTTAAACCCGCAGATATTACAGAGTAAAACAGACATGAATTCCTCCTAATCAATATACAATAATATAATACAATAATTTATTGTATTATATAAAATATGTTGAATTAATATAACACATTAATCAGTCTTTGTCAATACTTTCTGCTGATCGAACCTACAGGACATAGGTCTGCGCACAGGCCGCATCCGTCACAATTGGTATCTGCCAATCGATCTCCGCAGAAGGTATCGATGATAGTACGGTCGCTGCGGAATGCATAGTTGATGGCTCCGATGTGCCGCTTATCGTTGCAGGCCCAGACGCATTTGCCGCACAGCACGCACTTGTTGCGGTCGAGGGCGATGTCGGGGCGGCTGTCGTCGATAGGGTAGACGTGATTCTTCTTGCGCAGCCGCCGCGTCTTGAGGCTCGTTTTCAAGAAGGCGGCGATGCGGTGCAGCTCGCATTTGCCGTGCTTTGGGCAGTTCTTGCAGTCGACGGGATGCGATGCCATCAGCAGCTCGAACGCCATGCGCTGCAACTTGCGAACGTGCGGCGTGTCGGTGCGAACGATCATGTTCTCAGCTATGTTCTCTGTGCACGCCGTCGCCGGTTCGGAACGTCCCTCTATCTCCACCAGGCACAGGCGGCAGCCGGCATGGGGCGCGACATCACGTATAGCGCAGAGGTTCGGTATGTAGATGCCCGCATCCAGCGCGGCGAAGAGCAGCTTCTCGCCCTTTTTCGCCTGCACGGGTGTCCCATCGATGGTGAGGTTTACCTTCTTTTTAGCGGTCATTGGAGCCTTTCGTCGCGGGCCTGCGCTCGGCTTGCGGCAGCTCGCTGAGCGGCGAGATCTTGATGATCGCTTTGTACTGTGGAGGACATGCGGCAATGCAGGTGTTGCACTTGACGCATTTCTCCTGATCGATGACCTTAATGCCGCTCTTGCCGGTGAAGATGGCTTCAGTCGGGCAGGTGCCGACGCAGGCGTCGCACGAGCGCTCGCACTTCTCCGGCACGATGTAGGTCGCCGTCAGCTCGGGACAGACTTTGGCCGGGCATCTTTTCTCAACGATATGCGCCTCGTATTCCTCTTTGAAATAGCTCAGTGTCGTCAGGATCGGATTGGGCGCGGATTGACCCAGCCCGCAGAGCGAACCTTCCTTAATATCCTTCGCCAGTTCCTCGATGAGCTTGAGGTCGTCAGTTTTGCCCTTGCCTCTGGTGATGTCGTCGAGGATGTCGAGCATCTGAACCGTTCCGAGGCGGCAGAAGGTGCACTTGCCGCAGGATTCATTATGGGTAAATTCCAGGAAGTATCGCGCCGTTTCCACCATGCAGTTGTCCTCGTCGAGGATCACCATGCCGCCGGAGCCCATCATCCCGCCGGCGTGCGATAGGGAATCGAAATCAACCGGCAGGTTGAGGAGTTTTTCAGGCAGACAGCCGCCGGACGGGCCGCCTATCTGTACCGCCTTGAATTTTCTGCCGTTAGGTATGCCGCCGCCGATGTCATAGACTATGTGCCGCAGCGTTGTGCCCATCGGCACCTCGGTCAGGCCGGTGTTGCGCACCTTGCCTGCCAGGGCGAATACCGCTGTGCCTTTCGAGTCGTCCGTGCCGATGCCGGCGAGCCACGCGGCGCCGCGTTCGATCACGAGCGGCACGTAGGCCAGCGTCTTAACATTATTGATAAGCGTCGGCTTGTCCCACAGGCCTTGCACTGCGTTTCGCGGCGGGCGGGGGCGCGGCCAGCCTCGTTTTCCCTCAAGCGATGCGATGAGAGCGGTGGCCTCGCCGCAGACGAATGCGCCGGCTCCTTGAAAAACCTCGATGTCAAACTCAAATCCGCTGCCGAGTATGTCGCCGCCGAGGAGCTTTTTAGCCCTGGCGTGCCTGATGGCGTTCTCGATGCGTTTAACCGCCAGGGGGTACTCTTCGCGCACGTATACATAACCCTTCGACGATCCGATGACATATCCGGCGAGGGCCATTCCTTCTATCACCGAGTGCGGATCGCTCTCTAAAATCGTACGGTCCATGAAAGCGCCGGGGTCGCCTTCGTCCGCATTGCAGATGATGTAGCGCATATCGCTCGGCGTATCGCGGCAGAGCTGCCATTTGTCCGCTGCGGGGAAGCCCGCGCCGCCGAGCCCGCGAAGGCCCGATTTCCCGATCTCGTCGATTATGCGCTGCGGTGACATGTCTAAAGCTTTCGCCAGTGCGCTGTAGCCTCCGGCGGATATGTACTGATCGATATCATCAGGATCGATCTCGCCGCAGTTGCGCAGGAGGTTGCGTTTTTCATATTTAAACCTGGGCTGGTCGAAGATTGCGGGTATGAGTTCATTCTCCTCCAGCGCGCCGATGGCGAACTCGAGGCACGGGTCGCCGCTGATGATGAAGTCGTTCACCAGGCGCTCTGCCACGCCGGGGGTCACGTATCCGTAGCAGATCGGCGGATACCCGGGTTTGGAGATGACAACCATCGGCTCGGCGTAGCAGTAGCCACGGCAGCCAACTTCGGTGAGGGTCACGTCGATGTTTCTGCGCGCGATCTCGTCTCTGAATGCCTGCAGTGTATCCGGCGCTCCCGCGGCGCGCCCGCAGGTGGCGGTTCCTATCGTAATATGTATGCGCTCGTTCGGCGATGTTTCGCTGCGTGCGGAAACAGACTTCTTATAAAGCCTTTCGAACGCCACTTGCGCTGATTTATTTGTGTTTCTTTTCGCCATTATGCTTCTGCTTTTGTAGTTCGAAGTCAAGTAGGATGCCCTTGACGCGGGTTGGTGACACCTTGGCTTCGATGCGATTGTTAACCACAGTCACAGGCGCCATGGCGCAGCATCCCACGCAGGCCACGCGTTCCAGGCTGTATTCTCGGTCTGCGCTCGTCTTGCCTTCTTCGAGGTTGAGCTCCCGTTTCCATGAATCGAGGATTATCTTCCCGCCTTTGATCTGACAGGCTGTACCAAGGCAGACCTTGATCTGCTGTCTGCCGGGCGGCGTCAGTCGTAACTGGTTATAGAATGTAGCCACGGAGTAAACCTCGCTGCTGTGCAGCCCCAGCTTTTCGGCTATTGCCATCATAGCTTCGCGTGGCAGGTAGCCCAATGTCGCCTGTGTTTTTTGCAGAACAGGAATAAGGTCGCTACGCCCTGCGGGGTGTGGGATGATTGTATCGATTATTTGTGCTATAGATAGTTCTGCGCTCAAACGGATGTCCTCTCGAAAACTTTGCAAACTACCTGCCGATTATAACATCACATTGTATCGCTGTTAAGTTGTATTAAGGGAGTTTGCATTTTTAGTACTCAGAGTGCTTTACACCATAAAATAGTTCTGTTATAATATCTTTTGGCTTTCCGGTGGTTTGAGCGAGGTGGCCCCACCCGTTCCCATCCCGAACACGGAAGTGAAACTCCTCAGCGCAGACGATACTGGTTTCACGCGAGACTGCGGAAAATATGCCACTGCCGGGGAGCCTTTTTAGTTGCTTGACACTGGTTTATCTGCTAGCTAGAATAAACCAGTTGTGCCGTACCTATACAGGCCCGAAGGGAGGCGATAATGTGGCGGAGGTGAGACTCGGAGACCATGAGAGCTTTGAAGAGCTGCTCAGAAGGTTCAGCCGAAAAGTACAGCAGGCGGGGATTCTCTCTGAATATCGTCGCCGGGAACATTTTGAGAAGCCGAGCATTGCTCGAAAAAAGAAAGCAGCTGCAAAGCGAAGGAAGTCCGGCAGGAGTTCCAGCAGCTTTAAAGGGTAACAGCGAAGCGATTTCGGTTGTGAGTAAATAAAATGTCGCTTCAGGAACGAATTACATCCGATTTACAACAAGCGCAGAAGAAGGGCGATAAAGCCCGCATGTCTGCGCTTCGTCTTATTAAGTCCGGTATTCAATATGCTGAAATTGCTAAAGGTGCTTCTCTGGATGACGCCGGTGTCATAGATGTTATAAATAAGGAAGTAAAGCAACGGCGTGAGAGTATTGAAGGATTTACCAAAGGCAATCGCAGTGACTTAGTAGAAAAGGAAAAAACAGAATTAGCGATGCTGCTTGATTATTTACCCAAGCAGATGAGCCGTGAAGATGTAATCGAAACAGCCAGGCGGGTATTAAGTGAAGTGGGGGCACGCGGTCCCAGTGATAAAGGGAAGGTGATGTCTAAGCTTATGCCGCAGGTTAAGGGCAAGGCGGATGGGCGTGAGGTTGGCTCCATTGTGGATGATCTGCTTGCCGATTTGTAATTTTCATTAAGAAGGTAAGAAGTCCGCATCAATTTGATGCGGACTTCTTATTTACAGTATATTTTAAAAATTTGTCATTGATGGTCATATAAAAGAACGATAAGCTTTGATGTTTTTTTTAGCGTGGATTATAATAACGGCAATAGGAGTGTAAATATGAAAGTAGTATTGATTCAAGAAGTACCAGGTTTAGGAAATGTAGGGGATGTCAAAGAAGTATCCGGCGGATACAGTAGAAATTATCTTATCCCCAGGGGTTATGCCCAGTTCGCTACTCCCAACGTATTGAAGAAAGTAGATAAGTTGCGAACCGTAGAGGAGAAACGCCAGCAGTCTCTGAATATGGAAATGGCGGATTTCGCCAAGAAGCTGGAAGGGCTTGAAGTAATCATTAAAGCTAAGGTAGGGGGACAGGAAAGGCTTTATGGCTCAGTGACCGCGGCGGACATTGCTGATTACATTAAACAGCTGACTGGGCAGGAGATAGATAAAAGAAAGGTAATGTTATCTGAGGCTATCCACAAAGTTGGCGAGTACGGAGTGTCTGTAAAGCTATCGAGGGATCTTTCCCCTAAGCTGAAGGTCATAGTGGTAGATGAAAGGGCTGAGGAAAAGGCTGGGGATAAAGAACAGACTGAGGCAAAGCCAGAGGAAACGGCTGCAAATTAGGAATATGGTATGACCACTGATAAATTGCCTCCGCATGATATCGAAGCTGAGGAGGCCGTGCTCGGCTCTCTTCTGGTGGATAGCGGGGCAATTAATAAGATAGACACGAAAATAATTGCACCCGGGGACTTTTACCGCGAGAAGAATCTGTGGGTTTACCAGGCATGCTGCGGCCTGTATGAGAGAAATGAGGCTATAGACCAGGTTACCGTAGCTCATGAGCTGAGCCGTGCGTCTAGGCTAGAAGCGGTAGGCGGGGCGGCGTATTTAAGCCACTTGGTATCCAACGTAGCAACCTCTGTACATATCGAGCATTACGCTCAGATCGTACACCGTTTGTCGGTGATGCGGCGGCTGATCAGCGCGGCTTCACAGATCGAGTCCATCGGTTATGGTGCAGGGCCAAACGTCGATGAGGCTATTTCGAAGGCGGAGGATGTGCTGGTGCGTCTGCGCCATGGCGAGCGTAAGCGTGAATTTGTACCCATACGTGATCTTCTTGATAAATACTTTGAAGAAACTGAGGTTCGTCCATTTCAGGGGGATGTTCTATATACTGGTTTCAAAGCGCTCGATAATCGCCTCGGCGGGCTGCGGCGCTCCGATATGATCGTGCTGGCGGCTCGGCCGAGCCTCGGTAAGACCAGCCTGGCCCTGGGTATCGCCAGGAACGCTGCGGTTAATCAGAAAGCGCGGGTGGCGATATTCAGCATAGAAATGTCGCATGAGCAGATCGTGCAGCGTTTTCTGTCCAGCGAGGCGGGTGTGGATTCGCACAGGTTGCGGCTCGGCGAACAGACGGAGGCGGAGGAGAAGAGGATGATGGATGCCACCGGCGTTTTGTCGGAGGCACCGATCTTTATCGACGATTCGCCCGTGCTCAGCATTATGGAGATGAAGTCGAAGGCGCGGCAGCTCCACTTCGAAAAAGGCGTCGACCTTGTAATTATCGATTACATACAATTGATGTACGGCAATGGCAGGGATAACCGTGTTCAGGAAATGACCGAGATATCGCGTTCCATTAAAGAGATGGCGCGTGAATTGGATGTGCCGGTTGTCGCTGTCTCGCAGCTGTCGCGTGCCGCCGAGCAGCGCTTGTCTCACAGGCCGCAGCTTTCCGATTTAAGAGAGAGCGGTTCCATCGAGCAGGACGCTGATGTGGTGATGTTCATCTATCGCGAGGATATATATACAAAAGAAGATGAATGGGAGAAGCATCATCCGGGCGAGAAGTATCCTAAGGGCGTCGCCGATATCATCATCGCCAAGCATCGTAATGGGCCAATCGGGGAAGAGAAACTGCGTTTCTTATCGAATACGGTAAGGTTCACGGATTACGAAGTGGAGAGGGCTGCATGAAGCCCTTCGACGGCTTCCAGAAGAATATGCGGTACACGCCGCTGCCGAATGTGTTTTTCAGCCAGCTCATGCCCGATGTGCAGGACTTGGCTGAGCTTAAGGTTGTGCTGCATATATTTTATTTGCTTTATCAGAAGAAGGGTTATCCCAAATATGTGGCCGATGCCGAGCTTTTGAGCGATAAGGTGCTGATGTCCGGCGTCGGTGGCACTGAGGCTCTTTGCCGCGGCCTGCAGCAGTCGTTGGATCGCGGTATGTTGATTCGATGTGATCTTGAGCGTGAGGGCAAGCCCGTCATATTGTACTTCCTCAATTCCGAAGAGGGGCGGGAGGCGTGTTCCAAGATTAGGAGCGGCGAGATCGACGTGGCTGCCCTCCCGGTTCGTGAGGCTTGCGAGGGCGCTGCGGAGGCGCCGAATATTTTTGAGCTGTACGAGCGCAATATCGGGATGTTGACGCCGATGATCGGCGATGAGTTGAAAGAGGCTGAGCAGATATATCCTGCTTCCTGGATCGAGGATGCATTCAGGGAGGCGGTGAGCAGGAACAAACGAAGCTGGAAATACATCGAAACGATTTTGAAGCGTTGGACCAGCGAGGGTAGGGGAGATGGAGAAACTGGGAGAGATTCTAAAAAAGACCCCGATAAGTACGTCAAAGGCAAATACGGGCACGTCGTCAAGCGCTGAAGCCGGTGATGCAGAGGCAGAGTGCCCGCTGTGCAAGGGCGCCGGTTTCGTATATCCGATGCTCGATTCCGGGCGTCCTGATTACTCGAAGGTTGTCGCGTGTAAGTGCGGTAAGGACGAGCTGGATGGTGAGAGGGTGGAACGCTTGCGCCGTGACAGCGGAGACCTGGCGCTAAAACTTCTAAGAAGCATGACCTTTGAGACCTTCGATCCAAAGCGGGTGAATCTTCCTAAAGAGCAGCAGGAGAATTTAAGTAAGGCATATCAAACGGCGCGTGAGTACGCCAAACATTTGGATGGATGGCTTGTGTTTCTTGGCCCCAACGGCTGTGGGAAGACTCATTTAGCAGCTGCTATCGGCAATCATCAGCTGCAAAAAGGGAATCCGGTCTATTTCAAGGTAGTCCCAGATTTGCTCGACCACTTGCGCTCTGCGTTCGGGCCGGAGAATAGATTGACGTATGATGAGATATTTGAGAGAGTGAAAAATGCGCCTCTTTTAATACTAGATGACTTTGGGGAGCAGGCCAGCACCCCATGGGCGCAGGAGAAGTTGTATCAGGTGATCAATTATCGTTACAATGCGCAATTGCCTACCGTTATTACCTCTTGCTTTTCGCTGGAGGATATCGAGATGCGGATAAGCTCGCGGTTGGCTGACATAAGGCTGAGCACATCTTTTAACATAAATGTCCCGGATTACCGCTCGGATTTATCGCCATCTGAAGCAGGAAAGCAGCAGAGCCGTCGAACGCGGAGGCCGCGTTAAGGTATGATTAACGCTCCTGTACTCGTATTAAATCAGAACTACGAGCCTCTTAATATTGCCCGTGTGCGGAGGGCTTTAGTGCTCGTGATGT
>Ga0315294_10002533_pt1 | contig 19963 bp, 16 predicted proteins | sample YL17G13_40_MG_FD_203626 | JGI IMG/M metagenome (GOLD analysis project Ga0315294, IMG submission 203626) | Sediment microbial communities from Yellowstone Lake, YNP, Wyoming, USA - YL17G13_40 | ecosystem: Environmental > Aquatic > Freshwater > Lake > Sediment | place: USA: Wyoming | collected...
ATGGCTATAACGTGATCTATGAACAACTGGCGGAAGGCGGTTATCAGGTTATTGTTCCGGCATTGTCCGGCATCGTTACCTATGGCCGCACACTCGACGAGGCACGGGAAATGGCGCGGGATGCTATTGTTTGCCATCTTCGCGGCCTCATGAGGGACGGCGAGGAGATTCCAGAGGACCCGTTTTCGGATCGTCCGCCGATTCGCGAGGAGCTGAGAATCAGCCTCTGAGTGCATGCCGCGCAAGTTAAGCAGCCTGAAGCCGCGCGAAGTTGTGCGTGCTCTGAAAAGGGCCGGATTCCATATTCATCAGCAGACCGGTTCTCACATCCAACTCAAACATCCAAACAAGCCCGGTCGAATCACAGTTCCTTACCATGAACGATTCGACCTGCCCAAACACGTTGTCAAGAGCATCATTCGCCAAGCCGTCCTGACCAACCAGCAATTCTTGGACCTGCTGCAAAAATAGCAAGCCTGCCAAAGGCACAGAGACTCGTCTCCGTGCCTTCGTGGTTATCCTTCTAGAATCGTAGCGCCGGGATCCCCGCCTGCAGACGTGCGTGGCTATCGTTTCGATCGGCGTTTATCTGCGTTCATCTGCGTCCCTTTTTTCAGGTGCGCACGGTGACGCCGTCGGGAGCCAGCGCAGCGCGCGTCCTCTTGTGGTACGCGATGTTGGCCAGGTGCAGCGTGCGCACGGCCTGGTGGCCGATTTCCACCGTGGCGTTGGGCTGCCGGCGCGACTTCACGCATTCCAGGAAGTTCTTCACGTGCGGGTCCTTGTTGGTGACGTTGCCCGGCAGGTTCTCCTTCACGCCGGCCGGCGCCTCCCAGCGGCAGTAGTTCTTCTTTTCGTTCCAGGGCTCGGGATAGACTTTGTAGCCTTCCTCGCTCAGCTCGATGGTGCCCTTCTGCCCCTGGAAGATCAGCGCCCAGCCCTTCTGGAAGCTGTTGGTGTAGGTGAGCGTCCAGGTGGCGGTGAATTTCGGGTACTCGACGATGGCGCAGAAGGTGTCGGGCGTCTCGGCCGGCTGCAGCTTGTAGACGCTGCCGTAGGAGAGAGCCGAGAGGGGCCGGTCCACGTTCATGCACCACTGGATCACGTCGATCAGGTGGGTGCCCTGGTCGGTCATGTTGCCGCCCGAGAAATCCCAGAAATAGCGCCAATAGCGGTACTTGACTGGGTCGAACTCATGCTTGTGAGGCGCGGGACCGACGAAGCGCTTCCAGTCGAGCTTGTCGGCTTCCACTTTCACCTGGCGGTTGACCGGGCCCAGGTTCCACCACCACTCGGCCCGCACCAGGTTGATTTCGCCGATGGTGCCCTCGTCAATGAGCTTTTTGATCTCGATGATGGCCGGCGCGCTGCGGCGCTGCATGCCGATCTGCACGGTGCGGTCGGTCTTGCGCACTTCCTTGATCATCTCCGCGCCCTGCTCGATGGACCAGGACATGGGCTTCTCGCAATAGGCGTCCTTGCCGGCGCGGACCGTGTCGATCAGGTGGCGATGGTGCCAGTGCTCGGGCGTGGCGATCAGGATGGCGTCGATGTCCTTGCGCTCCAGCACCTCGCGGTAATCGTTGTAGCCTTTGGCCTGCGGGCCGGCGATTTTCAGGCCCTCCAGGCGGTTGGGCTCGTAGACATCGCAGACCGCGGCCCACTCGCAGCCTTCCTTCTGGAAGTAGCGCATATGGCCGCGGCCCATCCCGCCCGCGCCAATGATGGCCATGACGATGCGGTCGTTGGCCCCCAGAATGCGGTTGGAGACCAGGGGGGCGGCGGCGGCGGCCAAACCCGCGCGCGCCGTCCCGTGGATGAAATCCCGCCGGCTGAGGTCTTCTTGCTGCATATCGCACCTCCACGTGCGCCTCATGTTACTCCATTTGTCCGCGCCCGGCGACCTGGCGACAGCGGCTGTACCGCCGGCCCCGAGACTTTGGCGAAGGCGGTTCGCGGGGATGGCGGTGGTGACGTTGACTTAGTCCCTAAACTTAGTTCATAATGGCCTTGATCTCACCGGATCATGCCCATGGCCACGACGGTAAACATTCACGAAGCAAAGACTCACCTCTCGAGATTGCTGGAGCGCGTGGTGGCCGGGGAACTGGTGATCATCGCCAAGGCCGGCAAGCCGGTCGCCCGTCTGACGCGATACGGGCCGAAACCCAGGCAGCCGCGCCTGGGTGCCGCTCGCGGGAAGCTATGGATTTCCCCAAATTTCGACGCTCCTCTGCCCAAGGCCATCCTGGACGAGTTTGAAAAGTGAAAGCGCTCCTCGACACCCACGTGTTCCTGTGGGCCATCAGTGAACCGGAACGCCTCTCGCCTCGCGCCAGGCGAGTCATCGAGGACCCGCGAACGGTCCGGCTGGTGAGCGTGGCCAGCGCGTGGGAGATCCTCATCAAAGTACAGGCCAAGCGCCTCAAGCTGCCGGAGAACGTCGTCGCATTTTTGACGCGGGAGATCTCCCACATTGCCGCCGACGTGCTGGATGTTCGGATGGAGCACGTTCTGCGCATTTACAGCCTTCCCGCGCTGCATCGCGATCCCTTCGACCGCCTGCTCATCGCCCAAAGCCAAGTTGAGCGGGTGCCGCTGATCACGGCTGATCCGGTGATAGCCAGGTACCCGGTGGATATCGTCTGGTAAGGAATCCGCTCTCCCGCGAAATTGACCCGGCTCGAAGCCGTGAAGTAACATGGATTGCTTGCTCAGGGACCGGAATTCCCGCCTGTGGGGGCGTCCGCGGGAAAGCCCAGGGCCACGGGGATGATCCAGAAGATAACCATCCGGGGCGCGCGACAACACAACCTGAAGAACATCACCGTCCAGGTGCCGCGCAACACGCTGACCGTGGTCACCGGGCTGAGCGGGTCGGGCAAATCCAGCCTGGCCTTTGACACCCTGTACGCCGAAGGGCAGCGCCGCTACGTGGAGACGCTCTCGACTTACGCCCGCCAGTTTCTGGATCAGATGGAGCGGCCGGAGGTGGACTGCATTGACGGGCTGAGCCCGGCCATCTCCATCGACCAAAAGACGACCAGCCGCAGCCCGCGCTCCACGGTCGGCACCATCACCGAGATCTACGATTACCTGCGCCTCCTCTACTCGTCGATCGGGCAGCCGCACTGCCCCAATTGCGGCAAGCCCATCGCCCGGCAATCCACCGAGCAGATCGTGCAGCGCATCATGGCCCTGAAGCCCGACGAGCGGATCATGATCCTGGCGCCCATCGTGCGCGGCCGCAAGGGCGAGTTCAAGAAGGAACTGGAGAAACTGGCCCGCGACGGCTACCTGCGCGCCCGCATCGACGGCCAGCTCCATCCGCTGGAAGAGCAGGTCCGGCTGGACAAGCGCAAGAACCACACCATCGAGGTGGTCGTCGACCGCCTGCCGGTCAAACCCGGCATCGGGAAACGCCTGGAGGCTTCGCTGGAGACGGCCATGAAACTGGCGGGCGGGATCGTGCTGGTCGCGGTGGTGGGCGGCGAAGAACGGCTGTATTCGCAGACGCTGGCCTGCGTGGACTGCGGGACCAGCCTGCCGGCGCTGGAGCCGCGCTCCTTCTCCTTCAACAGCCCCTATGGGGCCTGCCCGGAATGCCACGGGCTGGGCAGCAAATGGGACTTCGATCCGGCCAAGGTCATTGTCGATTGGAACCGGCCGCTGCTGGAAGGCGGGCTGGGGCCGGGCGGAGGCTCGGCCTACATGCAGCGGCAGGCGGCCATGGCCGCCGGCGAACACGAAATCGACCTGCGCGTTCCCTTCGGCGAATTGCCGCAGAGAGCGCGGCAGTTCCTGCTCTACGGCCATTCGCAGAGCGGCGCGCGCGGCGCCGCCGCCCGTTCGCGTTTCGAGGGCATCATCCCGCTGCTGCGCACCTGGTACGAGGAGAGCACCTCGGACACCTACCGCGAATGGTACATGGACTTCATGTCGCCGGTTACCTGCGCCTCCTGTCACGGCCGGCGGCTGAAGCCGGAGAGCCTGGCCGTCAAAGTGAACGGGACCTCGATCGCCGAATTCACGGAGATGCCCGTCTCCCGCGCGCTGGAATCGGTGGGCTCGATCGGGCTCAACCCACGCGAAGAGAAGATCGCCGGGCGCATCGTGCGGGAAATCGGCGAACGGCTGGAGTTCCTGCAGACGGTGGGGCTGGGATACCTCAGCCTGGATCGCTCGGCGGCCACGCTGTCGGGCGGGGAAGGGCAGCGGATCCGCCTGGCCACGCAGATTGGTTCGCGCCTGCGCGGCGTGCTTTACGTGCTCGACGAGCCCTCCATCGGCCTCCACCATCGCGATAACGGGCGTCTGCTGTGCACGCTGGAGCGGCTGCGCGATCTGGGCAACACGGTGGTGGTGGTCGAGCATGACGAGGAAACCATCCGCCGCGCGGACTACGTCGTCGATCTCGGTCCGGGCGCCGGCCGGCAGGGCGGTCACCTGGTGGCTTGCGGCACGCCGGAGGACATCGCCGGCAATCCCGCCTCGCTGACCGGACAGTACCTGGCCGGCAGGCAGTCGATCCCCATCCCGGCCAAGCGGCGCGGCGCCAACGGCAAGATGCTCACGGTGCTGGGCGCCCGCCAGCACAACCTGAAAAACGTGGATGTCAGCTTCCCGCTGGGGGTGCTGACGGTGGTGACCGGCGTTTCCGGGTCGGGCAAATCCACGCTGGTGAACGACATCCTCTACCGGGCGCTGGCGCGCAGGATTTACAGCGCCATGGAAGAACCCGGGGCGCACCGCGGCATCGAGGGCGCCCAGCACATCGACAAGGTCATCCGCATCGACCAGTCGCCGATCGGGCGCACGCCCCGCTCCAATCCCGCCACCTACACCGGCCTGTTCACTCCCATTCGCGAGTTATACGCCATGCTGCCGGAGTCGCGCCAGCGGGGCTACAAGGCCGGGCGCTTCAGCTTCAACGTCAAGGGCGGCCGGTGCGAAGCCTGCCAGGGCGACGGCCAGCGCCGCATCGAAATGAGTTTTTTGCCCGACGTCTTTGTCACCTGCGACGTGTGCCGCGGCCGGCGCTACAACCAGGAAACACTCCAGGTGAAGTACAAGGGCTGCTCGATCGCCGATGTGCTGGAAAGCACGGTGCAGGATGCGCTCCCTCTGCTGGAGAACATTCCGCAGATCAAGCAGAAGCTGCAGACGCTGGCCGACGTGGGGCTGGGCTACATTCACCTCGGCCAGTCGGCCACCACCCTGTCGGGCGGGGAAGCGCAACGCATCAAGCTGGCCCGCGAGCTGAGCCGCCGCCAGACCGGCCGCACGCTCTACCTGCTGGACGAACCCACGACCGGCCTGCATTTCGACGACGTGAAAAAGCTGCTCGACGTGCTCGGCCGCCTGACGGACCTTGGCAACACCGTCGTCATCATCGAGCACAACCTGGACGTCATCAAGACGGCCGACTGGATCCTCGACCTCGGGCCGGAGGGCGGGGAAGCCGGAGGCCGCCTCGTAGCCCAGGGAACGCCCGAGCATGTGGTCAGATCGAAACGCTCCTTTACGGCCCAGGCCCTGCTGAAAGTGTTGCCGAACGGAGTTAGGAGTTAAGAGTCAAGAGAGACGCCTCGGTGCCCAGCTTAGCTCTTAACTCTTAACTCTTAACTCGCAACGTCGTCATGCCGGAAGAATTGCCCGAACAGCATCCGCAACCCGCGACGCAGCCGCAATTCGCGCGGCTGCCGCCCGGCGGACCGCCCGCCACCACGGCAGGCGTCGAGGACCGGCCGGAGGCAGGCCCTTGGGGCTTGCCGGAGGCCTTCCCCGTGGTTGTGTTTCTGTTGTTGCTGACCGGCTTGAGCCTGGGGGCATCGGCGCGGAGCGTATCCCACATCAACGTGCGCGCGGTGCTGATCTCCCAGGCGCTGCTCTACCTGCTGGTCCTGCTCTACATCCACTTCGTGGTGAAGCTGAGGCGCCGCTTGCCGTTCTGGGCGGCGCTGGGCTGGCGCTTGCTGGCCCCCGGCCGGTTCCTGTTCGCGGGACTCGGCCTGGCCCTGTTCGTCCAGTTGCTTCGCCTGCCGTCGGCGAAAAAGCTTCCCATCGAGCGCCTGTTTGAGAACGCGGAGGCGGCGTACCTGTTGGCTGCCTTCGGCATTTTGGTGGCGCCGCTGGTCGAGGAGATACTGTTCCGCGGCTTCATCTTCGTCGCCGTCGAGCGCTCCTGGGGCGTCGGCCACGCCGTCTGGATCAGCGCCCTGCTGTTCGGACTGGTGCACGTCCCGCAATTGATCGGAGGCATCCCGCAGATGGTCGCGATTCTGGGCGTTGGGTTGGTGCTGGGCTGGGTGCGAGCCGCGACCCGCTCGCTGGCCGCTTCTTACTTCATCCACCTCGGTTACAACACAACGCTGTTCGGAATGCTTTTCATCGCCACGCGCGGCTTCCGGCAATGGGGCTGAGTGGCGAGTGATGAGTGACAAGTGACGAGTGACAAGGTATTCTGTCCCGCTCGTCACTTGTCACTTGTCACTTCTTCGCTGCCTATGGTGAAAACAATCGAATGGACCGACGAGGGCGTGGTGATGATCGACCAGACCCGGCTGCCCCGCGAAGTGGTTTTCGTGACCTGCCGCGACTACCGGGAAGTGGCCGAGGCCATCCGCGGAATGGTCATCCGGGGCGCACCGGCCATCGGCGTGGCGGCGGCGATGGGCGTGGCGTTGGCGGTCAAACAGGCGCCCGGCCGCACCGCCGCCGACCTTCAGCCGGCCCTCGAGCAGGCAGCCCAGTGCATGGCGGCAACGCGCCCGACGGCCGTCAACCTGTTCTGGGCCATCGCTCGAATGAAGAGGCGCTTCGCGGAATCGCAGGCGGCCGGCGCGGACGCCGGTCAAATCCGGGAAGCGATGGTTGCCGAAGCCCGGCAGGTGCTGTGCGAGGACATCGCCGGCAACCAGGCCATGGGACGCCACGGCGCGCCGCTGGTGCCGTCCGAAAAAAGCATCATGACCCACTGCAACGCCGGCGCCCTGGCCACCGGCGGTTACGGCACGGCGCTGGGCGTCGTCCGCGCCGTGGCCGAGACGCGCCGCCAGCCGCCCCACGTGTTCAGTTGCGAAACCCGGCCCTTCCTGCAAGGCGCCCGCCTGACGGTGTGGGAACTGCAGCAGGACGGCATCCCGGTAACACTGATCACCGACAACATGGCGGGGCACGTCCTGAAGAGCGGCCGCGTCGGCTGCATCATCGTCGGCGCGGACCGGATCGCCCGGAACGGGGATGTGGCCAACAAGATCGGGACCTATGGGCTGGCCGTGCTGGCCAAGGAACACGGCGTGCCGTTTTACGTGGCCGTCCCAATCTCCACGCTGGATCTGTCGTTATCCTCCGGCGATCAGATCCCCATCGAGCAGCGATCGCCGCGGGAAGTCACACATGTCTTTGGAGTCCCGGTGGCGCCGGAGGGAATTGATGTGGAGAACCCGGCGTTCGATGTCACGCCGCATCGCTACGTGGCCGCCATCATTACCGAGCGCGGCGTGGCCCGCGCGCCCTATGAACAAACCCTCCCCAGCCTTGCGCAGGGGTGCACCCCGGTGGGCTTGTCCACCGAGCCTGCGTCCGGCGGCCCCGGCATTATGTAAGCACGCGCACGATGCAGACACACCCACGCCCCTGCCCGCGACGGCAGTTACGCGCCACCTGCATAATGAAGAGGGTATTCGGTCGGCCAACGGCCTACTGTTTCGCCGCCTTCGCCGCTCGAATCTTGGCCCATCTGGCGCGTTGCGCGTCGGCAATCCTCTTGCGCGCAGCGGCAGACATATGGCGCGGTCCGCCCCGTCCCGGAACGCCAGCCCGACCAGCCTTTCTTTCCACATCACTCAAGGCCTCGATCGCGCGATCGAGGCGATCCACTTCCGCTTGGGCAGCCGCACGCTGTGCCCTGAGCAGGCGAAGAATTTTTGCCAACTGAGCCATGTTTCCTCCAAGTCGCTCATAGTAACGCAGATTCCGGTTTAGGCCGTGAACTATGTTGGTACTAGTACTACCATTAAACCACAATCTCGTTAATCGATACAATCTAACATGTCTGTGGCACATTGCAAGCATTTCTTGCAAGGCAGACGATCCGCTCCTGGCTGTGCCAGCGGCACGGGGCTGCTTTTCTGCCTTTATCAGATACCCCCGGTTGTGATTGGATTCGGCCAGGCGGTTGAGAAGTGCAAGAAAATCGGGGGCGGCCGGTGACCCTTCCTTGGGCGCCCATGGGGCAAAGTCGTTGTGGGCCTGGGCCTAGATTGGGAAGGGCGACCCTGCCGGGCCGCCTTTGCGTTTTTTCTTCAAGGCCGCGTTGCGCGTGTCATCCAGCGATGTTTCCATCGAGCCGCGCGAGAGGCGGCGCACCACGGGTTGAACGAACCAGGCCACATAGGACGGGATGTCGCGGCTGAGGACGAGGACCTCCAATTCCACGTACACACCGCCGTCCGCCTCCTGAAAGCGCGTGAAGGCGTCCAAGCGCCACAGGAACCCATGGCCCTTCCCCGGCGGTAAAGCGGCCTCTTCCGGCGTCCCGCCGTTTTCGATTTCGACCAGGCGCATGCTCTTCTCCCGGCCGTACCATCGCCCCGGGCTGGCCGGCGAATATCGCGTCAGGAAGTCTCCCTCGACCACCGCGGTGACGATGGCCTTCTTCTTCAAGCGCAACCGAAAGGTGTATTGGTTGCCGGTGCGGGTCTGGAGCCGGGAATCGACGACCGTCGGCTTGTAGTAGGCCTTGTAGTTGTCGTAGTCGTTAAGGACGGCGAAGACCATGTCGATGGTGGCGCCGGGGATGAAGATGGCGCCTGCCCAATCGTGGATCAGCCCGCCGGGCACGTTGATTTGCCCGTCGCCCGACGATGGCTCGACAACCACTTCTCCTTTGCGCACCCGTTTCTTGCGTTCCGGCGAGTCGTCGATCCACAGAAAATTCCGTTCGGGCCGGAGGCGGGCCGCCGCTTCCGCCTCGCGTGTGCGCAGGTGCCGCTCATAGGCGGCGACGGTTTCTGTCTTCAGTTCGGCCGCCAGCGAGCGGACAGGGACGGCCGCCAGGCAACAAGCCCCGGTAAAAAAAAGCGCCAATGTTCGGACGCTCACGCTCATAGCTCAACTTTCCACGTGGTGCCGCCGTCCTGCCGCAATTTCTACAATGTCGAACTGATTCTGAGACAGCACACTAGGCCGGCTTCAACGGCGCCCGGCAGTGGGAGCGGCCGCCCTTGGCCAGGTACTGCTGGTGGTATTCCTCGGCCCGGTAAAACGGCGCCGCCGGGCGAATCTCGGTGACGATCGGCCGCCGGTAGCGCCCTGATTTTTCCAGCCTTTCTTTGGATGCCCGGGCGGCCGCCTCCTGTTCGGGGGCATGGAAGAAGATCACCGACCGGTACTGCGTGCCGATGTCGGGCCCTTGCCGGTTCGGGGTGGTCGGGTCGTGGCTTTCCCAGAACAGTTCCAGAAGACGGTCGTAGGAGACCCGCGCCGGGTCGTAGTCGACCAGCACCACCTCGGCATGCCCCGTGCCGTCGCTGCACACGTCTTGGTAGGTGGGGTTCTCCGTCCAGCCGCCGCTGTAGCCCACGGCGGTCGAAAGCACGCCCGGCGCCTGCCGGAACGTCTCCTCAACTCCCCAGAAACAACCCGCTCCGAATGTGGCCTTCTCCATTGTTTGCCCCTAGAACCATCATAGCCTGCATGGCCGGATTTTTCTGGCGGCCGATCCCCAGATTTGAACGTGGGACACGGATGAACACTGATAAACACCGATAAAAACAGGGAGAGCCCCGGGGTAGAAACTCGATCTGTGTTTATCAGTGTTTATCTGTGTCCCGTGAAATCTGCGGATTACTTGACCAAAGGGGTCAGTGTGATCTTGCGGAACTCGACCGGGCCGTGGTCGCCCTGCAGAATGATGCCGCCCGGCTGTCCTTCGTCGGCGTCGGTGGCGACGGCGGTGAGCCCCTCGATGAGGCCGCGGTCGATCACCTTCTTCCCGTTCAGCACCACCGTCACTTCTCGCCCCACCAGCCGGATGTCGTATGCCTGCCACTCGCCGGCCGGCTTGCTGGCGTTCTCGCTGGGCGCAATGCGGCTGTACAAGGCCCCGTTGCTGTGGGTGTCCGGAGAACGGCCATAATCTTCCAAAACCTGCACCTCGTACCGCGCCCGCAGGCCGACGCCGCTGTTGCTGTGCGCTCCGACCCGGTATTCCACGTGCAGCTTGAAGTTCCAGAACTTCCTTTCGGAAACGATGTTGTTGGCGCCGCCGGTGCTCACCAGCAGTCCGTCCTTTACCGACCAGCCCAGCTCCTTGCCCGCAACCAGCGGCAGCCAGCCGGTCAGATCCTTGCCGTTGAACAGCTCCACCGGCCCGCCTTCCTTCCAGGTGCCGTCGTCTTTTTCGTTGATGACGGGCGCGCGCACTCCGACCCACTTGATGGGCGGGCGCTGCTGGCCTTCCACTTCAAACGTCCCCTCCAGCTTGCCGTCCACCAGGCGCGCGGTGTAGACCAGGTGCCGGGTCGTGGCCGGCGCGCCGGGCTTGGGCCGTTCCTTGGGGAAGAAACCGAATTTAAGGACGCCGTCGCGGATGGAGATCTCGTCGATGGTGTTCATGTCGCCGGCATAGGCGCTGACGAATTTTCCCTTGGCGTTGGGCGTTCCGGCGCCTTCGATTTCCAGCCACCATGCCCGGCCTCTCGGCTCGCCGAAGGTCTTGATGTCCCAGCGGCCGTTGAATTGTTCATCGCCGGCAAACCCGCAGCAGGCAGCCAGCACCAGCACCGCAAGAAGTGTCCGCATGATGCGCCTCACCCGCGTAATCTATCACAGAGTGAATCACCGCGGCTCTGGTGCATGTCGCCTGTGCATGCGGGCATACTCTGCGCGGGAGGTGCGGATGATGAGGCATGCAATCCTGACGCGTTCTTTGCGTCTGCGTTGTCCACGCGGGTCTTTTGCCCAACGGCCTACGCTTCGCTGATAATCGAACCTTGGGGTTATGGCTGTCCTTCTCACCTGTCACGAAATCGGCAAGGCTTACGGCGCGCACACGCTTTTCGAGAAGCTGTCGCTGAGCATTCACGAGGGCGACCGGCTGGGTGTGATCGGGCCGAACGGCAGCGGCAAATCCACGCTGATGGAAATTCTCGCCGGCGTGAAAGAGCCGGACAGCGGCGCCGTCTCGCTTCGCCAGGGCACGCGGCTCGGCTACGTCCCGCAGGTTTCAGCCTTCGATCCCGAGAAGACGGCCGAAGAAATGGTACGCGAATCGATTGCCGCGCTGCCGCTGGAGGAGGGCGAGCGCGCGGCGCGAGTGGCCATCACGCTCGGCAAGGCGGGCTTCGACGACGCATCGGTGAAAACCGGCAGCCTCTCCGGCGGCTGGGAGAAGCGCCTGGCAATCGCGGCCGAACTGATCAAGGAGCCCGACCTGCTGCTGCTGGACGAACCCACCAACCACCTCGACCTCGAAGGCATCCTATGGTTGGAAAAGCTGCTCGCCGGCGCGCGGTTGGCCTGCCTGGTGATCAGCCACGACCGCTATTTCCTGGAAAATGCCGCGCGCCGCATGGCCGAGATCAGCCACCTGTATCCGGACGGGATCCTTTACGTGGAAGGGAACTACACCCGCTTCCTGGAAAAGAAGGAGGAGTTTCTGGAGGCGCAGGCGCGCTACCGCGAGGCGCTGGCGAACCGGGTGCGGCGCGAGCTGGAGTGGCTGCGGCGAGGGCCGAAGGCGCGCACCACCAAGTCGCGCGCGCGCTCCGACGCCGCCGAAAGCCTCATCCAGGAACTGGCCGAGACCAGGGCGCGCACCGACACACCCGCGGCGGCCATCGATTTCACCGCCTCCCAGCGAAAAACAAAACACCTGCTGGTCGCCAGAAACCTGGAAAAGCAAATGGGCGGGCGGACTCTGTTCCGCGGGCTGAACCTGCTGCTTTCGCCGGGTAGGCGCATCGGCTTGGTCGGCCCCAACGGCAGCGGCAAGACCACGCTTCTGAACGTGCTGATGGGCGAGTGGGGGCCGGACGCGGGCCGCATCGAACGCGCCGACCTGCTGCGGGTGGTGTACTTCGAGCAGCGCCGCGAACAGATTGCCCCGGAAATCAGCCTTCGGCGCGCACTGTGTCCCGAAGGTGATTCAGTGATCTACCGCGGCCGGCCGATCCACGTGGCCGGCTGGGCGAAACGTTTCTTGTTCCGTGCCGAGCAGCTTGAGATGCCGGTCGGGAACCTCTCGGGCGGCGAGCGTGCCCGCGTGTTCATCGCGCGGCTGATGCTGCAGCCCGCCGACGTGCTGCTGCTCGACGAGCCTACCAACGACCTCGACATCCCCACGCTTGAGACGCTGGAGGAAAGCCTGCTCGATTTCCCCGGCGCCCTGGTCCTGGTGACCCATGACCGCTACATGCTCGACCGCGTTTCGACGGTGGTCCTCGGACTGGACGGCGAGGGCGGCGCCGAGTGGTACGCCGACTATTCGCAGTGGGAGCAGGCGCAAACCGAGCGCCGCCGCGGCGCCAGGCCGGCCGACGGCAGGATGGTCGCAAGAACGGAGCCGCCGGCCGAGCGCCCAGCGCGCAGAAAGAAGCTCTCTTACCTCGATCAGATCGAGTGGGACCAGATGGAGGAGCGCATCCTCGAAGCGGAAGCGGAATTGGAGACGCACCGGCGCGAACTGGAAGACCCGGCCGTGGCCAGCAATGCGGCCCGCGTTCACGAAGTATACGGGCAGTTGCAGGCCGTGCAGAAGCGCGTCGATGAGTTATACGCCCGCTGGGCCGAGCTGGAAGCCAAGCTCAGCCCGGAGTGAAAGACACCCCGGATTCCGTGTGTCCGGCGCGTGAACCGCCCCGGCGGAGCGCGGCTAAGCTGCCTTGGTGCGCACGTTGTCGATGGGATGGCCGATCTCGCGCTCGATCGACTCGACGTTGCGGCGGATCTTGTCCGAGGCCTGCGCGTCGTCCTCGATCTTGATCACCGTCACCACGTGTTCTGACAACTTGCGCACGCGCTCGTGGCACTGGCGAATCAGGTTCATCACCTCGTTCCAGTCACCCTCGATGCAGGTGCCGGCCGGCGTAAGCTGGTGCGGCAGGCCGGAAGCATCGACCACGCGCAGCGCGTCGGCCAGTTGCTTGCTGGTGTGGGTGTCGCCGCCAACCGGAATGATGCTGAAATCGACTAACATGAGACCCTCCATTTCTTTCGGCCGTTCGGAGCGCTGCCGGTCCTCTCCCGGTACGCCGGGCTCCCCGGGCGGCGTTATGCGAAAGGTTTGCTCGCTCTTAAGGTTTTAGATGGTTACTGCGGGGCGGCAGTTGCGGCTGGTGTGAAAAATGGAGGGGCGCACACACCGCGCCGGTGGATGTTTTGTGGCGGTTTACGGCAGGTGCGCCCCGGTGCGATCGACCACGCGCAACACGCGCCGCGAGGCGTCCTTGAGCGTCAGCACCATGTCGCCGGCGCCCCAGGGGCCCGAGTCCCGGTGGCCGATGAGCCGCATCCTGACGGTTTGCGCTTCGGGGATGTAGAACGCGCCGAAGGCCACGCTGTTTGGCGCCAGGTACCCGGCGCCGGTGGCGACGGCCAGAATCGGAGCGGTCAGCGTGAGTTGATAGGAGCCGGCGGGCGATCCGTCGCGGGTGCGGATCTCAGCCGTGTACGTACCGGCGTTGAGGTCCTGCGTGAGTTGCGCGGCGGAAGCGCCGCTGGCCGGATTTCCGACCTGCCTCCCACTGGAATCAAGAATGCGCAGGCTGAACCCGAATGCGGAGCGATCGCCGCCGGCCCCGGCGGCAGCGCTCATCACGGCCGACACTCGCATGCGCGAGGGCAGGGTGAAGGTCAGCGTGGCGGCATCTTCGCCGCTGCCCCAGATCGGTCCGCCCTGGATGAAGCCGCCGTCCATCCTGGCCTTGGCGACACTGGTCTCCGTGCCAAACCAGCCGGCCTGGGCCCCGGCCTCCAGTGTCGCCTCGACGATGTAAAAGCCCGGGTTCAGGAAAAGGCTGAGAAACGGCTCGAACCCTGCCCGCACTTCGAGGTAGACGTACAAACTGCGCGGGCTGTTGGACGCGCCGGCCGCCTCGAACACAATCTCGCCGCCGTATTTTCCCGGCGGTAGGTCGCGGCTGCTCACCTGAATGACGGCCGAACCAGGCGCCCAGCCATAGGGGGTAACCAGCAACCACGGCTGTGAACTGGTGGCGCTCCAGGCCACCGCCGCGCCTGTCGTGTTGGAGATCGGCACGGTAATAGGATCGGGGTCGCGTCCGGGCAGTGCCACGATGTCCAAAGAGGAGCGCACCAACCCGATCTGGGGAGCGCGCAACAGGCGCACGGTTACGCTCACGGTTTGCGGGCCATTGACTGCTTCCGGGCTCGTAAACGTCACCGTCGCCTGGTACACGCCATACTGCATCCCCACCGTATTCAGGTTGAGGATGCTGGCGCCGGGAGCGGAGCCGCCGGATGGATCCAGGGTCAGCCACCTGGCGTCGGACACCGCCGTCCAGGTCAATGTCCCACCGCCGCTGTTGGTCACCTGCACGACCTGCGGCTGCGGGATGGTTCCGGCCAGCGCATCGACCGTGATGGTCTGTGCCGACAGGGTCAGCACCGCGGGCGCGCGGACCGCGAGCGTAACCGGAATCACCAGTGGCGAATTGGCGGCGTCTGTTGAAACTACGCGCACGTTCGCCTGGTAGGTGCCCGGCGCCAGCCCGGCCGGATTGACCTTCACCGAGACAGCGGCGGGGCTGGTGCCCAACATCGCGTCCAGTGAAACCCACGGTTGATCGGCGGACGCCGCCCAGCTCAGGGTGCCCGTGCCGGCATTGGAAATGGTGATCGTTTGAGTGAGCGCCGCCGTAAAAGCGGCGAAACTCAAGGAAGCGGGGGCGGCGGCCAGGCTTCCGCTCACTGTTGTTTGCAGCGCCTCGATGGAGATCAGGTCGGCGGAAAACAGGCGCGGCGAGCTGATGGTCACCAGCCCGCCCGCATTCAGGATCTGCCCGGTAGGAAGCAAGGCGGCGGCCTGCAAAACCCGCGCGCCGGTAAAACCGGCGATCAGGACGGAGCCGCCGGGCTCGCCGCCGGCCGGGTTATACACTTCGACCTGGGCATTGGCGCTGGTGCTGTCGCCCTGCCAGCCGCCCACCAAGGCCACCACGCCGGCCGGAAGCAGGAAGGCGTAGTGATCGTAGCGGGGCGCGCTCAGGGCCGCTCCGGCTGTCCAGGTGTTGGTGGCCGGGTCATAGACTTCGGTGGAGGCCAGCGCCCGGCCATCCCAGCCGCCCGCCACCAGCACTTGCCCTTTGGGCAACACGGTCGCGGTGTGTTGCTGGCGGGCTGCCGCCATCGACGCGGCCGGTTGCCAGGAGCCAGCCGCCGGATCGAGGATTTCCGCGGTGGCCGTTCGGCTGCCGTCGCTGGTAAGGCCGCCGGTGATGAGCACTCGCCCATCCGCCAGTAGCGAGAGGACGGGCCGGGCGCGCGGCGTTTTCAGGGCCGGCCCGGACTGCCAAGCGCCGGAAGCCGGGTCGTAAAGCTCGGTGGAAGCCAAAACCTGGCTGCTGAAGTCGTACCCGCCGGCCACCAGCACCCGCTTGTCGGGCAGGCGAACCGCCGCATGGAAGTAGCGGCTTTCGATCATCGGGCTGGCCGCCTGGAAGGCGTCGCCGGCGGAGGGTCGGAACAGCTCGGCCGCCGATTGGGCAACTCCGCCCCCCATGCCGCCGGCCACCAGCACGTCGCCGTTTCCCAGCAAGGTCGCCGTGTGCCGGCGCCGCGGTCCGATCATCTTCACTATGGTTCCGAACCCATCGCTGGTGTACAACTCCGCCGATTGCACATCGCTGGAATCGCCGGAACCGCCGGTAATCAGCACGCGGCCGTCGGCCAGGACGGTCGTTTGGGCTTCGGCGCGTGCCTCGACCAGTTGCAAAGGGATCGGCGACGAAAGGACATTGATAGTAACGGGGCCGCTGACCGGCGCCAGGGCGTCGAGCTGAAGCCGGACGGCGATCACCACCAGCGCCACCGTCGTGCCCGGGAAACTCACCCGGATACTGCCCAGGTAGACGCCGGCCTCCAGAGAGCCGGGATTCGCCTGTACGCTGATGCCGGTGTTGCCGGGATTGGCCGTTCCGCTGGTGACCGGCAGTTTCAGCCAGGGCGCGCCGGGCGCCGCTTCCCAACTCAGCGCGTCCGTGCCTGAATTGCTGAGGGTGAGGCTGTAGTTGAGCGGGCTGAACTGCCCGGCCGCGGCGCGAAAGTTAATTGACTTCGGCAGAACGGAGATTGAGCTCTGTGCCCAAAGCGCTGGTGCACCTGCCAACAAGCCGAGAATAAGGACCAGACAACTGACCCGACCCGTTTTGGACATGGAATCCCGCTAATCAAAACACATTCCAGGCCCGTTAGTTACGTTTTTTTGGCGGCTCCGCCTTAACCCCAATACCGTTCATCTGATGCGCCGCTCGTTATGGGGATGAGACTCCGGGGCGTTCAGTAAACGGGATGGGGGCTAATGCGGCAGCTTCCCGAACGGGATGCGCCGGACAAACATCTGGTAAAGGTGATTGGCCTCGTGATGGATCAGGAACTCGACCTGGAGGTGCACGTCGAAATGGGCGAACTCCGGGTGCCCGGCGGTGCGGTGCCATTCGGCCGGCGCCAGCTTCTCCAGCCGCTCAGCCAGGGCGTGCCGCTCCTTCAGAAACACCTCGACCAGCAGCCGCCCATCGGCATTCAGCATGGCAGCCATTTCCGGATCCTTTTCCGCCGAGTAGGATTCCAGGGACGGGTTGTCCTTGCTCAGCATGGTCTCAATGCGGGAGGCAAATACCTGCTGGACCCGGCGGATGTGGGCCACCAGTTCTTTCAGCGACCAGGAATCCGCCTCCGGGCGCGAGGTGAAAGCTGATTCGTCCAGTCCCTTGGTCATCCGGAACACGTCGCAGGCATGCTCGCGGAGCCGTTCCACCAGCCGGCGGTGAATTTCGTTCTTATCGTGCATTTCCTTCCTGGTCTTTTCCGGAAGCACGCCCGACATAACCCACCTCTGTCCCACTATTTTACGCCCAAAAAAGAGAAAAAATCGCAGCCCGGAAGATCAGCGTTCAATGGGGAGGTCGGCGCGGCCGCCCCACTCGACCCAGGCTGCGTCGTAGTTCCGCACCCTGGTGAAGCCGAGCGCTCGCAAGACCAGGTACAGGTAGGAGGCACGCATTCCTATGCCGCAGTAAACGACCGCCTCCCGGCGGCGGTCCACGCCGGCGGCCTGCATGATGCTCTTCAACTCCTCAGGGCTTTTCATCCGCCCGCCACCCTTGCCGGTGACGGTGGTCTGCCAGTCGATATTGATGGCGCCCGGGATATGCCCTCCTCGGGCTCCGGGCGCAACGCGCTTCCCCGCGTACTCGTCCGCCGTTCGCGCATCGATAATGACCGGCGTGCCGGCGCCGGCGCCCGGACGCGCCTGGATCCATTCGGCGGTGGCAATGCGCTCGGGATGGGGCCGGGGCTGGAAGTGGCCGGGTGCCACGGTTCGCGTTTCAGTTTCCTGCGCCCCCCCCTCAGCCAGCCATGCCTCCCAGCCGCCGTCCAGGACCCGGACATGCGTGTGGCCGAAGAACTCCGCCACGTAGAAGAAGCGGGCAGCCGGCGGGCCTCCGCGCCCGTCGTACACCACCACGTTGGTTTGCGGATCGATCCCCAGTTCCCGAAAGACGGCAGCCGCTGCCTCCACGGAAATGGGCAGGCCTTCGCGATTCTGGGCCGAGTCGTCCAACCGGTCGGTGGGAAGGCGGACAGCTCCCGGAATGTGGCCCTTGGCGAACTCCTCGCCGGCCCGCACATCGACGAGCCGCACCTGGGAAACGATGGGTTTCAGTTCGGCGGGTTGGATCAGGGGCGATTGGCCGGCCAGGATGGTGGCCGGCGCCGCAAGGCACAGGGCAATTGCCGCGATGGCACGCAGTGCGCGCATGGTGCTCCTTCAAGAACATCGGCTGTGGACCGTGGGCTGTGGGCCCCGCAGCCTACGGCCTACAGCCAACAGCCTACAGCCCACAGCCTACAGCCCATTTGTACCCCAGGCGAGCGGCTCTCGGCAAGCCGCCGGCCGCCGGCCGCGATCAGCCCACGCGCAGGCGCGCGAAATTCTCCTCGACCACGTCCCAGTCGAGGTTCCTGAAGAACGCGTCGATGTAATTCGCCCGGGCCGTGCCGTAGTCGATATAGTAGGCGTGCTCGTAGACGTCCAGGGCCACGATCGGCGTAGCGTTCCAGACCGGGAAGGTGTTCTGGGCATCGCCGGCGTAATTGAACAGGTACTCGTAATCGTGGTCCCACGCGGTCCAAGCCCAGCCGCGCGACGCCATGCCGGTGGCCTTCAGGTCCTCCTTCCACTTCTCAAAGGAACCGAAATACCGCTCCATCGCATTCCTCATCCGGCTCCGCGGTTCCCGGGCCGTGCCGCCAAGATGGGCGAAATAAACCTCGTGGTTCTTTACGCCGCCGATGGCAAACGTCAGGGCCACCTTCAACGACCGGAGTTCGCTGTAGGTCTGGTTGGCCGAGGCGCGGTCGGCATGGCGCAGCTTGTCCATGACCTCGTTGTACTTTTTGACGTAACCCTCATACAGCTTGTAATGCTCACTCATGGTTCGCTCGGAAATCCCATCGAGCTTGGCGGTCAACGAAGCGAATTTCTTTGCCGTGAGCTGTTCATTCATGGTGACAACGGGCATACGTGACTCCTTTCATTCGGTTCATTCGCCCCGGTCAGCGGGTGGCAGTAGGGTGGGATCTGATGCCGGGCGGAGCTGCCGGTGGTGCGAATCCGAAAAGAGCACCCAGTGTCGAGACGTGACGCGCCATCCGGCGGGGCCGACTCCACTTGTTTAGTCAGATGCCGCGGCAAGCAGCAGCGTCGCAATTTTCAGGCTGAGCCTCGCCACCGGGGCCGCGAGTCCCATGGGGAGGGCCGAACGCAGGTGGCCCCGGCCGCGCCCGCGGCGCTTGAAATGAATGGCGCGGCGGCGATTTGACTGGAGCCATCTCAAAGGCGTACGCTTCCGGCACAGGGTTCCCATCGGGAATCCGGAAGTGGAGGAGGTTTTTATGCCGAAAGCCAAGCAGCTAACCGCTTGGGTGCAAGACCGGCCCGGGATGTTGGGCGAGGTGGCCTCCGCGCTGGGGGCCAAGAAGGTAAACGTCCTGGCGCTTTTCGCCGGTGTGCTGGATGGCCGGGGCGCCATTCGGATGGTTGTGGATAAGCCGGCGGCGGCCAAGAAGATCCTCGCCAAGCATGGCTGGGAAACGACCGAAGAAGATCTGTTGCAGGTGACCCTGTCGGACAAGCCTGGGAGCCTGGGGACTGTCGCCGGCAAGCTGGGCCAGGCCGGCATCAACATCCAATATGCCTATGCCGGCACGGCCCACAGCGCGGCCAAGGTCAACGTCTACTTCGCCGTTGGCGATCTGCAGGCGGCGCTGAAGGCAGTGAGGTAGGTCTCTGAGCGTTTGACCCGGTGGTTCGCCGCGGGGGCGGGCCTGGCGCCCGCCCTTGCGGCTCAGCCCGCGGCGGCGGCGGTTTCGGTCGCCGCCCTGTGCCCGCGCGTCCCGTGTTGATGACGCCGCGGAGTTGGAGTTCGTGAGTCTCTCTCCGCTGTTCTGGATCCCGGTTCGTTGGCCGTGCGGTCAGGCGGACGCGGCCGGCTTATAGACCAGCGCGACAACGATGCCCATCACGATCGCCTCCACCATCCCATAAATAAACCACTGCAAGGCCAGCGAGTAGGGAATCGCGATCATCATGTACGTGCCGTAGGCCATCGGAATCGAGGTAAACAGGCCGATGATCACCCCGAACCGCACCCCTTCCAGGATTCCCTTGCCCTCGTAGCCTTTGACAAAGATGTAGGTGAACAGGAACGAGGTGATG
>Ga0315294_10002536_pt1 | contig 19933 bp, 7 predicted proteins | sample YL17G13_40_MG_FD_203626 | JGI IMG/M metagenome (GOLD analysis project Ga0315294, IMG submission 203626) | Sediment microbial communities from Yellowstone Lake, YNP, Wyoming, USA - YL17G13_40 | ecosystem: Environmental > Aquatic > Freshwater > Lake > Sediment | place: USA: Wyoming | collected...
ATATGTTCTGCCTATTCAAAATTGCCTCAAAAGCCGCCCCTATGGCATTTACTGTCATAGCCCCGAAAAGAGGGTTGACCCCTATCTCATCGTATGCCCACTCAAGCCCTATTGAAGTTACCCCCTGCAACAACCCCTGTGTAATTCCACCCCAGATAACATCTGGTTTCCACTGATTGTTTAACCCGGCACTGATACTTGATCTTATTCCTATGCCTGCCAAGTAGGATATGCGCGGATCGACGCCGAGGAGTTCGCCGAGCTCGGTCACGCCGATATAGGCGCATTCGCTGGCGATGTTAGGGGCGATCTCTTTCATGAGATCATTATATGAGAAAGCTTTGCCTGTCGGTGTTGTGAACATGCCGCCGACAAGAGCGCCGGACATCATTCCGGCAAGGTGGGTGATGTTCGGATCAAGGTTGATGGCAGTACCGAGTTCATTCACTCCAGCTATTGTGCCTGACTGCAATATTCCGCTTATTATGCCTACATCCGGATTAAGCGCTCCTGACACCGCACCCGTGAAAAGAGCGCTTCCTATTTGTGAAAGTGATGGGTCTAGCCCCATACTCCGGAATAAGAAACTTGTTCCTAAACTCACGCCCTGGGTTATGACAAATGAGCCGATGGCGGTTGCTACCTTGTCGGTGATGCTTGCGCCAAGAGTTATTATATGGCCTATGCCGGTAGCTACGCTTCTCACCGCGCTTGCTATCGTGTTAAACAGGTTTGGGGTTGAGCTGAAGGCGCCATTTACAGCGGCGGGGATGGTGGCGGCTGTGGAGTTGAATGTGTGGACAAGGGCGTTGAGTGTGGCCCCTATCGCGGCTGAAGCGACTGTGGCCCCTACCGATAATAGCGCGTCGGTCCACGTTCCTACACGCACTACAGCGGCTATAGTATTTACCATGATGTTGACACCAAGCCAGGCAAACCCAATTGGATTTCCTGACAATATAAGAACAGCCGCAACTACAGCTGTTGCGATATTAAGTGCTTTAGCTACGCCCTTCCAGAATTTATTCCACCAGCCGCTGCCGCGGATGTTCTTCTCTTGAGTAACGTTGAGCTGCTTTGCAGGATCTGCCGGAAGTTGTTTCGAAAGCGCGAAACCCCGCCACATCTCCATGAACTCCGCCTTCGAGACGGTAAGCGCGGTACCGGATTGTCCCACGGTGGGGTCGGTGTAGGTGACGGTGCCTTTTTCGTCATCGATGGAGGTGACGAGGACGTAGTGCTTGCCGTCGACGTGCACAATAACGCTGTGTTCGCCGGTTTGCCAGTTTGCCAGTTGGCCAGTTAAATCGTCCCACGCGAGTTTAGACGAATAGAGAATGAGGCCTGATTTGGCTGCGGCCTTGCGCATGGCGTACATGGAAAGCAAGAGATCGCCTGTCGTGTCTTTGGTGATGACGCCGGTGAGGATGTCGACGAGGATGGCGTCCTGGCCGATCTGCGCGAAGGTCTTTGTAATACCTTGGGCGGAGAGCATCGACACGATCGTCTGTATGGCGCTATCGCCAAAATGGAGCGACTGGCCATTAAGCCAGCTAAGGATGGTGTCGATGTCGCTTTGTGTGAGCGTAACGGCTTCGCTCGAAGCTATACCGAACGCGCCAAGCACCGCGTCTTTCTCCGCGGGGGACGCGGAGACGTATGCCGCAAGCAAAGCTGTTACGCCCTGAATGATGGCTTCTTTTCGCGAAGCGCGGGCCTGATATTCAGATAGGTCCTGCAGGTATTGCGTGACCTCCGAGCCGGTGATCGGACGAAGCTCGGTCCGGGCGATATTCATCCAGTAGAGAAGATCGGCATTGTCAGGGTCACGGCCGAGGACTTTCCTGTAATATTGGTAGATGACGGGCGAGGACTCTTTCTGGACGATGTCGCCGAGGATTTTGTTGTAATCATTTTCGATGAGGCTCTGCATCGCGGTCGCGGCATCCTGCTCAATACGCGCCCTGGCCGCGACGACCTGACTGTCGAGGTCGGTATACGCATCCTGCGTCTGCGTTATAAGACGCGCCTCGTAATCATCGAGTTCGGTAAAGACCTTTGAAAATTCCGACAGGTCGTAGACGTTCGGGTCATACTTGGCGCGTTCCTGCGTCAGACGCTCACGCTCCTTCACGATCTGCGCCTGCATATCGGCGGACTTCGCGGCGATGTCAGCGCGCGCAGCACTTTCAGCGTCCGCGAGCTTGGCGAACGCCGCCTCTTCCTGCGTGACGATCTCGGAGAGAGCGCGCTCGTAATTCTCCTCGAGTTTCTGCCGTGCATACACAAACTCCGTCTTCAGGATATTCTTATCGCCGTCGTAGGTATAGAGGACCTGCGTCGTACCACTCTTGTCGACGACCTTTGTGGCGAGCCCCTGGTCGAAATAGGTGATTGTCTGGTCCGCCGTCACGATCTCGACGGGGATGTCGTTATCTTTATCGTAGATGGTGATGACTTTCTGGGCGTCGGAGAGTTTCACGCCGGGGATGGTATCTGTAAGCGTCTCCACATATGCCGAATCGAAATTGAGCGAGGAGATGTCGATCGTACCTACCGGAGTCGACGGGTCATATGTTGTCCTGTTGCCCAGCGCGTCTTCGGTCCATATAAGCGCGCCATTTTTATTATAGGCGGAGGTCGTATTGTTTTCTTTTACCTTCACGTAAGGATCGAGGATGTTCTGTGAAATCGCGGTATAGCTCAACGATATCTTATGAGACTCGTCAAGAACGACCCGGGGCGTAACCGATGGGTTTGACGAAGATAGATTTATCTTATACTGGAGGCATTTTTTGCCGGGAGATGACATGGCTGAAGGTTCGTATCCTGTCAAGGCTTGCGACCACGCGCTCCACGTATCGTCTGGGGTCAGGGTATCTCCCGTCCTCGTCTGGAAGGTGATCGCGGTGCCTGCGGGCAGCTCCTGGCTCCATGAGAGAGACCCAAGCTCGAGGGCGTTGAACTCGATCACTTCAGATTCGAAGGTGCCTGATGACGGATAGTTATATGTTGTTTGTGTAGCGGTAGGCCGTGAGGGCGTGGTGTTGACGATGCCGGGTGAGCCGTTCACATATGCGATGGTAGGGGTGCCGATAATAGCCTGCATCTCATAGAGGGCATAGCCTGATGACACACAATCGCCTCTTGCTGATTGACCTACTAACATCATACCAGATACATTTGACCAGTCTGTTGTATTGTTGACAACGCCTGAGTCAACGCTTCCCGATCCACTGTATGTCAATAGATTGACCCAGCTGCCATTTACGAGCAAGTTCACAGCTGCATATGCGCTGATGCCATAACATCCTATGCCTATATGGTATTTCGTCGTATCGACATTGCAGTTTTGGAATGTGACAATTGCGGTGCTGCTCGCACCGTGAGAACCAGATATATAGGTATTATAAAAATCATCGTCTATGACCGCATAACTCCCGCTGGTCAGCGTCCCTGTCAGGCACGCGTTGCCGCTAATGATGCCGAGATTATTGATTGTGTCGCATATGATATCAACCGCTCCAGTTAAAGAACCGGATGCACCTACTTGCACGTGATGGGCATTGAGATCGAATGAACCGCCGCAGAAGAGTTTACCGTCTAAGGTGAATTCACCCAATACGTTAATAACCGTTCCCGGACTTATGGTAAGGGTTTTGCCCGCATCGACGATGAGCGAGGTGAAGTTATACGTGCCTGCGGCCAGCGTCTCGTCCGCGCTCACGCGCTTGGCGCCGTCAACGCCGGTGCCGTACTCGAGTGTATTCTGCGAGAGGGCGAGGTAGGTGGTGTTGTTCTGCGCATAGAACGACGCATGGTCATGACTCCCGTCTTGAAAGATAGTATTTGCCGCATAGGATTTTTCCGTCTGCACGCCATACTCGTATTCCTTTTTGGAAGAACCGGTCTCTGCGTCTTTGACCAACCCATACGAATAATAGGTCAGGCGCTCACCCGCGCTTGTTTCTACCGCGGCGATCTTTCCGTCCTTCATTATATAGGTATTGCCGTCCCGGATATAGGTGAAGTCTTCCGCATCGTTCCCGGGGCCAAATGATATATCGCGAACTTTTGTACCATCAGGCCTGGTTATCTGCGATATCTGCCCCTGGCAATATTCGGTGAGCGTACCGTCGACGCTCTTTATCGCTGTCAGCTCTGAAATGATGATCGAATCTCTTAAAAATATTTCCTTCTGCGTATCGTTGAGCACACAATCAGAAACCTTGCTTTTCATAGTATCGAGGTAACTGTAATCGTACACAAGATCCGATACCATGAGCGGCGCGTCGCTTTGAGGCGGGTTGTAGCGCGTAATAATACCTCCCGCATCTTTCGTCCATATGAGCAGTCCGTTGTTATTATAGCCATACAGCACGCCTGCTTTTGATACCGTCGCATACGATAGGTTCGATAGATCGCTCGCTTTTGTGGGGGCGCGATTGTATTCTATCGTTATCGGCTTATCTTCCGAGAGTTTTACGACAGGTGTGCATGCCGAATTCGCGGTGGACAAATTAAGTCTATATTGAAGGTATTTCCCTGCCGATGGAATCGCTTCAGCGGTAGCGCCACCCGGCATTTCAGCCGACCACGCGCTCCACGTATTGTCCGGGGTCAGGGTATCGCCGGTCCTGGTCTGGAATGTGATGTTCGTCCCTTGCGGTAATTCCTGGCTCCACGAGAGGGAGCCGAGCTCGAGGGCGTTGAGCTCTATCACCTCGGACTCGAAGGTACCTGATGTCGGATAGTTATATGGCGCTTGCGTGGCGGCAGGTCTCGACGGTGTGGTATTGACTGTACCTGGGTTGCCGTTTACATATGCTACAGTGGGGGTCCCGATCATTACCTGTAATTCACCTTGAGCTGTCGAGGCGCTTCCGCAACCAGCGCCATATCCTGAAGTTACCATCATTATGCCTGTGACATTGTCCCAGCCCAGGCCGCCATTATTGGTCTGGACAACCGAAGACATAGACGAGCCTACTCCTACCCAAGAGCCATCCTTCAGTAAATAAACACTCCCGGATATCCAGGAAGGGCCGTTCTGAACATCCGCATAACCCACCATGTAATAGGTAAGAGAGGCGCTATGACAGGACGGGAAGAGTATCTCGCTTGTTAAGGTTACGACATGCCCATTATCTGCGCGAGGGCCGCTATAGTAAGTGCTGAAGTTATCGTCTCTTACCGCGTCGCTTCCGCATATGAGCGTTCCGGTCATACAGGCGTTGCCGGTTATCATGCCGGAATTGCTGATCGTGTTGCATTGAATATCTACCGCGCCGGTGATGGTACCGGTGGCGGCCACCGTCACATCATGTGCGCATAGGTCGAATGACCCGCCGCAGAAGACGGCGCCGCTTATGAGAGCCTCGCCCAATACGTGTATGGTCGTGCCGGGGCTGACGGTCAGGGTCTTGCCGGCGTCGATGATGAGCGAGGTGAAGTTATACGTGCCTGCGGCCAGCGTCTCATCCGCGCTGACACGTTTGACGCCGTCAACGCCGGTGCCGTACTCGAGCGCACTTTGCGAGAGCGTGAGGTAGGTGGTGTTGTTCGCGTTATAATAGCTTACATTCTGTGCAGTACCAGCCGCATACGATGCCGCGCTTCTGAAAGCAACATTATCTTTGACGAAATACTTATATTCGGTAAGCTTTCCTAATTGTGTCGTGATCGATTGTACAAAACCGCTGTCGTAATATTCCGTGCGGGTGCCGTCCTTCGACACCGCCTCTTTTACCTTGCCGTCTTCCACCTTATAGGTAACGCCGTCTTTTATATAGGTAAGGTCCTGGAGGGCATCGTTCTCATCGAATACGAGATCTTTAATAACGGTGCCGTCTGATTCGGCGATGTCGATGATCTTACCGAGCGAATCTCTTTTGCGTTCTGCCTCGGCGATGAGACCGGCCGTATACGTAGAATCGAATTTGAGGCTGGAGATACTAATTATATCGTTTGGGTTTATAATATTAATGCCCTGCGGATCATAGCGTGACGTAATTCCGTTATTTGTGACGGTTATATAGGCAATATTATGATTGGTAGAGTTATCGCTGCAAATCGTATAGTTTATCTGTATATCCTTGACCTGAGGTGTTAATTGAGGATCTGATGTCGTCATATTCACTTTGTACTGGATGTATCTGGCAGCAGGTGAGGTTATTTTAGAACCAATAGGATCAGCAAGGGCCTCTGACCAATTATTCCACGTTCCGTCATCGGGATTTTCCGTATTCCCTGTCCGTGTCTTTATCGTTATATCCGTGCCTGCAGGTGCTATTTCATTCCAGCATATGGTATTCAGTTCAGTCGCATTAAGCTCCAGAGGACTTGAGGTGAACGAGCCTGTGGTATTGTAGAAGTCATGGTATTCTGCGACAGGCGGGGTGAAGTTTGAAGTCCACCGGGTTACGCCTTTTGATACCCTGAGCTCATCTATCCAGCCATTGAGATAGTACTCATCCACATATCTTCCGATTCGCAATACGGCATTAAAGTTAAGCAAAGCCTTCGAACCGTTACCCGCGACCCACGTTGGATTTCCTAAGCTCGTTCCGTTTAAAAAACACATCCAATCATTGTTGCCGGTACCTTTTCTCACAAGAGCGATATGACACCAATCTGTTGTGATGTTGGAACAAACAAAATCTGCTACGAAATAATTCGCAGCTCCATGCGCATCATCATATTGAGTGATTCTAATTATTTTTTGCCCCTCATAGTTATAATAATAGTTAAATCTCCACGTATCGGCACTTGCTGTCTGAACTTGAGATACGAATGAATGATTTGTCGCGGTTATGTCACTTAGTTTAACCCAGAAATCTATGGTAAAATTACCGGTCCCAAAATACCAATTATCGCTATCGGGTAACGTTACATAATCGCCGCTGCCGTCCAACTTCAGGGCCGATGAGCCGAATTTTTGATTGGCGGTATCGAGCCGGGCATCGCCATAGAATGCGGTAGAATATCCATACCGCGAAGCATCATCGCCGTTGAGATGGAGGAGGAGCGACGTCTGAGGATCCGGCGAAGAAGTAAGCTCAAGGGTTTTGGAATCACCGTCTGCGATGATCTGCGTATTTTGTGTGATGCCTTCCAGATTCAATTGCTCATCCTGTGAAATTTCATATCCGTAATTGGTAACTTGTCCATCAGATGTGGTTACGGATTTTTTAAATCCATTTGGATAATATTCGGTAATGGTCTTATCTGAAGAGACGGTTTTGTACACCTTACGGTCTTTTACATAATATATCGTGCCGTCTTTTTCATATTGAAAATCTCTCGCACTACCATCTTCTCCGTAAACGATATCCTTTATCGTCGTACCATCCTGCAGTTTTATATCATTTCTCGTATACCTAACCTTTTCCCCGTTAGGCATCCACACTTCTATGTACTCGCCGCTTTCATCGGTATAGGTGTACGAATATTTTCTGCCTTTTGAATCTATAATATAGGAGAGCTTCTTCTCTTTCGTATAGGCTTGTGTATTGCCATCCTCATCGTGGACGAGGGTGAGGCCGTCTTCGTACGTATACGTGTAGGTATACAGAATGTCGCCGCCCTTTCTGATCTGGGAGCGGATAAGCGCCTGTGTCGCATCGTCATAGGAATACGTTATCGTGAGGCCTGTGCCGGCAAGCTCTTCGAGTTTGGTCATGCGGCCCTCAGAATAGGTGCGCCGCTGGTTGAGCGCGTTATCGTCTATGACGACATGGCCGTCTTCGTACGACCAGTCGTAGGTCGTGCCGTCCTGTAAGGTGACCGTACGGATCTTGCCGTCCGCATATTCGACTTTGTCGCCGGAGGCATTGATCATCTCAAGAAGCTCTGCGTCCTGATACAGGGCCGTGCTGCCGTCCGGGTAAGAGATGAGCGCGCTGTCGAGCTCGCCGCTGTTCCGGAATGAGATATTCTTTATCGTCGTGCCGTCGGATTTTCTGACCTCTTTGACGAGCCCGTTCTCGTATACGATCTTCGTGGCATCATCGAGGCTGACGCTTTTGATATTTCCGTAGGTATCATAGATACGCTTTATCCCCTCGCGGTCAACTGACAGGTTATGAATGTTGCCGAGATCCGATATATCATACGCGTATGATGACACAACACCGCTCATATCCGTAATAGCGTCAACAAGACCATCCTTCATATCCACCGTGCTTCCGTCATACCTGAACGCTTTTTTTAATATGCGGTTAGAATCATAGACGAGTTTTTTAAATTGCGTCTCCGATTCTATTACTGTCCTGTTGGGCATGATCGACACGACCGGAGGATGGATATCCCCGTTCGAAAGAACGGCGCGTGCGGACGCTGCGATCATGCCATCAGTGTTTACCTGATCAAATCCCGTCTTCTTGATGAAGCTGTTATAGGTGTAGGTGCCGTTATTGGCGCTTGCGCCTAAGACAATCCTGTTATTCACCCAGTCATAATGGCCACCCGATGCGGCGGTCTGGCCTTGGTTGATCGTGTAGGTCTTCACTATGACGCCGTCGGATATTCTCGATACGGTGACTTTTGCGGAATCCGTACCTCTCGACTCGATAAAGTATACATATACGCCGTCGGCTATTATCCCGCTTGTCGAATAAGAAGTGGCTCCGACTGTATAGGTTTTCACCACAGACCAGTTATTCTGGGGATCATATATCTTTACGGTCCAGCCGTTATAGGTCGTGGTGGAACCGTTATCTATGTGGGAGGCGACGTTATAGACATATCTGCCGTCCGAGGTGATGAGGCTATAACCCGCCTGCACCTTACCCGATGCGCGCTCCAGAAGTCCCGACAATAAGGTTATATTGGTCTTTGTACCCGTAGAGACGTTTATCTTCTCGAGGGTCGTGGCGCTGGTCGACACCGGATTATAGATATTGCCGTCGGAGTAGTATGCGGCTGAATAGCTATTGGACGAGGCGGATAGCGCGCCGTAATTTTGACCTGCGATCGTGCCGTGAAGGCCTGTGCCTATCTTCTGGAAGGTATCGAGCCCTAAATTCGTTCCGGACCTTTTGACATAATAATAGGCGCCGTCGGTCACAAGGACGCCCGCGCTATTTAAGACGGTCTCCGCCTTAAAGGTCGTCTCCTGGTTCGCGGTGGTAAGGGGCGTATAATTGACAAGGTCCTGGCCATACCTATATATATCGGATTTTATGTATGACCCCAGATAGAACTTCTTATTGACCCAGTCATATTGGCCGTTGATGGCATTGGTCGTGAGCTGGTTTATGGTGAAGGTGCCGACAACCGCATTTGTCGATAAGGATATCTTTGCCACCTGAGCGGCATTGGTATTCGTCCATTGCAGCGCATACAGATATGTCCCGTCGCATACTATGCCATCCGTTAAGAAGCTCGTGGTGCCGGTGGTGAATGTCTTTATGACAGACCAGGCGTTTTGAGGATCGTATACCTTCACCGTCCAGCCGTTATAGGATGTGGTTGACCCATTATCGATATGGTAGGCGAGATTATAGACGTACCTGCCGTCAGAGGTGATGAGGCTATACCCTGTCTGAATTTTGCCCGAGGAGCGCTCCAGGAGCCCTGATAATAGGGTTATGTTGGTTTTTGTACCCGTCGAGACGTTTATCTTCTCGAGGGTCGTGGCGTTGGTCGAGACCGGATTATAGATATTGCCGTCGGAGTAATAGGTGGCCGCGCAGCTTGTCGATGATGTGGACAAGGTCCCGTAGTTCTCTCCCGCTATGGTGCCGTTATAGCCGGTCCCCACCTTCTCGAAGGTGTTTGACCCTGTGGAACCCGCCCATCTCTTTATATAGAGGTAGGTGCCGTCTGTGGCGAGAACGCCTGAAGACTGCATATATCCCTGGGCTTCGAGCCGATCGGTCTTTGGTGTATTAAAAGGGGTGGCAGTGGGCAGATCCGCGTCGATCGCCAGGGCGGCCAGCGCGCCTGACGCATTGAAGAGATACGTTGAGGCAAGGTTATTGGGTTCGCGTATGGTAAGCTTGAAAGGATTTGATATGGAGCCATATTCTCTTAGGTAATCCGCAGTCTGGATAGTGATGTATTTTTTATCGAGCGTGATTCCGTCTTGATATTCATAATAGGTTGTGCCGGTTGGGTCGACTCTTTTGCTCAGCGCGCCTGCCGGGGTGTAATATAGGCGAGTCTCATCGGCTAATGTTAAGATTATATTAGATACGTTGCCGGATAGGTCGCGTTCGTAGCTTAGGGTGGAGCCGTCGGGTAAGCTTCCTTCCGCAGGTAACGTCGAATATCTTGACGCAGTAAAGAATCCATCCATGTCTATCGTATTCAATCCCGTCTTTTGAATAAGCCCGTCATACGTGTAGATGCCATTATTGTAATTGGCGCCGAGCACAATCTTATTATTGACGAAATCATACTGGCCGTTTATGGCGCCGGTATCGCCCTGATTGATTGTATAGGTCTTGACTATAACTCCGTCCGATATCCTCGATATTGTAATGCGGGCGGTATTGGTATTTCTCCATTCTATACAATAGAGGTATACCCCGTCAGCCACGATACCATTCGTAAAATAAGAACTTGTCCCGACAGTGTACGTCTTGACCACCTGCCAGTTATTGAGCGGATCAAATACTCTTACTGTCCAGCCGTTATAGGTGGTGGTGGAGCCGTTATCTATGTGGTAGGCGACGTTATAGACATATCTTCCGTCAGAGGTGATCATCGAATAGCCTGTTGTAACCCTGCCTGAAGAACGCTCAAATAAGCCCGCGGTAACGGTTACGGTGGTCTTTACGCCTGTCGAGACGCTTATCTTCTCGAGACTTGTGGAATTGCCCGAGACGGGGTTATAGATACAGCCGTCTGAATAATATGTGGCGGAGTAGCTGCGCGATGATGAGGCTAACGTTCCGTAATTCTTGCCGGCGATAGTGCCGTTCAGGCCTGTGCCTATCTTCTGGAATGTGTCGGTGCCTACGCCGCTTGAGGAGGACCTCTTAGTATAGTAGTAGGTTCCGTCTGTCGTGAGGACACCGGTGGTATTAAGGACGCTCTCCGCCTTAAAGGTTAATTCTTTTTTGGCCGGAACCAGCGGAGTGTAATTGACCTCGTCTATGGCATACCTGTATATGTCGGCCCTGGAGTAGCTGCCGAGCCAGAACTTACGATTTACCCAATCATACTGGCCGTTTATCACATTGGTGGTGCCTTGATCTATAACGAATGTGCCGATCAAGGCGCTAGTCTCTAACGATATCTTGGCGACTTTAGCGGAGTTGGTATTTGTCCATTGAATAACATATAGGTATTGGCCATCTGAAACAATTCCGTTCGCGGAGAAGCTTGTGGCGGCTATAGTGAATGTTCTCACCACCTGCCAGTTGTTGAGTGGATCGAATACTTTAATCGTCCATCCGTTATAGGTTGTCGTGGAACCGTTATCGATATGATGGGCGACGTTATACACGAATCTTTCGCTTGAAGTGATCATCGAATAGCCTGTCGTCACCTTGCCTGAAGAGCGCTCGAGTAAACCTGCGGTTACGTCTATCTGGGTTTTTACGCCTGTGACAACATCGATCTTCTCTAGTTTATAGGCGTTGGATGAGATAGGATTATAGATGAAGCCGTCGGAACAGTATGTGGCGGAGTAGCTTGTTGAGGATGTTGAGAGAGTGCCGTAGTTCTTGCCTGCCACTGTGCCGTTTAAGCCTGTGCCTATCTTTTCGAATGTATCGGAGCCTTGATTTGAGCCCCAGCGCTTTATATAGAGGTAAGTACCATCTGTTGTCAGGACCCCTGATGAGGGCATGTACCCTTCGGCAGGAACCATTGAGCTCTTCGGCTTAATAAATGGTGTTGTGGCCGGAAGGCTCGAATCTATCGACATGGCGCATAGCGCGCCTGACTTATTGAATAGATATGTAGAGGCAAGGTTATTGGGTTCGCGTATGGTAAGCTTTAAAGGATTGGACTGGTAGTCATATTCGCGTAGGTAATTTGCGAGCTGCGTGGATATGTATGCCTTGTCCGATATAATGCCGTTTTGGTAATCGTAATAGAGCGCGCCGCTTGGATCGGTCTTTTTTGTAAGGTCGCCTGAGGCGGTGTAGTGATACGCCGTTCCATCGGTGAGGGTAAGGACTATTTCCGATACGTTTCCGGAGAGATTGTAATTGTAGTTTAAGGTGGAGTTGTCGGGTTTTCTCACTACAATGAGATGGCCATCTCTTATAACCTGGACAGAGCCATCCTCCAATGTGATATTGGCTTCTTTCAAAGCCCCATCCTCATTCAGCACAAGATGCGTGATATTGCTGTTCCCGGATGGCTGGATCGAAATTAACGCCCCATGCTCATTAAACGAAAAACGAGTGCCGTTGCTGTCTATGTAGCTCGAAAGGGTCACCTGATATTCTACGGGGCTTTCTGTCCCTCCTTCTGGTACGGGTAGGAACGATGACATTTGAGTAAAGATATAGGTATTGCCGCTAGGCTTTGTTATGGTCTTTAAAATCCCGTCCTCATATTCGATATACGTTCCGTCTAATTTCGTTGTGGCGCTCTTGAGTCTATTATTCGCGCCATAGCGCAATGTTCTTTCAGTATCATCCAAAACGGTCTCTATTATCTCGCCGTGGTCATCCTTTATGTAGGAATAAAGAATCATGGTGCCGTCCGGATACACGATCGATTCGATCAGCTCATCGGCATTATAATTACATAGTGTGCCGTCAGGCTTGGTGATACGAGAGACTGTGCCATTCATAACGATTTGAATGGTTCCATCCGCATAGGTGATTTCCGCGTTGAGGAGATTATTATCGGCATCGACTAAATCAAGCCCGACAATGCGTTGTATGAGTATTGTCCCGCCTGCGGAATCCTTCGTCTCTATACCCTCTATCTGGCCATCCTTATAATGGATAATATCGCCGGATTCCGTTGTGATGGAGAGAACTGCTCCTTCCTCCTGAGGTGTTGAAGACCCTGTCATAGTCATTGTGGTAGTAGTGGTAGCGGGCTCGCTCCCTCCGCTTTTCGGACCTTGTAGTGCTATAGAATTATCGGAGGACTCTTGTGTGGTATCGGAGATATTCTGCGCGGTGAGATTCTGCAGAGCAATGCTGTCTTCTATATCCTGCTTTTGATCGACAATACCTTCGTGAATAACCTGCTGGTCCTGCAGGTATTGGGGAGCAAAGACCTGAGATTGGTCGGTATTGAGCTTGTCCAGGGTGATGTCGATGAGATCAGCGGCAAACGAGACCTGCTGCCAAAAAAATATGCAGGTCGTAAGGCCTGCGATGCATTTGAAGATGATGCGGGTTTTTCCCGATAGGATCACGGCACACCTCGCTTTTTTGTATTGCTACATAGGAGTATACCATGAGAATTCATGTTTGTCAAATCTTTTTTGATGATTTATCAAATTCTGTTTAGCGGAGCCGGGGGGCGTCACCCCCCGCCTGTAAGGTCCCGACGCTGCCGTAGGGGAGGTTTAAACCTCCCCTACGGCCATATGTCTATAAGGATTATTAGTCGACCGAGACGATCTTGACCTTGAAATTGAGCGTCTTGCCGGCGAGCGGATGGTTGAAATCGATCGTCACCTTGTCCTTCTTCACGGCGACGATCTTGACCACCATGTGTTCCCCGTCCTGGCCCTTCACGCGAAGCAATACGCCGGGCGCAGGTGTAATCTCTTTCGGCAGCGATGAGCGCGGCACGTCCTTGAGGGCCTCCTTATCCACGATACCGTACCCTTGCGCGGGCGTCAGGGTAACGGTCTTCTCCTGTCCTGCCGACATGCCTGTGAGCTCTTTCTCGAGCGCGGGCAAGATGTTGCTCTTGCCGAGCGTGAACTCCACCGGCTTCTTCCCTATCGAGCTTTCGACCACTTTTTCGTCAACGGTCAGGGTGTAATCGAACGCCACTTTGCTGCCGTTCTGTATCGCAACGGGTGCGCCTTCCACGGCATGCGCAGGCGAAATCGCCGATGTGATCATGGCACATGCAATGAGCGCTGTATAAAGATATTTCATGACATCTCCTTGTCAGGTTGTCGTGCCCGCAGGCACAAGGTCACAATAGACAAAGCGGCTATCGCGCAAGACGATCTCGCCCCTTGTTATCGCAATACTTTTCTTGAATATGGGTCCGGCGTAGACGAAGGAATGGAATTCGCCGTTCTCGCCGCAGGGATCAACGCCTGCGGGCAGCGCGGATACAAAGTCTTCGTCATACTCCCTTCCCGCGAAAGATCCGTCAAGGAGTTTTGTGTCGACGCACGTCACGACCGCCTTGAACCCTTCCTTAATAAACGCGTCCGCAAGTTCCTGCGTATCTTTCTTCCAAAGGGGGAATAGAGCCTCCATGCCGACCCCGGCGAGGTTCTTCTGGCGGTATGCGCGCACATCCTCAAGAAAAATATCGCCAAAGACGACAGAGCCCACGCCCTTCTTCCTATAATAAAGGAGTGTCTCTCTCATCGCGTCCTCATACGACTGATGCGACGCGTCCTTCGTGATGAAAACCTTCTCGAGCGGCAAGCCTATCGACTCCGCCTGCGCCTCAAGGAGTGTGCACCTGACGCCATGCATACTTATCCTGTCGTAATCTTTGGTGATGGTCGTCAATAACGCCTGAATTTTATACGCACCCGATCTTTTCAATTCGTGCAGGGCCATCGCGCTGTCTTTGCCGCCGCTCCACGCGAAGAGAGTACCTTCAAGTTGCGCAGGAACGTAGGCGAGGTTTAAACCTCGCCTACGTTCTTCGGCTAAACTCGTCTTGTCTGCGGCATCGTTAGAATACATGGACACCCACCTTTTTTAACAACGCCGCCAATTTTGCCAGAGGCAGCCCGACCACATTGTAGTAGCATCCTTCGATGTGGTCGATAAAAAGGGCGCCGAGGCCCTGAATATCGAAGGAGCCTGCCTTGTCGAGCGGTGAGACTTTCTTGAAATACCCCCGGATCTCGGCATCGGTCAGCCGCATCATGTAGACTTTCGTCTTTTCGTACGCGGTAAATTCATCTTTGCGGTCGATATCGAGCACCGCAATGCCGGTATAGACCCACTGGGGCTTTCGCGAGAGGAGCTTCAACGTCCGGAAGGCGTCGGGCATATCTTTTGGTTTACCGATGATCTTCTTTCCGACCAGCACAACCGTATCAGCTGAGATGACGACACCGGAATTGTAGCGACGTGCGATGTTCCGTGCCTTTGCACGGGCGTTGGCGACGACTAACGCGGCACATCCTTTTGTGAGCGAACGACTCTCCCTGGCATTAGATGCGGCAGTCGAGAATTTCAGTCCCACCTGTCTGAGGAGCGCCCGCCGCGCTTTCGAGCGCGATGCCAGTATTATTTTGCGCATAATCCCGCCACGTATCCCGACGCCCAGGCCCAGGCGAGGTTATATCCCCCGCGCTTCCCATGGACGTCGAGCGCTTCCCCTGCGAGATAGACGCCTTTTATTTTCTTCGACTCGAGGGTCGCCTCATTCACCTCGTCGATGGTGACACCTCCCGCGGTGAATTCGGCTTCGTTCCATCCCCGCGTTCCCAGCACCGTAAAACGCTTATCCTTCACCGCGCTCACCATATAGCCTATATCTTTATCTTTTATTATACCTGATAGTGCCAGGCTTACCCTGTTCGGCAATATCCCTACGAATAATTCTTCGCGTCTCCAACCATCCTGGAGCCGCTTCGAAAGCACCGCACCTAACGCAGCTTTGTCAATCAAAGGCGCCATATCGACCGACACGGCAACGTCTCTCTGCCTCTGACGGTTCACCGCTATCGAGATCTCGTCGCTCACATCGAGAATGGCGGTGCCGGAGAGTCCGTATTTCGTAAAGAGGACTTCTCCCGAAACCTCTGATACAACCTTTCCATCTATGAGCGCTCTGGCGCGCGCGGCAATCTTCTGCCCCTGCAAGAGATGGCAGAGGGGATCTTTTACCACGAGCGGCACCGCGCTCGGCACCGGTTCTACGATCGTATGCCCCAACTGCCGCGCAAGCACATAGGCGCTTCCGTCTGAACCGAGCGCCGGGTAGGTCTTGCCGCCGCCCGCGAGGATGACTGCGCGGCAGGCGTACCGTTTACCCGACTTCGTCGCAATAGTAAAACCGTCGCGTTCCTTTATGATGCCGGTGACCAGGCAGCTTAAATTGACGGTTACTGAGAGACGCTCCAGTTCCATCTCGATGAGCCTGACCACAGTCGAGGCCTGGTCGGTCGCGGGAAAGTAGCGCCCGCCTTCGACGGTGACCTCGAGGCCGAGCTCTTTAAAAAGATTGAGGATGCGCGCGTTGCCGAATTGAGAAAAGACGGACACGACAAGCTGCTGGGCGGCCTTATTATAAAATGACGCATCCAGCGTTTCGTTCAGGAGGTTACAGCGGCCGTTTCCCGATGCGAGGACCTTCTTCAACAACCGCGGCATCTTTTCGCAGATTGCCACGGACGCGCCCCTGCGCCGCGCGCTGATCGCCGCCAGGCAGCCGCTTGCGCCGCCGCCGATAATGATGACATCGCATCTATCCATGGCATGCTTTGTATTAACACACAGAATCTATGCAAATCACGCACAGATAATCGCAGATCTTAGTCAATATTCGCGTCTTCACAGATGATCGCAGATATGATTTTATCTGTAACAATCTGTGAAAACGTGGCTACAGCGTACAATCTGTGATCATCTGCGCATAAAGATGCTCTATGGGAGGGCCGATACGTCTTCGACTATCTTGATCGAGATGTCTTTCACGTGGGTGCGTACGAACATCTTCTGAAAAGCGCTATAATCGACCGCGGCGGCGATGACAACAACGAGCATGAGACACGCGATCACGGCAAGAGACGCTGCGCCTTTGAGCTTATCTTTCACGAAGGCCGCGCAATACCACAGCGCGGTACCGGCGAGAAGACAGAATGGCGCAAACATGGCACTTACGTAACGGTAATTCATGCAATAGGGCGTCTTCATCGTAATGATAACAAGAGTAACCGTAAAAAAGACGAGGCCGTAGAGAAGCGGGTATCGTTTTCCTACGAAAAACGTCACGACGATACCTGTAGCGCAAAATGTCGCACCGAGCGGGCTCAATATCCAAAAACCTTTGATGAACCTGAACCAGGAGCACGACTGGTACTCGATGGCGTACTCATTTCTCGCGATCGCGCCCATGTGATCGCGCAGGACCTCCAGAAAAGGCGCCACGCCGTGCGAAAGATACGCGAGGAATCCGATGCCGATAAGGGTTCCCACAGCACCTAGGGCTATTACGAGGACAGCTTTCGCATACTCCTTCTTCGCCGCCAGCGCCCCAATAAGCCACATGCCGCAGAGGCCGTAGACAACGCCTCCCGACTCCTTGATCAATATGCTCCAGCTTCCGAGGATGACGAAGACGATGTACCAAAAAAAGGCGCGCGCATTCTTTGAGATCGCGGCGATACAGTAGATCATGCCCACGCAGAGGAAACCAAGCACCGAATCCTGCCATGTCCTGCGCGCGATCGCCAGGTCCATCGGCGAAACGGCGAGAAAAGCGAGTGCGAAGAGCGTGATCGGCGCGTTGAGGAACCGCAGGCCGAGCGCCGCGACGAGCGCGAGCGTCGCGATGCTCAAGGCCATCGACATATATGCGCCCATCTTCTCATCGGTGCGGCCGGTAACTTTCATGAATGCCGCAAGCGGCAAGAGATGGCCGATCCTGACCGGTGACGGGTATATCCAGATAGATGGCTGGGCCTTGTGTTCCTTGATGAGGAAGTCGATCCCCTGAAGCCCCCGCTCGGCGATCGCTCTTGCCTGGTAGGTGATGACGATCTCGTCAGGGCTCCTGTATTTAACGTCCATATCCGTCATGCGCAGCATAGCGCCGATGATAAAGAGCGCGGCACATGCGGCGATGGCGAGGGCGCGTCTCTTCGATGCGTCGAGCGCCGCAAGGGGGCCGGCCTGAGCCGTCTCCTGGCGAGTCTCTATAGTGCGATTTTTATTGCGCTTCTTCTTTCCCATAGTCTTAGCAAATACTACTATATCACATCAATGTCGTTTTCGCAAAGTCCGATAAAAAAGGGTCAACAAAAATCATTACTTCCATGCAGCTCAAAACTTGGAATACCCTCCTCAAGCCCAGTCCATGGAGCCCCACGGGTTTACACCCGCGGTGCCTTTGTTTACCCCGATTCGTAACATATGCCGAAATTCTCTTACGACAATTTCGGCATACTCATCTGGGTATCCGCCTACATGTTCCGGTGCGACATCCGCCGCCCTTCGGCAGGCTCAGGACGGCGTCCTGAGTAATATCGAAGGACGCCGAAGTATCTTGTCGCATGAATTCCGTTATGACGGAATTCAATCCCCGCCTTAACAGGCGGGGTTCTCTGCGAAGGCGGATAGAAACGGGCATCGAGTTTCCAAAACCGGTAATCGAGCGCGAAAAAGAGCGTCATCAGCGGCCGCCACACATGCCGCGAAAGACCCTCGTCGGAAGAGACGGTATCCGGTCGGTAAAGAAGCTGAGGATATGAGCGCGCTCAAGCGATCGCATCGCCGTATTCTCTTCGACGTAGGCGCGATCGTCGTAGACAAATGCGTTATTGAAAGAATCGTAATAGACGAGGAATGTCGCGGCTACGATAAAGAGGATGATGAAGCTGTGTTGTCTGGATGCCATCGGCGGATTAGGTGATAACGTTATAAAGCATGCTAACTTCTTTTACACAGATTATCGCAGATCTCGTGAAAACTACCCGTTTTCACAGATTGTCACAGATAAACTCATATCTGTGATCATCTGTACTTTTAAATCTGTGATCATCTGTGCACGAATGTCGGCATAGTTTATTACACTATCGACTAGATGACTATATTGACAAGCTTTCCGGGAACGACCACGACGTTTTTCGGGCTCTTTCCTGCCATATGCTGCCGGATCTTCTCATCCGAAAGGGCTGCTGCCTTGAGATCTTCCTGGCCGATGTCAGCCGGTACGATGATCTTCGACCGCAGCTTGCCGCTAACCTGAATGACTATGGTGAGAGTATCTTCACGGATGGCTGCTGTATCATACACAGGCCATGTCGAGCGAAGGATGCTCTCCTTTTTCCCGAGCTTCTGCCAGAGCTCTTCGGCAAGATGCGGCACGAACGGCGAAAGTAAAACAACTATGTTTTCGATCGCTTCATTTAAGCGTTTTATTAAAACGGAATTTTTAGAAGAAACTTTGGTTTGAACATCATAGACCTCGTTAACAAGCTCCATAATTGCGCTTATTGCTGTATTAAAATGGAATCCACCATCAAGATCTTCTGTGACTTTTTTTATTGTCTGATGAGTTTTCCGGATAAGTTTCTTTATTAATTCGTTCTGGCTTTTTTCATCACTAAAACTTTCTGGCTGTCCCCATTTAGCAGTAACACCACTGGGAAGAATAACAACGCTTTCAACGAGCCGCCAAACTCTACCAAGGAATCGATATGCGCCTTCCACGCCGCGATCCGACCATTCTGCATCCTTTTCCGGCGGACCGATGAAGAGCGTGTAGAACCTCACGGTGTCCGCGCCGTAGCTTTTGATCAGCGCGTCAGGACTGACGACATTGCCTTTTGATTTCGACATCTTGGCGCCGTCTTTAATGATCATGCCTTGCGTAAAGAGATTCTTGAACGGCTCATCGAATGAGATGACGCCGATATCGTGCAGGAACTTCGTGATGAACCTCGAGTAGAGGAGATGGAGTATCGCATGCTCGATCCCGCCGATATACTGGTCGACGGGCAACCACCGGTTGACGAGGTCAGGGTCGAAAGGCCTGTCCGCGCATTTCGGCGTTACATAGCGCAGAAAATACCAGCTCGAGTCGACGAAAGTATCCATCGTATCCGTCTCTCTGGCCGCGGCCGCGCCGCACTTCG
>Ga0315294_10002538_pt1 | contig 19932 bp, 17 predicted proteins | sample YL17G13_40_MG_FD_203626 | JGI IMG/M metagenome (GOLD analysis project Ga0315294, IMG submission 203626) | Sediment microbial communities from Yellowstone Lake, YNP, Wyoming, USA - YL17G13_40 | ecosystem: Environmental > Aquatic > Freshwater > Lake > Sediment | place: USA: Wyoming | collected...
CCGTTGCGGAAGATTTCTTCCAAAAAGAAAAGGACCGCTGATACTCAGTCAGCAGTCCTTTTTCACTTTTCTTCAACACGTTAAGCGATCGGCTCGCCAGAAATGGCTTTGCCTTTATTTTTGTTTCCTTCAAAATACCATATTTAACTCACCTCCACCTTTGCCCTGTGGAGTAGTTAAACATACTCCACAGGGCAAACCCCCCTATCAATGGGGAGGAAAATAGGGGGGAGCATGGGGGAGGCGAAGACTGAAAAAGAAGATCCAGAGCGCTCCTTGACAGAAAGAGGGGAAGAGGAAGTCAACCCTTCGACTCCCCGTCCTGAAGGCCAGGGCTTGCCTTCGGCCCGAGACTTCGGCGAACTCAGTCGAACGCTCAGGCCGAGGACTCAGGGTTGACCCTGAGCGGTGCTTTACACAATGCCCTGAAGGGCGAAGTCTTGGCACTGCCGAATGGGTCAAGAGGGTCTCAGAGGTGGCAAAGAGGCTGTGGGAATGAAAATGCTCGTGTCGTACTGGTTCACTACAGCGCCATTGTCTGCCTGGATCAGAAAGAGGATAAAAGATGGGCAGTGCGTTGGATCTTTACACCAGAGATGGCTTAAAAGGAATGATTCCGCAAAGTTACGATTTTCCTTGCTATTTAGTGGGGAATAGTATATAAGTAACCAAAATTAGTTGCAAAGAGTCTATTAAATTCACGAAAGGGAGAAAACCACAAAGAACTCTAAACAACTTTTTTGCGGTTTTTTACCAAATGGGAAGAAATCCAAAAAACGTCCCCACGCAAATGAGTTTGAAAGTACGTATTCCAAAAAGATCCTATAGATCTGAGTCCCGCCAGGGGCAGGACAACGATGCCCTGATCTTATCCGAAGAGTTGGATATCGATGTGCTCAGTGAGTTCCCAGTTTTAAATCTGGAGAATGGGAATGTTCTATCAATGGAAGAGGAGGAATCCGATGAAAAAGAACTGGAGACCTTTGGATACAAGATGGATCCTGTTCGGGCCTACTTAAGGGAGATGGGATCGTTCCCCCTGTTGACCCGGGAAGGAGAGGTGGAGATTGCCAAGAGGATCGAAAACGGACAGCAGGAGGTATTAAGCGTGGTGCTCAACTCTCCTATCGCAATCAGGGAGACCATCGATCTTGGGGCTGCTCTCCATGAAGGAAGGACCAAGATAAGAGAGGTGACCAATTATATCGATGATGAAGAAACGAGTGTTGAAGAAGAACAGCTCCATAAGAAAAGGGTTCTCAATTTAATCAATAAAATCAGGAGGGGAAAAGAGAACCTTCGACTTCTCCAGGGGAAGCTATGTGGCAGAAAGAAGGGATCTTCTAAAAAGAAGATTCAGGAGCAGATCTGGAAGAAACAGGCTGAGATATTTAATGCCTTTAAACGGATCAATCTGAGGCAAAGACAGATTGACAGAATCGTCCAGAAGTTGAAACAGTGGGACATTCGGATGGATAAGGCTCAAAAGGAAGTGAAAAAATACGAGGAGGATTTAGGGATCTCCATCCAGGAAGCCAGAAAGTTTTTGAGGATGACGAAGAAAAAAACGAACAAGAAATCTCCTCATTTCCCTTTCAAGGGGGGTCTCAAAATAGGGGATTTAGAGGAGATGAACAGGATCGCCCGTAATTTCAAACGTAGAATAAGCAGGATGGAGGCGGAGTGTGGCCTTTCTTCGGAGCAGCTTAAAGAGGCGTTGAGGGCGATAGAGAAAGGAGAGGCCAAAGTCAAGGAAGCGAAGTCTGAATTAATCAAGGCCAATCTGAGATTAGTCATCTCCATTGCCAAGAGATACCTGAATCGGGGGCTTGCTTTTCTCGATTTGATTCAGGAGGGCAATATCGGATTAATGAAGGCAGTGGACAAGTTCGAATACCGGAGGGGCTATAAGTTCGGTACGTATGCAACGTGGTGGGTCCGTCAGGCTATCACGCGGTCTATTGCCGATCAAGCCCGGACCATCCGCATCCCGGTCCACATGATCGAGGTTATCAATAAACTGAACCGAACCTCTCGAACCCTGGTTCAGCAGATTGGAAGAGAGCCCACCCTTGAGGAGATTGCCAAAGAAATGGGGGTCTCTATGGATCATGTGCAGAAAGTTTTAAAGATTGGCAAAAAACCCATTTCACTCGAAACCCCTGTTGGCGAGGAGGAGGATGGTCGGCTGCAGGACTTTATCGAGGATAAAGGGAGCATTTCTCCCCAGGATGCGGCCATCAACTCCAACCTGGTAAAGCAGACTCAAAAAGTCCTTTCCACGCTGAACAAAAGAGAAGAGAAGATCCTGAAAATGCGGTTCGGGATCGGGGAGAAGAAAGACCATACCCTGGAGGAAGTGGGAGAGGACTTCAATGTTACCAGGGAGCGAATCCGGCAGATTGAGGAGAAGGCCTTAAGGAAGTTGAAACATTCCAGTCGGGCCGAGAAATTGAAGAGTTTCGTCGAATATTAAAAAAGGAGAATGATATGAATATCTATGTGGGAAATTTATCATTTGACGTATCAGAGGAAAACCTTCGGCAGGTCTTTGAACCCTTAGGTCAGGTAAGTTCTATAACGATCATTAAAGATAAGTACAGCGGCCAATCCCGGGGTTTTGGTTTTGTCGAAATGCCTGACCGTGCTCAAGCCCAGGCAGCGATTGAGAACCTTAATGGGAAGGAGGTCTCCGGTCGTCAGCTGAGTGTTAACGAGGCACGTCCTCGCAATGACCAGGGAAAGTCCGGGGGACGAGGCGGCAATAAAGGAGGGCGGTCGGGTTTCGGAGGTAAAAACCGTTATTGATATCGTTCTCAAATTTTCGAATGGTTAACCCCGTTAGAAAGGATGGGGCTTTAACCCCGCCCTTTCTGTAAGGAATTGTCGTAGACTCGACTCTACGAGAAGCTTTATTTGTATTATCCCCGCCAAAAAGGATGAGGCTTTCTAACGGGGTAAATTGAAAAAGAGGTTGAGATAGTGCAAAGAAACCAGTTTCGAAGGAGACGTGGTCCCAGACCCCACCGTTCAAACCGTCCAAGATCCTATAAAATCGTCTGTGCGGGATGCGGAAAAGAGTTCGTTATTCAAGTCGCCCCACCAGCGGACAAGAAACTATTATGTCTGGAATGTTTCAAAAAATAATGGGGAGGGTGTAAGTTCAGTCTCTACCCATACGTTGCTTTAACTTTTTCTCTATCAATGGAACCATCCTCCCTTTTGGGTAGTGATTCAACAAATGTGATATATCCTGGTTTTTTGTAGCGAGCTATCCTGACCGCCACAAAATCGATCAACTCATGCTCCGATAATTTCGCATTCGGCCTTAAAACACAAACGGCTTTGATCCCCTCCCCATATTTTGTATCAGGAACCCCGATCACCGAAACTTCATGGATGCTGGGATGCTCAAGAATCACTTTCTCGACCTCTACCGGATAAACATTCTCACCACCGGGTTTGATCAGCTCCTTCTCTGCTTTTCGACCCACAAACCAGAGGTAACCCTCTTCATCCACACGGCCCATATCCCCTGTATGATGCCAGCCTTCTCGAAAAGTATGTTTTGTCAAATCCTCTTCTCTCCAGTATCCTTGAAATACTAGAGGGCCCCGGATCACGATCTCTCCTGGTTTTCCTTTATCGACCTCCCGATCAAATTCATCCACGATCTTTAAATCCACCAGAGGCCCTGGTCTTCCTGCTGCCCCAGGTCTTTCTGAGTTCGAGCAGAGACATGTCCATCCCATTGTTTCCGTCTGGCCATAGGCAAGCCAAAACCTGCCATGGCCGAGGGTTTCAAATCTCTTCACCGTATCAGGAATTTCCACACCCAATACATTTTTTAAAGAAGAAAGAGTCGTTTCTCCGGCCGATTGTTCATCGAGCAATTGAGCAAGAATGGGTGGAAAGTCACCCATGACAGTCACTTTTAACCGATCAATCATTTTGGCTACGATTTTCTGATCAAATTTTGAGAGGACCACATTTTTGCCCCCCGCATGCATCACAGAGAGGGCAAGGACGAAACCTGCAATGTGAAAGAGAGGGAGAATGTTCAGATAGATGTCGTGATGGGTCAAACTGACCGTACTTGCGGTCTGGATGGAACAGGAAATAAGGTTTCTATGACTGAGCAGGGCACCACGAGGTCTCCCTTGAACGGCTGCTGTATGCATAATCACAAATGGATCGTTGTCACTTAATGGAACGGCATTCACTGGTTGATGACTCAAAAGGGAATCGAAAGGGATGAAGTTTCCCCCTGGAGGGCCAAACGTGATGCGTTCTTTTGGAGGGGGTAGTCCAGAAATCGTCTTTTCGAAATCGGGATCAAAAAAAAGCATCATCGGCCCTATATCTGAAAGTACATATCCTATCTCATCGGCTGAAAGGCGGAAGTTTATGGGCACCATAATTCCACCTAAAGCGGCGATGCCACCCATCAAGGTAAAGAACTGATGACAGTTTTTTGTCAATACTGCAATCCGATCCCCCTTAATGATCCCTTTATCATTTAACCAGCCTGCAACAGCCCTTGCCTTTTCAAATAATTCCCCAAAGGTGATCTCCTTATCTTCATGGAGGATTGCTGTTTTGTTCCTGAATAGTTTTGCATTCCTTTTGAAAATGTCATAAATGGTGAAATCGCGAAGATTCATCTTCCGGCCTTTCCTAAGAGATGACGTTCGATGTTCTTTATTTTTTGCTCCATGCCCTATGCTCCATGCTTGTTTAATACACGATGCCTGCATAACCCACGAAACTCTCGTCAGGAAGAATATCATAACTGGTATAGTAATCGAGGAGTATTCCTTTTTCTGCCCCAAATGATTTGCAGGTAGCCATTGCAGAGGCCGCTGCACCTGCACTGCAGGCACTTTCATTCTCTAATGCGTGCTTGAGAAGGCCTTCTGTATCCATTTTTAATGCTCGATCAATAAATCCCTTATCGTTCTCCTTCTTCACCCACTCGACTGCAGACGGCCCAGTCCCCTTCGTTAAAAATCCATAATTCGGACCATAGTGCGTCAGATCAGTTGATCCAATTGCAAGCATGTGAATTCCTTCTTTCCGTGCAATCTCAACCACTGCTTCTCCCAAAGTTTTTGCCTTAAGCGAGACAGGCGATCGGATGGCTAAAAGTTTTGCTTCAGGGAAGAAGTACTTAACCATGGCCAGTTGGATCTCAATGGTATTGTCACCACTGGAGGGACTCTCTTTCTTTGTTTCGATCCTTTTCATCAAGTTCTTTACGAAGTCTATATGTATCTCTATGTCACCGAATGGGGTTTCCCAGAATTCCTCCGCTACAATCCGGGGAAGGTCTTCAGGGGAAAGATGACCTCCATAAACGACGACTAACTCGACTTTTCTATCAGACTTCAAAGAACTAAACACCCTCGCAGTAAGCCTTCCGGAAAAATACCAACCCGCATGGGGGACAATGCCTCCAAGGCCTCTCATCGATAGAGCAGGAGGAGGCGACCATCCCTCTAAATAGGACTCAATCTCCTTTTTACAATCCTTTCCTTCCCAAGGATACCATCCTCTTGGCAAGTTCCTCTTTCTTCGGCTCATGTGTTCCTCCTCATTAATCCCCCCAACCCCCCTTTAGTAAAGGGGGGAGAGGGGGGATTTCATATTCTTTCCAAAGTGGGCATTCCCATCAATTTGAGGACATTGGCCATTACCTTTTGAAATGTCTTGACCAAGGAGAGTCGAAAGGTTTGAAGGCTATGATCTTGAAGGTGGATAAACGGGGTCTGAACATCCACTCCGGGATCAGGGTGTTCGTAGAAATCAGTAAACGATGTCGCCAGGTCAAAGGCATATTCTGCTAATTGAGAAACCCTCAGGTTTTTACCAGTTTTTGTAACAACCGAAGAAAAACCTGATAGGACATCTAAAAGATCTCTCTCCGTCTCAGTCAATTGGGTAGGAATACAATCTTTTCTCCATTGAAGATCGATCTTCCGCTCTTCAGCTTTTCTCAGGATACTACAGGCCCGGGCATGGGCGTATTCCAAATAGATCCCAGTATCCCCGTTCGTCTTCAATGCTTCGTCAAAATCGAAGATGATCTGACTTTCTAAGGTAAATTTCAATAGGTAGTATCGGATAGCCGCCGCTGCCAAGGCGGAGGCTGTACTCTCTTCCAAAGGATGGTCCGCTTTCTCAATCACCTTCTGCTTTACCATCTGAATAAAATCAATCGCCTTCACCCCTGTTCCAGATCGGCCTGACATGGCAAGGGCTTTTTTCTCATTGGCCTTCTCTATCCCCAGGAGTCGGGTAGCCTGCGGGGAAAGGTTGACCACTTCATACGCCAGATGGATCGATTCCTCTGCCTCTTTTTCAAAACCCATCTGTCGAAGGCACTCACTGACTATCTGCTGAGGATAGCTCTGCCGTGTATCGATCACATTGATCACTCTGTCGGCGTGGCCAAAACGGTGGGAAAGAAGATCACCAGGCTCACCCTCTCGGGCCGTTGTCCAGAGCACTCCTCCATTGGCTTGAAGGCCCCAATGTCTGAATAAAAATTCTTTTTTGAGAAGGCCGAACTTCCAGAGTTGGTAAGCCACATCCTTTCCCGTGTAGGTGACACTCCCATTTGACCGAACCAGGATCTTGTCTAAACTCTTCACTCCCTCTTCTGTCTCAACAATGCCACCGAATGGAACCACCCAGCATCCCTTATTCGGACCTTCTGTTTCGAATCGAAGAGCACCCCTCTCCTTCAGGAGTTCGAATGTGGCTTCCCAGAAACCCCGACGGATGATATCCGATTCCCAATTGAGAAGATCGTAGAAGATGGAAAGTTGAGCGACCGTTTCCAAATGGGCTTGAACGATCTTTTCGGCCAATTCCTTAGCAAAAGAAGCAATGGGATGGAGACCCTCTTCGATCTTGTGGAGAACCTCCTCCCTTTTTTCAAGAAGAGATGCGTTTCCCTCAAGTTCATTTTGAAAACGGGCATAGAGATCCCAACAGAAATAGTCAAACCGTTGATCCTTTGGAACCTTTTGCCAGATGAGTTTAAAATCGGAAAATCCTTCAGTGAAGAAAGGGGGATCAAGATAAAGGAGCGCCGTCACCACATCAACTACCTGAAGACCCGTATCATCGATATAATTGCAAACCTCTGTTGAAAAACCGAGCCATTCGAGAACCCTGGCCACAGTATCTCCTAAAACTGCATTCCGGAGATGGCCGATGTGCATGGCCTTGTTAGGATTCACACTCGTATGTTCGATGAAAACCTTCTCTTTCTTAACCGATAGGGGTCGGCCGAAAAGATCTCCCTTTTCAAGAATTTTTAGAATTAAATCTTGTGCCAAAGCTGGCCAATCCACTTTGAAATTGATATATCCAGGAGGAGTGAAAGTGATCTCTTGAATATAAGGAGGGAGTTTCAATCTTAATTGCTCAATTGTCTCCTTTGCGATCTCCATGGGTGGTTGATGTCTTTCCTTTGCAAGAGAGAGACAGACCGCACTGGAGAAGTCTCCTATTTCTCGATGGGGAGGCACATTGAAAGGTATCTCCTCGGTGCCCAAAAGTTCCTTTAATAATGTAGCAACCCCTTCTCTGATCATTTCTGGTTTTTTCCTCTATTTTATTCAATTATTATGAGGAGCGGGGGAAAAAGTCAAGAAATAGATAACTCGATTTCATAATCGAAAATTGACAGTACAAAGCCCTCCTGATATAATACGAAAATCTTCGTTAAGGATATGGTTTTTAAATAGCAGGAAGGTCTTTTAGCAGTGATGTTAAAAGAGAAAGGATGTGACAATTGAATAACCTCAACCAGGCTGCTGTCCATCCGGAAATATTAAAATCCCTTCAACCATTCCCCATAGACATCCAAAAGATTTATCCCAGATCCTTCTCTTCCATGAATGGATTGACGTATGGGTTGGTCCGAACTTCTGAGGGTAAAAAATTGGTGGTCATGGGAGAAAACGGTCTTGTCCTTGCCGATCCCTTTAAAGGGGAATGCCATCGTCATACATCGACGCTCAAGGTCTGCGATCTCTCTGCAGAAAATACCGAGTGTTTAATGGCCCTCTTCCCCTACACAAAGCCGACTTCCCTCCGAAAACATTCGATCACCATCGGGACCGGAGACCGCCTTGGTTTAGCCACTCCCGGACACATTCGGGCCATCCAAAAATTTCAGGTTCGGCCGGTCTTGGCCCAGCAATCACTCCGAGAGAATACACAAACGGGAAGGAATTTTGCAGAGGTGATCAAGGACGCTGCCTGGGCCGTCTTTCAGGAGAATTATCAAGATGGATATGGGGCAGACGGAGATCACCTGAAGTCGCTTCAGGAGATAGAAAACGCCCTCGATGCAGGTGTCTCCATGGTTACTCTGGATCTTTCCGAAAAATTAAATTTAGAAGCCTTCCAGGATCCCACAGAAGTGATGGATCGCAAATTTAAGGAGGAGATTGATGAAGAAGATACAAAAGTGCTTTTCCATCTCTTTCTAAGTAAGGAATTTTCTTTCAAGATCCCTCACGGAGGGTTTTTTATTCAATTTGATGAGGAAAGCCTCAAACGAAATGTCCTCCTCTATCATAAAGCCATCGACTTCACAGAAGAGGTTTACAATTTCATCCTCTCACGATCGGGAGGCCAGGCCTCCATCGATTTTGAAATCTCCATCGATGAGACGCCCTTTCCCACTTCTCCTGAAAACCATCTCTTCTTCATTATCGAATTGAACTATAGAGGAATTCACATCGATTCTCTTGCACCTCGGTTCATTGGAGAATTCCAAAAGGGGGTAAATTACCGTGGTGATTTGAATGATTTCCGAGAACAGTTCTATCAACATGTGATCATCGCACAGGATTTTGGGAATTATAAAATTTCCATTCATTCCGGAAGTGATAAATTTTCGGTATTCCCTGTGATAGGAGAAATGGCTAAAAATGCTCTCCATTTAAAAACAGCCGGAACGAGTTGGCTGGAGGCGATGCGCCTGATTGCTCTCATGAAACCTTCCCTCTACAGGGAGATGCACCAATTTGCCCTTTCCATATTTAAAGAAGCTTCCAAACTTTACCATGTCACAACAGATCTCGACCGAATTCCAAAAATTGAAACACTTCAGGATCAGGAACTTCCTTCTCTCTTAGAACAAGATGATTCGAGACAGCTCCTCCACATCACTTATGGATATTTACTCAACGCAAAGGACGAGAATGGAAAGAACCTCTTCAGAGATCGGTTCTATCAAACGATGTTGCAATACGAGGAAGACTACTGGTCCCTGCTTGAGAAACATATTGAAAAACATTTAAATTCCCTCGGGGTAAACCCCGTTAGAAAGGACAGGGCTTTAACCCTGCCCTTTCTGTAAGGAATTGAAGCTTTATTTATATCATCCCCGCCATAAACCCCGTAGGATGTTTACTATCCAACGTGGTAAATGGCGGGGCTTTCTAACGGGGTAAATAAAAATCCCCCTTAATCCCCCTTTTCCTAAGGGGGAAATCACATCCCCCTCTTTGTAAAAGAGGGGTTAGGGGAGATTAGGAGAAGGACGATGCCAAGTTTAACACAAGGGGATATCCAAAAAATAGTAGATTCCAGTGTTCCTGAGAGACTTTCACTCGACAAAAGGCCACCTATCACTGATGACCATGTCGCTCATATCTTACAACTGACTCAAATGGGGCAGACGCCTCTCGCAGCAGACCATCTCCTCTTTCCTGAAACGAATGGGATTCTGTCCAAAACCGTCAGTGGAGTGATACAGAAACTGAACATCCTATTTGCCCTGTCCAAGCCGTCCAACAATGATACGGAACAATCCCTCAATAGAAAAATATATCTTCGGCAATATGCCTATGAAGTCTTAATCGAGATAGCCCTTAACTTTTATGGGCTTGAAAGCCGTTGGCTCAACAAGGAAGAGAAGTCAGAATGCCTTCAATATATCATGAACGTCTTAGAGGAGTGGGAGAATCTTGAACAAAAAGAGAGGCGGTTTTCAATTTCCGCAGCCGTCATAAGAAAATGGCTTTCAAGGATGAAAAGGGTCCAGAAGGGCAACAGCATGGTAGCCAAAACTGCTCAACGAATTGAAGGCAGTCTGGACTTTCAAAAGAATATCCTGGTTGATTTCCTAAAAAAGTCTGAGATGGAGATTAAGGGAAATATCTATTACAAAATGGTTAAGGAAGGAAGGTGTAAATTCGGCAATGACTATGCCCTCGGTTTGAGATGGCTGAGACACCTCGGCTTCGAACAAGTTTCTACAAATCCAGTTTTAGCCGCCAGAGCTTATCAGGACGAACCCGGCCTCACCGAGACATTCCAAGAAGAAGTAAAAAACCACCTAAGCTTTGGACAGTGGTCTGCCAAACCCTCCAAATATGCAGAAGAAATCACTCTTTTTGCAACGCTTCTGGCACTCTGGGACAATCTCCATGTCTTTCGACCCATCTTCTTTAACCTTCGTGAGACTTCTGGAGGCGGGGTGGTCAGCTTCCAACTCAATCCGAACATCGCTCACCTTATAGAGGAAAGCATCCGGGATGTCTTCAGGGTCTTTTCTCTGGCCTCGGAAAACCTCTCCACCTATGATGGCTACCTGTTGGCTGGCTATCGGATCCAGGGTGAAAGAGGCAGACCCAATATGGTTATCAAGGTCGCTGCCACTTCCCCTGCGGCCAGGACCATCACTCGAACCATCAATGCCTTCGGGTTTGGTTCTAACATCACCGTCGATTACAGCGTCAGCCAGGAAGCGACGCTCATTCTTGAAGAGATGGAAGGAATGGCAGGAGCCATTAGAAAGGGAATCCGGCCGACCCAACTCTACATGACCAATATGGGCGGACGCCTGGAAAGCCATTTGAGAGAGGTAAGGCTGGAAGAATTTTTTCAGGAGTTGAGAAAGAAGATCGGTGAAGAGAGGGCGATTGAAAAAATCATACGGCTCTCGGAGGCGAATGGGACAAAGGAGAAGGTATCCAAGGCGAAAAATTATGAAGAGAAGGTTTGGGCCGTAACCCGATTTGCTCATGGGCAGAAGAAAATCGATGAACCTGTCTTTGAAGCCTTAAGGGAGGTGGCTTCGAAAGAATCGCTTCAGAATTGGGAGGGAGCCATTGGAAAATCAGGAACCCTCGTAGCCAGAAGGGTTTGGAGGATCTTCTTCTCCGAAACCAATCGGGAAAAATGGATTGCCCATCTGATGAAGAAACATGGCCTTACCCGGGATGAGACCCGATGGATCATGAATCGGATCCACTGCCTTCCTGCCTCCAAGCGAAAACCCTTTGATACGTATTGGACCCTTTCCTCTCGAAACCTCGTTCATACTGAATTTCCAGACCATCAGGAGAATGTGAGAAGGATGGCTGAGGAACCCCAATTCAATTTAAAAGAGTATGAGGAGTCCATTTCGCATACCTTCCCTTCTGAGACCCTCGAACAGTTGAATCAGATGGAAGATTTCCAAAAGGCTTTCGAAATCAATACTGAATTGGTGGAAATCTTTAAAGAGGTGTCCATTTCAGAGGATTTTGGTTTCAAGGGTTTGAAGCCCACTGATTGGCCAGCATTCGGCCCTGTTCAGAAGACCCTTATTGAATTTAAATCGGCCTACGATACCTTCCAGGAAGAGATGGTCTCTCACCTTCAAAACCTCGTTAGAAAAAAACGGCAAACCAAGGAGAAAAAAAGACAAAAAAGCAGATCGAAAAAAGGAAGAGTTAAATGAAGATCTCTATTTGCAACGAACTATTTCAAGGTTGGCCGATTGAAAGAGTCTTCGAATATGCAGCCCAATTGGGTTACAACGGGGTTGAAATTGCCCCTTACACATTAGCAGATTCTGTGACAGAAATATCACTGGCAAGGCGAAAAGCAATCCGCCGTGCAGCTGAAAATAATGGCATTGAAATCGTCGGCCTCCACTGGCTGCTTGTAAAACCTGAGGGCCTCTACATTAACCATCCTGACGAGATTATCCGTATACACACCCAGGAGTATATGGAGGCGCTTATCCATTTCTGCGCGGATATCGGTGGAAAGCTCCTTATTCACGGTTCCCCTCACCAGAGGACAGTCCTGCATGAATGGAATTTTAAAGAGTCCTGGGAGCGTGCTCGGGAGACTTTCGAGGCATGTCTTGAGACTGCGAGAAAAAGGAATGTGATCTACTGCATTGAGCCTCTCTCACGAATGTCCACAAACTTCATCAATACAGTGGAAGAAGCCTTCCGCTTGGTGAAAGAGATTAGGCATCCCAATTTTAAAATGATGTTCGATTGCCGCCATGCATTGGCTCAGGAAGAGTCGGTGACAGAAGCACTCATCTGCGCCCTGGATTCGAGGATGCTCTGCCATGTCCATGTCAATGATGCCAATGGAAGAGGGCCGGGTTTCGGAGAGACTAAGTTTACGCCCATTTTGAAAACATTGATCAAGAATAACTATTGTGGTTACCTCTCCGTAGAGGTCTATCACTTCGACCCTGATCCCCAGACCATTGCCAGCCGAAGCATCGGCTACCTCAAGGGGATCTTAGAAACCCTTGCCGAAACAGGGTAAGCAGCCTCCATTCCCAGCCCCCTTCCCTTTGAAAAGAATGAGGGGTCACATCTTCATATGTCAGCAATTATCTTTTTGACCAATCTCTCTAACTGTCCATCTGACCTTAAGTATTCCTGCCCCCGCTTGACCGCCCCTGGAACCGCCGTATATCCAACGCCAAACACCTTTCCAATCTCCTTGTTCAAATACACGCCAAGTTGATATAAGACGTAAATGGCAAAATCCCGATTCTGACAACGATACTTACGAACCTTCAACACGGACTCAGGATCTTTCTCTCCTAATCCCTTCAGTATCTTGATGGAAAGTGCCCGAATGTCTCTGCTCCTTAATAAGGACCTTGCCTGTGGCTTCTCATGGTGTTTCCCACCCTTAAACCTCTCAATACATTCTTCTGAAAACTCTTCGCTCCCAAGGTATAACCCGTGCCTAAGATCTTCTAAAAGATTCGGCCTTTCTTCAAAAAACACCTGCTGAGCCCTCAGGAATCTCTTGCGACTCCCTCCGTACATACCCAGGACTAACTCCGTCGTCAACCAGGAAACCTCATGCTTCTTATCGGCATATGCCTGATAACTGCTCCACTGATAGTTCGATAACCTCTTGACGATGCGCGCCCTCAGAGGGTTCCCATGAATATAAAGACACATGGTCGTAAAGTAACGGTCATTCTCTATGAGAAAGCTCTTGAAACGCCCTTGAAACAGATGTCCGCTCCGCTGATATTTTCGGTTGAACCAGACAGAATAACTGACGCCAAGCCACTGGATGGCACGTGAAAGATTGGCCTCTTTCGTGTGGACGAGCAAATGAAAGTGGTTCTTCATTAGTACATAGGCATGGACCTCTAATTTAAATCGTTCGACCATCTTGCCGAGTGTATCAAGAAATCTGAGGTGATCTTTTTCATCCCGAAAGATTTCCTTTCTTTCATTTCCACGGGACAGCACGTGGTAAAAAGTGTCGGGATAGTCCATTCGAAGAGGTCTGGCCATAAATGCATCATACACAGATATGGATTCTTGTCAAGAAAATAATGACATGTGAAGATGTGACCCCAATATATTCAATCGCTCCTCCTGTTCCCTGAGCAGGAGAAGGGCCTCTTCGATTGAAATCGGTTCGAACCGCACTCGATCTCCTGGCTTCAGTTGTGCCACCTTGGGTAAATCCGTGGATATAATCGTAGCGATCTTCGTATAACCACCGGTGACCAATTCCGTTAAAATGATTATAGGCTTCCCATCCCCGGGGACTTGAATCGCACCGGAGATGAGCCCTTCTGAAATGATCGAATCCTCCACATCGGGTCGCCTCTCGATCTTGGGTCCTTCCAGTCGAATCCCCATTCGGTCGCAATGGGAAGTGACCTGATAGGATGTGGAGTAAAATGTTTCAAACCCATTCTTCGTGAAATGGTGATCCTGAGGTCCGGGGATCACCCTGAGGAGTATCGCTTTCCCTAAAGAAGGGATCCAATCACTTGGAAATCGAAGTCCCAATTTATCCAAAGGGGCAGGTATATCTGAAGTGTAAAGAACATCTCCCCGTCTCAATCTCCTTCCCTCTAAGCCACCAAACCTTCCCGAGAGATAAGTGGATTTGCTTCCCATGATTTTGGGAACAACGAATCCTCCGCTAATGGCCAAATAGGCACGACAACCCGCTCGGACTTTTTTAAAGGCAACGACATCCCCTTCCACCAGAAGATGAGTTCTCCACATATCCAGAGGTTCCCCATTCAGGGTAGGAAAGAGGTCTCCGCCAGTGATGGCAATGGTAACCTCTCTCGCCACCTTCAACTTCAACCCCATGATGGTAACCTCAAGACAGGCCTCCTCCTCGCTGTTCCCCACTAATAAGTTTCCGATTCTGAGGGAGAAAGTGTCTAATGCTCCAGAGGGAGGAACCCCAAACTGGCTAAATCCGTAGCGGCCAAGATCCTGAATCGTAGTCAGAATCCCGGGCTCTAATACTTCAAAGACTTCTACTTTTTCCAATCTTATCCCTTTTTATCTAATATGTTTGGCAGACACGCAGGTCTACCCTACTCGTGACACTTTTCAAACTCATTCTCTCTAATTGGATAGAACTGAACAAAGTCTCCCATCCTAAGCAGAGTCGGGGGCTCCTTCTCTGGAGCAAATAGTTTAACAGGGGTTCGGCCGATGATCTGCCAGCCCCCAGGACTTTCCATCGGATAGATCCCTGTTTGGTTCTGTGCAATGGCTACCGAGCCAGCAGGAACCAAAAGCCTCGGTGTTTTGAGACGGGGTGTAACTAATGCTTCAGGAAGTAATCCCATATATGGGAAACCTGGCATAAATCCGACCATATAGATGAGATAGGATTTACTATAATGGAGATGAATGACTTCCTCTGAAGAAATCTGATGATATTGGGCAACATAATCTAAATCTGGACCATAGGAACCTCCGTAAGCCACAGGGATTCGGGTCAATTTTGGTTCTGGAAAGGGAATATGTTGAAGTCCCTCCTCTGTCCGTTCTAACCTTTTTTTCAAATCCTCAATGGAGAGGATCAGAGGGTTGTAAATGATAAGCAGAGACCGGTAAGTGGGAACCGTTTCAACGATTCCTTCAATCACCTCTCCATTGATGGCCAAGGCCATCCTTCTTACTTTCTCATTGACTTCAGGACTGATCTCGTCGCCGAATTCAAGGAGGAGACCACGATCACCTATATAGAAAAAGATAGTTTCAGGATAGAGGCCCATGTTATAAACCATTGCAGATTGCAGATTGCGGATAAAAAGGATCAAAATGAAAAGACGATCCATTTCCATATTCAACTCTTCGACCGAACAGAGTTTCTTGCGGAGTGGACATATCAAACAAAATGCTTTAATGGTGTGACTTCCACACCGGCGGCCTTCAAGCCCTCTCGAATCCTCTTTACCATCTGGACGGCAGCAGGGTTGTCGCCGTGGACACAGAGCGTATCCGCTTTGAGCTCAATCTCTGTCCCATCCATGGCGATCACTTTCCCTTCTAAAGCCATCTTTAATGCCCTTTTCACGACGACCTCATGATCTTCAATTACCGCCCCCTTCTCTCTTCGAGAAACTAAAGAACCATCATTCTGGTAGGCCCGATCTGCAAAGGCCTCAAAAGCGATGCGGATGCCATAGCGTCTTCCGATCTCAAGAAGAGGTTCCCTCCGTGAAGAGGCCAAGACTAACAAAATGAGTTCCCGATCCATCTTAGCCACTGATTCTGCAATCGCCTCCATGATCCTATGATTCGCTGCTGCCATATTGTAAAGGCTTCCATGAGCCTTCACATGTTGAAGCCTTACCCCCTGGGATAGGGCAAAGGCCTTCAATGCCCCTGTTTGATAGACGACATAGTCCTGGATCTCTTCCAGAGTGGCATCCATGTTTCTTCGTCCAAATCCCATTAGATCTGGAAATCCAGGGTGGGCTCCTACCTCTATCCCATGGCTCTTTGCTAAGTAAATGGTCTTTCGCATCACTCCTGGGTCCCCTCCATGGAATCCACACGCGATGTTGGCAGAGGTGATATGTGGAATCACCTCTGCATCAAGGCCCAGCTTATAGACGCCAAAACTTTCCCCGACATCAGAGTTAATGTCAATCTGTGTCATTTTATTCATACCCTTCCTCCAAAATCATCTAGATAGTCCCCATTTTCTCCATCCCAAAAAACCAAATAAGCACAGATGAAAACACAATGATTAAAGAGTGGCTAACTCTTCGTTGAGGAGATCCGTGATAAACATATGCCCAGGTGCGTGGGTGATGCAGAGATCAGGTTTGGCCTTCATCATAACAGCTTGTGGTGTTACACCGCAGGCCCAGAAGACTGGGGTCTCTCCCTTATTGATCGTCACGGAGTCTCCAAAGTCAGGTTTTCTGAGATTTTTAATTCCAATCTCTAATGGGTCACCGATATGGACAGGAGCGCCGTGAACCGAAGCATAACGAGAGGTGATCTGAACCGCCCGGGTGACTTTATCCACAGGGATGGGTCTCATCGTTACGACCATTGGCCCATAAAAAATTCCAGCAGGTTTGCAGGGGATATTGGTAATAAACATCGGGACATTTTTATTCTCTTCGAAATGGCGGATAGCGATCTTCGCCCTGAGCAAGGCCTCTTCAAAGGAGAAACTGCAACCTAAAAGGAAGGTGACAAAATCTGTTTTCCAAAAACCCCTGATCTCTTTTACAGCCGTTTCTAATTTCCCTTTTAGGTAGATATTGTAACGCGGGATATCTGTTCGAATATCAGCATCCGAAGACAGGAACTCCGTTCGATATTGTCCGGGTTCTAAAACTTCGAGCAGGGGGCAGGGCTTTGGATTTCTCTCACAGAAGAGTAGAAAGTCGAAGGCATATTTTTGTGGAAGGACAACCAGATTGGCCTGAGCATAGCCCAAGGCCAGACCTGCCGTAGGTCTGTTCCATTTTCCCTTTCGGATGAGAGCCCGAATTTCTTTTGGAGTAAGTTGGTTGATGTTTTTCATGGTAGATTACATCGGCTGCAAGGGCTTAAAAAGAAAATCCTAAGACCCAAGGATTTGAGCCTCAAGCGAGCGGAAGGAAGCCCGAAAGTTACAATCCCAGAAAAGCTTTCTTAATGACTTCGGTGTTGAGCAGTTCTTTCCCGGTACCCTGGTGGATCGTCCGTCCGGTTTGAAGGACATAACCTCTGTCAGACAATTCAAGGGACTCTCGAACCTTCTGTTCAACGAGGAGGATCGTCTTCCCAGCCTCTTTCAATTTGGCCACGGCTTCCAACATTTCGTCCACCAGTTTTGGCATGAGCCCCAGGGAGGGTTCGTCGAGCATGAGGAGTTTGGGATTAGACATCAATCCCCTTCCAATGGCAAGCATCTGCTGCTCTCCACCGCTGAGCGTCCCACCCAGCTGGAGACGTCTCTCTTCCAGGCGTGGAAAGAGATGGTAGACACTCTCCAGATTTTTTTTTATCTCCTCGGGATCATTAAGGGTATAGGCACCCAATTCAAGATTTTCCTCAACCGTGAGCGGTCCAAAGATCAAGCGAGCCTCCGGGATATAGGTGATTCCTTTCCGAACAATGTCCGCAGTGGAAAGGTGGGAGATCTCTTGATTCTCAAATTGGATCGACCCCTTGGATACACGGAGACCTCCGGCAATGGCCTTGAGGAGGGTCGATTTTCCTGAGCCATTTGAACCCACGACAGAGACCAACTCCCCCTGATTCACTTCGAGGGAAACATTATGAATGACGGGGACACCACTATAACGAACCTCAATCTCAGAGACCTTTAGCATACTTCTCTCCCAGGTAGGCCTTGATCACCCGTTCATTCTTCGCAATCTCTTTCGGTAATCCTTCAGCAATCTTTTCACCGCCATCGAGAACAATCACCCGTTGGGAGATGGGCATGACCACCTCCATCACATGTTCGATGAGAAAAAGGGTGATCTTCTTCTCTTGATGGATCCTTTTCAGTAGATTCACCATTTCTTCGGTCTCTTTCGGATTTAGTCCGGATGCAACTTCATCCAACATGAGAATCTCGGGCTTAGTTGCTAAGGCCCTTGCCAATCCCACCTTCTTCTGGCTGGCGATTGGCAATTCATTAAGATGGTAATCCTTCAATTTCTCCAATCCTAAAAAGGCCAAAACCTCTGAGGCCTCCTTTTGCGCAGTGGGACGCGAATCAGTCCTACAAAAAGCACCCACCATCACATTTTCAAAGACGTTCATCCCGGCCGTAACTTTCATGATCTGGAAGGTTCTACCAATCCCTTCGCGACTGGTCATAAATGGTTTAAATCCAGTGATATCTTTTCCTTTGAAGACTACTTTCCCGAAATTGGGTTTATGGTAACCGACAATGCAGTTGAATAAGGTGGTCTTTCCGGCGCCGTTGGGGCCGATCAATCCGATGATCTCTTCTTGGCCGATACCAAAGGAGATGTGATTGTTAGCCACCACACCTCCGAAGTCTTTGACGAGATCGACCACCTCAAGAAACACCACTTCTAAGCCCCTTTTCTTCTGAATTGTTCAATGATACCCCAGATCCCCCGGGGCTGATATGCAGAGACCACCATGATCATCGCAGAATAGATCATAAAATCGACTCCTATCAGGCCCTTCTGGGCACCCAGCCAACTGCCCAGAAAACGGTCGAGTGGAATGAGAAAGGCTGCACCAATGATGGGTCCCCACATCGAGCCCGCTCCTCCCAACATCGCCATCAAAGCGATCTTAATCGAAAGGTCTAAGTCCATGACCGAATAAGGATCGATGTAAAGGTTGAATACGGCCAGGAATCCACCCCCTACCGCTACAAAGGCTGAGGCGATGGAGTAGGCCTTGATCTTACACCATCTGGCATCGATCCCTAAGCTTTCAGCAGCTTCCTCATCATCTTTGATTATCCTGAGTTGATAACCCAACTTCGACTTCCGAAACCAGTTCATGTAAAAAAGGCCGGCGTAAAAGAGGACCATGATGAAATAGAAATAGTAGGTATCCGATTTAAATTGCATATAGAGAAAGTCCGGATGGTCCCGGATGGGCAGTTCAATCCCTTTGGCAGCGCCGACCAATTTCCAGTTGATGAAGATGTCCTGAAGCACCAGAGAGGTACAGATAGTGGCGATGGCAAAGTAGTGGCCTTTCAGTCGGAAGAGGGGGTATCCAATCATAAATGAATACCCTAAGGCAATGAGAACCCCGATGGGCATGGAGACCCAGAAAGGAATCTTCCACCAGACCATCATCAGGGCCACCGTATAGGCTCCAATCCCAACATATTGAGCCTTGCCCAGCTCTACCTGACCCCCGTAACCACCAATAGTATTCCATCCCATTCCGAAAAGGGAGAAAAGAAGGAAATAGATCATGACGGTCTTGACAAAAGATCCAAACCCCAGCCATGGGAAGATAAGCAGAAATATGGAAAAGAGCACTAAGATGATCCGCTCTATCCTTGAAAAATCCCTGAAGTCAAAGGCATCTTTTAACGTGTCCATCCAAACAATCCCTGTGGTCTCAAAACGACAATGATAAAATAGGCAAAATAGACCAATGTGAATTTAAAATGGGGACCCAGAAAATCCCAACCGATTAGATGACCGAAGACCGGGAATAACATTTCGATCATCCCGATGAGGAGTCCGGCGAAAAATGCTCCCTTGATACTTCCAAATCCACCCATGGCAACAGAGGCAAAAGCGATCATGACAAAAAGGAGCCCTATGGTAGGATAAACATACCAAAAATTTACCAGCAACCCTCCAGCAATACCCACCGTCCCACCCCCAATCATCCATGCGAAGGCATTCATCCGTTCGGTCCT
>Ga0315294_10002542_pt1 | contig 19923 bp, 20 predicted proteins | sample YL17G13_40_MG_FD_203626 | JGI IMG/M metagenome (GOLD analysis project Ga0315294, IMG submission 203626) | Sediment microbial communities from Yellowstone Lake, YNP, Wyoming, USA - YL17G13_40 | ecosystem: Environmental > Aquatic > Freshwater > Lake > Sediment | place: USA: Wyoming | collected...
CCCTGTCCTGCTGTTGGCCCTGAACTTCCCGATTGCCTCTGCGATCTCCAACTCCTCAGGAGATAGCTTGACTTTGTAATCGACCCGATGACGATTTTCGACAGGAAAAGCATCCTCAGGAGGCTTAGGGGGCAGCTTTAGCCAGGGCTTAGTGTCCTCACTGTTGATGTAGGCAAGGGCTGATTGAGCATCATTGAGCCGATAACCGATATTCCTATTGACACCCAGGGATATTTTCTCAAGCAATTTGATTCTAAAGAAGCGATCACAATACCGCCTGATCGTCTGACGGGGGGAATCGAAGTTGCGGATTACTCGGATTTTGACAAGATCATCGACGGAATAAATCTCTGCTGGATGATTATAGAAGAGGACTAAGACCTGTTGGGCAAGGCTCTTGGTGATCTTGCCCATGCTACACCCCCCCGAGGACAAGAGGACTGTCCTTGCTGTTTTTCGACTGGCTCTGAGAATCGGGATAGGTGGGGGGTTCGGGTTCTGTCCTTGCTCTTGAAGGCAGAATCACATAGTCCTTGAGGCCCGAGTAATCATCCGAGAAGTCATTGGCGATCATGTCGAAGGCTTCGACCTTCGGAGCTGCTGAGACAGGGGAGGGCTTCGGCTTCCTCGGGTTGGCCACCTTCTTGAAGCTGCAAGGGAAGTCTTTGGAGTCATGGCATAATTCGTAATAGCTATCCCTCTGGAGAATGTCGCAGAGGAGGTTCTGGAGTCCGAACTTATGGATGCACTGGCCATCGAGTAGAGGGGGGGCATCCTGATCGCTAAGACGCATTCCTTGATTGGCGATCAGGAGGGCATCCCTGACCTTGCTCCTGGGAGGACTCAGGAGTACCCCCCCCTTGTCAGAATCAGGTGAGTTGGCCAGGGGAGCAAAACTTAGGACAAGTGAGCTTCCCCCGGCCTTCTCATTGAGAGCATCGCTGTCGCTGTTAATAACTGGTTCTATCTCGATTTCTTGAAGGCTTCCGAGAAGATCAGCATACGCGGAATATCTTTCGGCTATGGCCCCGGCAGTTATGCCAGGGGAGAGAGTAGCCCCGGGCAGATTCGAGCCTATGTTAGTTGCTGGATATTGAGGGAGGGGCCGGATTTCTCGGCCTGTCTCTGATACTCCGAATATCGCTCCATTGCCACCTGGGTGTCCGTCAATCGAATCCCGAGGTAGCGAATGGTCATGTCCACGCTCTGATGCCCTGCAAGCCTCTGGATAGTCGGCAGATCGACCCCTGCCTTGAATATCTCCCTGAGGCCCGATCTTCGCTGCGTGTGATAAGCGAAGTCGATTCCCACCTTCTCGCTGAACCTCCTCAGCAGCCTGTCGAGTCCGTTGTCCGTGTAGCCCCTCGACTCTCCTCCCTTCGTGTAGATCAGGAGATCGCCCGGGTCTTGACAGCAGACCCTTTCGAGGAGTCCTGCACGATATTCCAGATACTCCTCGATGACCCCTGGAGTGTCTGGATGGCAGTAGAAGGTTCTCGCCTGTCCTCCCATCGGCCCCTTCTCCCTCAGCGTCAGGAGTCCCGTATTGACACACGCCAGAGCGTCGGCTGTCGTCAGCCTTTGAATCCCTATCCTTCGGGCAAAGCAGTTGAACCCGAGTTCCATTATCAGGTTCAGCTTGGGGTCTTTCCTCCCCTGTGATCGCAGATAGGCTATCTGCTCCGGCTCTAACCAGTTCGCTTTCGATGTCTGGTCTCTTGGAAACCTCAGGTTCATGTCCTGGACTACCGGATTTCCGCAATACCTCAAGAACTGGCCGAGGGTGATGATGCATTGCTCCCGATACTTCGCCCTGCCCTGGATGGAGTCCAGGTAAGCCAATACATCGGCTGGCACTATCTCCCTCGGAATCGTTGCTCTCCCTTCCCTCTTCAACAGATCGTGCGCCTTGATCAGCACACGCTTGCTCTCTTGGATATAGCTCTCGGATAACCGCCTGGTTGCCAGAGTCGAGAGATATTCCGGTATCCTTCTCCGAAAGGTGTCTCTCTCCTGGTATGGCATCCTTGCATCCCTCAAGCGTTATCCGAGATATTGACATTTGCCCATCCCTTTTCACAAAGCTACTGGATGCTGGCAACGAAAGCCTTTAGAGCCTCCTGGTAGCCCTTCTTCTCCTCTTCCTCAGTCTCTTTGAGGTCAGCGTATAGATCACGGTCAAAGTGAGCGTCTATGGCCTGGTTGCAGAGCTTCTTAAGTTCCGATGGCTCGATAGCATCCAGCTCGACAGCTCCAGCTCCATCCCAAGTTGCTGACCTGGAATCAGTGAGCTTGGCCGGGACACCTGGGAGATTCCACTGGTCTATTTGCTCAGGGGTCAAGGCCATTCTTTCGACCTCGACCTCACAGCCCATCCTTGACAGGTTGGCCTCGATTGACCGGGGAATGTCCTCCCCCGAGGGGTCGTAATCACCGAAATAGAGAATGACCGTATCCTGTCCTCTCTCCTGAGCTTCCTTGAATCGACCAGCAACATCATTCAGGAAGGTCAGAGAAGGGTAGCCCTTGCATGGTGCGAGTCCTACTGACTTCGATAAGCACTCGCCTTCAAAGACCCCCTGGAGAGCCTTCTTTTCAATCCAGACCTCGATATATTCCGGTTGGTTGCTCCATCTGCTGAGTCTATATTGGGTCATCCAAAGGCCGATTTGCTCCTTTGCGTTTTCTATTTCATCAGTCAGGGATTTCTCTTCGGCCTTTGTCTCTCCAGACATGGCTCTCTCTCTGTCGATGAATGACTCCATATCGACAGTGCCATCCCATCGGGCGTCGGTCATTGCCACGACTACCCGTTTGTAATGCTGAACGTCATTGGTCATGCCCCTAGCAACCAAACGGTAGTGGAGCTGCCTGATCGTGATTCCGTCAGAATACTCCTCAAGAACCTCCTCTGCGTTCTCGATTATCCAGGACTTTGTAAAAGCATCCTTGACCATTTCAAGCCCCCCTGATCAGCCCATGAGGGCATTGGTGATCATCAGACCAGGCACAGTCTGGCTCTGGCAAATCGCCACAGTAAAATCCGCAATCCTTCGGCTTGACCTGTCCAGCCTTCGAGGTTTCCGTTATTGTGTTACCGTTCACGGTCTCACTTGTCCTATGTCCGACATGGGCAGGGGGGATATTAATGCTTCCGACTATTAGCTGATAATCAGAAGCGAATGGATTATGACCTTTTGAGGTTACTAAATATCAATGAGCAATCAGAACTCGGGTATCCATCTGCTTTCAAAAGACAGTGCTGTAAGCATGATTCTCTTACTGGATGAAGAGGGAGAGGCTGGAGCAAGAGACCTTCAAAAAGTCAAGAGCAATTACTATGTAGCTCTGCAACTGGCCATGTCCCTAAAGGAGATCGGGCTGGTCAATGCTAAGAAGGTATTGACCCCGAGGATTGCATATAGTTTCAGCCTCACCCCGAAGGGCAAGAAGGTGGCTGACAAGCTCAAAGAGGTTCAGAGAATCATTGATGGCCAGTGAGATAGAAGAGTAGGAGGATAGTAAGAAGGATAGAGCCGATTATCAACGACGGCAGCACCCAATACTTTATCCTCCTGACCTTCTCCTCTTCGCTCAGATTCCAATATGCTTGATCGTGGAAAGACCAGAAAGCTTTCGGCCCAAGAGTCCTCGTGCAATTCCCACAGTATCGGCTATCGGGAAGGTTCTCATATCCGCACTTGGGGCACTTCATCGAGGGAGAGCAAGGAAGTTTGATAATAAAAGGCTGCCCTACATAGCATAGAGACCACTTATCTGATAGATTATCAAAAGCAGGGGTCGCAATTATTGAGATAATATCTCAATATATTGCATATTACTGGCGTTGTCGCCTGTCCCGAAGTTTGACCGAATCCTTGAGGTTCTTTGCGTCGAGGATTGTATCAACCTCCGAGTCGTCAGCCAGGTTGTAACTTGAGACCATGAGGATGGCCTTGCTCTTGGCAGCCTCCCTTACCTCTGGAGCGAACTGAGCGACTGGCAGCGAATAGCTCCTGTCGGAATCAAAGACCTTGCAGGAGATTATGAACTTGAGTCCCTTTGGATTCCAGGCGACAATGTCCGGCTGTCCCTTGCCTCCCATCTGATTGACACGGTAGCCCCTCGACTCCAGCTGCTTGCCCTTCCAGGTTTCGTATGACTTCCCTGCTGTCTCTGCGAGTGCGCCCGAAACCTTCCTGACCATGCCGGAGATTTGCGATTGATGTATTGGCTTGCCGGACTCGGAGAGAGTGCTGGCTATCTCTGCCTGTGTGCGATCATCGAACCGCACGGCCTTATAGACCTGAACGGGCTGCCTCCATACTTTGGACTTCTCCAGCTTTGCCAGCTCTGCCATTGCATCGAAGGGGAAGATACGGAACTTAAGGGCCGTGCCATCTTCCGAGGGGAATTTCAAGATAGGGCTTGAGTATGGGAATTTGAAAGTGCCAGTGAGTTCAATCGAGGGGAGATGCACGATAGAGGTCGATTTGATTTCGTCATCATTGAAGAGCTTGATTCTGCTGGTGATGTAGCGGAGATAGTCATAGGGGGCTTGCCCGATCTGGTCTCTGATCTTCTTTCTGTCGGTAGGGTCGGACGGGCAGCTCTTGAAGATCACTACATCACTGTTGCGGAAAGTAATGTCCAGGGACATGTAACGCTGAGTCGAATAGACGGTAGCGACAAGGCCAGTGGTCAGGCCCGAGACCTCCTCAAAGATATGCCGGATTCTAAAGTAGTCGGCCACATCCTCAGCGTTCTTTCCGCTGGTTCGGCTGTTGGCCTGAGCGATAGCGTCATCAATCAAAATCAGTTGGATAAGCTGCTTATTGATGAAGTCGAAAGCCTCCCTTATCGAATTGACAGGGATTAGGTTCACTCTTGATCTGCCATACTTCCCGAGGGCATACCTGGCGAAGTGATTCAGGAGGGTCGTCTTGCCAGCCTCCATATCCCCGACAAGCAAGCAGCTCCGATGTGCAACCTTGCTATCCTTCGAGTCGGGGAAGAGGGTCTGCAATGAGAGCTTGGTCAAGTTCCTGAGATTGACTGGATGCATCATACGGCTGGACTCATAAGCTGAGTCGGACATCGGCCAATCATAAAGCCCGTCATCCTGGGCTAGACTCACCATAGCGCAAAGCCCCCGGTCAGGAGGGAGATGATAACAGCAGTTATGCCTATCACGAAGATCAGGGTAGCATATCTGCTTCCTTTCTTGCTCTTTCTCCGCTTGGCTAATACCCTACCCATCAATCCCGTCAGGATCATGGCTATTGCAAAGAAGAAGATGGGGGGGAGCAGGGAGATCGTGCGGAACAGATCGAAGGGTACTGAGACAACGACATTGCGCGTAAGAGATTGCATGTTGCCATTGGAATCTATTATGATGAGAGTCACTGGATAGACTCCACTTAGAGAATAGTTATGGGACGGATCCACATCAAAGGAGAAACCCCCATCCCCGAAAGACCATGACCAGTTTGAGATCCCGACGCTGCTGACAGATTCATCGGAGAAATGCAACAGCCCATCATTCCCGAAATATGAGAAAATGGCCGTCAGAACCATCGGTGGCAATGTCGGCGTGATAGGCAACGAGATACTTACCGTCTGAGGCCGAACAGCAGTATTGGTATCATTATCTACTATCCTGAGAATCACAGTGAAATTATTGCTGGCCGCGTAATCGTGGGCGGGATGCTGTGAATACGCAGACCCACCGTCGCCGAATGTCCATGTCCAATTGATAATGCCCTTATTGCTGATCGAAACATCTGTGAAATTGATATGCCCGACAACCACGATATAAGTAAAGTCAGCAATCAAGATAGCCAGTGGCGTCGGCGGCGCAACTGGCACGGTGATGTTCACGCTTCGAGGCATAAAAGCCATATTCCCATTATGATCGTAAATGTAAAGAATCACAGTATAGATGCCAGTGACAGAATAATCGTGGGCGGGATGCTGTGAATACGCAGACCCACCGTCGCCGAATGTCCATGTCCAATTCAATATGCCATACACCGCGACGGATGTATCGGTGAAATTGACCAGCCCGACAAAGACCGTATAGCTAAAATCGGCGATCAGGATGACCGGGTAAAACACCTGATAGCCGTTGTAGATGACCGTGCCGTTCTCGAAATATCGGTGAACCATGTAGATGTCAGATTGCAGAGTATAGTTGGCACCTGCTTGGATAGTCAGATTATAGAAATATTGGCCGACCCCTATTTTCAGAGTCTTAGTAACCCCGGCCAATACGACAGATGAACGGCCTGGGTTGAAGATCGAACCATTGATATTCCAGTCGCCCGTGCTGATCCAAGTATGCCCATACCATAGGTTCATGGTGCCGCCAGTGGCCGATACCGAACCGCTATTGACATTGCCGCCCATGCTGTAATTCGCATATCCCGACTGAAAATAAATTCCCGTGAAGGCCCAGAGTCCAGAGCCTTGAACCATCGACCCAGTATTGACGGTGATGCCAATCACGGCCAGCAGATAGTTAATTCCATGCGATATCGAACCCGAAACTATCAGATTATGGCTGACCGCGATATTCGATGATTCTGTGTAAGAACCTGAAACTGTCAGGTCATAGAATGTCTGAGCAGCACTGAGTTTGACGGTCTTAGAGGTTCCTGATAGAGTAACCAGCGAACTCCCTTGAATGAATGTTATAATGGATGAATCCCAATTACCTGAAACGCTCATCGTATTCCCAGCGATGAATGTCGCAGCCGTTGATATTGCGAAATCCGTTGAAACTACCGCATTACCGCCAGTATTGGTGACAGTGTAGATAGCTGGTGCGAAAATACCCGTCAAGGTCAGCGTATGCGTCACTGTCACGCTGGCAGACAGCGTTACCGATGCTCCTGAGTCGATTGTTAGATCATAAAGCGAAGCTGCCGTTTTGAGCGTTTTAGATGCCCCAGTCATCTTCAAAAGACTATTTCCCGGGGAGAATGTCGAACCAATCGAATCGAGGCTGCCTGAGACATCCAACTCATAACCGTTACCGTTGTAAATCCCAGCCGAAAGAATGATAGTAGCAGCCGATACCGTACCCCCTTGGTTGAAAATACTTGAGACTCCCGATTGAGTAAGTCCACCATTAAACGTCCAAGTCCCCGTACCCTGCGTCAAAATTGCCCGCGTCGAAACCGTCGTCAGCCCTGCGACCTGAAGCTGATAGTTGGAGGCTCCGGCGAGAAGGGATGTCGTATAGGTTGCGTGACCAGAATTTATATAAAGTGTAGAACCGAAAAACGCATTCCCGCCTAAAGTCACCGAACGAGATGCACTGGCACTCGCGGAATTATCTATTTGGGTAGCTATATTGACTGTTCCAAATGTCGTTGTATAACTGTAAGCATAAAATGTAAATTCTAAAGTTCCAGAACCAGAAATAGTTCCATAATTCAATAAATTTGAATTTGCATATTGACAATCAATAACGATATTCCTGTTCGCGGTAAATATCTTTCCGCTGTCTATCGTAAGGATTCTAAAAACATTGATTCTCACACCAGTACCGCTTAAAGTGGTGTCACCGCTTATCGTCAGAGAATTGAAAGTTAGCATCATATATATTGACAGAGAGAACCCGTCATTTTGGATTACCAGATTCAGAACCGATGGTGTGATGGTTCCTCCAGCGTGATTGAAGTTTCCCCCGCAAGTCCACACCGCGCTGGTCACGCTCGTCACCGTGCCCGACGAGATGATTATGTCTGAGGTCGTGGTGACATCGCATGATGCGGAGTTTGAAATCACACCTGAAAAACCGCTATTAACACTAAATGAATAGAGCGCATTCGTATCGACATCGATCTGACAATTCTTTACGCTGGTGGCATCGAATACGACGGCCTCAGCCGCCAATGGAACATGCCCGAGCGACCACGACGCATCGACGGACCATGAACTGTTCGCGGCAGGTGACCAAGTGTTCGTATCGGTGGCAGAAACATTGAGCGGGAGCAAGACACCGGACAACAATAGCAGGGCGATTAATGTGAATGAGATCGCCTTGATCGGAGCCCGGCTGATCATGTCCCGCCTCCCGGGCGCGTCTTCGACCTGTCGAGCAGCAATAAGATTAAGGATGGTGCAATGATTTTGACCGAAATCTGGATAGCTTGCTTCATTTCAACCGCCCCTTGGTGAAGTGGTATTCCTTGAGGAGATTTTCCAAGTAGTGGTCAATCTCTCCAAGGGTCTCTCTGACATGGGAGGGGAGAGCAATCTGCCTGAGGTTCAGGACTTTGGCCCGGCAGTATGCCAGCTTATCCCCGAAGTCATGGCTCATTCTTCGGTCTCCCGTAGATCGCCAATCCGACCAGCACACCTGACACTATGAGAATCGCAATCCAGTCTTTGGTCATCGCTGCTGTTGCGAAGCAGATGCCCGACAGCCAGAGCACAGTCCCGAATGTGATCAGGGGGTTCAAGGGCTTGCCCCTCTTCGGTATCAATCTGTGTCCTTTCGTCTGTTCACCCCCTCAGTCGTTACCTTCTCGGAGATAGCACCAGCCAGCATCATGTTATCATCAAATATCTTCCTGGTCATCAGCTCGATTGATGCTTTGTTCGAGAAATTCTTTTCATCGACCTTGAGAGAAAGGAAAACTTGGACGGCTTGCTCGGATACTAATTTCTGCTGGAGGTTCATCGCATATTCGGCCATGATGTTTATATCGCCCTTCCTCGGGATATGCAGCTGGTAGCCCATCTTCCTGAGGTTGCGCATCTTAAGCATTGCCTCGACCATCGACAGAAGCCCTTCCACCGAACCGTTGTCAGGTATGTCCACGCGGTAGCCCTTAAGCTCAAGCTGCTTGATCTTAACAGAGGCTTCCTTTGCCCTTTGCTCAGAAACCCCCCTCCCGAGGGCATAGAACTGGAGGGCCGACTTGGTGGGGAGGAATTGCTCTCCTGACCGCAATCCTTCCTTGACATAAGCATCGGGCTTGAACTTATCGATGAAATGTGCGTCCTTATCGCTTGCCATTGCTCTTTTTCACCTTCCCTTTCTTATTCGACTGTTTAGACCCCTTAGGAGGCCGTTCCTGAGCCTCTTCCTCCTCGGGCCGTGAATTGTCCTCCTCGGCCCCCTCCTCCTCGCCTATCCCCTGCTGTGGGGCTGTCTCGACCTTCTCAACGACGGTAAGCTCATGCTCATTCAAATCAGGCTCTTGATAGGGTTCAAGGGGGGTCTCGAAGTATTCCCTGATTGCTTGCTCCCTTGCCACTCTGATGCTATGCTCCACCATGTCGGCGGCAGATCGGACAGACTCGGCCTTATAGGTCAGCCTCAGATGCACTCTCTCAGATTCAGACCAATGCAGCCTCAGGGTCAGTTCATCGAAAGCCTTTGATGAATCGAGCCAGAGATACTTCGGCATGAGGGAGGCATTGGCCAGGCTGAACTTGGTTGTCCATTTCTGGAAGGTGAATACCCATATCTTCACTTCCTCCTGGTATGTGTGAGTCCTCTGAATCCAGATGCTCTTAGTTACAACCCGGGGGAAGTACGGCCTCTTGCTCGAAGTCCTCCAGTCGGCCTCAAGAGAGCCGTCCGCCGTCAGCTCATGCTTGACCCCGAGCATCCTGGCAAAGAGAGCTTTCAATGATTGCTCCTGGATGAACCAGGAGGTCTTGCCCTTCTCCTGATAGACAACCAGTGGGTCGAGAACCATAGTCTTTTCTTTCGAGTCTATCAAGATCGGGATGCAATAGTCCAGATGGAAATAGATATACCCGATCCAGTAGCCTATGATGAAGGGGATATACCATAGCCTGTTGAACTCCCCGAGGATTGGCAACCAATGACGCCAAGCGTCTGTGATCAAGATCGTATAGACAGCTCCAGAGCCGAAATCCCAGGGCACTAAGAACTTGCTCCAAGATTTGATACTGACCCCGAGGAGAGAGCCAACCACAGCAATCAGCGTTGCTGTGATGATCAGCTCCCAGGTGAGGTTCTTTGCGAAGAGGTCGAGGAAGGACTGAGGATAAATCTTAGGTTCTTGCAGAATGACAGGGGGGGAGATAGTCCACTGGTTATCATGGACTGGAGGGAGGTAAGAGCCGGGTCGATAGAAGATAACTGTAAAGACAGGGACATTATTCTCCAAGATGGAAAAGAAATAAGTCGTCTGCACATCTGGAAAAGGAATCTCCAGGATGCTGCAATCCCTGATGACTATCGTAGCCATGAAGTAAGTCTTATTTGCCTGAGTGGTAGAGTTATCTTCGATGCCAGTCAGCTTGACGAAGAGGTCTGAGTTTGCATAATTAACGATTATGAAAAGCTCGGCAGATTGAACCATAGTCCTATTTGGTATCCAGATTTTATAATCCGCGCCAGAGTATTTCTTGAGGTCGATTGACCCCGAATCGGCAACGGCTGGCATTACTAAAGCGGAGGACAGCAGTAAGAGGAATAGGAGAGGAAGGAGCGATCTAATAGACAACCGCAAACACCTCAGGGAACAGCAAGCCACCGACTATCGCGCCACCGCCGATTGCGATCAGACCGATAATGATAAGCTCCAGTCTGCCAGTGAAGAGTCCTGCCACCACGCCGACAGCACCACCGCACATGATGATAAGCGCAATCGGGTATGGGAAACCAGCAGTATCGTTATCCCCTGGAATGATCGGAGCAGAGATTTCTTGGGCGATAAGGCTGAATTCAGTGAGAGAGGAGTTGGCATAGGAAAAGGCAACAGTGCCATTGGCATCGGTCTCAAAGGTTTGGTTCGAGTAAGCATTAATCAGCTGCTCATAAGACCAGTTATCCAGTGCCCCGGTGATCGTAATGTTGAACCAATAGCAGCCACTCACAGTGAAGGTGAGAGCTATGCCATTCTCAATACTAAGGTTATACTCGGAGATCGTGAGAGTGATCGGGGAATCTATCCAGAGCATCCAGGTAACATTCTCATAGCTGGCATTGATATACCTGGGGGAATCCGCAGAGATGCTTGCCCCCTCTGAGATGTAAGCCACAGCCAGGGAATCGTTGTAAGCGATATGCAGACTGGTTATCGAGAAAGTCCAGTTGAGCCAGTCGATAGAATATGAATCGTTTGCTGTGATAGACGCATTGAAGTTTCCAAGAGACGCAGCTATGCCAGAGACATTTACCTCAGTGGCATTAGACCATGTTATATTGAGCCAGGAGGCATCAGTCGTAAGGTTGAATATGACTGGCCCTGAGAAGGAAGCATGAGTGATAGAGGCATTGACATAATACAGATCGCCAATGCAAGCGAAGCTGTGAGGGGGAGAAGCTGCTATCAGCTGGATTATGAGAATGTATCGCGGGTAGTAGTCTTGTGCGATCCCGAAGATATATGGCAGATCGAGTATTCCGAATGGAGATACGATGTCGGGTATCGCGGGTATCGTCCAATCCGACCAGTAGTTTCCGTATCCGGTTGAAGTATTCCACCAGTTATTCGTCCCGTCGTCATACGCTTGGGTTCCCCCACCATTGTTATCGGTCAGTGTGTTGTTCCAACAAATGTTATTATAGCATCCCGTGTTGAGAAAAATCCCGCGATTCGTGTTGGTGGAGATGTTGTTCAGTGAAATCATATTGTGGTTCGACTGGTATGTAAAGAAAATCCCATATTGGGTGTTTGAATAAACAGTATTTGATTCGATGGTGTTATTGTGTGCCTGAACATCCAGATAGATGCCGAAGATGTTTGAGTGGCATGTATTGTTCATAACAGTATTGATCGAACATCTCGGCAACGATGTGAAAGTATCGTCGAGATAGATTCCGACCGGGCCATCATGGCATGTATTGTTAGCGACGGTCATATTGCTGGCAGAGTCCAAATCGATATTGGCATAACCGCTGTTAAAACACAGATTGTTCTCAATGCTGCTGCTATTGGATCTCAGACTCCTTATCCCGGAAAATGTATTGAATGAACATGTGTTTGAAGAGATCGTATTGTTCTCACTGAATGATTCCAGATGTATCCCGGAGTAATCGTCAACCAAGTCATTATTTCTGATAACTCCGTTGGTCGTATTGTTCAGATGAATTCCATTGTATATCGATACCGAAGCGCCGTCGTGAACATAACAGCCTCTTATCTCAAAATAAGAAGTCGCGTCGATTATCCTGATCCCATGAGCGGCAGAGGCATCGATGTTCCAGCCATCGATTATGTATGGGTCATTGATCGTCCCGCTCCCCCAGGATATTCCAGTCGTAGCGTTCAATCCGAGAAATCCAGCATTCCCAACTATGGATATTGTCGCATGGCCGACATAACTGATGTGCGCCGGAGCCGTTGAATCCTGATCGCCCTGGGGGATGAAGGGCATGGCGAACATCGCCGCGATGAGCAGTGCGAGGAAAAGGCGCCTCAGAGGATCACCGCCAAAGCCGTGCAAGGGCTTTACTCCTCTTAGAATCCATTAGTTCCACCACCATAATGAAATCTGAGAGCGTATGCTAAAGAACGGATTGAACCAGGAGTAAATATCTCCCCAATTCGCGTAGAGATAGCCACCGAGAGAAGCAAGCAGGACTATCAGGCCGATCACGGCCACAACCATGCCCCCTTTTATCGCTGCGAGAAGCAATGCCCCGGCTGCAATGAACCCGATGTAGTACCAATGCTCAAGAATCCATTGCCAATCCCCGATACCTTGAGGGGGAGGAATGATATCGGTAACATTGCCGACAACATAGATCAGTTGGGTAATACGAAGAGTAATGGTATTGCACGCAACACCCTCATAGAGCATGTTCCAAGGCTTGATTTTCCAGCCAGTCTGGACCTGAATAAATTTACAGGTAGTTACATTATAATCCGCAGTTACTGGACGATGCTGCTGATTGGATGCCAGAGAAGTATTCCCCCAGACCATGACGAAACCTGGCTGAGTGAAATTGGTCCAGTTGCCTGTCGTCAAGGTCATATTATAAATGGAAACATAAGGGGTCATGATAGTAGAATTGTCGCAAATCTGTTTGCCAGTAGAATCTTTCAATTCGGCTCTTATGACCAAGTCCATTGATTCAGCAGAAAAATTTACCTGAGTTGTATCCAGAGTGGAATAATTGTGATACCAAGCTGCGGCCTGATCCATGTAGGCCATATACATTAGATAGATTTGCTGCCAGGTCAAGCCGGCCATCTGGCCAGGGTCAGGAAAGATCATATCTGCCGGAGGGATGACCGCGCTGCCACCAGAGGCTTTAACAAGGTTATAACTGGTCTGAGCGAATGACAGAACAGTTGAGTACATAGAGGCTGTGGCAGCTTCAATAATCCCTAGTTGTGAGATGCCTCCAGAGAGGCCATTACCGCCATTCATTGGAACAGTATGATTATTGATGGCTGCATTGGCAGCCCATGTTCCATCTCCCTGAAAGACGAATTTAGGAGCTGTTGCACCAATCATATCATAGATGCTGGACCAAAAATTTTCCCGCCAATTCCCACCACCAAAATAAATATCATTTTTCCACCGGAGAGTATCATTAGTTGAGCTGGCCCTGGTAAATGCTGAGAGCATGGGGAGGCAATTACCCGGAGCAGATGAGGATGGAGAGCCAAGTCCGTGAACCCCCCACCCATTAGTAATATCAATATGATATCTGCCAAGTGGAACGCCAAGGCTCTTGAGGTCCAGACTATCAACCGCTGAGTCGTCAGTCAGATGAGCAGTATGGTTGAACGCCAAGGCTCCGGTATAATCATAGAGCTGAAGGCTATAGGTATCACTAACAGCAGAAGGAGCCTTCCAGAGCATGAGCGGATATGCAGGATTGATAACAACAGTAGTCCCCGCTGTTGGAGTGGACATATTGATAAAATAACGGAAAATCAGAGGCTCTGTTCCGATGCTCACAGGATCCCTGGTATTGATCGACCCATCTACATAAAGGCCGTAGTGCATCCCGTTATAGGTTCCTTGAAACATGGCTGGCAGATCATCAAGAACTGAAAGACATTCATTATAAGTCTGCATGATGGCCCAGAGCTGAGATTGAGAGCCATTATAGATATCGGCATTGGCAAATATCCATTCCGGCTCAAAGAGATGAGATCTGCCTGTTCCTTTCGGCCAGTTGGTTTGGTTTTCATAAAGGGCCATAGCCCCAAATTCAGCTTTTCTGGCATAGAAATAAGTTAGTCCAGAGAATGAGGTTATGAGATTTGCAGCCTGAGCATCTGAGAGGTTCAGGAGGTTATAAAGGTCCATAGCTTTTTCAACAGCATAGTAATTCTTCGGACTGTTGAGATTAGGAGCAGGGTCAGGACCGTCATAAGTTACAAAGAATCCAAACAAAGCACCGATAGCCGCACCAACCGCCGCGCCAGGTCCATCGGCGATCCCGCCGCCCAAAGCCGCACCTGCAACGGCAGAGGCACCTATGATTCCCAGATCATCCAATGAGCCAGTCATGGCTGAGGCTGGAGGACTGACGGCAGGGGAAAGAGCCAGGGTTAAGAATAGGAATGGAACAAGAGCCAGAAAGACGAGCTTCCTGGCCATCTTTGGAGGTTTGACCTGAGACTGTTGGGGATTTTTCATCAGAAAAACCTCCCAGGCTCAGAGACCGAGATACCCGGTAACGACGGTTACCGCCAAAAAGATACCTCCGATGATGATCAACCGGATGTCCCTCATGTAGATGCCCGCCAGGCACGACACGACACCGATTGCACCGAAAAGCCATCCCATTGTCGATAGCCCGTAATATAGGTCTGCCATGTCCCGAATAAGTGCATGTATGCTCTAAATAATGATACAATGCTCAAAAAGATACATTGTTGAGAAATTGAGGACATTACCAGGATTGCCCGGGAAGTATGCTCAAGGAGGGATTTCAGAGAGAAAGAGAAGGAAGAGGTTTGGATGCAAGATCATATTGCGATCAGGATGCCGATAAGAAGCCCGAAGCCGAAGCCGATGATAAATGCCGTTGATGCTTGCTCCTTTGGCTGCATCTGGCTCCATCTTCTAAAGCCGAAACTGCTTGCCATCATTCACCTCCTTTCAGCGAACCTATGAGCTGCTTGATTTCAGGGTCGAGGCTGTGAAGGTATCTCCTCAAGGTCTGCCTCGGGACTCTAAGCTCCTTAGCAAGCCTCCTCTGAGAGATGCCCGGATTCGCCTTGATCTTCTCAACGACAGCGATAGGGGAGAGTGATCGCTTCGGCCTCCCTATCGGCTTCCCCGAGCGAGTCCCTGTAAGCTTGGCCCTGTCCATCCCGGCCTGGACTCTTTTCCTGATAGATCGTAGATCCATCTCTCCGAAGATTCCTGATATTTTTATCATCGCCTCCCCCATGTCCGTTGAGGAGTCCAGCCCCTCCTCCGCTGCAACGAAATCAGCACGATAATCCTTGAGTTTCTTTAACAATCTGTGTATCTGGAGGGAGTCTCTGGCAGCTCTATCGCACCTTAAGACGACCAGGGCTTTGTATCTGCCTTGCTCGACCTGTCGCATGATCTGAGCGAGAATCGGCCTGTTGCTGTCATCTCCATGACCATGCTCCTGATATTCGTCGCAGCTCCACTCTCTGAACTTCGCATAGTCCCTCAGCTTGATCATCTGATTCTCAAGGTGCTGTCTCTGCTTCCTCTCAAAGTCTGCATCCGACTCTCCTTTAGCTCGGGGGAGTTCACCAGTTGAGACTCTGGCATAAAGAGCGACCTTACGAGTGTCGGTATCAGTCATACTGGCTACTCCTTCCCGCCCGAATCTACATCGGACTCGAACTTCCATGCATCGATGTAATCGGCGACTTCATAGTATGCCTCGCACCCCGTCCCATAACATTCTCTCCGCGATTCTGCGGAGCAATTGAGCAGACGGCAGATCGATCTCTTGCGCTTCACTTCACTTCACCGCCTTTTGCTCCATTGGTAGAGTCTGAACTGCCTTCCAGCCCCATCGACCTTGATCTTGATGACAACGACCCCACAATACGCCAGGAGAATCATGCTGGCCTCCCTCTGAGTAGGGAGATGCTTAAGCGGATAGAACTGCTTGAGACAATCCAAGAAGTCGAAGATTGAGAAAGCTTCGGGATGCCTCAGCTTCTCAAGGGCTTTCTGCCATTTCGCTGCCTGAGGGAGCCTATTGAGTGCCATATCTAATCCTCCTTGCTGAGTTCAGCTCTCCATTTCAGAGTATAGAAATCGAAACCTCGGAAATCTGGGCCATGTAATTTTTCAATGACTATAATAAATTCCTTCCATGAGGAGAACCCCTCTTCCAGAGCGTATCTTTCCATCTCAGAGAAATTCATAAAATGACTTCCATATTGAGGGAGGAAATTATCATCAACGCCGAATTTCAGAACTCCCATTTCGATGATCGGAACTTCGAGAAGCAACCGACAGTCCTTAGTCCTCTGCTTCCAATAGAGTCTTACTGGCTTTTTATCGTTCATCGAATGGAAGAATTGCAGATACCTCTTTCCGTTTCCGAGTAATCGAGTAGTCCTGACCTTTTCACCTTTAGGAATTTGGATCTCGAACTGTGGTTGAGAGAATGATAAGGCGGTCATCTTTAACGCCTCCCGAGAATGTCCCTGATCGTTCTCCCTGTCTGCCTAGACTCTTCGACCAATGCGAGAATCTTAGGGGCAATGTCCCTGATCGCATGGCCTTTGATCTGAAAGACAGGGGTTATCTCAACAGGGCTTTCCTTAGTCCCGTTGCCTCCTGAGAGTTGCAGGAGAACCAGCTTATTGAACTCTCCTGGCAGCTTGCCAATCGCTGACTCAAGGGCATAGCTCTTTTTGAGGAGGCAGATGGGGTAACCCTTCGGGTGCATGATGCTCTTGGACTCGAAGGCGTAGCAGAATTTGGCTTTGTTTTGATCGTCTGCCAGGAATACCAGCCAGGAGTCCTTGAGGAGAGATTCGAGCTGTCGGTCTGCTTCGGTCATCTGTCTCCCTCCAATGTCTTTCGTTTCTGCATCGGGAATGGACAACCTGAGATAGAGAATATCCAGAAGGTCATTGATGGTGTTAAATTCCTCAATGATGTCGGTATCTAAGGAAACTATCATCCATGCCTTCTTTAGAGTTCTTTTGATTTGGAGGATTATTTCATCGTTTGGAAGGTTGTTGATTCTCTTATCTTCCTTTATCATTTTCAAGACGGTTTTCTTAATTTTTGTGTCGTTGTCGTTCATCTTCTCCCTCCAATGTCTGAATCACCCTTTCTTATCGTGCGATAATAGTCATGTTTTTGGCGTTTCAGGAATCTCAAGTATCTCTTACAATGAACACATTGGTCAGATTGAGGAGTCCCGAATATATTGGCGGTTTGACAGCCAAAGCAACTTTTCTTATCGTATTCGTTCATCTCAATCACCTTTTCTTATCGTGCGATCTGCATCAGGAATGGACAACCTCGCCATTGGAAGATAGCTTTCGCATTCTCGACAAATATCTTCTTCATCTCCGGGTTCACAACCAGACCATTCCCCGAGTTCACATCTATGCTCTCTTCGCATTGAGAGACGCTTATTGTGAGCGCAAGTATTCCGTCGTGTCATCTTCTCCCTCCAATGTCTTCTTTCGGAACGAATCTGGCGACTACGGAAGGGTCATCATCCAAAATCCAATTAAGAACGCATAACTCGAAATCCCCCCAAGGAGAAAGTCCAACTGCCTTCTCCAATCTCTTGAGTTCGTTTCTCATCAATATCATTCCCCTTTTGTTACCAAATCCTTTCTTCATTCAATCGCCTCCAATGTCTGACTTTACGCGCTCCCGTTCCTCTTCGGGAAGATCGTCATTCCGTCCCAAGGACAGTCAGGACATTCTTTTGAGTGAAGCGCGTTGATGGCTCTGTCTCTCTTTGCCGACGCAAGAGCCGTAGCCTTCTCGTATGCCTCCGACGCAGAATCCTCGACCTTCTCGTATGCCTCCGACGCAGAATCCTCGACATTCTCGTATGCCTCCAACGCAGGAGCCACAGCCTTCCTGTATGCCTCCCACGCAAGAGCCGTAGCCTTCCTGTATGCCTCCCACGCAGTAGCCACAGCCTTCTTGTATGCCGTTAGAATCGCAATCAGGCGTTTCTGGTCTTTTACAGGCTTCAAGAGGCGCAGACGCAATGATCGTTCCCATTCGGCCTTCTCTGCCTTGATGTATGCGATACGATTCTTGATCGGCTCGGTCGCTTCTTCAAACAATACCCCGTGATGTATATGCCAGTAGTATTTTGGTTTCATTCAATCGCCTCCAATGTCTGACCGCTTAACGGACAACTCTTTCAAAGGCCCGTAAATCTTGCTTTCATGTCCATACATTCTCGGAATGTTGTTTTTCTCGAAGGCTTCCATGACAGCCAAGTATTCATCGCAGAATTGATCGCAGAGGCAATCTCTGGTTTCCTTGTCGCATTCGAGCAATCGACAGATAGTTTTCAGTTGTCGAGGCATCTCACTCACCCCTTGTCCAATCGAGCATGATAACCCTGTCTTTGATCGGGTCGGCTGTCGGTGTCCCGTGCGCCTCGATGAAGATAGAGGACAGATCGTCTGAGAGATTCCAGTCCGAGATGACCTTTAGAAGAGAATCGACGGCCATCTGAGAAAGGATGCTGTCGGGGGTCTGAACTGTCTCTGAGGGGTATCCAGGAGCATCTTTTGAGGTCTCAAGTCCGGGAGTTTCGACCTCTTTTTGTGGTATGCCCGAAACCTGGAGGTTGTGAGCATCCCCGGAAATCGAGGCTTCCTTTATAACCTCGGAGGGGGGGAGGTTTTGGGCAGCCTCCAATTCTGCGATCTTGGCCCTCAGGCCCTTGATCGTATCGAGGTCGATTTCCTTCTCTCTCTTTGCCACCTTCTCTCTCTCAGGGCATGACTTGAGATGATTGCCCATCCCCTTGCTCTTGAACCGCTTACCGCAGTAGGGGCATGGCTCCTCTGAGTCCTCCCCGTTGATCGTCTGCTGGATTATTCCCTGGTTCAGCTCTGCAAGATACTTCTCCCCGGACTCTGAGAGATAATACTTGTCGGTGTGATCTTTGAAGATGTGCCCCTGGTCAGCCAGACTGAGGATATGGTCTCTGGCCACAGTGTCGCTTGCATAAGAGCAAACTGCCGGGTCGATGATTATTGCGGAGTGATAGACCGCTACCCCGTGCTTGATCACAGACAGGATTCTCCTGTCCCTTTCGCTATTCATGCTCAACTTGCTTACCGTTGCTGTTGCTGCTTCCATTTCACTCACCCATACCAATAGTCCTCTTTTCCTGCTGGCCTGAAGGGGAATCCTCCCTCTTTGTCGCCAGAAAGAAGAGATGACAAGGAACTCAGCAGCTCAGAGGATTGCAGTTGAGCTTCGGCCAGCTTTAGAACGGCCTGAGCCTGTTGATCTTGCTGATACCTGATGTAGTCCAGGGTTTCCTCCAGCCCGAGGAGAACCCTGTTGAACTTTGCCCCATCGGTGAGCATCTGGAGAGCCTTGACCACTTTCTGATCGGACTCTTTGCCCTGTATGTCGAACTCGATAGGATAGTGTGAGCCAGCAACGACTACATCAGAGCCACCGACCCGGATTCTCTTATTGACAAATTCGATAGGGATAGAGATATGCCGATTGCCAGTCTGAGCCTCCACTTGCTCTGCTATCTCCTGATGCAATCGAGTCCCGTAATCATTCAAGATCGCAGAGTCCCATCCGAGAAAGAGCCATATCTGACCTCTGCCAGTCCGTGCATTGACTGAGAGAGTGTATCCCTTCTTTCTGACAAGGATGCTTCCCCCTGTCCTGCTGTTGGCCCTGAACTTCCCGATTGCCTCTGCGATCTCCAACTCCTCAGGAGATAGCTTGACTTTGTAATCGACCCGATGACGATTTTCGACAGGAAAAGCATCCTCAGGAGGCTTA
>Ga0315294_10002543_pt1 | contig 19919 bp, 14 predicted proteins | sample YL17G13_40_MG_FD_203626 | JGI IMG/M metagenome (GOLD analysis project Ga0315294, IMG submission 203626) | Sediment microbial communities from Yellowstone Lake, YNP, Wyoming, USA - YL17G13_40 | ecosystem: Environmental > Aquatic > Freshwater > Lake > Sediment | place: USA: Wyoming | collected...
CCGGAAATTCGTCACTCTTAGGAAAGGAAGGGGGAAAAGCGATGCCAATCTTTATCTGGAAGGGAAGGACGCCCACCGGAGGCTTGACCTCGGGAGAATTGACCGCGGATAACCAGTCCAAGGTCATTGAGGCGTTGCGCAAGCGCAACATCATCGTGACCTCCGTCAAGGAGAAGCCCCGGGAGATCAAGATTCCCTTCTTGAGCGGGGGCAGGGTGAAGGTCAAGGATCTGGCCATCTTCACCCGCCAGTTCAGCACCATGATCAGCGCCGGGCTCCCTCTGATGCAGTGTCTCGACATCCAGAGCCAGCAGATCGAAAAGGAGGGGTTCCGCAAGATCGTCAAGCTGGTCATGACGGACATCGAAGGCGGGTCCACCCTGGCCGATGCCCTTCGTCGCCACCCCGCCACCTTTTCCGCGCTCTATACCAACATGGTGGATGCCGGAGAGAAGGGGGGTATCCTGGACAACATCCTGGCCAGGTTGGCAACCTATTTGGAAAAGGCCGAGGCCTTGAACCGCAAGATCAAAGGAGCGATGATCTATCCCACCATCGTCATCTCGGTGGCGGTCATCGCCTCGGTCGTCCTGTTGGTCTTCGTCATTCCGGTGTTCGCCAGTATGTTCAAGGAGATGAACGCCACGCTCCCTCTGCCCACGCGGATTACGATCATGGTCAGCAACGCTTTGAAAAGCTCCATCCTTATCATCGTGGCCGTGATCGTCGCCGTGGTGATCCTCCTTCGAGTCTACTACAAAACCGACAACGGCCAGAAAGTCATCGACACCCTTCTTCTTAAAATGTGGATCATGGGACCCCTGATTCAAAAATCCTCAATCTCCCGCTTCGCGCGGACGTTGGGGACCCTCCTGGCCAGCGGCGTCGCCATTTTGGATGCCCTCGAGATCACCGCCAAGACCGCCGGCAATCGCGTCGTACACGACGCCGTCATGGAGGCCCGTAAGAGCATCGGAGGGGGTGAGACTATCTCCGCCCCCCTTCGGACGATGAAGGTCTTCCCACCCATGGTCACCTCCATGATCGCCGTGGGTGAGGCCACTGGCGGCCTGGATGAGATGTTGACCAAGATCGCCGATTTCTACGATGCCGAGGTGGATGCGGCGGTCGAGAACCTGACGGCTGCCCTGGAGCCGGTCATCATCGTTTTCCTTGGGATTTTCATCGGGGGGCTGGTCATTTCGATGTACCTTCCCATCTTCGAGATTGCTTCGGTCATCAAGTAAGTCTTGACGGGTGGCGGTTCATCACTAAGCAAATCGCCCTAAGGAGACCGTGAAAAGAGAGGGGGAAGCTTTCTCAAGCGAGGTCCTTGGATCTGGCGACCGGCACCGCCTGCGAACGCTCATCCTTGTTCGTCCGGTGGTCGCGACGCTGGCTCTCGGGATGGGCATGGCATTCTCCGCAGCCGGTGTGATTTCCCTGTCCGTCGCCGGCTTCGCCGGGTTGATCCTCCTCGCTTGGCTCCTCGCCGGGGTGTTCCTTCTTTGGTTCCGGAGCGGACGGTCCCTTCGCGCGCTGCTCCTCCTGCAGATTTTTCTTGATGCCCTCCTGATCGCCGCCATCGTTTCCCTGACCGGCGGCGGGGAGAGCCAGTTTGCCCTGCTTTATCTGATATTGATCACCTACGCCGCGAGCTTCCTTTCCCTGCGCGGCGGGGTCCTCACGGCCCTTCTCTCAAGCCTGCTCTTCCCCGGGGCGGCATATCTCTCGCGCCTTGCGGGGGGCGGAAGCTTGGGAGGTCTCGACCTTCCGCTGAGGGCCGGCCTGAATGCCATCTCCTTTCTCCTCATGGGCATTTTGGCGGGTTACCTTTCCGAGCGGGCGGCCAAGGCCGGTGTCGCCTTGGAGGAAGCCTCGCAGGCTCTCCATACAGTCCGTCTGGACACCGCGGAGATCCTCCGCAATATGGGGAGCGGACTGGTCACCGTAGATGTCCGCGGACAGGTCGTCTATTTCAACCGGGCGGGCGAAGATATCCTCGGCATCCGGGAGCAGGCGATTCGCGGGAGGGCTGTCCGGGAGGCTTTCGCCGGCCCCCTCTCCGATATCGGCAGGATGCTCCTCGAGGGCCTGACCACCGGCCAGGCTTACCAGCGCCAGGAATTGGCCTTCCGCCGCTCGGACGGGACCGTTATCCCCATCGGTTTTAGCACCACGGTCTTATGGGACCCCCGCCAGGGTCGCCACGGAGTCATCGCCATCTTCCAGGATCTCCGGGAGATCAAGGAGATGGAGGCTCGGGTCCGTGAGGCTGACCGCCTGGCCGCTTTCGGGGAGCTCGCTTCCGGAGTCCTGAAAGAGGTGGAGCAGCCCCTCGCCGCGATTCGCGAATCCCTCGCCGTGCTCGGGGAAGATTTGGTGGGGCGTTCCGGGCCGGCCCAGCGGTCTCTTGAGGTCATCTCCCACCAGCAGGAGAAGCTCACGGCGATCCTGAAGAGCTTCTTCGAGGCGACCCCGCAGGAGGGATTGCGCCGCGAGCCGCCCGGAGGAGGCCGGCGGATCCTGGGAGGGAGCCAGGGAATCCGCGATGTCTTGGAGATGATCACCCGGGTGGCAGAAACCGAGAGCACGGTCTTGATTCTGGGCGAAAGCGGGACCGGTAAGGAGCTCGTCGCCCGGGAGTTACACGCCCGTTCGCGGAGGCGGGAGGGTCCCTTTGTATCCATCAACTGCGGCGCACTTCCCGAAACCCTTCTGGAAAGCGAGCTTTTCGGCCACCTGCGGGGTTCCTTCACGGGTGCCATTCGCGACAAGGACGGCTTGCTTAAAGTGGCTGAGGGGGGAACGTTTTTCTTGGACGAGGTCAGTGAGACCTCCCCCGGGGTTCAGGTGAAGCTCCTGCGCGTTCTGCAGGAGAGGGAGCTTGTCCCGGTGGGGGGCTCCAAACCCGTCAAAGTGGATGTTCGCCTCATCTCGGCGACGAATCAGGACTTGGAGGGTTTGGTGAAGGCCGGGAAGTTCCGGGCCGACCTCTTCTACCGTCTGAATGTGATTCCCCTTCGTATCCCCCCTCTGCGCGAGAGGAAGGAGGATATACCCATTCTCGCTCATTCTGTTTTACAGCGAATTTGTGAGAGTTCTAAGGTGAGTCCGAAGCGCCTTTCTCCCGAGGCGATGGATTGTTTGCTGGGTTACTCCTGGCCCGGGAATGTCAGGGAGCTCGAGAATGTCCTCGAGCGTGCCGTGGTCATGGAGTCGGGCCGGACGATTCACCCGGATGTCCTCCCTCGGACCATTTCCGGGGCCGCTAAGGTCCCCTTCGGCCGGCAGAGGCTTCTCGTTCTCTCCGATGCGGGTAGGAAGGACAAAGAAAAGGATGAGATTTTGGCTGCCATCAGGGAGTGCGGTGGTAACAAGAGCTTGGCGGCAAAGGAGCTTGGGATCAGTTATTCGACCATGTTCCGAAAGCTTAGGGAATACGGCTTGGTTAAGGAGCTGCAAAACGGATCAATATCCGAAGCCCTTTGAGTTCTCCTTGCGATGTTCAAGGGGGTTGTGATATACTATAATTCTGCTTGTATGAGTATGTCAAAATGACATAGTATGTCATTTTGACATAGTATGTGAACCATTAAGCAAGATAAAGGCTCTTATTAATGGCATTGTATGTCATATTATAACATCTTCATTTACATAAAGTTACATTTATTTTTGAGTGATTTTATTTAAATCTAACTTTTGGCATACAAATTGCACATTATATTGAGTTGAGAAGCATTAAAACAGAATGAAATCATGAAAAGTGAAAAGGCATTTACTCTGATAGAATTGATGGTCGTGGTCGTTATCATCGGCATTCTTGCCGCCATCGCCATCCCGAACTTTATTCGTATGCAGACTCGGGCTAAGGAGGCAGATATCAAGGCCGTGATGCATGCGGTCATGCTTGCCGTGGAAGAATACAAGATTGATCCTTCGTGGACAGGGCTTAAGCCGAGCACCGCAGTCGAGTTTGCCACGATTGGGCTCCCTCAAAACGTTTTGACCAAAAAGAATCCCTTTGATCAACTTCGAAATTATACCCCGGGTCAGGCCTTGACTTTTGACTTACTCCCACCGGGGGGTAGCGGGGACATCCACTATCAATTCACAGGACAGATTAATCCCTATACCATCGTGGCTCGCGGGAGCGGGTTGCTCATTCTGACCCTTTCCGGAGAGAGCTGAGCTTTTTTCGCCGGGGTTGCTTAAGGAACGTTTTTTGAAGTCGTGTGGTTAAGTTTTGGAAACCTAAATTTACAACAGGAAGGAGGTGAAACATGATGCTTAGAAAAATTAGAGGCTTCACCCTCATCGAGCTGATGGTCGTTGTGGTCATCATCGGTATCTTGGCCGCCATCGCCATCCCGAACTTCATCCGCATGCAGAAGCGGGCGAAGGAGTCGGATGTCAAGTCCGTGGCTCACACCCTGCAGTTGGCCGTCGAGGATTACAAGACCAGCCCAGGCCAGGAGGGGCTCAAGCCTATTATAGCAGGGGAGTTGACGTTGGTTCAACAAACCTACCTGCCGATCAACGTCCAACTGAAGAGGAATCCCTTCATTCAAGGGAACACCTACGGTACTGCGGGGATTGACTTTGGCGTTCCCACCGGTATTGGCCAAGTGGGTTACCTGGTCTCAACCCAGGTGTTCCAGTACACCATCACCGCCATGGGCGGGGATGCTGGGGTCATCATCCTGACCCTGCTCGAGGGGTCTTAATCCCTCAAAAGGTCAAAGGGGATGGATTTTACTGTCCATCCCCTTTTCCTTTTCTTGCATGTTCGCCCCTCTAAGGATTATCGTGACCATTGAACTTTTTCTCGGAAGGTCCCATGGATAGCCAGAAAAAGAGGAGTGCGGAGGGGAAGTTACTCTTTGTGCCCGCTGTCCGGGTGAGCGTGGGGGTCCTCCTGATTTCCTTGCTGGTTTTGCTCACCGTCGGGCGGCTGGTGGAGGAAGCCGTCTCCCTTGACCCCCGGGAGATAGGGAGGGATGTGGTCACGCTCTATGAGAAACGGTTTGCGCCCCTTAAGGGGATGAAAGGCGTGGTGGGTTACATAACCGATGCAGACCTCCAAAGTCGGCCCGAGGACGTAAAGGCGGTTCAACGGTTTGTCTTGACGCAGTATGCCCTTGCCCCGCTGATCGTCCTCAACATCCCCCAAAGCCGCCTCGTCGTGGGAAACTTTCATGAGGGGGCCTTCGACCCCAAGCTCCCAGCGAATCAGGGGTTTGTGGTCCTGCTGAATTTTGGGGACGTGGTCTTATTGAGGAATGAGGCTGTCCCGTGAACCCTCTCGTTTTTCCCTCGCTCTTGATTCCCGTTGCGATTGGATCGGTGTTCGTGTCGTTATGGCTGCCGTGGCGAAAGCCCCTGAGTTCCGCGCTTCTTTTCCGAACCTCGCTCGGGACGGGTTTTGGTTTTGGGATCTCATCCTGTCTTTTCGTTCTGGGGTTGGTCGGATGGGGTCCTTCCCGAGGGGGCTTCATCCTGGCGGAGATAACCCTCCTTGTCGTTCTCATGGCGGCCCTTGTTTGTTCCCTTAGGAGGCGGAGCGCCCGGATTCCCCCGGAACCTCGGCCGGGGTCTGGAAAGGCAACAACACTTCAGCGGATGCTGCGTTTGTTATTTTATCTGACCCTTGCCTCTGCGGGAGGGATTTTCCTGCTTGTTTCCTTGCAGAATCCCCATGGGGGATGGGATGCCTGGTCGATTTGGAATCTTCGCGCCAGGTTCATCTACCGCGGGGGGGATCAATGGCGGGAGGCCTTCTCCCCTCTCTTGTCTCGCTCCCATCCCGATTATCCCCTGCTCCTCCCCGCCGCGGTGGCCCGGGGCTGGAGCTACATCGGGCAGGAGACGGTGCTGATCCCGGCGATGTTGTCGCTGGGGTTTGCCTTGGCCACTGTGGGGATCATGGTATCTTCCCTTTTCGTTCTGCGGACCCGTACGCAGGGGTACTTAGCAGGGCTGGTCTTGTTAAGCACGCCGTTCTTCCTCCGAGTGGCGGCCTACCAATTGGCGGATGTCCCCTTGGGATTCTTCATCTTAACCACGATCGTTATGCTCTGCCTGTACGATCGGAGGCCGGAAGGTCCCCCGGGGCCGTTGCTGTTGGCGGGCATGGCTGCTGGCTTCGCGGCTTGGACGAAAAACGAGGGGTTGCTTTTTATCGCTTCATACCTGGGTGCACGCGGGACGCTCACGCTGCTGGAAAGAGGCAGAAAGCCCGTCCTCAAGCCGATGCTTTTCTTTGCGCTGGGACTGCTCCCGATGGCGATTCTCATCGTCTATCACAAAACGCGACTGGCTCCTTCCGGCGGTTTCCTTTTTCTCGAGGGGTTCCGCTCCGCCCCAGCCAGGCTGAGGGAGCTTTCAGCCTATCCCCAGATCCTGAAAGCCTTTGCGGAGAAGATGCTGACGTTTGGGGAATGGAGGGTGAATCCCCTGCCCGTATTGGCGCTCTACCTGGCCTGTTTGGGCATCGAAATGGATCGCCGGGACAGGAGGCCCATGGCTGTCTCCATCCTGGCATTGGGCCTTATGGTCGCAGGATATTTCTTTGTCTACCTTCTCAGCCCTTACGATCGTCAGTGGTATTTGACTAATTCTCTTAATCGTCTCTTTCTGCAGCTCTGGCCCAGTTTGATTTTTCTGTTCTTCCTGACGGCCCGTCCCATCGAACAGGCGGTCATCGCAGCGGGGCAAGGACGACTCGGCTCATAGCCTGCGTAACGACCTGTTTTCCATGGGCTCCCTGGGAGCTGGAACTTGTATTCTCCTCATCTTTTCAGGTATAATGACCCCATGGGCGCCATTCCCCGCTGGCCGCTCTGGGTTCTCCTCTTGGTCGCGGTCCTGCTTTACGCCGCTACCCTGGGAAACGGCTTCGTCTGGGATGACCTTCCGGTGATCGTCAATAACACCCAGCTCCATCGGCTCTTTCCCCTCCAGAGGTTCTTTTCCGGCGAAGGTCTCCTCAAGCAGCGCTCCTTGATGTCCCTTTCCCTCGCTCTGGACTACCGCTTTTGGGGGCCGAACCCCTTGGGCTTCCATCTCACGAACCTTCTGCTTCATGCCCTCGCTTGCGTAGGAGTCTTTTCCCTGGCCCTCAGATTACTTCCTACAGTTCGTGCGGCATTTTGGGCGGGTCTCCTTTTCGCCGTGCACCCCGTTCATTCCGAGGCCGTGGCCGCCCTGCTCGGACGTTCCGACCTTCTCGCCGCCGGGGCCTGCCTCTGGGGCTTTCTGTGCTATGACCGCGCCCGTCGTTCCTCCCATGGGATGGCCGTTCTGTTCTATCTCCTCTCTCTCCTCCTCTTTGCCGTGGCCTGCCTTTCCAAGGAGACCGGTGTCGTCCTCGCCGGCTGGGTCGCCCTCTATGAATTCTTCGGGTTGCATTCAAAAAAACCCTATTCACCATGGAGGTCGGGGCTTCTGCTCCTTCCCTTTGGCCTTATTGCGGCTTTTTATCTTGCTTTTATGTTTTCCTTATCCGGCCCGGCCATCGCCAAGACGGGTTGGTGGGGCGGGTCCTTACAAAGCAATTTTCTGATGGGTTTTAAAGTCTTCTGGGAATATCTCCGCCTGCTCTTCTTTCCTCTTCATCTGTCCCCCTGGTATGTGATCTCCGCTCCCCAGGGTCTCTGGGACTCAAAGCTCCTGCTTGGGATGCTCGCTTTTCTCGTTGTTCTGGGAGTTTTCATTTTTTCCTGGCGCAGGCGTTCGCTCTTCGGTTTCCTTTTAGGCTGGTATCTCGTATGCTATCTCCCCCTCTCCAACCTCATCCCTATTAACGGCTCGATGATGTCCGAGCGCTGGCTCTATGCCGGCTCGATCGCTTTTTGCATCGGGGTTGCTTGGGCCTGGGAAGGTGGGCGTTCTCGGCTTCGCCCCTCTCTTCGCCGGGGTGCGAACCTCTTGGGTGTGCTCATCCTCTTGGCTCTAAGCGTTCGCGCGGCTTCCGCGGTCCGGGTCTGGCGCACTGATGTTTCCCTTTTTGGGGAGATTCTTCGTGAGCATCCAAGGGTATCCAAGGCCCACCTCTGGCTGGCGGATTCCTACAACCAGGTGGATTCTCTCCGGCAAGCCGAGAAGCATTATCGCATCGCCCTGGCTCTGTCGCCGGACAATCCCGAGGTTCATGCTGACCTCGGCATCCTGTACGACAAGCAGGGCCGTTTCCCGGATGCGATCCGGGAATACCAGACCGCCCTCCGCCTGGGGGGTGAAAACGCCCTTCCTCGGCTGAATCTCGGCATCGCTTACGAGCATCTCGGGCATTACCAGGAGGCCCTGGGGGAATACCAGAAAGTCCTCTCCCTTGGGGCCGAGAGACCCAAAGCCTTTTATCGGATGGGCGAATGTTATTTGCAGCTCGGCGATACCCTCCGGGCCAGAGAGGCCTATTCCCAGGCCTTATCCCTCGACCCGGCGTTCGTTGAGGCCGGGAAGCGCCTGTCCCTTCTTCCGCGATGAATGATAATCGGTTCGACACCGGGCATCTGAAGACCTTGCTCTGGCTGGGTTTGCTTGCCCTGCTTCCCTACGTCAATGTCCTTCAAAACGGCTTCGTCTGGGATGATAAGGTCTTCATCTTGGATAACTACCCTCTCCGCCAGCCCTTCCTTCTCTTCTCCTCCCCCCCTCATACCATCTTTTTGGGAAGCCGCCCCGTGATGTTCCTGTCCCTCGCGCTGGATTACAGGATTTGGGGGCTCAATCCCGCGGGATTTCACCTCACCAACCTTCTGCTCCATGCCCTCAACGTCCTTTTGGTTTACTTCCTCGCCTTGCGGGTTACGAGAGGGGGGCTTTGGGCTCCGCTTGCCGGACTGCTTTTTGCCCTTCACCCGGTTCACAGCGAGGCCGTGGCCTCCATGCTGGGTCGCTCCGACCTTCTGGTGACCGCACTTTCGCTGGTCGGCCTCCTCGCATTCCACGGATTCCTCCGCAGCTCCGCGCTTTTCCGTAAGGGAACCTTGTTCGCGGGAGCTCTTCTTTCCTATGCCGCGGCCTCCCTGACCAAGGAGAGCGGCATCGTCTTTCCTCTTCTAATAGTGATCTGCGAAAACTTGGCCTGGCGAAACGGGGATCGCCGGCGGCCATGGAGCGCTCAGGTTTTGACCCTGGTACCTTTACTGGTCGTCGGTCTTCTGTGCCTCTTGTTTCGCCAGCTGACGGCCCCGACCGTAGGACAGCAAGCCTGGGGAGGTGGGGGATGGCAAACGGGCCTGTTGATGATGACCGTTCTCTGGAAATACCTGGTGCTCTTGGTCTTTCCCTTCTTTCTGTCCCCATATTACCTCCCCTCCTGGCCAGAAGGGTGGGACTACCTCCAGGTTTTGGGCGGTCTTTTCGTCCTCCTGGGAAGCGTTGCTCTGCTTCTCCGCTATCATCGCCGTCTTCCCCTGCTGGCCTGGGCAATCGCTTGGCTCGGGATTTCCCTGCTTCCGGTTTCCAATATCATCCCAATCCCCGGGGCGATGATGAACGAACGCTGGCTCTACCTTCCTTCCGTGGGGTTGGTAATCCTCCTGGGCTGGGGAGCTTCGAAGATCCTTAGTCGTGCGCAATTAGCCCTCAAGAAGGTTCTGTGGGGGGTCGGCTCCGTACTTTTGCTTCTCTTCGCGGTTCGCATCGTTTCTTGGAACGCCGTCTGGCGCAGTGATGAATCCGTAGCTCTCAAGATTCTTCATCAGCACCCCGAAAGCTCCCTGGCCCATAACAACCTCGGCAATTATCTCTTCTGCGTCGGCCGGCTCAGGGAAGCGAAGCAGGAATATGCCCAAGCCTTTCTTTTGGATCCGGAAGGGGCTCGGAGTCACGCCAATCTCGGAAACGTGTATTGCGCTGAACAGAATTGGCCAAGAGGGATTGCGGAGTATCGCAAAGCCTTGGCCCTCGATCCCCGGCTTGCTCCTGCTTGGTATGCCCTGGGCGTTGCCTACCAGCGTCAGGGGGTGCTCGATTCGGCGTTGATCCAGTACCAGCGGGTCCTTCAGTTCGACCCCCTTCACGTGCCGGCCTTGAAAGGCTCGGGAGGCATCCTGTTGGAGGAAAAGCAGTACGGCCTTGCAGAGGGTTATTTTCGTCGGGCCCTGGACATTGCTCCTCAGGATACGGAATTGAAAAGAAACTTGGCGAGGACTCATGAGCTTCGCTCGGGACAGGTGAGATGAGCCGATCGGCATGCCAGGGTGGTAGGATATTTTTATGGTTGGGCTTGGCGACCCTTCTAGCCTACTTCCCTGTAACGGCGAACAAATTCGTTTGGGATGATGCCTCGTTGATCGTGGATAACAATAGCCTCCGTCACCCCCTGCTCATTTTTTCCACTTTCTTTGAGTACCTCCCTTTTGTCCATCGTTCGACGATACCTCTGTTTTTGGCCTATGCTTTCAAGATATATCGTCCCTTCATGATTTTATCGTTTGCCTTAGATTTTAGGATCTGGGGGCTCAATCCCGCAGGGTTTCATCTCACCAACCTTTTCCTTCATCTCCTTAATGTCTATTTGGTGGTTCTCCTTGCTAGACAGCTTCCGTATGGGCAGCGCTTTGCGCCGCTCGCTGGCTTGATTTTCGCCCTGCATCCGGTTCATAGTGAGGCCCTAGCTGCGATGCTTGGCCGTTCCGACCTCATGATCACAGCCTTCTCGCTTATGGGTCTTTTGGCATATCATCGGTTTCTCAGGGAATCACGACGTTTCCACCGAGCGATGGCCTATGGATTTACCCTTCTCTGTTACTTGGCTGGCTGTTTGACAAAGGAAAACGGCATCATCTTTCCTCTTTTGTTGATCATTACCGAACGCTGGGCTTGGGCAGGGGACCGAGAAAAGCGGGGGGGATGGGCCCAAGCGCTGTCGCTTACCCCCTTTTTGGCCTTGGGTTTGCTGTATTTCTGGCTTCACCAGGCCATGGTTCCCCCTTACGGGCAGGAAGTCTGGGGCGGTGGGAGGAGGCAGACGGCCCTCATCATGCTGATTGTTCTCTGGAAGTATTTTATCTTATTGGTCTTCCCGGCCTTTTCTTCTCCTTATTACCTCCTCCACAGGCCCGAAGGCTTGGCCTACCTGCGGGTTCTGGCCGGTCTGCTTGTTCTTCTCGGATCTTTTTTCTTGGCGGTAAAGTTTTATTGTCGCCTCCCTCTCATGACCTGGGCGGTCGCATGGATTGGATTTTCTCTACTTCCCGTCTCGAATATCATTTTGATCCCCGGGGAGATCATGGCTGAGCGTTGGCTCTATCTTCCCTCGGTGGGGTTTTCGATTTTCCTCGCTTGGGGGATCCATGCCGTTTTTCAGGGGGTTGGCCAACTCTGGAAAAGGTGTTTGCTGAGCTTTGGGGTAGTGATCCTTATCTTGGCAGTGATTCGTATTTTTTATTCTATTGGCCTCTGGAAGGACGAGCGCACCCTGAAACTGGCTATTGTAAAGCGCTACCCTGAGAGCGTTATGGCCCACAACAACTTGGGCTGGGTCTTGATATCGGAGGGGAGAATCCAGGAGGCCGAGGAACAATTCTACCTAGCTTATAGATCAAACTCCGGAGACCCCTTGGTGCTGTCGAACCTTGGAGCCGTTTTTATGAGACAGGGGAATTGGGAGAAGGCCATTGAATTTTACCGCCGGGCAGTCGCCCGCGATCCCTTTTTGTCTGCGGCGCAGTTTAATCTTGGGTACGCTTATCACAAGCAAGGCCAACTCGATTCCGCAGCAGCGGTCTATCGGCGCGTCCTGAAACTCAATCCCTGGGATGTCGAAACCCTTACAAATCTCGGAATAATTTTAAATAGGAAGGAGGAATGGGTTGCAGCAGAGGAGGTTTTTCGGCAGGCATTGGTATTGGAACCTCAAGACACATTGCTCCAGAGCTATTGGCGTAAGGCCCGGAATCATGAGCAGTTAGAAAATCGTTAAGAGGCCAAAGGGATTTAAATGAATCCTGGTTATAATTTTCGTTGGCTCCTCAGTCTTATATTGCTGACCGGCTTCCTTTACGTCAATGTCCTACAGAACGGCTTCGTGTGGGATGACCGGACGATGCTCTTCTCGTCTTCCTCAGTTGCTGGGGCGTCGGGAGGGAAAAACATTGCGCAGCGTCCCCTGATGCTCTTCTCCTTTCAGGTGGATCGTCTGCTCTATGGCCGGAACCCGGCGGGATTTCATCTCACGAACCTCCTCCTTCACCTCGGTATTGTCTTGATTTTTGCTGGCGTGGTGAGAAGCCTTCTTGGGTCTGAAATTCCTGCTCTGATTGCCGGAGCGCTCTTTGTTTTGCATCCGGTTCACAGTGAGGCTGTGTCTGCTCTCTTGGGTCGTTCGGATCTTCTCGTCGGCCTGTTTTCCTTGCTCGGACTTTGGGCCTATCGAAAGAGATCACCGCTCTTCTCTTTGGTCTTCGGTCTTCTCTTTTTCTTGCTCGCCATCGCCAGCAAGGAGAGCGGCCTGGCCACCCTCGGTCTTTTCGTTTGGTATGACCTCTGTTTTCGTCGGAGCGAAGGCAGGAGGCTCTGGATTCGGTGGCTGCCTCTCTTGGCCCTGGTCTTACTCGCCATCCCGGTCTATCTTTTCCTTTTACACCGTAATGCCTGGCTGGCTGTGGCTTCGCTGAAGTGGTGGGGGGGGAGCCCCTATCACACCTTCCTGATGATGCTCACCATAGTTTGGGAATATGCTCGCCTGCTTATTTTCCCCTCTTGGCTCTCTCCCTGGTATGTGACCCCCGTCGTAAACACTTGGTTGAACTGGAAAGTGGTTATCGGCCTTGTAATTCTCTTGGGGGCCTTAGCGATTCTGGTCTTGAGCGTACGCCGCCGCCCCGCCCTTGCTTTCGGCCTGGGCTGGGTGTTTCTGTTCCTTATCCCGGTTTCTAACATCATCCCCATTCCCGGCTCGATGATGGCCGAGCGCTGGCTCTATGTCCCTTCCATGGGCTTCTGTCTGCTCGGCGGAATGGCCTTGGACTGGGTTTGGACAAAGCTTGTGGTGCCCCGTGGGTCGGGCTGGCGGCTCGGGGGAATCGCCGCCGGAATCTTCGTGGCCATTTTGATGGGCTGGCAGACGGTCCACTCCAATGCCGTCTGGCAGGATGACGAGACCCTTTTCAGGCGAGTTATTGAACGGTTCCCGAATTCCTTCAAGGGTCATGCCAATCTGGGGAAAACCTTGCTGGACCAGGGTAGAATGACCGAGGCTAAAGGGGAGCTTCGAAAAGCGGTCGCTTTGAAATCGGACAGCCCTTTCCCTTTCCTCTGGCTCGGGGAGGTCTGTCTCCGGGAGGGAAAACTGGATAGCGCTCAGGCCGCTTTCAGCGAGTCCATTCGTAAAGACTCAACCTTTTATCCCGCTTATTTGAGCCTGGGAGGGCTTTACCGTCAGGTGGGGAGGGCCGACAGCGCCCTCGCGGTTTATGCCGAGGGACTCAGGCACGTTCAGAGCGCCGAGCTTTATAATAATTACGGGATTCAATTAGTGGAGCACGGCAGCCTTCCGGAAGGGATCCAGGCCTACCAGCAGGCGGTCTGGGTGGATCCCGGCTATGCGCCAGCTTACCACAATATGGGGAACGCATACCGCTCCTTGGGTGATTTTCCGGAAGCCGAGGCTTCCTATCGGCAGGCCCTCAGAGTAGACCCGGCTCTGTCTGAGGCCCATCAAGCCTTGGGCATGCTTTACGGATCGCAAGGGCGTTATCCGGAAGCCGTAAGAGAGATGGAGATGGCTGTGAAGGAGAGGCCAGGGGAGCTGGGCTTTGAGATTGCCCTGGCCAGGGTCTATGCCGCTGCAGGAGACCCTTCCCGGGCCATCGAGGCTTACGATCGGATCCTGAGTTCGAATCCCGCCCTGGGCTTTCTGGTAGCCGAACGCGACTCTCTGAAAAAACAGCTCTCATCGAGGCAACCATGAGAGTTCTCGCCTCGATTCCTCACCAGAGGCTTTTCTCCTCCTGCCTGTGGATCTTCCTCGCTTGCCTGATAGCCTATGCCAACATCTACGGCAATGCGTTTCTCTGGGATGATCTCGATTTCATTGTCCGGAATTACGAGATACGCAGTCTTTCTCCCTTAGGCAAGTTCTTCCATTCTGCGAGCACCATCCCCCAGCGGCCCGTAATGAATCTCTCCTTCGCCGTGGATTATCGGCTCTGGGGTCTCAACCCTGCCGGTTATCACCTCACCCAGGTTCTGCTCCATGCTCTGAACTCATTGTTCGTCTTTCTCCTCCTATATCGGCTTTTTTCCTCCCGTGGGGCAGCCCTCATCGCCGGACTTTTGTTTGCTCTGCATCCCGTCCACAGCGAGGCGGTTACAGCCTTTTTGGGACGCTCCGAGCTCCTGATGACCTTCTTCTGTTTGCTTTCAGTTGGGGCTTTTTGGTTTTCCCTCCAGCATTCCGGCGTCCGTGGTTGGTTGACTTATTTAGGTAGCTTGGTGGCCTTTGTCCTTGCTTGTTTATCCAAGGAGACCGGGATAGTCGTTCCCATTCTATGTCTCCTCATCTTCTTGCTGAGTCCATCCTTCCAGGGTTGGAGGAAGTCTTGGAAGAGTGTTTTACTACGCTTTTCCCCTTTCGTAGCACTGGCTGTGTTCTACCTCTTTTATCGGTCGTCAGTTGTGCACTCGATCCCGCGATCTTGGTGGGGTGGAAGTCCGGTGTATAACTTTATGATGATGTTTACCGTAGTCTGGGACTATGCTAGTTTACTTTTTTCCCCGCTTCATCTTTCTCCCTGGTACATTACGTCGGTCCCGAAAAGTCTTTGGGAATGGAAAGTTATCCTGGGAATTATCATCTCGATTGGAGGAGTTCTTCTAATCGTGTTTCTACGGCAGAAAGCTTCGATCCTGAGCCTGAGCATCGGATGGATTCTCTTTGCCCTGCTTCCCGTCTCCAATCTTATTCCAATTCCAGGCTCGATGATGGCCGAGCGTTGGCTTTATCTTCCTTCCGTGGGCTTTTGCTGGGCAGGAGGGTGGCTTTTGGCGAAGTTATTGGAACGATTAAAGGAGGCAAAGTTTTTGCGTTCGCTCGTGATCATTGGCCTTTGCGGTCTTACTATGCTTTTTCTTATTCGCATTTGGACCTGGAATGTAATTTGGCGCTCCGGCGAGAGGCTTTTCGGGACGATGCTTTCAGAGAATAACGAAAATACTTTGGCCCACGACCGTCTGGGCGATCTCCATCTGGAACATAACCGCTTTCAGGACGCAACAAGGGAGTATGCAACGACTCTCTTCTACCAGCCTAAAGCTCCGCGAGCTTATGAGGGGCTGGGTAGCGTTTTCTGGGCGTGGAATCTTAAGGACGAGGCCCTAACGCTCTTCCGCCAAGCCGTTGTCCTGGCCCCGGACTTTACTCAGGCCCACTACAGCCTGGGTCTGGCTCTGGCAGAGACTGAGGATACGGCCGGGGCGATCCGCGAGCTTCAAATGGTCTGGGTGAAGGAGCCGTTGAACCCGGCACCCAATGAAGCCTTGGGTTCTCTCCTCCTGAGGTCTGGGCGGTGTGGAGAAGCCCTTGGATATTTAGAGCAGGCCCTCCGCTTCAAACCTCGGGATCACGAGTTGCATTTTAAGGTGGCTAACGCCCTGATCGGCCTCGGCCGTTGGTCAGAGGCGGAGGCAGCTTTAAAGGAAGTTTTGTCTTTGAACCCTAACTTTTGGGGGGCCTATAGGGATCTGGCCGTAGTCTATACAAAGGAGGGGAGGCCTGAAGAGGCCGAGAAGATGAGGCAAATTTATGAGGGGAAAAGAAATGGGTATTAACCACTTAACTCTCCTTAATCATGACAACATCAAGAAGAGGCTAATCTGAGTGAAAACCTCAGCGTATAGCCGTCTGTTACGGGCGCTCCCCAGACCTTTACGCCGCCTGCTCGATCCTCATACTGAGGCCATCGACGACTTCGTCCGAGAGGGGGTCAGGTTTATCGGGGCAGGTGGGAGGGTTTTGGACGCTGGAGCCGGAGAAGGCCGCTTTCGTCGGTTTTTTTCATCGGCCCAGTATGTCGGTGTGGACTTGGCCGTGGGGGATGTTTTATGGGATTATTCTGCAATCGATGTGAATGCGGATCTCCTGGAGCTCCCATTCCGGGAAAGCGCATTCGATCTGGCGGTAAACACTCAGGTGTTGGAGCATGTTCGCGAGCCCAAGGCGATACTCCTTGATATCTTCCGGGTGCTCAAACCTGGTGGGAGGTTGTTGTTGACGGCTCCTCAGGGATGGTATGAGCATCAGGCGCCTCACGACTATTTTCGATTCACATCCTTTGCTCTGCGTTACCTTCTGGAAACTACAGGTTATGTCGTCGAGGAGATCAAGCCGATGGGCGGGTACTTTCGCTACCTGGGGAACCGCATTGGGCATCTTTCCAAAGTCTTGTTTCCGGTCCGGCGGTGGTTGTTTTGGAAGGTTTTCTGGTTTCCCCTTGAGCTCGTCACGGTGGTCGTTTTTTCGGGACTAATCCCGATCGCTTTGATGGCATTAGATTTCCTGGATCGGGAACGGTCGTTTACGCTGGGTTACCGTTGCATAGCTCGGAAGGTAGCTTGACACTCGTTATGTAGAGTGAAGGGTTAATGCCTTTTTGCCTTCGGCACGATCCCTTTGAAGAGATGAAAAATAACAAGACGTAACGCACCTTCTCACAGAAAGGCACCTGAGATGTTAGCGCGGATTAAATTTTTTCTGCTCAGCATTGTTAATAAGATATATCTCCTTTTCAATGGAAATATCACGGTCGGCCGATTTACCTACGGAATTCCCATCGTATATTTTGGGAAAGCGTCTTACGGGAAGAAAGGAATAACCCGTTTAAAGATAGGTAAATTCTGCTCCATCGCCCCCTTCCGGGTTCATGTCTTCCTGGGCGGTGAACATGATTCTCTTGGGTTAAGCACATACCCGTTTGGATTTGTTTTTAAGGGCAGCCGTTCTTTGGGGGGTTATCATAAGACCAAGGGTGACGTTTCCATTGGAAACGATGTGTGGATCGGGATGGGAGCCGCCATTTTTTCCGGGGTTGAAATCGGCGATGGCGCCGTGGTTGGTGCTTATTCCGTCGTAAGGACTGCGGTTCCTCCGTATGCGATTGTGATCGGCAATCCTGCGCGAATTGTGGGTTATCGCTTTCCCCAGGAGAAGATAGAGGCGCTGCTCAAAATCAAATGGTGGGATTGGGATATCCGCGAAATCAAAAAGGCGTTGCCTCTCCTGTCGAGTCAAAACGTTGATGAGTTAATCAAATACTCTCAAGAGAGAAAATAATATATTTTCATGATCGGTGTGACAACAGGTTCAATTGAATATTCTCTTTGGGCTTACTTCCTTTCTTTCTGCAAAAAACACCTTCCTTAAAGCCTTTCAAGCAAGTTGATTGAAGCAGGTAGCTTCTGACATCCTCCTTTGGGGTTGCGTAGAGTTTTTGGACAGCCTGTTCCTGAGGCTCAAAGGTTATCGGTGGACTTCGACGTATCGCCCTCGCAAGGCTTGACGAAATCTCCAAAGTGTGTTAAACTATTTGATGTGAGAATCTTGAACGTAGGCTTCGTTCTAGTCTTTGTTTTGCTCTGGGCTATGGTCCTTCAGCTCCTCGCCCAGGACTTAGCGGTTTCGGTTTCGAAGGGGGACATTTGCTTCGTAGTGGACCACGCCGGATTCCGCGATTCCTCGGGCCGGACGAAGGAGACCTTCCTCTGCGAGATCGCCTACGACCAGCTGCATTTCACGCGGGAGGGGGAGCGCTTTCGGGCCCGCGCCGAGCTGACCGCGATCCTCTACGACGGAAAGGGGAACCAGGTGGTCGGGGACAACTGGGACAAGACCTACGAGGTGAAGGACTATGCGGCCACGGTTTCCGCCGGGAATCCGCTGGTGGAGACCTTTTCATTCCTCATGGATCCCGGGAGATACCGTCTTCACGTGGAACTCGTTGACCAGAAGGCCGGCAGCAAAGGGACCTGGCAGGGAGATGTAGTCGTTCCCGACCTCTCCCCGGGCCAGGCCCGGTTCAGCGAACTGATTTTCCTGACCCGGCCGCTTCCGACGAAGCAGGAGGGCCCAGTCCTGGATTCCGCGCGGCTGAATCCTTCACGGGTCTTCCCAGACAGTGTCCCCACCCTCCGCTGGTTCTTCGCGGTATACGGTCCGACGCCTCCCGGGGCGCAGCTCCTGTTCACGGCCACGGGCGGGCGGGGGGTCCGCCCCGTTTCCAAAACGAGGCCCTTGAAGGCGATCCCCGGACACTCGGTCCGGGAGCTTCAGGACAGCCTGAGCCTGTCTTTCTCCGAGGGAGGGTCTTACCTTCTCGCCCTATCCCTGGTGGATTCAGCGGGCAAAACCCTGGCCGGGCGCGAAGCCTCCTTCGAGTACGATCCTTTCTACGGCCTCGTGGCCCGTACTTTTGAGGAGGCCCTGGACATTTTGGGTTACATCGCCTCCTCGTCCGAGCTGGACAGCCTGAGGAAATCTCCTCCCTCCGGTCGCAGGGAGGCCTGGGAGTCTTTCTGGCGCAAGCGCGACCCCACTAAGGGGACCGACCGCAACGAGGATCGTGAGCAGTTCTTCCAGCGGGTGGCTTACGCCAATGCCAATTTCAGCCGCTTCCGCAGGGGATGGAAGGCCGACATGGGCCGGGTCTATATCAAGTTCGACGCTCCCGACGAGGTGGAGCGCCATCCCTTCGATGCCGAGAATCCGGCTTACGAGGTCTGGTATTATTACGCCCTCAACCGCCAGTTCCTGTTCGTAGACCGCCACGGGCTGGGCGACTACACCCTGTCCAATTGGGGAGCGTACATCAAAAAATGAGAGGGGAGGTGCCGTACCCATGAAACGAAAATTCGGATTTATCACCCGCACAGGAGTGGCCGTCGCGGCCCTCGTTCTCGCGCGCCCGTTACTGGCCTCGCCCTTTCCCCAGACCAGCCAGGGCAGCGTGATCTTCACCGTGGACGGAGCCATGTTCCGGGCGGACAGCCAGAGCGTCCGGCAGGAGGTCTACTATTCCTTTCCGGCGGCCTCACTGACCTATCTCCCGGGGAAACTCGGTGGTTACCGTGCGGTCTATACTACAGAGGTCGTGCTACGGGATTCGACCGGGACCCCGAGAGGAACCAATTCCTGGAGGAGCGAAAACACGATCTCCTCTGTTGGTGAAGCCAGGGAGCAGCAGCTCACCGTTTCCAATCAGGTCGAGTTCCAGCTCGCCCCTGGCTCCTGGCAGCTCGCGGTCACGATCCGCGATTCCGCCTCCGGGCGGGCAGGAGTGGCCCAGATCCCTTTTCGGGTCTCCGCTTTTCCCATCCGGGAGCTGGCGATCAGCGATCTGGAATTTGCAACCGAGATCCGTCCCGACACTACCAGCTCGATCTTCACCAAGAACACCTATCGCGTCATCCCTCGCGTCAATCGCCTCTATGGCGGACGGATTTCCGAAGGATCACTTCCCGTCCTGAACTGGTACTGTGAGATCTATAACCTAAAGCCGCTTTCCGCATCGGGAGCGAAGGGAACTTTCCGTCTCGATTATACGGTTCTGGACTCCTCGGGCAAGGCCGTCCAGGAGGTTCCCGGGGAGGTCCGGGAGAAGCCCGGAACCTCGGTGGTGGAGGTCGGCGCGATGAACGTGGCCGGGCTCAAGGCCGGCAAGTACCACCTCGTGCTCAAGGTCCACGATCTGGATTCCCAGTCTGAGGCCGTCCGCGAAGGGATCTTTGAGAAGCTGCCCCTGGAACTGGTCAAGGCCTCCCCCGTCTCGGCGGGCTCAGGGGCCAAACTCTACTACGACCAGATCCAGTACCTGACCATCCCGGACACGGTCAAGTTTTACAAGGGCCTCTCTCCGGAGGGAAAGAAACAGTTTTTGGAGGAGTTTTGGAAGCGCCATGACCTGAACGCCTTCGCG
>Ga0315294_10002546_pt1 | contig 19905 bp, 20 predicted proteins | sample YL17G13_40_MG_FD_203626 | JGI IMG/M metagenome (GOLD analysis project Ga0315294, IMG submission 203626) | Sediment microbial communities from Yellowstone Lake, YNP, Wyoming, USA - YL17G13_40 | ecosystem: Environmental > Aquatic > Freshwater > Lake > Sediment | place: USA: Wyoming | collected...
AGAGATGACCCCGCCGTGCAGTGTGCGGAAGATCGGGTTTCCGATAAGCTCTTCGCGCAAATCGAATTTGAGGGTCCCCTCTTCAAGGGTCTGTGACTCGATGCTGAAGTTGAGCACATCGTTAAACGAGGGGCTGGCCAACTTGGCGAAGTGTTCACTTACTGTCTGCAGTTCCTCACCTTTAACCTTAATTCTTATCGGCATGGCGCCCCTCCTTTTTCATACTACGATCTCGATATATCATCCGCAGTGACAAAAGCATAACATAAAGATGCTATTGTTGACAGATTCCATTATCAGCATTAGAGTATTGCTACCTCGTATATCTCAATTTGACCCAGATAGGCTCATATGTAGGAGGTGCATACTATGTTTGGTGAGAAGAAAACCGAGAAGCAGCGTAATAAAGAGAAAATGGCAGAGGTTAGAAGAAAAGGAAAAGCTGGTGAGGAGACTTTCAGAAGGTCAAGAAAAGATTTGGGCGATAAAGTAGAGAGAACAGGCAAAGGTCACGATTTTAAAGTTACACATGAGAGTTGGTTGACTGGTAAAAAGAGTACAAAATATGTTGAGGTAAAAACTGGTAAGAAGGCCAAGACATCCAAGCTGCAAGAGGCAACAAAGAAAAAGATGGGCAAGAAATACGAAGTACACAGAATCGATAGCCCATGGGACATCTAACAACAGCAAAATCACTAGCAGTGCCTCATAGAACTTCAAGCTAATGGAGTAGTTAGATGACAGATGATATTAAGTGTCCAATCTGTGGTTCTAAAACAACACTGAGAATAGCTAAGAAAGGTCCTGACGCTGGCAAGAAGTTCAACGTTTGTACTCGATATCCTGAGTGCAAGGGTAAAGTGGCAATAGTGGAAATCCATGTTCATGGTAAGGGAAAAGACACAGTCAACACTAAGACGACTAAGAATAAGAAACCGATACTGCACGATGGCTATTATGTGAGAAATGGTGAGGTAACTTTCTTTAATGACAGTGTCGAATATAAGACTGCATATGGCAAACACCCTAAAGTTGACCAGAATAAGGTGATGTTATGGGAGGGTTTTTGCGATACTTATCGTAAAGGATTTATGGCAATAGGTTGGCTACGTCTACATACACCAGTCTACCCACATCAAGAAGTACAGAGAATTGATCCTGAGAAACCTCTAGTAGTAATGATGCATAAACCTGATGAGCATTTGGGAACACATTTTCTATCCGTCCCGCCACAGCATAGAGACAGAATAGCAGACATGCTCAAGGGAGGAACGCTGGTAACACACAATGAGTTAAAGACATTTCGTGTTTTTGAGACTGGGGAAGAGCTGACATTTCAGCAGTTAATTGGTGACGGAGAATTTTTTGATTTCTTAGGAACATCAGCCCAAAATCGTAAGGATTTTGAGAGCGGTAAAATCACAAAAGAAGAATATGAAAATCGTTTGCAAACTATCTCGCAATGGGAAAAGACGAAATTCTATCTTCTCTACATGAAAGTTGACATGTTTGTTGAAGAATGAATAATCTGGTCAAAATCCTACTCATAGCATTAGCTATAATTATTGAAGGTCTTGTCATAAAGTACGCCCTTTTTGATTCCTTATTACCTTTGGTCTCTAATGATATTGCTAAAAACGTATTGATGATAGGAATACCCTTAGCAACCTTAATTGGTGATGTTATTGTTATATTCAAAACATTTAAATAGTTTCCCCTAGACCTCCAACCTCAGGGTTTTCTTCGGGTTCGTCTTTTTGCTCTTCTTATGTTAAAATAAAAAGCACTTACCATTGATTTATCCGCGGGGGAGCCGCAAGGCTGAGAGTCCTTCCAAGGAAGGACAACCCCTGGAACCTGATCTCGGTAATGCGAGCGTAGGGAAGCGGGACCGTATAGACCAGGAGTCTGGAACCGAACACCGAGGCTCCTGGTTTTTGTTTTATTAAGGAGGGTGCGGTGACACAAGTACAGCTGGCAAAAAACGGAGGGGTCTCCTTTGAGATGAAGCGCGTCGCCGAGGCTGAAGGCGTTACGCCGGAGTTCATCCAGCAAGGCGTAGCCGAGGGAACTATCGTTATCCCATCGAATAAAAAGCACAAGATAACACAGCACTGCGCTATCGGTAAAGGAACGAGGGTCAAGGTCAATGCCAACATCGGCACCTCTGCCGAAAGCGGAACCAAAGAGAGCGAGCTTGAGAAGCTGAAGGTGGCTATCGACTGCAAGTCCGATACGGTGATGGACTTGAGCACAGGCGGCGACCTGCAGGCCATCCGACGTGCGATCATCGAGGACAGCCCGATACCGGTGGGCACGGTACCCATCTACCAGGCGGCGATAGGGGCCATCAAGAGCAAGGGCGCGCTGGTGAATATGACCGCTGACGATATTTTTAAAGCCATCGAGGAGCATGCTGCGGACGGCGTCGACTTTGTAACCGTACATTGCGGCGTAACCAGGGCATCCATCGAAAAGCTGAAAAATCAGGGGCGGGTCACCGACATCGTCTCGCGGGGGGGCGCCATCCTCCTCGGCTGGATACTGCATAACAACCAGGAAAACCCGTTGTACGCGCAGTACGACCGTCTGCTTGATATAGCGAAGAAACATGATGTGACGCTCAGCCTGGGCGACGGGTTGCGTCCCGGGAGTATAGTCGATGCTACAGATAGGGCCCAGATGGAAGAGCTGATCATCCTCGGCGAGCTGGTAGCCCGGGCCAGGGAGGCCGGCGTGCAGGCGATGGTGGAGGGGCCGGGCCATGTGCCGCTGGATCAGATCGCAGCCAATGTTGAGATAGAAAAAAGCGTGTGCCAGGGGGCTCCGTTCTACGTGCTCGGCCCGCTGGTCACGGATATCGCCGCCGGATATGACCATATAACCGGCGCTATCGGCGGCGCGATTGCAGCCATGGCCGGAGCCGATTTCCTGTGCTACGTGACGCCTTCGGAGCACCTGGGACTGCCCGGAACCGACGACGTCAGGCAGGGCGTTATCGCATCACGCATCGCAGCCCACGCCGCCGACATCGCCAGGGGATCAAAAAGAGCCTTTGAGATCGATCGCAAGATGTCTGTGGCCCGCAAGAACCTCAACTGGGAGGAGCAGGCAAAACTGGCCCTGGACCCCGAGAAAGTGCGCGCGATGCACAAGAAAAATACTTCTTCCGGCGATACATGCAGCATGTGCGGCGGCATGTGCGCCATGAAGCTGGTATCCGAATACCTCGGCGGCAAGACCGGGAAATGTTAGAACATTATTAGAGGTGTCCTTCCGCGGAAGACCCAGCGTCTTAGGGATATCCCCCATCTTTAAAAAGTCCCACGAGACTGGGGGTTTGAGGGGTTGATTCACTTACGCCCGTCCGTCCTATAGAGGTGCAGGATGCCTCCTGCCGGTCCTTCCGCGGAAGGATTAGGGGTGTCCCCTAAAATCCTCCTGATATCCCCCTTTGTTAAAGGGGGACTGAGGGGGATTAGAGATACAGGGGGTTGATTTAATCCACATTCCTCTAATCATCGAAAGGAGCTTGCCATGCCCATATTCCAACCGGTAGAAGAGAGAGATGTCACCAGAGCGATAATCAGGAAATTTTCCTCCCAATTTGACGAATACGTTGAGAGCGATGTCATCATAGTTGGCGGAGGGCCCGCCGGACTCATCGCAGCCATAGACCTGTGCAAACAGGGCGCCAAGACCCTCATCATAGAGCGCAACAACTACCTCGGCGGTGGCTTCTGGATCGGCGGGTACTTCATGAACATACTCACCATCCGCGCGCCGGCGCAAAAGGTATTGGACGAGCTGGGCGTGCCCTACGAGAAGTTCAGCAAGGGGCTTTATACCGCAAGCGCTCCCCACGCCTGCGCCGCCGCCATCGCTGCCGCATGCAACGCTGGAGCCAAGATACTTTCTCTGACCTCGCTGGAAGACCTCATCATCAGAGGCGATAAACGTGTGTCCGGCGTAGTGGTCAACTGGAGCCCCGTCGCGCACATCCCCAGGGAGATGTCCGCACTCGACCCGGTGCCGCTGGAGTGCAAGGTGGTCATAGACGCCACTGGTCACGATGCCAGCGTGGTGAAAAAGCTGGAGAAGCGCGGCCTGCTCCAGACCAGGGGCGAAGGCCCGCTGTGGATCACCGCCTCCGAGGATCAGGTGGTGGAGCACACCGGCGAGGTATACCCCGGCCTAGTGGTCTGCGGCATGGCGGTGGGCACGGTTTACGGCGTGCCGCGCATGGGCCCGACATTCGGAGGCATGCTCCTTTCAGGTAAAAGGGCTGCCACAATTGCTTCACAGATGCTTTAAAACCTGCTAAGATATATGAATTTCATAGCTGGAGGCGGGGATGATCAGCCGACTCATTTGTTCATTAAGCCTTATTTTTGTTCTTTCGACAGTACTGGCGGCAGTGGGTTGCGGACCCACATCGATACCCACGCCCTACGTTGCCGAGAAGTTCCAGATATGCACTAACGGATGCCACGATCCTGCCATCTCCGGAGAGACAGTGGTTTGGATAGAACATAGATACAATGACGATAACCTCTTTGCATACAACCTCTCCACACAAATCGAGTTCCCAATATGCCTATATACCTTTCGCCCCTACCCGCTAGGCAGCAACTACATTATTTCAGGAGACATCGTAGTATGGGAAGATGACAGAAACAATGTTCTCTTCGATGATACCGGGAATTGTTGCGAACCTTATAATATAGACATTTATGGCTTCAACCTATCGTCGTTAAGAGAATTCTCCATATGTACAAACTTGAACGTGCAAGGATTCCCCGCTATATCGGGGAACACTATTATATGGACAGACGGACGCAACGGTAACTGGACTTGTTGCGGACAGAGCACCAACCTGAGTATTTATGGATACAACCTGTCTTCCCATAAAGAGTTTCCCATCTATACAAACCAGAACCTAGAATCTCGCTCATTAATATCAGGAAACACCATGATATTTTCTGTCGATAACATCAGCACCCGAGATATATACGGGTATAATATCTCCACACAAACCGCCTTTTTCATACGTACTATGCAACCCGGTGACCAATCCGAGGTCTTTTCGGAGCATATACTTGTATGGCAGGATGGCCGTAACGACTATATTGATAATAATGGGGCTTATATTAGCAAGAGTGCTATATATTGTTATGACATACTCACCAAAAGAGAGTTTCCCATTTGCACAGACCCGGCAGCACAGAATAATCCTGCCATTTCAGGAGACATTGTAGTATGGCAGGATGGACGCAATGGCACATGGGACATATACGGCTACAATATAGAAACGCAAACCGAGTTTCCTATCTGCACAGACCCCGGCGAACAGGTCTACCCAGCTATATCAGGTAATATCGTAGTATGGCAAGACTGGCGCAACAACACTACGAGTATCTACGGCGCGCGGCTGACGTTTGATAATAAATAGACAAAGGTAGGGAATGGATGAATAAGCGATGGATTAGTGCTATCGGGCTATTTCTTATGCTATTAACAACTATTATAGCAATAGGTTGTGGGAACGAACCCATCCCCACACCCTATGTAGCCGAGGAGTTCGTTGTTTGCAACGCCAGCGGCAATCAGATATTTCCGAGCATTTCAGGAGACGTTGTTGTCTGGACAGACTACCGAAACGATAACAATGATCTCCCCGATAATGGCGATATATTCGGCTATAATCTCAACAATGGTATTGAATTCCCTATTTGTACAGACGAGAACTATCAAGGCGGGCCAGACATAGATGGGAATATCGTCGTTTGGTCGGACGGTCGTAATGATAACTCGGATATCTCAAACTCGGACATCTATGGATATAACCTATCAGCAGAGACCGAATTCATTATTTGCAACGCGTCACATGATCAAGGGGCCCCATCCATCTCAGACAACGTTGTCGTATGGATTGACAATCGCGCTGATGACGAATATGACAGTTATATTTATGGATACAATTTAAGCAGCAGCGAGGAGTTCCCCATCAGTACGTATCGGTCACTCAAGTTCTTCCCCTCAATTTACAAGGATATTGTCACCTGGCTTGACTTCCGCAAAGCAGACTTAGCTTCCGGTGCTAGAGAAAATCTCAACCTGGAGATATATGCCTGCAATCTTTCCTCAGGTATAGAATTTGAGATTCCAGACAATGATGCCTATTCGCAGGATGCGCCGGGAGCAGATATATACGGTGACATCCTAGTATGGTGCGAACGCTATGAAAGTACTCCTGATATCTACAACTATAATATCGCCACATATAATCTCACCACACATAACAAATCCATTTTAAGCACTAGCCATAATTCTCGAATGAAACCTGTTATTTATGGCGATATCGTCGTCTGGACGGACTACCGCAGCGGCAACGGTGATATCTACGGATACAACCTGAAAACAGGTGAGGAATTCGCCATCTGCACCGCCCCCGGTTATCAACAACACCCGGCTATTTTTTGGAATATTGTCGTTTGGGAAGACAACAGAAATGAAGTCGCGGATACATACGATATCTACGGCGCGAGGCTGTCGTTTGATAATCCATAGGCAAACTGGTAAAGTGAATAGGACTCTCTGAAAAAGAGGTGTCCTTCCGCGGAAGGACCGGCGGCTTAGGGATCTCCCCCATCTTCAAGAAAGTCCCCCAAGCTTGGGGGATTGAGAGGGTTGGTTCACTTACGACCGTCCGTCCTAATAGAGGTGCAGGATTCCTCCTGCCGGGGGAACTGGGGGTGTCCCCCAGCTTCTTTAAAAATCCCCCAAGAGTGGGGGATACAGGGGGTTGATAAGAGCTAACCAGAGGTCTCAATATATGGCTAAAATAGTAGCTGTCTGCAAGAGCGAGAAAAAGGGAACCCGTAAAAAGGTCGTGGGCAAATGCGAGGTCAAGGATGGCGGCCTCGTTGGGGATACGCACGCCGATTGTAACACGCACCGCCAGGTGAGCCTGCTGGCCATAGAGAGCATCGATAAGATGAGGGCGATGGGACTGAAAGTCGGGCCCGGTAGCTTTGCGGAGAACCTGACCACCGAGGGCATCGATCTCCTCTCGCTGCCTATCGGCACCAGGATATCAATTGGAAAAGACATCGTTCTTGAGGTCACGCAGATAGGCAAGGAGTGCCATACCCCCTGCGCCATCTACCGCCAGGCCGGCACCTGCGTCATGCCCACCGAGGGCATCTTCGGCAAAGTGATCCGCGGCGGGATCGTAAAAACCAGCGACGAAATCATCACAACTGCCGTTTAAGTAACTGGGCAAAACTGGTATAATCATCCAACCACCGTACAGGAGGCGAGCGATGAGCGGTCGTTGGATCAAGTGTTTTACTATATTTCTCCTGATATCCACAGTTATCTCTGCTGCAGGCTGCTCCACCACCAAAGTAATTGAAAAAGAATACTACGTTACGGATGAATTCCCTATAAACCCGGTACACCGTTACAGTCCAAGCGTCTCAGGCGATGTCGTCGTGTGGGTGGACGAGAGCGAGGGGAACAAAGATATATACGGACACGACCTGGCCAGCGACGATGAATTCCCAATCTGCACAAACACATACTATCAGGAGTCCCCTATCCTTTCAGGCGATACGATAATCTGGCGTGACAATCGTAACGGTAATGGGGATATATATGGCTACGATCTTTCGACGCATGCCGAGTTCGTGGTCTGCGCCACGAACGCCGAGCAGAACAACCACGCCACCGACGGCCAAACGGTAGTATGGGAAGATAATCGTTATTACGACAAGTGGGACATGGACATCTACGGATATAATCTCGGCACTGAGGAGGAGTTCTCCATATGTAATGATGCGCACCGCCAGGTTTCTCCCTCCGTATCGGGTGAAATAGTTGTCTGGATCGATAATCGCAACGGCAACTTCGATCTATTCGCACGCAACTTGTCGATCACTGACCCTGACGAAGCGGTGTTTCCCATCATTACCAACGTGTCCGCCCAGCAAAACCCGTTTATAGATAAAGATATCATCGTATGGGAGGACGACCGCAACGGCAACATAGATATTTATACTTACAACATCACCTCAAACATTGAGAGTGTCATCTGCGCTAACACATCCGAACAGCGCAATCCTATCGTCTGCGGAAAATTTGTAGTGTGGCAGGATGACCGCAACGGCGAATGGGATATCTACGGCTACAACATAGACACCGCAACGGAGTTCGCCATCTGCACCGCGCCCACCGACCAGACGCTGCCGTCCATATCGGGCGACCTGGTGGTGTGGGAGGACAAGCGCAACGGCAACGATGATATTTATGGAACGAGGATCTCGCTGAAGGAGCAATGAAGGCTGAGATAATCTCCATCGGCACCGAGCTGCTCCTGGGCGAGATCACGGATACCAACGCCTCCTACCTCGCCTCGCAGCTGCCCCTCCTGGGCATCGACCTGCTGTGGGTCACCCAGGTCGGCGATAACATGGCCAGGCTGCAAGAATGCCTCGAGCGGGCATGGAACCGCTCCGATATCGTGATCACAACAGGCGGGCTGGGACCGACCGAGGATGACCTCACTCGCGAGGCCATAGCAGCCATATTTAATGAGGAGCCTAAGATCGACCCTGAGCTGGAGCGCAAGCTGCGCGAGTTCTTCTCCAGCCGCAAATTCGCCATGCCCGAGAACAACCTCAAGCAGGTGATGCTCATCCCCTCGGCACGCGCCATCCCCAACCTCAGGGGCAGTGCCCCCGGCTGGTGGGTGGAGGCGCAGGAGACTCCCTGCTTGGAGTCTGGGGGGAACCCTGTAGAAAGCCGCTGGAAAAGAGGTGCAGGAGATTTCTCTCCTGCCGGGGGAACTGGGGGTGTCCCCCAGCTTTTTAAAAAATCCCCCAAGACTGGGGGATTAAGGGGGTTGAAATCAGACGCCAGGCAAATCCCCCACATCCTCATCGCCATGCCGGGCCCCCCCGCCGAGATGCAGCGCATGTGGGAGAAAGAGGTCTTTGACTGCCTCCGCAAGCTCGTTCAAACCGATATCATTATCTCAAGAACGATAAAAACGCTGACCGATGCCGAATCCAGCGTCTCCGAAAAAGTGGCCCCGCTGCTTTCATCGGCAAACCCCTCCATCGGCATCTACGCCAAGCCCGACGGCATTCACCTGCGGCTCACCGCTAAAGCCACATCGAACGAGGAAGCCCGAGCCATGATATCGAATCTTGAAGACAAGGTCAGCTCAACTATTGGAGATATCATATGGGGACACGATGACGAGACACTTGAGGGAATGATCGGCAAACTCCTGAGCGAAAAAGGTCTGACTCTGGCCACCATGGAATCTTGCACCGGCGGGCTGCTGGCCAACACAATTACCGACGTCCCCGGCAGCTCAAAATACTTCAAAGGCGGTTTTGTCACTTACACGAATGAAGCTAAGGTCGCCAGCGGCGTTGCCCCCGACCTGATCGCGCGCCATGGGGCAGTTAGCCCCGAGGTCGCCGCTGACATGGCGCGTGCTGCAAGGGAGCGGTTGCAGTCCGATATCGGCATCGGCATCACAGGCGTGGCCGGGCCAACAGAGATGGAAGGCAAGCCCGCGGGCACCGTGTTTATAGCTATTGACAATGGAAAAGAAACTAAGCTGATCGAGGGCCGTTACCCGCCGCTGCGTCATCAGGTAAAACGCCGCGCTACATACCACGCATTGTATGAGCTGCGACGGATGCTGCTTCGTACCAGTTGATTCTAAAATATACGCTATATATTCCTCATTATGTTTTATTGTACAATACTACCCATCGAGACCCTTTGATTTGACGATCGCGCCATTTGGTAGTAAAAGGGTTAAGCATAATTGAATCGAAATAGCAATTTTTTTATTTTTGTCGAGGTGCATTATGGGTGAGATGGATAAGACCAAAGAAAAGCTTACACAAGAACTGGCTCAGGCACAAAAGCGGATTGCCGAGCTGGAAGCTACGATAGACAGCAAAGGTAAGACTCCAAAGCTAGACTCTGCAGTATTTGAAAACTTCGTCGAGTCGGCAACCGATTCGTTCACCATATGGGATTCAAATTTGAATCTTATTTATATCAATAATGCCACCCTCAAGTATCACCCTGCCGGCACAAAGAAATCGGATGTTATCGGCAAGAATATCAAGGAGTTGATACCAAATGCCGAGAAATCAGGCCATTACGAGAGATACAAACATGTTTTGGAGACAGGCGAACCGCTTATCATCGAAGATTTCAAGGCCGACCCTAAATACGGAGATACATATCTATCGATAAAGGTTTTTAAAATAAATGACGGCATAGGAATAATATCGAGCGACATCACGGAACGTAAGCGCATGGAGCAAGCACTGACAGAAAGCCAGCAGCGTTCGAGAGCATTAATAGATAATGCCCCTGACGTGATATTCACATACGACATTAACGGCAGGTTTATCTCAGGGAATAAAAAGGCGGAGGAACTGCTGGGCTATTCTAAAGAAGAAATACTGGGTAAAACTTTTGCCGAATCGGGCATGTTCACCCCCGAATCGCTTACCAAGACAACACCAAGGCTCGAGAATTATAAACAGGGTAAAGCAACCGAGCTGATGCCATATGAACTTATAGCCAAGGACGGCTCTCATATCTTTGTTGAGGTAAGGGGCGTGCCCATCGTTCATGGTGAGAAAATTGAGGTTATAGCCATCGCCCGGGATATCACCGAGCGTAAACGCATCGAGAAGGAATTGAATGATTACAAGGAAAACCTTGAACGGATGGTGGAAGAACGCACATCTGAGCTTGCCAGTACAAATGAAGAACTGCGAGAGAGTGAGGAGCGGCTGCGGGCGTTTTTCGAAAATGTGCCTGATATTCTATTTGGCCACGACATGACAGGTAAATTCACAGCAGTCAATAAAAAAGCTCTGGAAATCAGCGGATACTCGCGTAATGAGATCATCGGCAAGAACATACTTGAAACAGGAATTCTTCCAGCAGACCAGATTGAAGGTGTGATCGAAGGTTTGAAAGGCATCGAGGAAGGAAAGAGCGGATACCCGTATGAAGTCCAACTGGCTAAAAAGAACGGCGACAGGATTATTGTAGAGGCGGTAAGCTTCCCGATCAAAAGAAAGGATGTACTGGAGGTAATGGGCATTGCGCGGGACATTACCGAGCGCAAGCGTATGGAAAACGCATTGAAGAATTCCGAGGAAAAGCTGCGAACCATGTTCGCCTCCTTGGCGGATGGCGTTGTGGTCACTGACTTGGAAGGAATTTTCAAAGACGCAAATGAAGCTCTGCTCCGTATGTTCGGATATAGTAAAAAAGAAGACGTCCTAGGAATGAACGGATTCGACTTTATAGCCGAGAAAGACCGCGACCTTGCTATGAATGATATGGCCCAGCTCTTCAGTGAAGGGCTTGTCACCGGCAGATCATGGACATTTAAACATCGTTCAGGAGGGGAATTTGAGGCAGAACTCAGCACTGCCCTTCTGAAGGACGCCAAGGGCAATCCAACCGATATCCTTGTTGTGATGCGGGATATCTCCGAGCGCAAACAAATAGAGGAGGCGCTACGGGAGAGCGAACAAAAACTGCGTCTGATGTTTGAAGCCATTAACGAGGGTATCTTTGTTATTGACCTAGATGGCAAAGTTACAGAAGTCAACAGAGGTGTGGAGGAAATAACTGGTTACAGACGGGAGCAACTTCTTGGACAGAGCGGCCTTGATTATATGTTCCCTGGATTCAAGGATGACGCGATGGGGATGCTGCAAAAAGTCATTGCACAAGGAGGAACACAAAAGGAAGTAGTAGTTCCAATGAAGACTGCTACCGGTAAAGTCATTGAGGTCGAAGCAATTTCCTCAGTCCTCCGTGACATTTCTGGAAATCCAATCGGTCTTATAGGTATTGTACGAGATATATCGGAGCGCAAGAAGGCGGAGGATAAACTTAAGGAGAGCAAGGAAGAACTACGCTTCTACCTGAATCAAATAACAAAAGCGCAAGAAGAGGAACGGAAGAAAATAGCCCGTGAATTACACGACGACACGATCCAAGAGCTGATTACCCTCTCCCGCCAGCTAGATGATCTGATAGATAAAAAGATAGGGCCTGACGAAGATAGAAGGGGCAGCAGAAAGAAAATAGAGGGGGCGCAACAAAAAGTTACCTTGATTCTTCAAAGTGTTCGGCGCTTCACCCGGGACCTGCGGCCATCCGTACTGGACGACCTTGGGCTGGTGCCCGCATTGGAATGGCTGACATCAGACATGTCTGCCCAGTTTAAAATTCCCATAGACATTTCTATTATCGGCACTGGAAAAAAGATCGCTCCCGATGCAGCACTGGCAATGTTCCGTGTAGCACAAGAATCTTTGAGAAACGCCGGAAGCCATTCAAAGGCATCTCAGATACAACTCAATCTTAAATACACAAGTAAAACTGTCACACTCAGCATAATCGATAACGGAAAAGGATTCACTCCTCCCAAACAAATTTCGAGCCTGACAAGACATGGCAAATTAGGGGTTGCCGGGATGTATGAACGCGCACAACTCATAGGAGCAACGTTATCTATTAAATCGAGGCGAAATAAAGGCACTATAATCACCCTTGAGGTCCCGATCAAATAGCACCAGTTGAAATTTGACCCATAATGGTATATGATTAATAAATCAGTGTGTGGGAGGTAAGACAAATGGCAAAGATAAAAATACTGCTTGCAGAAGACCACATAGTAGTACGCGAGGGCACAAGGGAACTAATACAGCACGAGTCTGATATGGAGGTTATAGGGGAAGCCGACGACGGCATTCAGGCAGTCCAGATGACGGGGAAACTGCGGCCTGATGTAGTAATCATGGACATCGCAATGCCAAATCTCAACGGCATCGAGGCTACCAAGCAAATAAAAGAAAAATATCCAGATACTGCAATATTGATACTTACCGCCTACGATGATGACCAGTATGTGTTCGCCTTATTGGAAGCCAAGGCTGCCGGATATCTGCTGAAAACTGTTCGCGGACAGGAGCTCATTTCCACCATCAGGGCAATCTGTTCCGGTGAATCAGTCCTCCAACCCTCCATAGCCCGCAAGGTTATAGAGCGTTACAACGCAGCGATGAGGCCGGGCAGTAAGGGTTTGACCGAACCGCTTACCAAGAAAGAGATGGACGTTCTGCGTCTTGCGGCTAGAGGCATAACCAACAAGGAAATAGCGGAAGAACTCAACCTGAAAGTGCAAACGGTGCGCAGCCGGCTGAAGAAGGTCTTCAAGAAGCTTAATGTCAGCTCACGCACAGAAGCGGTCATGTACGCAATGAAGAAGGGCTGGATATCCTTGCACGAAATAGACTAGAGGCAACAAATGCCTTTAAATTGCGGGCGATTCTTTTATAGGCATTTGGAATCGAAGGAAGATAATTCCATCGGACCGCATGTGTCACATGCATGAAGAATATTTAAGGAGGCCTCAATAGCAGCAGGCCTCCTTTATTTATAGCCGATCAGTAATTATATTCGGCACGATGGCTCGACCTTATTGTCAAGGAGAAACGCCTTAGATGGTAATTAAAATCGTGACAGACAGCACCGCTGACCTTCCGCCAAGCGTAGCTGAAGAATTAGGCATTACCGTCGTGCCGCTATATGTACGTTTTGGCGACAAGCTTTACCGTGACCGTATAGATATCAGCGAGGACGAATTTTACGACAGGCTGGTGCACGATCCCATTCACCCCGGCACCTCTCAGCCCACACCAAATGACTTCGCCTTTGTCTACCGTAAATTAGCCGAAGAGGCCGAGGGAATCATATCTATACATATTTCGAGCAAGCTCAGCGGGACCTGCGACTCTGCTTCCAGTGCAAAGCAGATTGTCGATAGTTCCTGCCCGATCGAAGTGGTCGACTCGCTGTGGACATCTATCGCACTCGGATTAATAGCGATAAAGGCCGCTGCGGGGGCCAGAGCGGGGAAGGGAATGCAGGAGCTGCTGGATGAGGTAAACAGTCTCATACAGAATATACATTACCTCGGTTTCTTCGATACGTTGAAATATCTCCAGCTCGGCGGGCGCATCGGCAAGGCGCAATCGCTGCTGGGCTCCTTGCTCAACGTGAAGCCGCTGCTGACGTTGAAAGAAGGGGAATTCCATCCAGTCGGCAGGGTGCGAACTTTTTCCAAGGCCAAGGATCGCCTATTCGAATTCGTTAAAGCCGGCGGGAAGCTAGACGACGTATTGGTCATTCACAGCACAACGCCCGATGAGGCCGAGGCAATGGCAGACCGTCTCGGTTCGCTGATCGACAGAGAGAAAATAATAATCGCAAGGCTCGGCCCGGTACTGGGTGTTCACGCCGGCCCGGGAACCCTGTTCGTAGGATACCTGAGTCGCAAGTCCGATTAGCAAGTTTAGCGCACCTTAATCGACCATGTCATATCAGTAAACCAGAATCGACTTCGCTAACCTCAGTAAATTCACCAACCCTCGACACATCAATTCATTTCATGAACTACAGGAAAAGATGTGCAGGATACCTCCCGCCAAGGGAACTTGGGAGGCTGCCTCAGAAAGAGCTGCAGGAGATTTCTCTCCTGCCGGGGTTTTAGGGGTGGCCCCTATTTCTTAAAAAGTCCCCCCAAGATTGGGGGGCAGGGGGTTGACAAGCCTTAATCAAAGCCCCTTTTTACTATCTTGACATATATCTATATATCTATTATTCTACATATATAGATATTTCGATGATCAAGAAGGTAATATGGACGAATCGATAAAACACATCTTTACACTGCAATCAGAAATCTGTAAGACGTTAGCTGATCCCAAACGACTTATGATACTCCACGAACTGCGTGACTCCGAGAAGTCCGTAGGGCAACTGGTGTCGAGTTTAGAGCTGCCGCAATCCAACATCTCGCACCACCTGGCTATAATGCGCGAGCGCGGCATTGTGACCGCCCGCCGCGACGGGACGACTATCTACTACAGCTTGGCCAGCCCCAAGATCGGCCAGGCCTGCGACCTGGTACAGGAAGTGCTAAAGGATCGATGGGCTGACATCAACTCACTAGCCGGTTCCATCGGCACCTAGCCAGACAATCATGCGGAAAGGGAGGTATTAAAATGACAAAAGAATATGTGCACGCCGAACTGGGACAGGAAGTGCGCTCTATAACCGGGTACTATATCCCCGAGAAAGAAGTAAAGCTCAAATACAAAGACAAAGAGGTGCTCTACGTATTCGGCGCCGCAGTCGTGGATAACAGCTGCTGCGGCGCGGGCGGCTGCGGCTACGCGCTCGTGCCGGGCTACCTGGTGAAATGGAAAACCAAGAGGAACAAGGAAGGTTTGCCTATATCCGAGGTGGAGTCGATCAGAGACGATGCGGCGCGGCAAAAGATCGCCACGATTATAAAGAAAAAAGAAAACGTCAACGACGTCAATTTTTTATAAGAGGTTCAGGATGTCTCAGTGTCATTCTGAAGGAGCGTAGCGACTGAAGAATCTCTACGTCATATCCGATCCGCCCCACGACGAGATGCTTCACTTCGTTCAGCATGACAGCTAAAGAAATAGAGGTGCAGGAGTTTTCTCCTGCCGGGGGCGCGGGGGTGTCCCCCGATTTCTCCCCTCTCCCCCAAGAATGGGGGATTACAGGGGGTTGAATAAGTCTTAAAGTGACAAATTATCGGTTGCGGAGTGAATGAGTTGATACGGGATTATATCCATGCGGAACTGGGTAAAGAGGTGAACGCCCTCTCTGGTTACTACGTGGCCGTCGATGAGAAAAAGATGCCATATAACGGCAGAGAAGTGCTGTGCTTCATCGGAGAGTACGTAACGCACGGCTACTGCTGCGGCAAGAGCGAGTCCAGCTACGCACAGGTGGCAGGCTATATCCTGAACTGGAAATCGAAGGTAGACGCTCAAGGTACGCCGATCTCCGAGGTCGATCCGATCACGGACGAAAAGGAGAAACGGGACTTAAACGCCCTCATAAAAGAGAGCGAGTTCGTGCGTATCGTAGAGTTCCTATAGAAAAGAGGTGCAGGATACTTCCTGCCGGGGGAACTGGGGGCGTCCCCCAGCCTTTTAAAAATTCCCCCAAGAATGGGGGATACAGGGGGTTGAATAAATACTTTTTCATAGAAGGGAGCCCAACATGCCACTGTATGATTATCAATGTGAAAAATGCGGCGAGAAGTTCGAGGTGCGCCAGTGCTACGGGCAGGATGGCTCGAAAATGAAATGCCCTAAGTGCGGCGAGCCAAACCCGCGTAAGCTCATCACCGGCTTTTCCCCCTCGGGCTCGGGCAGTTCGACCGAAAATAGGAAGGTCTGCTATATACCTAAGAGGGGCGGCTGAGGTTAAATCGAGCGGCCTCGTTGAGGTCGCAGGGTTGTAGAAGATGGCAATTTTGAATCTGCCGTCGGAAAATTTCAAAACTATTGCATTGCTATAAAAAGTGTGCTACTATGACATGCGTGTTTTTAATCTGGGTGATGGGGTGTAGGAGAGGGGGCCTGGTTCTTTGTGGACGAAGATGACTTATTGTCCCTAAATGAAAAGACCAGAAACCTGAAGGTAAGCGTGCCCACTGCCAAGCGGTGGTACAGCAACCTGAGGCTTCCTGTATCGAAAATCGAATCAGGTGTTACGAGGTTAAAGTTATCGGTACAGTGAAGATCAGTTGAAGCTGAGGGCATGCCGACTTCCACTCTCTCCTAGGCAAGGGGGGGTGGATTTTTTATCTGAGAGAAAGGGGGTCGATAAGATGCACTTAATTATCGACGGTTTTGGAGCAAATCGAAAGATGCTCGAAAGCGAAGACATGATTTACGATCTCCTTGACAAATACCCTTCCCAGATAAACATGACGAAGGTCGCTCCTCCTCGTGTTTTTCGATTTATCGGATCCAAACCGGAGGACTGGGGGGTATCTGGTTTCGTTATAATCGCAGAGAGCCATATAAGCATACATACCTTCCCTGAGAGACGGTATATCAATATTGATATATTCTCCTGCAAAGACTTCGACGACAAGCAGGCCATCGAGGATATGAAAGAGAAATTCGGGCTTGCTGAGATAAAGACATACGTCTTAGGCCGAGGGCTGCAGGACGCCCCCATAGAGATGGCACAGATCAAATCTGCCTAACCAGCCGGGCGTAGATATCGTCATACGGTGAGCACGATATGAACGAAGAAATGTTCTATCCGCGACGCAGTTTCTCGTTCCCTCCAAAATACACAGAATTCAAGGACGCAAAGGTCGTCGTGCTGCCTATACCTTACGATAGCACCGTCGACTGGCGCGCCGGCACGCGCGAAGGTCCCAACGCCATCATCGACGCCTCACACTTCCTGGAGCAGTACGACCACGAGCTCGGTTGCTACATACACGATGTAGGAATACATACGCTCCCAGAGCTCATACCTTCGATGAAGGGGCCGGAGGAAACCGTCGAACGTGTGTATACAGCGACAAAAGACATCCTCGACAAAGGCAAGTTCGTGGTCATGCTCGGCGGGGAGCACTCTCTGACGACGGGCACAGTGCGCGCCTATCGCGAGCGATTCAAGAATCTATCGGTGCTGCAACTGGACGCACACGCCGACCTGCGCGACGAGTACGAAGATACGAAATTCAATCACGCCTGCGTCATGCGCCGCGTGCACGAATACTGCCCTATCGTTCAGGTAGGCATCCGCAGTCTGGGCACCGATGACCAGAAGTACATCAAAAGTAAAAAGCTGCACCCGTTCTACGCCAAGGAAAAACCCCTGAGCCAGGCGGAGGAGAAATTAATCGTCTCAGCGCTTACGGACGATGTCTATATCACTATCGACCTCGACGTGTTCGATCCGTCGATCATGTCCGCGGTCGGCACGCCGGAGCCGGGCGGCATGGGCTGGTACGAGGTGCTGCGGCTGCTAAAGCGAGTGGCGAAAGAGAAACGCATCGTCGGCTTCGACGTTATGGAACTCGCTCCGCGCGAGGGGCCATCAGCATGCACTTTCCTCGCCGCCAAGCTTACTTACAAATTAATCGGGCTTGCCCTTCTTAAGTAACCTCAGCAATCAATGTATACTCCCCCACACGATAAATGGCCGTTTGACACACACAAAACGCCAAGCGCCCACCTGAAAAAGAGGTGTCCTTCCGCGGAAGGACCGGGGTCTTAGGGGTGTCCCGTAGGGGCGATTAATTAATCGCCCCTACACGCTGACCCAAGACTGGGGGATACAGGGGGTTGACCAAGACCTAATAAGAGGTTTTCGAATATAATGTATAAACACAAGCTAGAAACAGAGTGCAGGGTAAATTGGGCAGATCATTCCAAATAGCTAAAATCTTCGGCATACCGTTTAGGCTGGATTTCAGCTGGTTTCTTATATTTATCTTTGTCACGTTGATGCTGTCAATGTCCTTCTTCCCAGACTCCTTTAAAGGGTGGCACTCAGCATATTATTGGATCGTCGGAATCGCCACAAGCCTGCTGTTCTTCGCATCGGTGATAATACACGAGTTGGCGCACTCCATCGTGAGCAAAAGAACAGGCATACCGGTAAAAAGCATTACGTTGTTCCTCTTTGGAGGCATAGCACAAATTGGTAAAGAGGCTACTCAACCCAAGACAGATCTTGTAATATCCATTGTCGGACCTGTAAGCAGCGTCTTACTTGCTGGAATATTCTACGGTATGGCGTATCTGTTTAACGACAGGAATGTATATTTATTCGCCTTGACGAGTTACTTAGCTTATGTGAATTTACTACTTGCTGCATTTAATATGATCCCTGGTTTTCCGCTTGATGGTGGCCGTGTATTGCGCGCTGTCATCTGGCTGGCCACTGGCAATTTTTTGCGGGCTACTAAAATAGCTACAACCGCCGGTTACGTAATATCAATAGCTATAATCGTAGCTGGTGTCTTAATATTTTTTATATGGGGATATTTTGATGGTTTATGGCTTATTTTCATCGGATTCTTCTTAAATAGCTCCGCCCGCGCTACATACCAGCAGACAATTCTGCGTGAGAACCTCAAAGGTTACACCGCTCAAGATTTCATAAGCCGGGATCTGCCCCGTATCCCTCGCAACGTCAACCTTACGGACCTGATCGAGGGGACCTTTCTTAAATCGTCAAACAGGCTTTATCTGGTGACAGACGGCGATAGTGTTATTGGTGTATTAACTATCTGGCAGATTAAAAAAGTGCCGCAGAGGCAATGGAGCCTCACTACCGTTGCGCATATCATGATACCAGTGGAGGAGTTGAAAACGGTTCGCCCTGCAGACAATGCATCTTCTATTCTCGAAAAGTTTGACCAGGGACAGGACGATATCGTTGCAGTTTTAAGCGATGGGAAAATCGTGGGAATAATCACGCGACAAAGTCTGTTTGATTTCGCTCAGCGCTTGCAGATACTAAAAGGTTAATCACAGAACGATAGATAAAACTTTTAAGCCGATACTGGTATCATTACCGTCTCAGGTTTATAATATCCGCCAGGAGAACATCCTTGGATATCATCAAGAAAACAAAATCAGAAGCCACTAAAAAGGTTGACGCTCAGCGTAATAAGCTTATTGCCCTGAGCCATAAGATCCACGAGAACCCGGAGCCAGGATTCAACGAGGTCAAGGCTTCAAAATGGCTGTCTGCCTATCTTGAGACGAACGGCTTCAAGATCGAGCGCGGCATTTGCCAACTGCCTACTGCCTTCCGCGGGAGCTACGGAAACGGCAGGCCGCATATCGCCTTCATGGCAGAATATGACGCCCTGCCTGAAATAGGGCATGCCTGCGGGCATAACATTATATGTACCGCGGCAGTCGGCGCCGCAGTGTCTACTAAATCTGCCATCGATCAATTTGGCGGGAGTAT
>Ga0315294_10002547_pt1 | contig 19904 bp, 21 predicted proteins | sample YL17G13_40_MG_FD_203626 | JGI IMG/M metagenome (GOLD analysis project Ga0315294, IMG submission 203626) | Sediment microbial communities from Yellowstone Lake, YNP, Wyoming, USA - YL17G13_40 | ecosystem: Environmental > Aquatic > Freshwater > Lake > Sediment | place: USA: Wyoming | collected...
TCTTTCTTTTTTCTCTATACATAACGGTATTTTTAGCTTCAAATCAATCCTGTCTTTTTTTATCGAACATGCAGTTCCTATCGATCTGCCAGTACCGGCATTTATCAGCAAATCTTCATTCACCTTTATCGGCGCCACGTTTTTTAATTCATCAAACCCAACAATCCTTTCCATGAGTTTTATTTCAATTGTTACTTCATTTACAGACTCTGGTAGCTTTCCTGGAACACCAACAATGTTGCCAACAAGTACATCAGACTTTGTCAGCAGTGGATCGAGTGTTGTCATCACACCAATCAAACCTCCTGGCCCAGCCTCCTCCAAATCAATCCCAGCCTTCTGCAACCCTACTACCTTTGTAATGAGCGGTCTATACTTTCCAGCAATTTTAACCCCCGGCCTTATTTCTATTTCAGAATTGACCGTGAGTTTACCAGCAACTATGCTGCCGCCAAGGACACCGCCTGCAAGTTTTTTTACCTCTGTACCAGGTTTGTTTATGTCAAAACTTCTTGCTACAAGCATTCTCATATCCTTTTCAGTCTGCCGCTCCGGAGTTTTTATGTCGTTTTCTATAGCCTCTATAAAAATGTCTATTCCTATTTTTTTCTGCGCAGATACAGGTATTATCTGTGCGTTCTCAATAACGCTGCCTTTGATGAATTGTTTTATCTCCTTGTAATTTTTTAGCGCCTGCTCCTGCGTAACAAGATCGATTTTGTTCTGCGCTATAATCACATTTTTTATCCCAACCACTTCTAGGGCAGTTAAATGCTCTCGTGTTTGTGGCTGCGGGCATTTTTCATTCGCAGATATAATCAATATGGCACCATCCATCAATGCCGCACCACTTAAAACGGTTGCCATCAGCGTTTCATGACCAGGTGCGTCGATAAAACTTACAGTCCTTAAGATTTCGCAATCAGAAAAACATATGGGGCATTTTTCGCTCGCGCAATAGTGGTTGTTCTTGCATTTGTAAAAAGTTGCATCTGCATATCCAAGCCTTATAGTTATGCCACGTTTTAATTCCTCAGAATGCGTTAGCGTGCTTTTGCCTGTTACAGCCTCGGTCAGTGTTGTCTTGCCGTGCGCAACATGTCCGACCATTCCTATATTGACCTCTGGAACCATTTTCGGATCCAGTTCTCTAGTTTTACTTCTTAGCTTGCTCACCTTCTTTTTTTTCTTCCTTCTTCTCAACCTTTTCTTCCTTTGATTTTTCTTCCTTTACCTCCGCCTTATCTTCCTTTACTTCTTTCTTTTCTTCCACTTTTACTTCCTTCTTCTCCTCTCCCTTTGCTTCTTTCACCTCTTCAGCCTTCTTTTCCTTCGGCTTTGTAGGAACAATCTGATCTAAAGGCTTTTCACCCCTCTTTACAACCTTCACATTCACTTGCGCGATAGCATCAGACAAAGTATCCCCACGAACAATCTTTCTCTTCCTCTGCCCCTTTATTTTTGGATGGAACCCTGGCTTACCAGAAAGCAAAACTTTTTTTCTTCCAGGTCCCTTTACATCAGGATGCATAGGGAAACCATCTTTGTCACTACCACCTGTAATCTTTAGCGTATATCCATTCAAACCTATCAAATCACCATTGAACTCTTCACCGATCTTTTTTCCAAAAATTCCAACCACCTTTGTATAATCCACATCTAGCTGGTAGGCCTTCCTTGTCTCCGGTTCACTGATAACAAATTTTATTCCAGGCATTTTACCATCTCGATTATTTTTCTTGATTTACAATTGGTTTATTCTTTAATTTATATTTGTTAGGCCATTAAGGTTTAAATAGGTTGTTTGCATCTGTATATTTAAATTTAATACTTTAACAGGATTTTAGGTAGCCATGGTTCAAAAGGAGATACTGGAAATACTTAGAAGGTTTGGGTTGAGTGATTATGAATCTCGGGCATACGTCTCACTAGTTTTAATGGGCCCTTCCAAGGCAGGCGATATAAGCAAAAGTTCTGATGTGCCGCAGTCGAAGATATACGAGGTGCTGGAGCAGCTTACATACAAACAACTCGTTGAAGTGTTAGGCGGAAGGCCGCTGGAGTTTAAAGCAGTTCTACCGGAGGTTGCTTTGAGAAATATCTTGAGCAACAGGGAAAAGGAAATCGGGGATTTGAAGAACAACATAAAAATTTTAAGCAGCTCACTCAAGCCTGCATCCGGTGACAGCACAATAGTAGGCGGCATATGGTCGATTAAAAGCAAGACACGTGATGAATTTTTCAACAAGACTATAGAGATGTTTGACAGGGCGAAGGAGTATGCCTACGCTGTGACAAGAGATTTTTCAAGGCCGCCAAGGCTGGCTGAATCTGTGAAGAAATGCATAAGAAGAGGCGTGAAGGTCAAGGTAATTGGAATGGAAGCAATAAATAAAATCAGCTACTACAGGGCCAAGTGGTATAAAAGGGATGGCGCGGAAATAAAATTTTTTGAAACAAAAATCCACCCTCGAATAGTTGTAATCGACGGGAAAGAGGTTTTGATGAGACTCGACAATGATATAAGGAAAGAAACCGATTTCCAGTTCAACTCCATATGGTCGCAAGACCCCTCGCTTGTTAAGGTGATAGATGTTTATGTGAAAAACCTATGGAACACAGCAAAAACAATAGATCTGAGAAAAATGCCAGAAGCAGAAGGGGAATTTGAAGAAGGAAATTATGAAGAAATGGGCAAGGCCATGACTGCCTTTGTAAGAGGCATAATGGCACAAAGATTTCCCAATACTGGTATTGTTTTCAAACCAGTCTCAGAACAAGATGAAAACGATGCCGAGCTATCTTAATTTTGATCCTCTATCAAGTGTTGATGCGAGAATAGCTGGAAAAATTAGTGAATTGTATCACAGCAAAGAAATAAATTACAACCCTCCAAGAAAATATGTTTTTACACTTGACGGCTATGAACTCCTTGGAGCTGTGAGAAGTCCAAAAGCAAAAATGGGATCTATTTTTACTGATTGCGACGGCACTATAAACGCTAGGGGCAGTGATGATCCTACTGTGATTTGGATTAAAAAACTTGCCGAAGAGTATCCTGCATTAGAAAGATTGCTACCTAAACTATTTGCATGCATGAAGGATGTTTGGAGGAAGAGAAATATTTATGAACCAACGCAAAGGTTTGTCATAATAATGTATAAAGCTGGCGTACGCGAAAGGCATATGAAAGCAGCTGCTGATGAGGCTCCAAAGGATGTAAAGCTTGTTCCAAGAACTCTTGATGCACACAGTGAATTACGAGATAACATGCTATACCACATTGGTTTAGTTTCTGGCGGCTGGGAATATATGACCAAAAATGTAGGCGAGTTGCTTTTATCATTGCCAAGAAACCAGTGTTTCGGTTCTGAGATTCCTTTTTATCCAGACGGCAGGCTGAGGGGAACAATGATACCTTGCTTGGATGCTAACAAATCGCTAGCAAGAGACAGGTTTCATAATGAAGTTGGTTGTTCGAATGATTTTTCTATAATTATAGACAATGATCCAGAGCTTGAATACAAAAGTGCTATAACGCACGGCACAAACTTGAATATTTTTGTTGACTTTGGTCCCAGCTCTGGTTTACCTGAGGATTTGAAGGATCAGTTGAGAAAAAAAGGAGATGCAAAAGGATTTTACAAATTTCCTGGTGTAATAAGTGTTTTCTTACCAGAGGCAAGGGATGACGCATACAGAATAGTCAGGCCGATAATAGTACAAGAAGCTCTAAAGATCGCGCTTTCCCTATATACAAAGCATGGCTACAGAACGATGTTAAATTATTTGGATAAATATGAAGAGGCATATGAAATATGCAGAACAACTACTGGTAGTGAGTTTGCTACAGCATTAGAAAATTTCTTGGATTTATCTACGAAAATAATAAGAATGTCATACCCACCTATGGATGTTCCAAAAGTGAAGCCACATTTAGACAATGCAGTATCTGAAATTTCAGAAGAATCAAGCAGGGAAAATGCAGATAAGATTTTTGAATTCATAGAAGCAAATAGGCCAGAGTTGAAAGGAAGAAGAGGGTGGAGAGAGGATATTTTAGATTTATGGAATGAAATCGAGCCGATGACTAATTTTAGAAGATAATTTTAAATAAAAAAAATTGGGCCCGAACCGGGATTTGAACCCGGATTTCCCCGATATGCTATATCTCTAGGGCTCCACAGGCCCCCACTCTAACCAAGTTGAGCTATTCGGGCCATGACTAATTCTAATAATAATTTGCTTATATTTATAAAAAGCAGTTCAAACAGCACTGGGAATCAGGAAGTAGCCTGCAGCCTTTTCCCGCGCAATGCGCCTGACAACTTTTTTATTCACCAAATTAACGATCATATTAGCCACTTTGCCTTTCGGCATCATTGCAGTTTTAGCAATCTGATCTACATCCTTCAGCTTGTCCTCTGCTTCAGCCTTGAGAAGGCGCATTGCCTCGACTACTTTCTTCTCATCGTCCGTTAACTCAACCATTTGTTCACCTTCTGTAATTACTTGGTATCATATAATTAAATTTATTAGAAATTATCAAGCATAAAAAAACTTAGGCTTTAATTGTCAAAGCTTCCTGTGGCACAGTAAATTTATAAGTTCTGGTTTTTTTATCGAAAAACTTTCCAGGTATAATTTTTTCTGCCACTCTTCTCACTTCAGGGCCTAATCTTAGAGAATTTGGATACCATTCCCTAATGCTTAATTCAACTAAAGCAAGATGTGGAAAAGCCGGCCCTTTGGCTTCAGGATCAGGATATACCCTTAAACCAACTGATTCAATTGCCATAGGATGCTTTCCAACATATTCGCCAAGTTGCAATCCCTCCATCCTAGCCTCATAGGCTGTAATGGTTTTACCACCGATTTCAAAACCAAACAATTTTCCCTCTTCCGTAAGGAAATACAACTCTCCCAAATGTATTGTTATATCCATCTGTTTAGTCTGTATGTCTGCGGGCATTTTACCACTATAATCTAACACGAGTTAAAATATTTAAAACTTTGAGATTTCCTATTGGATAGAAATGCTGGTGGGAAGATTTGAACTCCCACCAAGTGTCGGGACTGGGATTTGAACCCAGGACTTCGGCGATTCATCTTTCATATTGCATCAAAGCTCATAAAGTTTATGAGCGCCGCCTAAGCTCTTTCGATGTTCTAGCCAGGCTAAACTATCCCGACATCTTATAAATAATATGACTAACATATAAAGTAAAATTTAAATTTATGCATTTAGAAGTAAGACAAAAGGGGATGTTTGAATGAAGATAGCGATATTCGGGCCTCCTGGCTCAGGCAAAGGTACGTATGCCTCTAGGCTCGCGCCAAAGCTTGGAATTCACAAGATTGTAATGGGTGACGTTTTTAGGCAAATCCTGAAAGAGGATACACCTATCGGAAGAGAGGTGAAAAAGATATACGACACCGGCGGGTTGCAATCGGACGATTTAACCATCAAACTTTTTAAAAGAGAAATTGAAAAATCCGAGGCTAGAAAAGGTTTCATAGTCGACGGCTTTCCCAGGACACTCGAACAGGCAAAGGCCTTGATAAAAGTTGTTGACATTGATGTGATAATCAATTTAATCGTCCCAGAAAAAATTTTGATAGAAAAAATTTCCGCAAGAAGAATTTGCAAGAAATGCGGAGACATATACAATATTGCTGACATTCACGAAACAATAGACGGAGTAGAATACATACTGCCACCGATGAATCCTAAAAAAAATGGAGTGTGTGATAAATGCGGTGGAAATTTGTATCAAAGGGATGATGACAAGCCGGAAGTGGTAAAAGATAGGATGAAGGTTTATGAAAAACAGACCGCACCTGTGATAAAATACTTGACGGGCAAAGTACCTTTCCTAAATATTCATGTAACACATGGTCCTGAAATAATGGTTGAAAAAATTATTGTGGAGCTGAACAAACCAGGGTTGAAATAATCAAACCCTCATTTTTTCATAACTTAGCTTTACATCCCCATTTTTGAAATCAATCAAAGGCACGTTTCTTGTAAGCCGTTTGAACCTGTCGCTTAAAGCATGAACAACAATGGGCAATGCTATCGTCGCGTCACAATAGCAGGCAACCATCCTTGCGTTCTTTCTTATCTTGCCCCAGCTTTGCGCTTCTTCAAAAGTACAACCAGAAAGCCCGCCCCACTGCGGCGCGTCTGTTGTAATCTGTATTGCATAACTATGGCTTCTATCATGCCTTGTTTGATAACCAGCTATAACCGCAGTTTGTTGTATGAAATTTTTCGGCGTACCTCCACCTATGTACACAACGCCACTGTACCTTGTCTTTTCAGTTATGCGCGAGCTTTCATTCACGTCTTTAATCTGGTCTACAATTATTCTTTTGTCCCTACGGCGGTTGGCAAACATAACCGAGAAGCCAATCGAGCTATCACCTAATGCAGGGCAGAAAATCGGTACATTATTTTCATAAGCATTAACGAGTATAGAATCCTTAGCCTTTTCATGTTCCTTTAGCATTTTGCCTAGTTGGAAGAGTATTTCTCTTGAAGAGTATGGATAATGGTTTCTAAGGGTAGTAGAAAATACCTTTTCAATCCACAAATCCGCTTCATAAAACTTGTGCTCATTTGCAAAAACGTCATATATCCTATCCACTTTATTTTTCCTAAGTTTTACATCGTCAATCATATGCGTTCCTTGATAGTGCTTTCCACCAAGCGCTTCAAAACAATCATGATAGAGATTCGCCCCGGTCGCAACTACAACATCAATCATCCTTCTTTTTATCAAGTAAGAAACTATCCTTCTCATCCCAGCCGGCACCATCGCACCGGTGAGGCCAAACCATATCACAATATTTCTTTTTTTGAGCATCCTTGCCCAAATCTCGACAGCCAGCCCTAAATTTTTTCCCTGAAAACCAGTCATCGTCATGTCTTTTGCGAGTTCACTGATTTTTTTTTCGGGCCAAACTTCAATTGGTATAGTCGCGTGTTTTAAAAATTTATTGACCATTTTAATATATTAAATATTTGTTAAAGCTAGTATAAAAAATTAAGCAAGAAAAAAATTTTTGAAAAAAAATATTTTTTTGCTCAAAATCTTTCCTTCAAAGCAGAGATTATTATCGGAAACGCTATGGAATAATCACAATAAACTACTGATAGTTTTGAATTTTTATCGACCTTTCCCCAACTTTTTGCCTCCTCCAATGTTGCTCCAGACAGACCGCCAAACTCTTCCCTGTCAGTTGTAATCTGCACAACATACTTGTGCGGCTTATCAGCCATTAATACAGATTGAAATATGAAATTTTTTGGCACACCACCACCCAGTATCACTGCCCCACTATTCCTCTTCTGTTCTTTCAAATCAAAATTTAGGTTAATAACATATCCCAAATCCTTCATCTCATTCACTGCTATCCTGTGATCCTGCGCATGCATCCAAAACTGCATTCCCAATATAGAATCGACAAATGCAGGTACGATTATTTTTACATCATTTTTTGCTGCACTACTGACAATAGATCTACTATCCTTTATCCTCTTTCCTATTTCATTCATTAATTCATAGGTAGAATACTCTCCATCCTTTACCTTGCAAAAAATCTTCTGCATATTTTTTTCCATCGTTGCCATTGTTTTTACAGGCGATACTGTATCGTATATTCTGTCGAAACCTTTTGCCCGCAGTTTTAAATCATCCACATTTTTTGGGTCTATCTGCATGAACCTTTCGCCAAAGCATTGTGCTATATCATGCGTTATAATCGCTCCTGTTGATACAATCACATCGACCCATTTATTTTTTATCATCTCCACAACACACTCTCGTAAACCACCAGCAATCAAAGCCCCTGATAAACCTAAAAATTTCAAGCAATTTTTGTCTTTAACCATCCCTTCAACTATATCCGTCGCCTCACCCAGGCTTCTTGCATTGAAAGAAATATTTTTAAAATTTTTCGTCAGGTCATTGACGCTATACCTTTTCGGTGTAAAATCTTTCACATATGCCATTTTTCCACCTTAAAAATTAGTTATGCTTAAATCTTATCTTTTTACTACTCGCCCACTCCGCCGAAATCCTCTATTTTGTATTTAAAATCTTCATCCTTCTCAATAGCACCATGCTCTTTCAGGATTTCACGGGCTAACAACCAAAATAAAGTTGCCAAAGCTTTTTTACCCTTGTTATTTGCAGGAATAATCAAATCTATGTTGCGCGTCTCATCAAAAGTATCGCATACAGCAACGATGGGAACGCGTGCGCTCACAGCCTCTTTCAATGCCTGGTAGTCTATAAGCGGATCGGATATAACTATCGCATCAGCCTCGAAATATTTTTTGAAATGCGGATTTGTCAGCGATCCTGGGAGAAATCTTCCAACCACAGCCTGCACGCCAACCACCTCTGCAAATTTGGCTACAGCTTCGTGAGCTATGCTTTTCCTACCAACGACCATTATATTTTTGCAGCGTGCCAAGAATTTTGACGCAGTTTTTATCCTGTCGTTTATCATTTGTAGGTTTAAAATTGCCAAGCCATCATCTCGTATCTTGTATATGAATTCTTTCATATCCGCTACACGTTGTTTCATACCAATGTGTATGCCAGAGGCTAAATATTCTTGCCTCGATATCAAAAGTTTTGCCGGCATAATTATCTGTTCTTTATTTCTTGATTTATAAGCTTTTAATATTTATCAAAAACAGAAACTAGTCTAACCTATATAGCTTAACTTTTCCTTCTGCTCCCCGGGCTTTTCAGCCTGCTTCATCATCTGCCCCATGGCCTTCATCTGGAACTCCTCAACCTTCTTTATAAACTCCTCCATTTCATGAACCTTCTTGTGGAGTTTGCTTATGTCTATCTTCATATTCAATATCTTTGTAAGAACCTTTAACAAAGCCTCAGCGCTCTTTGGGTCCGGAATAATCGGAAAACCCATGGTCTCGCCAAGCAGGCATATTCCCTTTATCCCTCTTGCTCTTCCTAATCCAAGCAACAAACCACTTGCCCCTACAATTGTACCAACACGGCTACCGGCATCAAAATCTATTCCGTATTTACCATACTTCTTCAACAGCTCAGGGTCGCTCACAGCGCCTATCACCTTTGGCTCTTTCGCCTGCTCACCAACACTCAAACCTGCTAGTGTAATCATCTCCTTTACCCCCAGCTTCTGTATGTAATCCAGTATTTCCTCCACGATTTCGTAATGCCCCTCTGGATCAACGCTCTGGCTGTCGCCAACAAGGATAATAACATCTCTACCCTTGCCTTTGTGATAGTAGAACTCGTTCTTCAAAACATGCACCGCAGAGCTTTGATGCAGCAATACAAACGGCATAAAATGCGATGAAAAAAGTTCTGCAAACTTCTTCGCCTTTAGTTCTTCCAGCAGATAACCTGCGGCAATCCTACCAACATTGCCTACCCCAGGCAAGCCTTCTATAAGAATCGGATTCTTCAGTTTTATCTTTTCCAATTCAACTATCTTAGTAGACATAACAATCAATAATTTGGTCTTTCTTTTAAATATATTTGAAACTTAACATTGACCGCGTGAATTTCAGTGGTAATTCATAGAGATGTGCGGGAGGTGGGATTTGAACCCACGCATACGGTAAGCAGTTCTTGCATCAGCCTGTTTTTTCACTGTTCTGAATAAACCTTCGTCTCCAATAACCATACTTGTCTTCAGGCGAAAATGGCGGCGGGCTTGGATTGGTTGTTTTACTGCTACATTTCGGGCAGATTTCTTTAAAACTATAAATGTTGCAGGAACAACATTTCCTAATCTTCATTTCACCATCTTGTAGCTTCCTTCGCCATCAGGCTTGACCTGCTTTACAGCAGCTTCCAGCGCAGCAGCAATCTTCTTCTCAGCATTCTTAGGATCCTTTGTAGCAAGTTCCACTCGATACTTTGGTGCAGATATATATTTCACCGTCGCACCTGTTGATTTTTGCAAATCATGTAAAATATTTTTTATCATATCTATACCATCGCTTGCAAAACTTTTCAGCTCCAAATCAGCCTTTATCACCACTTCTTTTTCCTGGAAGGTTTTTTCAAGAATCTTTAACAAAACCTTTGACCAAGCCTCTGGCAAACCCCCCTTTACAACCGTATCAGGAGAGCGGTGCAATTCCTCAAACGCTACAAACAACTCTCCAAACTTCTCTTGCAACATGTATCCAACCTCTTCATAAGCCTGCTCGAGCGTTTTCCCCATTTCAATTGCTGCCTGTTCCAGTATCTTTCCAGCCCTTTGCTCCCTTCTAAAAGCGTTCATCTTTTCCTTTTCTTCATATTTGACCACACGCTTGAGGCTGAGATTGATATGGCCCTTTTGATAATCAATTCTTATCACCTTCGCCACATACTGCTTCTTCACCTTAACAAACTCGCGTATGTCGTGCACCCATTTGCCTGCAACCTCTGAGACATGTATCATGCCCTCCATATTTTCATACTCGTCCAACCTACACCACGCAGCATAGGGTGTAACCCTTTCTACAGTGCATAATACAATCTCCCCCCAGTTGGGCAAACCTTTTCTCTTTACCATATCTACCTGATAATCTTTACATCACAGAAGATTAATAAATTTCACTGATTTCCGAGTAATCACGTACCAGTCATTTCATTTTTGTATTATATAATTTGCCAAATAGAAAAGGATATTTAAATACCCGAATAATAGAATTAAGATAATCGAGAAAATTTTCTTGCAATAAACACATCGGTTGCAGGAAAATAAAGTCCAGAGTAAGGAAACTTATGACAAAAATTTCTAAAATACAGAAACGGGACGGAAGGATAGTAGATTTTGACAAAAATAAGATTACAGAGGCCATATTCAAGGCTGCTAAAGATGTTGGTGGTAAGGACAAAAAATTGTCGGCACAACTGGCCAACGAGGTTGTTGCACTTCTGGAAAAAAAGTTCAAGCTCGATGAAATACCGACTGTTGAACAGGTGCAGGATCTGGTTGAAAAAACTCTTATGGAGACCGGCCATGCAGCCACTGCAAAGGCTTACATACTGTACAGGCAGAAGCGTGCTGAGATAAGGAAGGCAAAGGCTTTGCTTGGCGTTGTGGACGATTTGAAACTCCCGCTTAACGCGTTAACAGTCTTAGAGAAAAGATACCTTAAAAAGGATGAAACTGGCAGGGTAGTAGAATCTACAAGGCAAATGTTCCATCGTGTCGCCCACGCCATAGCAGCAGTGGACAAGCTTTATGGCAAGAGTGATGAGGAGGTTGCTGCCGTAGAGAATAACTTTTTCAACATCATGACATCTCTAGAATTTTTACCAAACTCACCAACACTAATGAATGCTGGGACTGGCACTGATTTGTGCCTGAGTGCTTGTTTTGTTTTACCAGTGGAGGATTCCATAGAAAGCATCTTCGAGGCTGTAAAATATACTGCAATAATCCACAAAGCCGGTGGCGGGACTGGTTTTTCTTTTTCAAGGCTCAGACCAAAGAATGATGCTGTCAAATCAACCGGCGGTGTTGCCTCCGGTCCGATTTCATTTATGCGGGTTTTTGACGTCGCTACTGAAGTAATAAAGCAAGGTGGCAAGAGACGTGGTGCTAATATGGGAGTGTTGCGTGTTGATCATCCTGACATACTCGATTTTATAACCTGCAAAGAAAGGGAGGGAGTGCTGTCAAACTTCAACATATCTGTTGGTATGACAAAGGAATTTATGGATGCTGTTTTGAATGATAAAGAATACGAACTAACCAACTCGCGAAGAAAGGAGGTTGTCAACAGGCTTTCTGCACGGAGAGTGTTAGATCTTATTGTTACCATGGCTTGGAAGAATGGCGAGCCAGGTGTAATATTTTTGGGCAAAATCAATGATGCCAATCCCACCCCGGCAGTGGGAGAGATTGAAAGTACAAACCCGTGCGGGGAACAGCCGCTTTTGCCGTATGAATCCTGCAACCTTGGCAGCATCAACCTCTCGAAAATGGTTGACGATAAAGAAATAAACTGGGACAAGCTTGGCAAAACAGTCAGAATGGCAGTGCATTTTCTCGACAATGTCATAGATGCAAATAAATATCCGTTGCCGCAGATTGAGGAGATGACAACGCAAAACAGGAAGATAGGACTGGGTGTTATGGGATTTGCTGATATGTTGATTATGCTTGGCATACCTTACAATTCCGAAGAAGCAGTGGCAATGGCTGAGAAGATTATGAAGTTCATAACCGAAGAAGGCAGGAAGGCTTCTGAAGAGCTGGCAAAAGAGCGAGGTTCGTTCCCGAATTTCGAAAAAAGCATACTTGCAAAAAAATACAAGCACATGAGGAACGCCACGATAACTACAGTCGCACCGACAGGCAGTATCGGTATAATAGCAGGCAGCTCATCTGGTATAGAGCCTTTGTTTGCCATATCATACATGAGAAACGTTGCTGACAGCATAGGTAAGAATCTCATCGAGGTAAACCAGCTTTTTGAAAATTATGCCATACGTGAAAAGTTTTATTCAGAGGAGTTGATGGAGAAAGTTTCCAGGAGGGCGTCGATACAGAATGTTGAGGAGATACCTGAACATGCAAGGAGGATTTTTGTGACTGCCCATGATATCACACCTGAATGGCACATAAAGATTCAGGCAGCTTTCCAAAAACATACTGACAACGCAGTATCAAAAACAGTTAACTTTCCATCAACAGCCACGCCGCAGGACATAGAGAAGGTGTTTATGCTTGCCTACGAACTTGGCTGTAAAGGTGTTACTGTTTACCGTGACAAAAGCCGCGAAGTACAGGTAATAACAACAATAAACAACGTTCACGAAAGCAGTAGCAATGAGTTTGCAGAGCCTGATTACAACGGCGGCTGCAAGACGTGCACTTTATAAATTAATTTTTACAAATTAACAAAGTGGTTTTATGGTTTCAGTGAAGGTTGACAAGGAAAAATGCATAGGCTGCGGCTTGTGTGAAAGCATGTGCCCTGATGTTTTTAAGCTAGGAAGCGATGGCAAATCTTTGGTAAAAAATCCGAAAGGAAAATGCAATCTCAAAGAGGTTGCTGAAAGCTGCCCTGTGCAGGCGATAACTGTAAAATAAAAATCATTTAACCTTCTTCCATCTCGTTCCTTTTTCTATATCCTCGATTATGTAGCCCATTTCCCTTATCTGCCGCCTAATCCTATCCGCAGCCTCAAAATCATTCTTCTTTCTCGCTTCCTCTCTGGCTTTAATCAGTTCCTCAATCTCCTTTGGCAGCATACCTTCTCCTTTAAACTGCAGACCGAGTAGTTCTGAAAATTCTTCAAAAAGCTTGAGCGCTTTTTTTAACACATCGCGATTTTTACCTTTCTTCATATACTTGTTTACTTCTTTTGATAACTGGTAGAAAACTGTTAATGCTAATGGTGTATTCAAGTCATCATCCATTGCTTCTACAAATTGTTTTTTTATTTTCGTTAATTTTTTCAGAAGCGCAGCATCTTGCTTTGATTTTTTTGTTTCAGCAGAATCTAATGTAAAATTCAAATGATTGAAACTTTCTTTCAGTCGTTCATAATTTCTTTTAGCATTTTCTGCAAAACCATCAGTATAGTTTAATTTCTGGCGCCTGTGTACGGATACGAACATATAACGAACAACTTCCGGGCTGAATTTTTTGACAACTTCTTCAAGGGTTATTACATTGCCTAAGCTTTTGCTCATCTTCTCACCGTTTATTAGCAAATGCTCGTTGTGAATCCAATAGTTTACAGATTTTTTGCCTAGGTATGCTTCTGATTGGGCAATTTCATTCTCATGATGCGGAAAAATTAAATCAACACCACCAGTATGAATATCGATAGTTTCTCCAAGGTACTTCAGTATCATTACACTGCATTCTATATGCCATCCTGGCCTTACCTTACCCCATTCTGTTTCGTAAAAAATTCCTCTTTTCAGCTCTTCAGTGGTCGAACGTTTCATCAACGCAAAATCCTGCGGATTGTCCTTTGCGTACTCGTCTGCAGCAATTCTTGCCCCGATTTTTATTCCTTTCAAATCAAGATGCGATAGCTTGCCATAATCTTTGAATTTTTGGATGCTGAAATAAACACTGCCGCTATTTTCGTACGCATAACCTTTCTTAACAAGCTCACGAACCATTTCTATCATTTCATTTACATTTTCAGTCGCCTTCGGATAGATTGTAGCTCTTTTGACGTTTAGCATGTCCAAATAATCGAAGAAAATTCTTATATAGCGTTCAGTAAATTCTTTCAGACCTATTCCTTCTTTGCCAGAGTCGCGAATTGTTTTGTCATCTATGTCTGTCAAGTTCATAACTTGTTTTACTCCAAATCCCCTGAATTCCAAATATCGGCGAATAAGATCGGCCATTATGAAACTGCGCATGTTGCCGATATGAGGTGGAGCATAAGTAGTTGGGCCGCAGTTGTACATCAGTACTTGGTTTTTGTGAATTGGTTTGAACACTTCTTTTTTTCTTGTTAACGTATTGTAAAATTTTATTGGCATCAAACCAACCCCAGTGTTTTAAGTAATTTTATCCTATCCTCATGGTCTACCCATTCAACACTCAGATAAAATAATATTTCGTTTTCTCTCATACCAATTCTTTTCGCCTCTTCCACAGTTATTTTGTAAGCCTCAACCTCAGTCGGTCTTTCCACATAGCTGTAGCTTCTATCAAACAGCTTCCTTCCATCCAATCTTTGCTTTATGTGTACAAGCTCATGAACTACGTCTAAATATATGTACCGCTCATCAGCATTTGCCAAATAGTCAAAGCTTATGCATATGTAACCGTTCTCCTCATCAATCCACATGTATCCATGTTGATTCGTAATGCGTACGGACAAGTTTGCAATAACTTGCTTTAACATTTCACTGCCATTAAAAACTTTTTTCAAGACTTCCACATTATCCAAACCTTTGAAGATTTCAGAAACATTGTGCAAACCAATTTCCACGTTGCGATTCACTTCAAACTCTTCCATACTATCACAAAGAGCTGAGGGCGGGATTTGAACCCACAATCTCTCGCTAACTGCTTTATCTGCAGGCGAGCGCATTACCAGATTCTGCCACCTCAGCTTTATAATTACATTATCTATTTTTTCACCATTATTTTTTATTAAATAAATCTGTTGTTAGATACCTTTCACCAGTGTCGGGCAGTATCACAACTATTGTTTTGCCGTGACCAAGCTCTTTTGCTTTTTGCAGCGCAATATGCATCACAGCACCTGAGCTCATGCCAACCAGCAAACCTTCTTTCTCTGCTAACTGTCTTGTTGCTTCAAAAGCGTCCTCATCCTTGATAAAAACCTTCTCATCCATTCCCTTTCGATTATAAATTCCTGGCCTATAAGCCTCTTTCAAACTTTTCATCCCCTGCAGCTTATGTCCGAGGTGAGGCTCAACACCAATAATTTTTATTTTTGGGTTGAACTCTTTCAATCTTTTTCCCGTACCCATAACAGTGCCAGTTGTTCCCAAAGCAGCTATGAACATATCAATTTTACCACCAGTCTGCTCGATGATTTCTCTGCCAGTAGTTTCATAATGAGCTAGAACATTATCTGAATTGTTAAATTGATCTGGCATGAAATATTTTTCTGGCTCTTTTTTTGCCATATTGTATGCAAGTTCAATAGCACCGTCAGTTCCTTTTTCCTTTGAAGTCAAAATAAAATTGGCACCAAAGGCTTTCAAAATCTTTCTTCTTTCTTCACTAACGGACTCAGACATAGTAAACACTATTTTGTAGCCCTTAACAGCAGCGACTATTGCCAGACCGATGCCTGTATTTCCGGAAGTCGGCTCGAGGATTATTTTTTCCTTTGTCAGTTTCCCTTCTTTTTCCGCCTTTTCGATCATGTATTTTGCTATCCTATCCTTTATCGAACCTCCGATATTCTGTCTTTCCAACTTTGCAAGAACAGTTGCATCTTTCTTTCCAGTTAGCTTGTTTATTTTCACCAAAGGAGTATTTCCAATCAAGTCCAAAACATTGTCTAAAATTTTATGGTTGGCACTAACAAAATTAGCAGCCTTTACATCATCCGCAGATGCAAAAACGTCCACCCATATATTTCACCTAATTATTCATATTTAGGCAAGTATAAAAAGTTTTTTATAGGCAGAAATAAGAAGTGGTTTTATGGGTTATGTTTATTTGTATACTGGGGGCGGCGCTGGAAAGACTACTAACGCCTTAGGGCTGGCGTTACGATGTATCGGTCACGGGCAGAAAGTTGTTATTATACAATTCCTCAAAGGCCAGAAAAATGTCGGTGAGATTAAATTTCAAGAGCTATTACCAGAGCAATATGAAATACACCAGTTCGGCACGCCAGATTTTGTTGACCCAAAACATTTGCGGCCGATGGATTATGAGATGGCAAGCAAGGGTGTGGAGTTTGCAAGAAAAAAAATCAAGGAAGAACCGGATTTGTTTGTTTTGGACGAGGTTAATATCGCTGCAGCAGGTGGTTTGGTTAAGATAAAAGACATACTGGAGCTGTTGAAAAACATACCTAAGAAGACAACTGTGGTTATGACAGGCCGCTTTGCCCCTAGGGAGTTCATAGAAAGGGCTGAATTTGTCAATGAAATAATAGATTTAAAACATTCAAAGGATATTCCATATACGAAAGGGATACAGTATTGAGTGATGATATGGACGTGAAAAAGATAAGGGAAGATTTCCCTGTATTGCAGCAGAAGATAAAAGGAAAGCAGCTGATTTACTTTGATTCGGCATGTATGTCCCTGCGACCGAAACAAGTTGTAACAGCGATGAATGATTACTATGAAAATTATCCGGCATGTGCCGGTCGCAGTATTCATTCGCTAAGCCAGAAGGTGGATGAAGAATATAAAAAGGCCCGCGAGGCTGTGGCAAAATTCATTGGAGCAAAGCCAGAAGAGATAGTTTTTACCCGTAACACGACAGAAGGAATAAACCTTGTAGCAAACTCGCTGGGACTGAAATCAGGCGAGGTTGTAGTTACAAGTGACATTGAGCATAATTCTAACCTGTTGCCATGGCAGTTGCTTGCTAAAAAAGGTGTTAAACATCGCATAGTTTTTTCCAAAGTAATGCAGTTTGATGAGGAAAATTTCAAAAAATCAATGGATGGCAGCGTGAAACTGGTTTCATTTGTTCACACATCTAACCTCAGCGGCTATACCTTCCCTGCTGAGAAGATTGTAAAGATTGCGCACGATAACGATTCGCTAGTTATGCTTGACAGCGCACAGTGTGTTCCTCACAGGAATGTTGATGTTCGCAAGCTTGATGTTGATTTCCTTGTATTTTCAGGTCACAAGATGCTTGGTCCATCTGGTATGGGGGTTTTATACGGCAAAAAAGATTTGCTAGAAAAAATGAATCCTTTTATGGTTGGTGGTGATACTGTTGCAAACTCCACATACGAATCGCATGAGTTGTTAAAACCGCCTGAAAAGTTCGAGGCAGGGTTGCAGAATTATGCTGGGGCAATCGGTCTTGCAGCTGCTGTGAAGTATCTGGAAAAAATTGGTATGAAAGAGATAGAAAAACATGAGGAGAGGCTGAATGAGATCATTACAAACGGCATTTCTGGCATAAAAGGTCTGAAAATAATAGGTCCGCAGCCTGCGAAGCTTCGCAGCGGTATTGTTTCCTTTATTATCGAAGGCATTATGCCGCATGACATAGCTATGATGCTTGACAGCACTGCTGGCATTGCAATCCGCTCAGGCGCTCATTGCGTGCACAGCTGGTTTAATGCAAATGGCATGCCCCGCGGCTCGGCTAGGGCGTCGCTGTATCTTTACAACACAGAAGAAGAGGCAAAGATATTTATTAATAAATTGCAAGAGATTTCTAATAAACTAGGGTGAACAAATGGTAATATGCTTAATCGCGCTGGTAGTTTTCAGCATTGCAGGCCTGTGGTCTGTTAGATACAGAAATCTTGCAAAAGAGGCATTTGATTGTACATTTCGAATGGTTACGTTTCGACCCTGTCGCACTAATCTGCAAGATAGGATAAAGATGAAGATCACATCAAAGCTTATCGGTCGTTTTCCATCTCTGGCAAGGAGTTTTTACAAACACTTTAAAGTTTTTTCCTGGATTTTCGTGCTGGTATTCTTCGGCAGCATGCTTTACACTGCCTATACTGTGTATAATTTGCTAGTGTACGGCACCTGTGACCCCAATTCAACTACATGCATAATAGCCGCGCCTTTCGTCCAGATTTTAGGATGCGGTTATGAAACACTTTTTATTTACATCACCATAGTGGTTTTGTCAGTATTACTCGTTTTCTTGATATGGAAATACCTAAAGCTTAAATAGTCAAAATTGTAGTAAATACTTCAAAGATAGGCGGTTGTATGAATATAAAGGTTAAGACAATTTACCTTGCAGCCATAGTAATCGTATCACTAGCAGTAGCATCACTAGCAGGTTTGACAATAACAGGCTATTTTTCCTTGCCTGCTGGCAAATATGATAATTTTGCAAAATGTCTTTCTTCGAAAGGTGTTACAATGTACGGTGCAGAGTGGTGTGGCCACTGTAAAAATCAAAAAACAATGTTTGGCGACTCTTTCAAGTATGTAACATATGTGGAATGCACCACAAGCCAGGCGGCATGCACTGCTGCTGGGGTGCAAGGCTATCCAACATGGATTATAAACGGCAAAGCCTATCCAGGAGAGCAAACTTTACAAAGCCTAAGTACCCTATCCGGCTGTCCTTTGCAGTAAAGCTTAAAAATGTTTAAAACAAGTAAGTTATGTGGTTTAATGGCAGAAGATAAAGAGGAGAAGAAAAAGGTTATAACAGTAAAGCTTCCAGCTGTAAACCTATGGATGATAGTTTCGCTTGTTTTGCTTGTAATACTTGTTTTGAATATAGCAGGCTTCCTACCTTTCAAAACAACAGGTATGTTTGTGCTGGGAACGCAGGATGCTGCTAAAAAGGCCATTGATTTTATCAATAATAATGTGGTGCAGACAGGGAAGGTAGAGCTTGTCTCCGTTAAAGAGTTTAGTGGTATGTATGAAGTTATAACAACCTATCAGGGCCAGCAGATTCCTATTTACGTAACGAAAGATGGTTCAGCCTTATTTTTATCGCAACCACTGAACACAAGCCAGGTGATACCAACAGAAACAGAAAATACAAGTACGGCATCCGAAATACCTAAAACAGAAAAACCGACAGTGGATTTGTATGTCATGGGATTCTGCCCGTATGGCGTTCAAGCAGAGAACACTATGAAACCTGTGTTTGATTTGCTTGGTACGAAGGCAGACATAAAGGTTCATTTTATAGCAAGTGTAACAGGCACTACAGTCGACTCTGTTCAATCACTGCATGGTGCGACAGAGGCGCAGGAGGACTTGAGGCAGGTTTGCATAATGAAAAACTATGACCAAAAAACTTATTGGACATATTTGATGGAGATAGACAATAATTGTTATGGCAAAATAGACACCCGTAACGCAACTGCATTGGATGCATGCTGGAAGGCTGCTGCTACGAAAGCTGGGATTGATGCCAGCAAGATTGACACATGCTCTAAAAGTAGTGAAGGGCTTGATCTGTTGAAGGCTGACGAGCAACTTGCAAACAGCAATGGTGTCACAGGTTCGCCAACACTCATAATAAACGGTGTAACTTATAATGGCGCGAGAACATCTGAAGATTTCAAGAATTCAATATGCAGTGGTTTCACAACGCAGCCAGCGGAATGCAGCCAGACTCTAAGCAGCACGGGAACGCAGGCAAGCGGCGGTTGCGCAAGCTAAAGCATTAATTCTTTTCAATTGTGCAACAATAGGCAACCGTATGCGCGGGTTCAAATCCCACCTCCCGCACTGAACTTTAGTTC
>Ga0315294_10002548_pt1 | contig 19902 bp, 13 predicted proteins | sample YL17G13_40_MG_FD_203626 | JGI IMG/M metagenome (GOLD analysis project Ga0315294, IMG submission 203626) | Sediment microbial communities from Yellowstone Lake, YNP, Wyoming, USA - YL17G13_40 | ecosystem: Environmental > Aquatic > Freshwater > Lake > Sediment | place: USA: Wyoming | collected...
ATTGACGGGCTTTGTCTTTGAGATTTGCATTGTAATTCAACATAGCTCGGCCCCCACTGAAATCCCCCCTTCCCCCCTTTTTCAAAGGGGGGATTAAGTTAGCGCTTATGCCCATCAAGGGGGAGGGAATTGGAGGAATCCCAAATCCTCCCCCTCCCCTCGTGGGAGGGAATTGGGGGAATCCTAAATTATCCCCCTCCCCTCGTGGAAGGGGCTTGGGGGAGGGGGACAAAAAAGGAAATTCCTATCCTATGAACTTATTTGAGATTTGGGGGCTGGAATTTCTCCTTAAAGGAAATGCCGCGTAAATCCTGATCAACCGGTTATCCATCTCCTCCCTTCCTGCTCTAACAACTGATTCGCCTCAACCGGTCCCCATGTTCCCGCGGCATAATTGGGGAAGTTTTTCGGCGGCTGGTTTTCCCAGCAGGAGATGACCGGGTCCACGGCCTCCCACATGGCTTCGATCTGGTCGTGCCGGACGAAGAGGGTCAAGTCCCCCTTCAGGCAATCCAGGACCAACCGCTCGTAGGCCGGGGAAGCGGGAGCTTGAAACGTCTCTTGATAGCTGAATTTCATGTCGATGGGGTAAATCTGGTTCGCCATGCGGGGCACTTTCACCCCAAAGCGGAGAGAGATTTTCTCCTCCGGCTGGATCGTCAGAAGAAGGAGGTTCGGTTCTAGGACGTCGCAGGTGCGGCCGAAAAGCCTCAGGGGGGGCTGGTCGAACTGGATGGCAATCTCGGTGATCCGCCTGGCCATCCTCTTTCCCGTGCGCACATAGAAAGGAACTCCCGCCCAGCGCCAGTTGGCGATGTAAAAAGCCCCCGCGAAAAAAGTGGCGGTGTTGGAATCGGGTGAAATCCCTTTCTCCTGCCGGTAGCCGGGGACTTCCTTCCCGTTGATCTTTCCCGGCCCGTACTGCCCGACGACCGTGAACCGGTCCACATCCTCCTCCCGCAGGGGATGAAGGGACCGGAACACTTTGGTCTTCTCATCACGGATGAAATCCGCCTCAAACCCGACCGGGGGCTCCATGGCGATCAACCCGATGAGCTGAAGGATGTGATTCTGGACGATGTCCCGGATCACCCCCGCCTGTTCGTAGAAGCGGACCCGGCTGTCGATCCCCATGTCCTCGGCCACCGTGATCTGGACGTTGTCGATGTACCGGTGGTTCCAGATCTGCTCGAAGATGCTGTTGGAAAAGCGGAAGAAGATGATGTTCTGCACCGTCTCCTTGCCCAGGTAGTGGTCGATGCGGTAGATCTGCCTTTCGTCGAAGGCGCCGGTCAGGAGGCGGTTGAGCTGCGCCGCCGAGGAGAGGTCTTTCCCGAAAGGTTTTTCCACGATGATCTTGGTGTCCAGCGGCCCCCGGCAAAGCCCGTGCCCGTGCAGCAGGTTCACCACCGTGGGAGTCGTTTGGGGGGGGAGGGCCATGTAGTAAACCACATCCTTGTGCCCCTCCTGGGTCGGAACCACCATCTGATCCAGACGGGAACAGAGCCTCTGGTAGGTCCCTTCTTCTTCCAGGTTCCCCGACAGGTAAAACAGGCGGCGGCGGAATCCGGCCCACTTTTCCTCGCTGAAGCAGACCCCATCGGACCCCCGGAGGGCCCGTTCGATCAGCGCTCGATATTGCTCTTCTTCAAGCTGAGACCCTCCCAGGCTCAGAATGGAAAAATGCTCCGGGAGTTCGTTTTTCTGGGAAAGGTTATAGAGCGCGGGCAGGAGTTTTTTCCTGCTCAAATCGCCGGTTCCCCCGAAGATGACCAGGGTGAAAGGTTCCATCTTGAACTCTTCCACCGGTATGTCGCAGGTCTGGAGGTATTTGGTGACCGCCACGTCATCGAGCCTGCTTTTCTGGACCATAAACCCCTTTCCCAATGCGGAATGGCGAATGCGGAATGCGGAATAAAAACCTTTCTTAAGCTTAATCCGGCGCCGTAATGGAAGGACCTCGCGGTCAAAAACCCCAATTTCCCGGCGGTTGCTGAATGCTGCACGAAAAGGAAATCAGACCATTCGGAACCCGAGACGACCCATTCAGAGTCCCCATTCCCCCCGAAGAATTGCGATCCCTTAAATTCCGAGCCCTATCTCTTCTTTGCCTTCATTCCGCATTCCGCATTCCGAATTGGAATGGTTACAGGATGAACTGGACCAGGAACACTTTCCCTGTTTCAACTTCTTTCAACTGCAGCCGGAGGAGTTTGGCAGAGGGGGCTTCTCCCGGGAAGAAGATAAAACCGAAAGCGAGACTGCCGGCTTTTACCGCCTTGTTGTCCAGGGATTTTTTATTCAGGTCGCTGATGATCTCCCGGCGGGCGTCATCCGAGGCGAAACCTTTGGTCCCGCCCAGGGTCGCGCCCGCCGCGGCCCCCAGAGCGGCCCCTTTGCCCACGGCGCTGCCCACCCCTTCGCCCGCTACGATCCCGATGGCCGCGCCGATGATGGCGCCGGCGGCGGCCCCCAGGAATCCGGCATAAGCCCCTTCTTTGAATATCTGCTGGGTCTGGGCGTATTTGGTGGCCCGATCATAGGCGAACTGCTCCTCCAGGATGGGCCAGAGATTCCCGGATTCATCCTGCAGAAAAGTCTGCTCGGGGACAATCTTCAGGGCGTGGGGTCCCGGGTTGTCGAAGATCACCTGCACGGGCAGCATCCCGGCCCCCCGGATGTCAAACCCGAAGGCTTCCTTCGCCTTTTCCCGGTCGGCATAAGCCTGAGCCGCCACCGTGGCTCCGCTCACCTCCACGGCGTTGGCGTAGGAAGAGGGAGCCTTAAAGGGGAGCGGTTTGGCTTTGTAGGTCGTCCCGCAGCCCGCCGCCAAGAAAAGGACTCCCAGCATTAATAAAATTCTCTTCATGGTGTCGATTCCTCCATTTTCCCATCCGGTTTTAAGGTATCTTGCTTTGGGCCACTGAGCCTGCTTATAAATGGGTTTCTCTTGATTATAAACGATATGGTCCCTTCCGGAGAATGAAAAAAGAAGAGGGGGAAGTCCGCAAATCGGAAGGAGTCGGAAAGGGGATTAAACTTTTTGGAAGCCCGCCAGGGATTGATCGGGGAGCCGTTTCACCCACATGACTCTGGCCTGCATGAAGGGCCTCCCGATGGGGAGGGTCAAGATCTCTCCCTGGGCCAGTGGGGGTCTGCCAAACACCTTGATCCCCACCCCGCTTGCCGAAAGGTCTAAGGTAGAGGCTTTGTAGGTTCGATCCCCGAGGGAAAGGGAAAAATTGATTTTTTTGGGAATCCGGGGTTCTTTTCGCTTATCCGGGCCGTGCTTTCCGCTGAAGATGGCTCCGCACTGGGGGCAAGGAATGAAGGAACCGGCGTCCGAAATAAAAACGTAGGTACCACATTTAGGGCAGGGGATTCTGAGCATGATAATTTTTCTGGAAGACGAGCCTCTTTCCTCCGAGGCAGCTTTTTCTTTTTAGGATCATCTCCAAATTAGTTGATCGAATTATTTCATGAAAACCTGCCAAGGGCCCGGAAGGAAAGTCAGATTGCGCCGCAAGCATCGGCGGGATAGGGATTTTTATACCCCCCCTGCTTACCTTCCGCAAAGCGCAGCGGGGGCGGGAAAAGAAAACTTCGATGAGGGGACAGAGCACCCCCGCCACAGCTAAAAAGGGATAGGTGCCTCATGATTGCAAGCAATATGGCTTTCCTTCCGGGACCCTGGAATCACCTGACATTTCGGATATACCAGCTCTTTGGCTCTCAACTGATTTGGAGATGATCCTCTTTTTATAACGCTATTATAATACATCCGGCTATTCCTGCAAACCTCAAATGATCTCGCCTCCGGTCCCCCCCGGCGGGATTCGATTTGCAGCCCCCAACTTCTTCCTCTCGGGGGAGCAAAAGGAATCGTGGAAAAAACGCTCAGCCCTTTTGCAGGGACCAAGCGGGATTTCAATCTTTTAGGCCACCAGCGCGGCCCCCGCCGGAGAAGGGAAATGATTTTTTCCCGTTTCGGAAAAAATTGGGGATAAAAGAGAAAACTGCTTCCATTTATTTTTCCGGTCCGAAACCGCAGAAATTTCATAACCATCAGGAATCATTGGTTGATTACCGGATGCCCGATCATGGAACAAGTCTTGCTAAGGAAATGGTTAGCGGAAGGTAGTCGAAGGAGAAATGAACAAGGCAATCCATCCGACGTTTTGGACTTGCCATTCGGAAAAGAATCCTGGAGGATAACCATGGATCGGAACTCTTGGCCGGGACTATCGGGGGTTTGGCGTTTCCTGCTGAATTGTTGGGGCGAGGGGGGTATTCTCGCGGATCGAAAGGAGTCCGGGATGAGAAGCAAGACCGTGGAAGAATCGCTGCAGGCAATGAAATTGACGACGGAAGAAAAGAAAATTCACGCCAGGCTGATTCAGGAGTGCTGGGAACGGGAGAGAAAGCTTGCCCAGTATCGGCAGGAAAGCGAAGAAGGAATTCAGGTCCTTATGGCCCATCTGAACCACCTGGCCAACGCGATCGAGATAATCGATCAGCACCTGCAGGAGGCCAATGACCGTCTGGCGGAAGTGATCCTTCGCCACATGCCGGATTCAAGAATACCCCACGCATAATTCTTCCGCTCCGAGCGGCCCAAGAACACGGGGGAAGGGGGATGGAGATCCCCTTTCCAGCAATTTCCCCATCCGGTCTATCGGGGGCATCCTTGTTTTTCGCCCGCCTTTGTCCCCCGCCACTGAATCAATCTCCTCCTCTATTACCCCCCTTTATCTTTATTCTATCCTGGGAAATAGAAAACAGATGGTCTCGTAAAAAGTCACTTGAAGCGTCACCCCGGCGAAAGCCGGGGTCCAGAACAACCTGAAATAACTGGATTCCGGCTTTCGCCGGAATGACGGGAAAAGGGGCTTTCGGACTTTTTACGAGATTATCAAAACAGAGTGCCTTGTATTTATTATTAAATGCCTCCATTCGGGAAACTTTATGGAAAATCGATAAATTTAGCTAAACCATTAGAATTTTTTGACGATATAGAAATAAACGGGTCTTCCATGAAAACCAAAGCATTTCTTGCGCTTTCTTTCCTCGGTTTATCCGGTCTTTTTTCCGGCGTGGCGTTCTCCGGAGATCCTTCCTCCAGGGCGGAAAAGGGGATCCCGGTTCTGGCCTATCACCGATTTGGCCCCGTCGTTTCCGACAGCATGACGGTAACCACTCCGGTTTTCGAATCTCACCTGAAATATCTTCAGGAGAACGGGTACCGGGTGGTATCGCTCCGCGAGATGCTGGATCACCATCTCAAAACCGTTCTCCCCCCGGATTCCCGGCTGGTGGTCATGACCGCCGACGATGCCCACCGATCGGTTTACACCACCGCCCTTCCGCTCATCAAGAAGTACCGGATTCCGGTAACTCTGTTTGTCTATCCATCGGCGGTGTCGAACGCTTCCTACGCCATGACCTGGGATCAACTGCGCGAGTTGAAGGCCACCGGCCTCTTCGATTTCCATTCCCACACCTACTGGCACCCCAATTTCAAAAAGGAGAAGGCAAGATTGTCCGCCGCGGAGTTCGAAAAGCTGGTGGACATGCAGCTCAGGAAATCCCGGGAGAAGCTGGAGAAAGAATTGAAGGTCAAGGCCGACATGCTGGCCTGGCCCTTCGGCATCCATGACCCCTGGTTGATGAATAAAGCCGCTGAAGCAGGATACACGGCGGCCTTCACCATCGAGCGTTTTCCCGCCGGCAGGGAGGACCATCCCATGGCCCTGCCCCGATATCTCATGATCGACGCTGACCGGGAAAGGGCTTTCGAAAAAATCGTAAACGGGTATACCATCACTGGAAAGAAGGGAAACGGAAATGGGGAAAAGGGGTAGGAAGGTTCTGCTTTTTGTTTTCGCTTTATGCTTTCTTCCCGCGGCCGGACCCGCGGCGGATTATCCCGGCCTGAAGGTAGTGGACTACCAGACCGGTCAGCCGGTTTTGGGCGCGAAAGTGACTCTGAACCATGAGGTTCTGCTGGCCGACTCGCAGAACCTGTTCCCCCTCGCCAAAGCCGGCGGCAAAATAAGGGCGCGGGCCCACGGGTACCAGAGAATCGAGCAGGCTCTCCCCGATTCTCTTCCTCCCGGCCCCCACACGATCCGGCTCATTTCCCTGAATCCCAAGGCGCTCTATCTTTCCTTTTACGGGGTCGGAGAAAAGGCCCTGCGGGAGCCGGCTTTGAAGTTGATCGAAGAAACCGAGCTGAATTCCCTGGTCATAGACGTGAAGGGGGACCGGGGTTGGATTCCTTACAAGAGCGCCATTCCCCTGGCCGCCGAGGTGGGAGCCACAAAAATCACCACCGTGAGGGACATGCCCGGATTGATCAAATCCTTCAAGGAGAGGGGAATCTACACCATCGCCCGGATCGTCGTGTTCAAAGATAATCCCTTGGCCACCGCCCGGCCCGACTGGGCGGTGAAGGGTCCGGGAGGAGAGGTCTGGAAAGACCGGGAAAGCCTGGCCTGGGTGGACCCCTTCAGGAAAGAAGTGTGGGAGTACAACATTCAGATCGCCGTCGAGGCCGCCCAGCAGGGTTTTGACGAAATCCAGTTTGACTATGTCCGGTTCCCGGACTCCTCGTCTCCCCGTTTCTCCCAGGCGAGCACCGAAGAGAGCCGGGTCAAGGCGATCTCCGGTTTTCTCCAGCAGGCCTACCAGCGTCTTCTTCCCTATAACGTTTTCGTGGCCGCGGACATCTTCGGGTATGTGTGCTGGAACCTGAACGACACCAACATCGGGCAGAAGCTGGAGTCCCTGGTCACTCCCGTGGATTATCTCTCCCCCATGCTCTATCCCTCCGGCTATCAATTCGGGATCCCGGGATACCGCAATCCCCTGGCCAACCCCCATGAAATCGTTTATCTCTCCCTCAAGAAAGCCCAGGAAAGAACCAACCACCCCTCCATCCGCTTCCGCCCCTGGCTGCAGGCGTTCCGCGACTACGCCTTTGACCGGAGAGCCTTCAACGGCAAAGAGATCCGGGAGCAGATCAGCGCCGCGGAAAAATTCGGCTCCCAGGGATGGATGCTCTGGAACCCGGGAAATGTGTATTCCGCCGAAGCCCTAAAGAAAGAAAAAATCACCACCTGGGTCACCGGTCTTGCTTCTTCTCCCCAAAATTTATAAGATAGGCTGAGCGAAAGACAGAAGGGTTACCGAAAGTGAACCAAAGGGGACGGATACCTCTGCATCTATTCTTGGGCCTTTTGATTTTTTTCCTGTCCGGATCTGTTTCCGCCCATTCTCAGACCTTTCAACCCGAGCGGCTTGCAGGGATTCCCCCGATCGTTGAGGGAGCGATTCGCGCGGGCCAGATTCCGGGAGCGGTCATCCTCGTCGGCCATCGGGGGAAGATTGTCTTCCGTCAGGCCTTCGGCTGGCGCACCTATGAACCCCGGCGGGAGCCCATGTCCCGGGACACGCTCTTCGACATCGCCTCTCTCACCAAGGTGGTGGCCACGGCTCCCGCTATCCTTCAGCTCGTGGAAAGGGGAAAGCTGAGTCTGGATGACCCGGCGGTCAAACCCTGGCCGAAGTTCAAAGGACACGGCAAAGAGGGAATCACCGTCCGCCAGCTTCTGACTCATTACTCCGGGCTTCGGGCCAGTCTCCGGGTCAAGCCGGAATGGTCGGGGTACGAAACGGCCCTGAAGAAGATCGCCGGGGAGAAACCCCTTTATCCCCCGGGCTCCCGGTTCTTGTACAGCGACCTGAATTTTATCATCCTGGGGGAAATCATCCGGCGGGTATCGGGACAGCCGCTGGATGTCTATTGCCGCCATCACCTCTTTCAACCCCTGGGCATGAGGAATACGTATTTCCGTCCGCCCCCATCCCTGTATGACCGCCTGGCGGCGACGAAAGAGGATAGTCTGGGGGAAATCCATGACCCCACGGCCCAGCGGATGGGCGGCGTTGCGGGCCATTCCGGAGTCTTCTCCACCGCCGACGATTTAGCTCTCTTTGCCCAGGCCATCCTCGACGGCGGCAGCTGCCCGGGCGGGCAGGTCCTGGGCCGGCAGACCGTGGAAAACATGGTCCTCCCCCACTCGCCCGCCGACCAAATCCCCCTCCGGGGACTCGGCTGGGTCATTCATTCTCCTTCTATTTCGGAATCCGGGTCGAACTGGAGTGAATGGCTCCCCCCGGGATCCTTCGGCCACAAGGGATACACCGGCACCCTGATCTGGATCGATCCGGTCTCTCATACCTACCTGATCGTGCTGACCAACCGGGTTTATCCCGGCTGGAATGGAAACTTCGAGACGGTGAGGGACCAGGTGTTCGCTCTCGTGGCCGAGGCCACCGGCCGGGCCCCACACGAGAGCCTGTCCGGGAAAAGTCCCTTGCCGGAGGCCAACGGTTCAAGAGCCGCTATCCGTACAAGCGTTAAGACTGGGATCGAGGTTCTGGCGGCCCGAAAGTTCTCCCCTCTGGCGGAGAAGAAGGTGGGGCTGATCACCAACCACACGGGAAAGGACTCGAACGGCAGGCGAACCATCGACCTCCTTCACAAGGCCCCGAAGGTAAAGCTGGGGGCGATCTTTTCCCCCGAGCATGGCCTCTCCGGCCAGGCGGAAAGAAAGGTTCCCCCGGGACGGGATGCGGCCACAGGGGTGCCGGTTTTCAGCCTGTACGGCGACACCCTCCGCCCCACTCCCCAGATGCTCACGGGTCTGGATGCCCTGGTCTTTGACGTGCAGGACGCAGGGGTTCGTTTTTACACTTACATCACCACCATGGGCTATGCCATGGAAGCCGCCGCCCGGCAGGGGGTCCCCTTTTATGTCCTGGACCGGCCGAACCCGATCAATGCCTCCGTGGTGCAGGGGCCGGTGATGGAGGGAGATCTGAAATCCTTCACCGGCTATTTTCCGCTGCCCCTCCGGCACGGCATGACCGTGGGGGAACTGGCCAGGATGTTTAACGAGGAGAAGAGGATCGGAGTGAAGCTGAGAGTGATGGCCATGACGGGCTACCGGCGAAGCGCCTGGTTTGACGAAACCGGCCTGACCTGGGTGAACCCTTCCCCGAATTTACGCTCCCTGACCCAGGCCATTCTCTACCCCGGCGTGGCGCTGGTGGAGGGGGCCAATGTGAGCGTGGGAAGAGGAACCGGTATGCCCTTCGAGCTCCTCGGGGCTCCCTGGATCAAGGCCCAGGAGTTTACGGATTACTTGAACGGGCGGAAAATTCCGGGGGCGGAATTCCAGCCGGCAGCCTTCATGCCCGACGGGAATCGCTTCCAAGGCCGGGTATGTTATGGGGTTCAGGTGATCCTGACCGACCGCCAGACTCTCGACTCGGCCACCCTGGGGATCGAAATCATCTCCGCCCTCTACCGCCTCTACCCCCGGGATTTCGAGATCGACAAGACCCTCTCCCTGATCGGTTCCCGTTCTGTGCTCCAGGCCATCAAAGAAGGTCAAGATCCCAGAGAGATTCCCCCCCTCTGGCAGGACTCTCTAGCCCAATTCCGCCGGCTGAGGTCCCAATATCTTCTCTACCCGGATTAACTTGTTTTCCATTTACCGGCGTAGGGGCAATCGGCAGTCCGCTCCTACGAATTGCGAACTCCTCAAGGGCGCGCGCCGCGCGCCCCTACAACCTCTGAACTCCAATGGGTACGGGCGGGTTTCAAACCCGCCCCTACGAACTGCGAACCAAATGACTCCGAAATGTTATTCCCCCCTTCCGCATTCCGCGTTCCGAAATCCGCAATTGCTTTCCCCTGCACCCGACACCCTACACCCTTGTTTTTTTTCATTCCGCATTCCGCATTTGCCTTTCTCTGCCCCCTAATCTTTACTTTACCCGGTGTTCCTCCATCTTATCCCAGATCAGTTCCACTCCATGCCCGGGCCGGTCCGGGGCGATGGCTTCTCCCTTTTCTATGCGAAGCGGGTGAGTGATGTATTTTTCCAGGCCGAACCCGTGGCCTTCCAGGTAGGATGCGTTGGGCACTGCGGCGAGAGTGTGGACGTGGAGGTCGTGAACTCCGTGGGAGGTCACGAGGAGGTTGTGGGCTTCGGCCATGTGGGCAACTTTCATCCAGACGGAGATCCCGCCGCAGTTGGAAACATCCGGCTCGGGGAAGGATACGGCTCCTGCGACGATGAAATTCTGGAATTCATAAAGGGTGTGCATGTTTTCCCCGGTGGCAATGGGCAGGGAACCCTCCCTGGCAATCCGGATGTGGCCGGCCAGATCGTCCGGAATGGTCGGCTCCTCCAGCCAGTAGAGGTTGAACTCGGCCAGAGCCCGGGAGGCGCGGATAGCCTGCTCTGCTGTCCAGCGCATGTTGGCATCCACCATGAGGGGAACATCCGGCCCGATGAATTCGCGAATGGCGGCCACGCGGGATATATCTTCGGATAGTTTGGGCCGCCCCACCTTCATCTTGATGGCTCCGTATTCCCGGGCCAGGAACTTCTTGGTTTGTTCCTTCAAAGCGTCCAGGGTGAAGTGGAGATCAATTCCTCCGGCATAGACTTTCACCCGCGGTTTGTGGCCGCCCAGCAGCCGCCAGAGGGGATCTCCTTTTCTCTTCCCGGCCATGTCCCAGAGCGCAATGTCGATGGCCGAGATGGCGAAGGAAGCCGGCCCCCCTCGTCCGGCATAGTGCAGTTTCCACCACATCCAGTTCCAGATTTGCTCGATCCGCCCGGGATCCTGTCCCAGAAGGCCGGGTTTCAGGTACCGGTCGATCAGGGCATGAATGGCCAGCCCGCCCACCCCGACGGTGTAGGTGTAGCCCAGGCCCTCGCATCCCTGGTCATCCCCGATCCTGGCGGTGATCAATTCAAAAAAGGCCATCTCCCCGTGAGTCGAATCGGAGACGGGAACCGACAGGGGGATGTTATATACGGCTGAATCGATGGAGGTGATTTTCATAGGTCAATCCTCTGGGTGGGGCATAGAGCATGGGGTTAGAGGTAAGAGGTTATAGGTTATAGGTTATAGGTTATTCGTTATTCGTTATTGGTTATTGGTTCAGGGCGCATTCCGCATTTGCCTTCCCCTACACCCTACCCCCTTGTCTCTTTTCATTCCGCATTCCGAATTCCGCATTCCGCATTTGATATCTTTCAATCCGCAATGCGCAATCCGCAATTCGCAATCATCTTTTTAGGACCCTTCCCCCCAGCTTTCCCGTGTGCTGCCCCCCTTCAACGCTAAGAACCCCGTTCACAATCACCTGGCGGATTCCCAGAGGATACTGCCGGGGGTCTTCATAGGTGGCCCGGTCTAAAATCGCCACGGGGTTAAACACCACGATGTCCGCAGCCTTTCCCTCCGCCAGCACGCCCCGATCCTTGAGTCCCAACCGCCGCGCTGGCAGGGAAGTCATCTTTCGGATGGCCTCCTCGAGAGGCATATCCTTCCTCTCCCGCACATACCTCCCCAGTACCCGGGGAAAAGTTCCGTACACCCGTGGATGAGGTCTTCCGCCAAGGAGGCCGTCGGTGCAGATGGTGCCCAGGGGATGGCGCAGGCCCATGGCCATCTTCTCCTCATCCATGCTGAAAAGGATCATCCCCACCCGGCCATTCTCTTCCAGGAGGATGTCGAAGGCCGTCTCCGCAGGGTCCTTGCCCTCTCCCTCGGCGATGTCGGCCACCGATTGCCCCACCCAACTTTGATTCTTTTTGCTCTCCACCGAGGAGATGATAATATTCTCCCATCCCACATTATTGACGTAATTCTCCCATGCGGGACCGTCCGGTTCCAGAGGCGGGGGGTTGAGAAACTGCTCCCGGATCTTGGCCCGCAAGGCCGGGGACCGAAGCCGTTCCAGAGTTTTTGGGGCCCCCCCTTCCATGACCCAGGCCGGCAGGATGGCCATGAACATGGTGCTTCCCGCGGTGTAGGGGTAGATGTCAAAGGTGATGTCCAGTCCTTCCCGGTGCGCCCGATCCACCGCTTCCAGGGCCCCTTCCATTTTGTGCCAGTTCCGTTTGCCCGCGGCCTTAAAATGGGAGATGTGCAGGGGGATCTCCGCTTCTCTTGCCATGGTGACCACTTCCTCGATAGACTCCAGCAGGCGGTCGCCCCCGCTGCGGATATGGACCACAAAGAAGCCCCCCAGGCGCCCACAGGTATGGAAAAGCCTGATCAGTTCGTCCCGGCGGGAAAATGTGCAGGGCATGTAGATCATCCCCAGGGAGATTCCGACCGCGCCCTCTTCCATGGCCTTTCCCACCTCATCCTCCATGGCCTGAATCTGGAAGATATCAGCCGGCACGCTTTCCAGGCCGAATACCACCATACGGACATTTCCCTGGGGAACCAGAAGGGCCAGGTTAGGACCGGTCGGCCTCGCCGAAAGCCGCTCCGCATACTGGCCGAGAGACTCCCAGTCCCAGGCGATGGGAGGATCTCCACTCAGCCCCGATAAATACTGCCGCCAGGGAGCAACATACTCCTTTCTCATGGGGGCGGCGCCGATTCCATCCTGTCCCAGAAGTTCCGTGGTCACTCCCTGCATGAGCTTGGGGAGCAAGGCCGGTTCCGCCAGGGCCATGAGATCCGAGTGGCTGTGGGTATCGATGAAACCCGGGGCCACCACGGCTCCGATGGCGGAAAAATCACGGACCGCCTCCCCTTTTTTCATCCGGCCGATACGAACGATTCGATCGCCCTGGATGGCCACATCGGCTTTTCTTCCGGGGGCCCCGGTCCCATCCACGACCGTTCCCCCCAAGATGGCTAGGTCGAAAATGGCCGGCCTCCTTTCATTAGAGAGTTCGGGGAAAAAACAGCAAAAACCCTAAGGGGACACAGATAAACTTAGCGCGGCTGCGCCGCAACCAAAAAAATTTTATTGGACACAGATGAACACAGATAAACACAGAAAAGGATTCATGAAAAACGCTTAACAAAATTTAAAGATTTTACACTACAGTAGTACAGATGAAAACAGATTTTATATTCGCGAAAGACTAAAAGCCAAAAGACTGAATGGGACGCGGATGAACGCGGATTAACACGGATCTTTTTTCCTCTGCGTTCCCTGCGGCCTCTGCGAGAGATATGATTTTCCGATATATCATTTTTCCAGGACGCGGGAAAGGATCTTCTGGGCTTCCTCCAGGATTGCTTCCAGGTGGGCCTGGCTTTTGAAACTCTCCGCGTAGAGCTTGTAGATATTTTCCGTTCCCGAAGGGCGGGCGGCGAACCATCCGTTCGGGATTACCACCTTCAGGCCGCCGATGGGGCTCCCATTGCCCGGGGCCCGGGTCAGTTTGGCCAGGATCGGCTCTCCCGCCAGTTCGCGGGCAGGTACCGCCTCCGGGGCCAGTCCATTCAGCCGATCTTTCTGCTCGGGGGTCGCCGGAGCGTCGATGCGAAGGTAGTAGGGGACCCCCAGCCGGGCGGTAATCTCCCGGTAATACTCCCCCGGGTCTTTTCCCGTTCGGGCGGTCATTTCCGCGCCCAGAAGACCGAGGAGGATCCCGTCTTTATCGGTGCTCCAGGCCGTTCCGTCCATGCGCAGGAAACTTGCCCCGGCGCTTTCTTCCATCCCGAAGCATAGGGAACCTTCGAGCAAGCCATCCGCGTACCACTTGAACCCCACCGGAACCTCGAAGAGTTTCCTCCCGAACTTCTCCGCCACCCGGTCGATCAGGCTGCTGCTGACCAGGGTTTTGCCCACCGCCGATGCGGAAGACCACCCGGGCCGATGGGTCAGGAGATAATCAATGGCCGCGGCAAGATAATGGTTGGGATTCATGAGACCGGCCGTCCGGGTCACGATCCCATGCCGGTCGGAATCCGTGTCGGTCCCGAAGGCGACCTGAAACTGGTCCTTGAGCGCCACCAGCCCGGCCATGGCATAGGGGCTGGAGCAGTCCATCCGAATCTTGCCGTCGTGGTCCAGGGTCATAAAGCGGAAGGTCGGGTCGATCCGGGAATTCACCACGGTGAGGTTGAGTTCATAATGCTCTTTGACCGGCTCCCAATAACCGATCGAGGACCCGCCCAGGGGGTCCACCCCGATCTTGATCCCTGCCGAGCTGATGACATCCATATCTAGGACGCTCGACAGATCCTTCACGTAAGGGGTGATGAAATCCATCTCCTTCGTCGTCGACGCATTGGCGGCCTGCCCCTGGAAAATCCTTTTAACTCCCCGGTTGCCGGACTGCAGAAGAGCATTGGCCCGGTCCTGGATCCACCCGGTCACCTCCGTGTCCGCCGGACCGCCGTTGGGAGGGTTGTATTTGAAGCCCCCGTCGGAAGGGGGATTATGGGAGGGGGTGATGACGATCCCGTCTCCGATTCGTTCCTTCCGTCCCCGGTTGTGAACCAGGATGGCGTGGGAAATAACCGGAGTGGGGGTGTAGCCGTCATGGCTCTGGATGAAGGTTTGCACGCCGTTGGCCGCCAGGACCTCAAGGGCCGTCTTCTGCGCCGGGCCGGATGCCGCGTGGGTATCTTTGCCCATGAACAGGGGGCCGCTGATTCCTCTGCTTTGGCGGAAATCACAAATCGCCTGGGTGATGGCCAGAATGTGGCCTTCGTTGAAGGAACCCTCCAGAGGGTTCCCCCGGTGACCGCTCGTCCCGAAGTTTACCCTCTGGTTGGGGTCTTCCATGTAAGGTCGTTTCTCAAAATAGGCTCTCTCTAATCGGGCGACATCAATCAGGACTTCCGGAGGAGCCGGCTTGCCGGCCAGGGGATGAATGCTCATGGCTTCCTCAAATCCCACCCTCCCCCTTCGATGGGGGAGGGTCAAAGTTATTTCCCCTTGGTTGCCTGTAATAAAGACTTCACCCCCGCCTCCGGCCCCCCGGAATGCCCAAAAACAGAGCTGCCGGCGACCAGCACGCCGGCGCCGGCCTCCACCACTCGGGCGGCATTTTGGGGGTCGATCCCGCCGTCTACTTCGATTTCGCATCGCGGATTTCTTCTGCCCAGCATCTCTTTGAGCTGCCGGATTTTTTTCAAGGGATACTCCATGAACTTCTGCCCCCCAAAACCGGGGTTGACGGTCATGACCAGGATCAAATCGAGTTTTTCGATAATCTCTTCGAGCACCCCGGCCGGGGTGGCGGGGTTCAAGGCCACGCCCGCCTTCTTCTTCAAATCCTTGATCCCCTGGAGGGTCCGGTCCAGGTGAACCGAGTTCTCTTGTTGCACGATGAGGATGTCCGCCCCGGCCTGGCTGAAGGCTTCGATGTAGTTCTCCGGCTGCTCGATCATGAGGTGGACTTCAAAAGGGAGCCGGGTCCCGCGCCGCAGGCTCTTCACCACCGGGATGCCCATGGTGATGTTGGGCACGAACCGCCCGTCCATCACATCGATATGCACCCGATCGGCCCCGGCCCGCTCGATGGCCTTGATCTCTTCGCCCAGCTTCAAAAAATCCGCGGAAAGGATGGATGGCGCGATTTTGATCATCATTCCTCCTTTTTGATTTAGCCACAGAGGACACAGAGATCACAGAGAATCAATAATTTTCTCATTTGTTACAAAAAGCCATAGGTGGCAGCGCTTATTGCAGGGGCGATCCATGAATCGCCGCTACGATCATCCACTTTTTTCCGAGTGACTGGAAAAGCTCAATGGTGTCTTCATTCGGTTTCGGATAAATCCCTCTGTGGTCTCTGTGCCCTCTGTGGCTATATGGTCTTTAATAATCGGGCCGCGAAGCGGTCGGCCAGCCAAAGGCATGTTCCCCGGGTGGGCCGGATGAGACCTGCCGGGAGGGGTTCATTGGTTTTCTCCTCGAGCACCATCCGCAGAGTTTCCGCTTTTTCCGCTCCCGTCACCAGAAACAAAACACACCTGGCGTTGTTTAGCAACGGTAGAGTCATGGTGAGCCGGTAGGCATTCAGCCTCGGCACCCAGTTGGCCGCCACCAGCCGGTTCAGCTCCTTCAGGACTTCAGTCCCGGGAAACAGGGAAGCCGTGTGCCCATCCGCTCCCATTCCCAGGAGGATGAAATCCATCTCCGGAATCTCCCTCGGTTTTGGCCGGAAAAAGCTCCGCAGGACCTCCTCGTACTCTTCTGCCGCCTTGCGTGCATCCGGTTCTTCCCCCCGGATCCGATGCACGTGATTTGCCGGAACGGGTACCTTGGAGAGCAGCACCTCGTTGGCCATCCGGTAATTGCTTTCCGGGCTGTCGGGCGGAACGTGACGCTCGTCGCCAAAGAAAAAATGAACCTTCTCCCAGGGAACCCCAGCCCGAAAGCCTCTCTCCTCTGCAAGCATGGAGTATACGCCCCGGGGGGTCGAACCCCCCGCGAGGACGACCGTGCAAGTCTCCTTCTCCCGGAGGGCCTCCTGAACCCTGGCGATAAAAATCCCGGCCCCTTCCCGGGCAAGTTCTTCCGGGTCAGCCACAATTCGTACGCTGGGTTTCGAGGCCGCCACGTTTCTTCCCCGAAGCTCACCCCCCCTTGGACTTCTCCACGTGCCCTCCAAACTTGTAGCGCATGGCCGAAAGGATCCTGCGGGCGAAATCATCCTCTCCCCGTGAGCCGAAACGTTGATAAAGGGCGGTACTCAAGACCGGCGCGGGGGTTCCGCTCTCCACCGCGGTGAGGATCGTCCATCGTCCTTCGCCGGAATCCGAAACGTTCCCGGAAAAGTTGGATAGGTCGGGATTCTCGGTCAAGGCCATGGCGGTCAGGTCCAGCAACCAGGAGGGAATGACGCTGCCCCGCCGCCACAACTCGGCGATGTCGGGAAGGTTGAAATCATACTGGAAATGCTCCGGATGACTCAAGGGCGTCGTCTCGGCATCCGCCGCGGGCCCGGCCTTTCCCGCGTTTGCATGGCGCAGGATGTTGAATCCCTCGGCATAGGCCGCCATGATGCCGTACTCGATCCCGTTGTGAATCATCTTGACGAAGTGACCCGCTCCGGCAGGACCGCAGTGCAGGTACCCCTCTTCTGCCGTTCCCCCCATTTTTCCCCGGCCGGGGGTGCGGGGGATCGTTCCCCTTCCCGGGGCCAGGGTCTTGAAGATCGGGTCCAGGTACTGAACGACTCCTTGGGGTCCCCCGATCATCATGCAGTAGCCCCTCTCCAGTCCCCAGATCCCTCCGCTCGTTCCCACGTCCAGATAGTGAATTCCCTTGGGGGCGAGTTCTTTGGCATGACGGATGTCGTTGATGTAGTGGGAATTCCCCCCGTCGATGATAATGTCCCCCTTTCGCATGCGGGCGGCGAGATCGTTCAGGGTCTGGGCCACCCTGGCTGCGGGCACCATGATCCAGGAGATACGGGGAGGATCCAGCCTGGCCACAAAATCCTCCAGGGAGGAAGCCGCCGTTGCTCCCGTCTCGCTGGCGAATTTTTCCCGGGATTCGGCGCGGGCGGAATAGACGGTGACCTGATGTCCGCCCTTTATCAAACGGCGGACCATGTTTCCGCCCATCCTGCCGATGCCGATCATTCCCAACTGCATTTTTTCTCCTTTCATGCCCGCTTCCCCTGGATGCGCTTCCCTGCTAACCGGGGAATAGGGTTTCGAAATTATAATAGCTTTCCGGAGATTGCGGGTCAAGCTACATTCCTCCCTTGCCCGCCGACGACGTTGCAATATAGAATAGTCCCCCTGGTGCGACTCGGAATAAGCGGTTCAGCAGAACCTACCGCCCCAAAAAAGCACCTAAAATATAAAGAATTATTTTGCCCCATCAGATGGATTTTATACACGATGACATAGATCTTATCGCATTTGTCATTCCGGGCTTGACCCGGAATCCAGTTTTTTCCAGATTCCTGCTTTCGCGGGAATGACGATTTTTGTTGGTATTAATTTTGCTATGCATAGGAGGAGGTTTATTCTTTCTCCAGAATTTTGGAGGTCGCTATGAAAGGAAGTTTCTGGTTAACGATCGGCATGGTAATCTTCGGGGTTCTCGGCCTTCTCTGCGGAAAAGGCCTGCCCGAATCCCCCAAGTCGGGCGGGGCGGCGGCCGGCGCCCAGAGCCGATTCTCCGGATGGAATATCGAGTACAAGCTCCCTCAGGGGTGGCAGATGGGACAAACCCTGGGTCGCCTCCAGGTGCTCGGTTCGAATAGCGAGGCGGGTGCCATCTTCCTTGCCCCGGGAATGTACCGCAGCGCTGAGGAGGCGATTGCCGACCTCTCGCAGTTCTACCAGACGCTGAATCTCCAGGGGATTCCGATCGAGCCCCCCAAAAATACCACCATCGCCGGGCTGCGGGCCATCGTCGCCACATATGCCAGCATGGATCAAATGGGACGCACGGTCCACGGCCGGTTCATTTCGCTCCTCACCCCCCATGGCACCGGGCTTAACATGCTTGGCCTGACAACGCCCGAGCAGATGCCCCGGCTCGGGGGCACGCTGGAGCGGCTGGCGGGAAGCGTTACCGCGAACCCGCCTTCAGTCAACCGCCAGGCCATTCAGGCCCTGGCAGGAACTTGGGTCCTTTACCAGGGCGGGTACCGCGGGGGGTCCTCAAGCACCGGTTCTGCTTCGCACAGCCACGAGGAAACGGTGGTCTTCGATGGGCAAGGAAGTTTTCAGTGGCAGTCCTCAACGTCCGTTTCGGTCACGACTCCGGGTTACACCGGCGACGCAGCACGGGCCACGAGCGATGCGGATCGCGGAACCTACACGGTCGTCGGCAGTACTTTGGTGATGAAGGGTACGAAAGGCCAGTTCGTGTTCGACATTCAGATCGAGGGCAACAGGCTCACGGCGGGGGGAAAGACGTATTTGCGCAACTGATCGGAAAAAGCTATCCCCCTATGCCGGGCGGGCGGCGCACAGCCCAAAGGGGCGCCCCGCGCCGGGTCGCGACTGAAAGCATTCCGCGGAGCGCGGGACGGATCAACCCAACGAGGGCAGGCTCGGGGGCCTGCCCCTACCAAGGCAGGCATGACGCGAAGCCGTGCACCGCATGGTGTTCAGGGCGAAGCGCGATACGGTTCCCCATCTTGTGGGCAGCCACATAGGGCCGCCCCTACAACATTCCTGTTTGGTTCCGGCTATGGGGGGTAAAGTTTTTGGAATGAAATTGTTGTTCCTCTGCCACTCCCGCGAAGGCAGGTCTGCTTTCGCAGGAATGACAAAGGAAAAGGAAAATCCGGTCTAATTCTTGCCGCCTGTTTTTTTCTGAACCGATTTCAGCCGCAGAGCTTTGACCACAGCGGCAGCGTCGATCACTCCATAGCCCAGGTCATAGTCCCAGCCGTTCCCCTCCAGATCGCGACAGGTGCGCTGCAGCAGTCCTTTCAGTTGTGCCGGGCTGCGCCTGCGGACGGAAACTTTTTGGCGGAGCGCCGCCGCTACTCCGGCAGCGACCGGGCTGGCGGCTGAGGTTCCGCCATCGGCCGGATAGACGCCGGACCCGCGAAAATGGCTGAGACCGGCAAGGTCCGGCTTGCGGTTATACAGTCCGCCGGGTCCCTGGGAGGAGTACCCCAAGCGGCGGTCCGTCACGGTGACGGCGGCCACGGTGACTACATCAGGGTGCGAATTCGCGCCGTGGATGCTCGCCCCGGGTCCCGTGTCTTCGCCGCCGCAACGACTATCGGGGCAATTGCCCCCGCAGTTGCCGGCGGCAAAGAACACATCCGCACCCGCCGCTACGAGGCTGCCCACAATCTGGTTGAAGGGATGATCGGGGTTGGCGCTATAGTTTTCCGGCGATCCGATGGGCGCATCTTCCGACCGGTCGAACATGCCCCAGCTGTTATTGACCACCAAGGGGCCCGGTTCCCTCGTTAAGCGGTCCATCAGATCAGCGAACCCCGCGATCCCATCGGACAGGAACGCGGTCCAAGTCTCTCCCCGGGACTGGAGCAGGGCATAGTCCAAAATGCGCGTCTCGGGCGCAGCGATGCGCACGTCATAGGCGCACATCGTCCCATGATCAGGGGG
>Ga0315294_10002549_pt1 | contig 19890 bp, 16 predicted proteins | sample YL17G13_40_MG_FD_203626 | JGI IMG/M metagenome (GOLD analysis project Ga0315294, IMG submission 203626) | Sediment microbial communities from Yellowstone Lake, YNP, Wyoming, USA - YL17G13_40 | ecosystem: Environmental > Aquatic > Freshwater > Lake > Sediment | place: USA: Wyoming | collected...
TTGACAGCACTAGCCGCATCGGGTACACTTTCCGAGTCACCCCGGAGAGGTGGCCGAGTGGCTGAAGGCGACGGTTTGCTAAACCGCTATAGGGAGTCAAATCCTTATCCCGGGTTCGAATCCCGGCCTCTCCGCTTTCCGTGCGAAAACCCTCGATTTTCGGGGGTTTTTCTGCTTTTTCGGCCTCGCCGTCTTTTGCGATGTTCAGTCCACCCTGTAACCGTTCATCACCGCTTTTCCCACCCGAAAGCGCCAAGAAACACGACAGCGCCTTGGCAGGCTTCTGACATTCGGCATTCTCGCCGGCTTTGGCGTCATCCGTCCCCGTCTTTTTTTCCGTCTCCCGGTTGGGTTGGGACAGGTCGGGCAGCGCCTGCAATGCCGCCGCCGCCTCTCCCCGGCAGGTGTGGCTGTACCGATCCATCGTCAAGGTGATTGTGCTATGTCTGGCCAACGTCTGCGCCGTCTTCGGATGCACCCCGCCGGAAGCCAGGGCGCTAATGAACGAATGGCGTAGGGAGTGGAAATCGGCATAGCGGCCCGCAGCGTCCCGGTAGGACAGGAATTCCCCCTCGCCTTCCGATGCGTCTGACGTTGAATGGTGGGGGCTGGCGGGCATCCTGCGCGATTCCATCCATGCCGCTCTGGCATCGGCCAGGTCCGCACGAAACATCTTCACCACCCGTTCCGGGCGGGGCATGGTGAACGCGGGGGCGTTGGGCAGCTTGTTGGCAAGGTGGGTTTTTAGCGCCGCCGCCAAGCTGGGGAGGATAGGTTGCACGTCCCGCCGCCGATGTTTGCTGTACCCCGCCTCAACCGTCACGCTCGGATCAACGCCCTCGAGCGCGAAGCTCGCCCGCGTCAAACTGCGAAGCTCATTCGCCCGTAGCCCGCTCCCCACCGCCAGCCTGTACAACATCGCCCTCTCCGCCCCGCTCATCCCAAACCGCTCCGGCCCGTGTTCGGTCACGTCCAGAAACCATCGAAGCTCACTGACACTCAGCGCCCGCCGATCATGCCGCCGATCCGTCCGCGCGTTGACGCCACCCAAATGCTCCAAGGGTGACTCACTGGCCCGGCCGTCCCGTACCGCCCATCGGCAGAATCCTTTGATCGCCTGCAGGTAGTAGTTGAAGCTCGCTGCGGAGATTCCTTTGCCGTCGGTGGTGGGTTAACGTAGGTCCGCCAGATACCTCTGCACAGCGCTGGCCGAAAGATCGCTCCACGCCTCAAACCCGCAGCCGTCCAAAATCCGAGTTATCCGCCGACATGTCACCCCCGCGTACTGTTCAGTGTCGCCCCGTGCCAGCATCGCCCCTTTGAAGTCGGCCACATGATCTGCCAGGGGCTTGCCCGCTGCCACGTGCCGCGCATCCAAGATGTCCCAGCGGGCCAGCGTGTTCCGCAGCTTGTCAGGCATCGTCTCAATCCACCGCTGCGTATCCGCGTCGGGCATTTCGCCGGACACCTTCCACGCCACCAGCTTCTTGACGCGGCGGGTCAACTCGATGCTCTGCTGGCGGTCGGTGAACGCCGGCAAGCGGCGGATGATCCGGCTATGGTCCCGAAGCTCGCCCCACCAGTTCGCAGATAAGTGTTTGATGCCTTGGGCATCTTTGTAGGTGGTCCTGAAAACCCTCAAGCCCTTCTCGATCCGGTAGGACGTCTTCTCTACGCGCATAGCTCACCTTCCGGGCTACTTGCCCCTGTTCAGGGCCTTGCCCTGCCGATTTACCGTCACCAAGGCCAGGCCCAGATACGGGGCCAGCTTGTCCACGCTTGACAGGTCAAGCCCACGCTCGCCCCGGACGAACCGGGATAAAGCCGCCTCAGTCACGCCGGTTTCCTGTGCGATGCGATACCGGCTCACCGGCGCGGCCAGGATTGCCGCCCGCAGTTGCTCGCTGATGGTTGCTTGTTTTGCCATGGTCATACTATACTTCCACACTTGTCTGATGTCAAGTTATTCTCTTCCCCTTCCTCGCAGCATCTCGCGCATCATCCGCGCCACGTCTGCCGGCGATTCCCCAAGCTGGCCACCAATGAGTGCGTACAGCCGGTCGAACTTGTGCGATTCCTGGCAACTCGTGTAGGTCAGGTTGTGACAGTGCCGACAGCCGAAGTACTGCCTGCCGGGGCGCAGGTACAGCTTGCCCACACGCCGCCCGCAGTATCGCCCATTGACCGTCAGCGGACACATGAACCACCAGCGCCGCCCGCCCCAGGGCAGGGGCGTTGTCGTCAGGTTGACGTGGTAATCCATCGCCTCGCCGGTACTGGTGCGGGTGTAGTGGAGTCGTACCGACCCGAAGTCAGGGCCAGTGTCGGCGGCAAAGCCGATACTGGATGTTTCCCCGCCGGTATCGGTGTTGGTCCAGGTCACGCTACCGCTGCAACGGACGTTGCTGCGCAGCACCCCAAAGCGCATCAGCTTCGCGGCCGACAGCACCAGGCAGCTTGCCACCGTCGTTTTCGACCAGCCCCGCCATCCGCTTCCGCTTCCGCCCATGATGTTTTTCTCCTGTTGGATTCTCCTAAATCATCGGGCCGCGCCAGGCTCCTGCGCCCGGCTCGCCGTGATGGCATTTCTGCCAAACAAAGCCACCGTTCAATCGCCGTCGCCCGACAGGTTCACATCCAGCGCGAGCGGCGCGGGCACCGTCTGCCCCTGTCGGGATGCTTGCAGGCGTTGCAACTCGTGCAGGCAGCGTAACATGGCCCGTTCAAGCGTGGTCTCGTAGCGCTGGACGCGCTCCATCGTCGGCTCGTCTGCCAGCAGCATCCGGCGTCGGAAGCGGTCCAACTCAGCCTCTTGTGCCTTGTGCTGGTTTTTCTTCTCGTCCAGATCGCTTTGGGCATCGGCCGTGAGGCTGTTGAGCAGGTCCGGCAAGCTCCACTCAGCGCCCTGGGCGATGGCCTCCATCGCAGCGCGGGCGTGGCCGGCCGTCCAATCCACCTCGTCCAGTCCCGCGCCATCCGGGATATCAGGCAGGGCTACGTCGGGCTTCTCCTCACCGTCCTCGTATATCTGGACGTCGGCGGCTTCCGCTGCTGCGTCGATGACGGCTGTCACCAGATAGGGGTCCAAGTGCTGGTCGTCGGGGGCCTTTGAGAGTTGCCTCAGGAGGTCGAGCCGGAGGCGGGCTTCGGCAATCTTCTCCGCCAGCTTGGTCAGGTGCGAATGGTCCCGCGCGTAAGAGCGGTTCCACGCACCTTCCGCGTCTTCCAGGCCGGTGGCGATGGCTTCCTGCTCGAACCGGGCCACCCGGCCGAGCCGCCAGAGCAGCAGCGCGATGCGTTCGGCCAACACCGTCTCAAGGGGTCTTTTCGGCGGGTCTTCAGCGGAGCCTACTTGGCTACGGGAAAGTTCGGTGGGCGGTGGGCGGGGTGAAGCTGGCGAGGTTAAGCAATATCTGCATGATATGGGTTCTGATCTCCGGTCGGGCTCCGGGGAAAGCGGGAGTCGTCTATGAGTACAACTTGGCAGTTCTATCTCAAGCAGGCTACCGACACGATCAGGAACTCCACTGCGGGTGAGTTCTTCTCCACTGAGGCGGTTGGCGACGTGACGGAGGCTCTGGTGCGCGAAGGGATCCAGAATACGCTCGACGCCCGCCGCAAAAAGGCCGACGGGTCCAGGGAACCGGCACACGCTCGCATTTTCCTATCTGAGATGGGCGCGGCATTGGCCGCGTCACGAGCGCAGCACTGGTTCAGCACACTCTGGCCTCATGTTCTGGCCCCCGCGAACGAGCTGCGCAATCAGCCGGCGCTGGCGGACCCCTGCCCGTACTTGGTTTTCGAGGACTTCGGCACCATGGGCCTGACCGGCGATCCCGAAGCGCATGACCAATTCGGGGAGGATAAGAATCGTTTTCTGCGATTCTTCCGTGGCGAAGGGATTTCGGGCAGTGGCGACGACAAGATCATTGGAAGCTGGGGCGTGGGCAAGACCGTTTTCCCCAGAGCCAGCCGTATCAGCAGCTTCTTCGGCCTGACGGTGCGCGAGGATGACCGGAAACATCTCCTGCTGGGGCGCTCAATCCTCAAGTACCACCGCGTAAATGAGCAGTCTTATAAACCCGACGGGTACTTCGGTCAGAGCCGGGAGAAGGACGGTTTCATGCTGCCCTGTGCCGACCCAGCAGTGCTGGCCGAGTTCCGCAGTGACTTCCACATCAAGCGGCAGGCCGAGAGCGGTCTGTCCATCGTCGTGCCGTGGTACGAGATCAACGGCGACGACGGCATGACCCGCGACAAGGCGATTGCGGCGGTCCTTCGGGGCTTCTTCTACCCGATCCTCATGGGACACCTGGCCGTGACGGTAGCGACGCCCAGCGAGGAAATCACGCTGGACGCCACCTCCATCATGCGGAAGGTCGAATCCATTGGTGGAAACCTGAAGGAGGAGTTGCTGCCGATGCTGGAACTAGCCGAGTGGGCGCGAACCCGGCTCGATTCGGAGTTCCAGTCTCTCGTGGCACCCGCGCCCGATGAAGCGCAGAAATGGTCTCCAGAGCTTGTGCCGGAATCGGTCGTCCAGGACATTCGCCAGTCGCTTGCGCAGCGCCAGCGCGTCGCGCTTCGGGTGCCGATGCACGTTCAAGCGAAGGGCGGCGGGCCGGAGGCCACTTCCTTCAACGTCTTCCTCGAACACAGCGACGAGGACAGTGACAAGCCGGTTTTCATCCGGGACGAACTCATCATCCCACGGGCGGGTGCGAAGTCCGTGTCACAGGTGCGAGCCATCGTGATCGTCGAGGACCGGCCAATTGCAGCGCTTCTCCGTGATGCTGAGAAGCCCGCCCACGACGAATGGAGCACCAAGACGGCCAATTTCAAGGATAAGTATCAGTTTGGTCCGGGCGCGATCAACTTCGTTCGCCACAGCGTCTCGAATTTGCTAAGCATCGTCAATCAGGGCGAACAGCAACCCGACCCCAGCATCACGATTGACTTTTTCTCAATCCCCGCCGAACCGGAGGATGATGAGGCTATCCCTGCCCGTCGGCGGAAAGCCAAGAATAAGATCGAGGTTAAGCGGCGGACGCCCGCGCGTTTCCGTATAGACAAGATGCGCGGCGGGTTCTCCATCAGGCCGGGCGACCCCGAAGCACCGCTGCCGCCGTACATTGATATCCGCGTGGCCTACGACATCCGGCGCGGCAACCCCCTCAAGAAGTACCACCCGGCGGACTTCGACCTGGGCAAAGCCCCCATCCACTGGGATGCGCCCGAGAACGGCATCGAGGTCAAGAAGACCGACGGCAACCGGATGCTCGTCCAGGTGCATCACCGAGATTTCCAACTGGACGTAACGGGCTTCGACACCGACCGTGAGCTTTACGTCAAGGCCGACGCGAAGGAGGCCGCCGATGATTAGGCGTATCAACTTCACCGGGCGCAAGAAGATTCTGCGGGAAGATGCCCGCGTTTCGGTGCGGCCCGACACCGATGGCATGCTGACATTTGACGCCGCGTTGAGCTTGGCCGACTACGAGCTGCCACAGGATGCCCAGATATTCGTCGAGGCGTACCGCCAGACGACCCTCATGCGCTTCCCGCATGGCACGGTCGCCGCTCCGCAGCCGCCGCGGGACGTGCCCCGTCGGCTCACCGAGTTTCCCACTCCCGATGCGCTGCTGTTTCGCGTCAAGGTGACATCGGCAGGCGAGCGGGCCGGCGTGCTGCTGGCCGAGGGGGACCGTATTCCCGTCAGCGGCGATGAGGAACAACCCGACAACCGCATTGCGCTTCTTCCGCCGGCCCCCGCTGACTTGGGCCAGGAGATTTGGCGCGTTGATCTCAGCGGTCCTTTGCTGCTGGTGAACAACCGCCTGGGCGATTGGAAGGCTGTCGCGGCATCCCCTCTGTTCCGGAGTCTGGTGTATCCCGCCGCTCTGCGTCAAGTGCTGACACATATGCTGATAGTCGAGAGGATGGATGACCCAGACGATCCGAACAGCCTGCAGTCCCGTTGGGTGGCATTTGCCAAAGGGTTGGGTGTCGGCGATCCACCAGCACAGGATGCCGATGATGACGAGAAAGCAGATTGGATCAACGAGGCGGTCGAGTCCTTCGCCCGCCTGCACCAGATGTCCGACCATTTCAAGCGCGAGTACGAGCGTATCCGGGAGGCTTAGGCATGAGACTACACCGTTTTAACGTTGAAGGGGTGGCCCGCTTTGCGCGGTTCCTGAAAGACTCGGCCGACGATCCCGGCTTGGCCGTGCCCACCGACCTGCTGACCGATCCTGTCTGCGCGGTCGTCGTCCCGCCCGGCCCGGAGATCGAAGGCCGTACCTTCGCAAGGCGGATGGAAGCGGCCCGCTACCTGGACGGCGTCCTGTCTGCCGTCACCGGGTGCGACGTGGAGCGCGACGCCGGGCTTTGGGGGTGGCTGACGCTGTTCTACTTTGACCAACTTTGCCCGCCGGACGGACACGGACGGCGTAAAGTAGGTGAACAGGCGCGGTATGTACCAGCCATTACGAACTATCAGAAATACTACCGACACCTCTTGGCCGGGCCGTATCGGGTCTTCCGGGCGCACCGCGATGATCCTAATCGCGCTCTTGGTCTGCTTTGCGGTCCCTTGCACAAGCCGGGCGAAATCGTCGAGCAGATCGTTTCCCGTCAGCAGATCATCACAAACCCTCATGCAGTTGAACTGGCGACGGCCATCTACTACGACGCCACAATCGGCTCATTCAAGCGCGGCGCTGCCGGGAACAGCGGAGGCTCGGCGCGAAGGCTTGGTGACGTTCTCAAGCAATTCGATGTGACTTGGGACCTGTATGGGATGTCCGCAAGAATGATTCTGGGAAAGCTGCCGAGAGAGTTTGACCGATTCAGGCCATCGACAGCGGCGTAGGATCGAGGCGTGCTGGTGCTGCTGTCTCAGCGTCCCAGCAGCATTCTGCGCTGCACAGGCAGCGCCACCGGGTAGATTTCAACGCCTTCGCGGTCCAGAATCTCCCACGCCTCCGCTTCGGCGGGTGTTGCGTTCGCAGGCAGCGCGTCAGGGACTTCTGGTTGAGTTGTCATGTCGCTTGTCTCCTTTCCGATTCTTCCTCACGCTCCAGGATAACGCTTCGGTCAGGCGCTTTGCAAGCGCCGCTGTGTCAGTCGTCTGGCATTCCCAAACGACAACGACGCGCCAGCCAAGTTTCCGAAGCCGGCGGGCAGCAATCCGGTCGCGCTGCACGTTACCCTCGAACTTCGCCTGCCAGAATGGAAGGTTGCTCTTGGGGGTGTAGGCGTACTTGCACCGGGAGTGGCGATGCCAAAAGCAGCCGTGGACGAAGACGACGGCTCTGTGCTTGGGCAGAATGATGTCGGGCTTGCCGGGCAGGTCGCGTCGATGCAGGCGGAAGCGGTAGCTGAGGCGATGGAGTGTCGAGCGCACCACCAGTTCAGGCTTGGTGTTCCGCCCCGCGATCCGGGACATATTCCAGCTTCGCCGTTCTCTGCTGAGTGTGTCCATTGCTGATGCACCGTCGGGTCATTTTAGGGTTTCCCACGCGATGCGAGCGATTTCCCTCGCCATAAGCGGCGGGACGGCGTTGCCAACTTGCGCATACTGCGCGGTGCGTCCACCGCAGAAGAAGTAGTTGTCGGGGAAGGTCTGCAACCGCGCCGCTTCGCGGACGGTCAAGCTGCGGCACTGGCCGGGGTCGGGGTGGATGTAGTAGTGGCCGTCCTTGGCGATGTGGCAGGTGATGGTCGTGGACGGACGGCACGAAAGCTGAACCCGGAAGCGGTCGGCGAAGTTGCCGCCGTTGAGAGCGTCAGGCACGTTCACATGGTCGGGCAGAAGGTCTTTTGGAAAGTCGCGCAGGTTCGGCGAACGACCGTGAACACGGGCGAAGCAGGCCGCATACAGGTAGCGGTGCAAGTCGCTGGGCATGTGGGTTCGCGCCATGTGATTGCAGACGCCACCAAGGAGCCTGTCAACGAACCAGTCCGGTTCATGTTTGCTACAGGCCGGGGCCTTCACAAACTCACCTCCTCGACGGCAAAGGGGCAGCGATAGATGCGCAAGCGTTTCTTCGATCAGTTCACAGACCGGCCCACCGCCGACGTTTCGAGCGCCGCGCAGCCATCGGCGTTGAAGCGCGTCCCGCAGGCACCTCAGCCAGGCATCATCGCAGTCCTTGCCTTCTGACAGTCCGCTCCGCAAGGCCGGAAGGCCGTCAAGGACAAGGCTGCTGTGAATTGGATCGTGACGAGGCAGCAACGCGGGGCGCTTTGAGGCAGCGCCCTGGCGAATGCCCAGCAGGATGATGCGGTGGCGGGCCTGGGGCACGCCGTATCGTTCGGCGCGGACGACATAATCGGTCACTTCGCCGTTATCGCCATTGCCTTCACTGACCAGGGAGTAAACCTGATAGCGGTCTTGGTGGTCGTTGGCGACGCTGCGCCCGTCCCGCCGAAGCGCCGCTGCCGGCTGGGCGAGGTCTTCGCGGATGCCGTCGAAGATGCGCTGGTTGTTCAGCGTGGCCGACAGCAGCCCCTTGACGTTCTCCATGACGAACACGGCGGGGCGGTGGTCGGCGATGATTTGCAGGTATTCCCTGTAGAGGTACTGCCGCTTATCGTCTTCGGGGACGTACCCTTCCTTACCCTTGTTGCGCGAACGGCCAGCGTTGGAGTAGGCTTGGCACGGTGGCCCGCCGATCAGGACCCAACCATCCTCCCCGCCGATCGCGTCGTGAATGCGCCCGCGGACAATAGCTGTATCGGCCTTGCCCAACTCCTCGTGCCATGCTTCCTGCCGGGCGGCATCCGCCTGCCGGGGATAGGCGTTGAACAGTTCTTGCCGTTTCAATTCACCGCGAAGGTGCTGGTAATACTCCTTCGGCGCTTCGTCATGCGGAAACTGGCGGAAGAAGGCGCGCAGCTCAAGGGTCTGGTGCGCGATCGGGTCTTTCTCGATGGACAGCTTGATCTTGAATCGGGGCGTGCCTTCGGGGCGGCCCAGTGCAGAAAAACCCTCTCCCAGCCCGCCGGGGCCGGCGAACAAGTCGATCACGGGTATCGGACGGTTCGCGGACACAGTCGGTGCACACCTCGCGGCAACCACACAGCCTGTCCCGACAGCCGGGTCATATGGGCAGCAGTATAGAGCCGCGTACCAGGTCATGCCAGGTCCGGCCATGCCTTTGTTGTGCCCGAGTTCACGTCCCACGGAAAGACCAAGGTTCAGAGCCTCTGGGGCGAGTTGTTTTACCGACTTGACCCCGACAAGGGCCTCAAACTGCTGGGCAGGGCCGACGACCCCGAGTCCTCCCCGAGCGACAAGCAGATCGAGTCCGTCTTCCCCAAGGGGCCAGTCCTGATACTCCTCGACGAACTCGTCATCTACATGGCGAAGCTTTCGGATCGTGGCCAGGGCAATCTGCTGGGCTTCATCAACTCGCTGGCTGCTGTCGTCAGCAAGCGCCCGCAGACGGTGCTCATCATCACCGACCCCGGTGGCCAAGCTGCCTATGCCAGCCAGTCGGCCAAGCTCGGCGCCACTGTGCAGGCCGCCGCCACGAAACTCAACGACGTGACCGGTCGCAAGTTCACCGACTTCGACCCCATCGGCGATGAATCGGCCAAGGTCATCGTCCGGCGTCTTCTGGAAAAGGTGGATGCCGCGGCCGCCCAGAAAACCTCCGCAGCCTTCCATGCCCTCTACGAGCGCGTCCTCAAAGAATCGCCTGGCGCCGTGCCGCCCGAGTGCGCGACGATGGAGTATGCGCGGAAGGTCGTTGAGTGCTATCCGTTCCATCCCCGGCTGTTGCTGACCGCCCAAGGTCACCTCCAGGCACTGCAATCGTTCCAGAAAAGTCGCGGCGTGCTCCGCCTGTTTGCGCGCATCCTGCGCGACGTGTGGGAGTCGAAACGCGACGTGGACCTGATTTCCGCCGGTGACATCAATTGGTCCAGCAGCGGCATCCAGGGCGACTTGTTGAACCGACTCGGCCGTGACCCCTTCAAGGCTGCGATTACCGCCGACGTGACCGGCCACGCGGTTGAGTTGGACGGCGGCAAGCCGGACGGCGTTCACTATCGCGTTGCGGCGGCGGTGTTGCTGGAAAGCATTCCGCTCAGCGTCAACAGCGGGCTTGAGCCAGCCGACCTGACGCTTGCCGTGCTACGCCCTGACGAGGCCGGACCCGAACCCATCGAGGCAATGGATCGCCTTATGGGGCACTGCTGGCATACGTACCCCACGGTCTCAGGCAAGGGCTGCCAGTTCCGATACGAGCCGAATGTTCTGAAGCAGATCGAGCAGAAGAAAAGCAATATTCCGCTTGAGGATGCCAAGAGTCGCGTGCTCGCCGAGGCCCAGGGCTACTTCTCCGGCATGACGTTCAAGGTTGCCAACTGGCCGACTTCCGCCAAGCAGGTGCCCGAGTCCGCCACGCTGCAACTCGCCCTGTGCGAAACGGAGAAGATCGCCAAGGCGGTTTGTGCCTTTGAAGATGACAGCGACCCGGCCGCGCCGATGCCGCGGCGTTTCCAGAATGCCATCCTTGCCGTCACGGCCAGTCCCACTGCCTTTGACGCCGCGGTCGAAAAGGCCCAGCGCATGCTAGCCGCGATGGAGATCGAGAAAGAGAACAAGGGCGATACGGGCAAGATGGTCCGCGACCAGCTCAAGAAGATCCAGCCGGAACTCCACAAGCAGTTTTCCATACAGACCCGTCGGGCTTTCGACGTGGTCGTGCTCCCCGGCGGCGCCGTCGGCCACATTGATGAACAGTACCAGGTCCCCGATGACCAGATTATGCAGAAGGCTCACGGCCAGAGCAGCCTCAGAAAGTTTCTGGAGGCCAAGGACCTGATCTATCAGCCAGGTGCCTGCCTCGACAGCCACTTATTCGTGAAAGAGGTACTGCCCGGGGCCACTCCGCTGGCCGATAAGCCCGGCGTGTTCACTGCCAAGGCCGTCCACGAGCGGTTCCTCGCCGCGCCCAAGCTCCGCCTGATCTTCGACTCGTCCATCGTCCGCAACACAGTCCTTCACGCTCTGGAGGACGGCAAGATCGCCATTCGCCTCCCCGACGGCCGCGCCTACGACGCGCAAGGCTGTATCGAAGGCCCGGAGGGCAAGCGCCGCCGCACCCCCGACGTGCTCACGTCCTTCCCGCTCGACGACTCCGTCCTCGTCACCATCATCGGCTCGGCCGAGGCGTCGGCCTGGCTGAAGGAGGACAAGCCCGGAAAGCCCGCAGGGAGTGGTAGTGGCGGCGGTGGCCCAGGCGACACGCCTCCTCCGCCTCCGCCACCGCCGCCGGGCAAGGTCTCCGCCACAAATTGGGACAAGATGCTCGAATACGCCGACGACCGTCCATTGACCGAGTTGCATCTGGTGGCCTCGTCGCCCGCCGACGCTGCGATGGTCCAGCAGGCCGTGCAACCGCTCGGCGCCGATCAGCTTTCCGTCTCCGTCTCGGTGGGCGGCGCGCTGAAGGACGGCGGGAGCATGAACTTCGCCGCCAACGACCTTAAGCCCACCCACCCTGCCAAGCCGCTGGGGATGGCACAGACCATCTTCAACTCCCTCCAGGCTGGCAGCCAGTTCGAGGTGGACCTCAAACTTACCTTCGGCGCATCCGGCCGCACCGGCATGCGAGGCTCCCTGGAACAGGTGCGTGACAAAGCCCCCGAGGGCGTCAGTGTCCGTGGCCTGTTCGACAAACCGGAGGGCAGCAAGTGAGAATTCGCCAGGCTACTTTCGCGCTCCGTGTTGTGCGCCGTCGCGCCGGCGACGCCGCCATTCTCTACCGGCGCACGCTCAACCAGAAGCAGGATGAACGCCTCAGCCGCGTCGCCCCGATTTCACCCCTGGCCTTTTCCTCGGCGGCGTCCCTTCTGCGTGCTGCCGTTCGCGCGTCGTCGCCCGACGCGAAGTTGGTGCCCGGTCCCTTTCTGCCGCTCGACGCCGATTGGGGTGCCAAGGTCGCTTGCTATGCGAAGGTCGCGGCGGGTCTCCGCGATGCCGGGCGGCTCCACAAGGCGGCCGATAACCTGCGACAGGCGGACGGGACAGAAGCAGCGTGGTGGCTTGGGCTTATGGTCAGGTCCGGCGGGAAGCGGGCTGTCCGGGCACTGCGGATTCTAACCGAGGCCGTCAAATGACCGATATTGAACTTGACAACCCGGGGCAGCGTAGTAAAGTTAACTGGACATCTGCTCCCCAGCGGATCAGCGTAGGGGCCTCGGTTGGGGTATCGTTTGATTTTGCTCCCCGCTCAACATGCCGCAAGGCCTTGGGCGGGGTACTTTTTTGCGCGGAGGTGCGTTGATGCCAGACGCGACTCCGATTCAGCGCGCGATCGCGTTCTTCGACGGCCAGAATCTCTATCATGCCGCCAAAGATGCTTTTGGCTACACCTGGGCCAACTACGACCCGGTGCTCTTGGCCACCGCAGTGTGTGCCCGGCACGGCTGGACGCTGACCGAGACGCGATTCTACACCGGTATTCACACTCCGTGGGGCAACGCCTACCTCAACGGCTTCTGGAAGAGCAAGTTGGCCGTTCTCGGTCGCCAGCCCAAGGTGCATATCTTCACCCGGTCGCTGCGGTATCGGCGTAAGACCATCAACCTTCCGAATGGGTCCACCCACACCTTCACCACCGCCGAGGAGAAGGGAGTTGATGTGCGCCTGGCCCTGGACCTCGTTCGACTGGCGATGCGGGCGCAATACGATGTTGCCTTGGTCTTCAGCCAAGACCAGGATCTCTCCGAGGCCGCCGATGAGGTCCGCGCCATCGCGACAGAACAGAATCGCAAGATCGTCACGGCCAGCGCCTTTCCCGTAAGCGCCAACAGCCTCAACATTCGTGGAATCAACAACACCAAGTGGATTCCCATCGACAAGGTGCTTTACGACACCTGCATCGACCATCGTGACTACAGGCCAAAGACTGCCGGAGGCCCCAATCCATGAGTTCTGGAAGGCGACAACCCGCCACCTCAAATCCGCCCCGCCTGCTGATCGAGGACTGGCTCCCCGCGGCCGCCATTGGCGTCGAGTGCATCCGCGAGCGATCCACCGGCCAGCAGCCGCCGGACAAGCGATTGCACGTCTGGTGGGCGCGGCGGCCGCTGGTCGCCAGCCGAGCGGCAGTCCTGGCGTCGCTCCTGCCGCCGGACTTCCCGCGTGACGTGTTCGAGCGACTGCTGGGATTCTGGGGCAGTTCGCAGAGCATCCTTGCCGCACAGGAACTCCTCGATCTGAAGCGCGATGCCGGCGGTGCCCGGATCGTTAACCCGCACGGGGGACGCGCATTCCGCGCTGCGATCAACCCGCGTGATCTGGACAAAGCCCATGAAGCGGCACAACGACTCTGGGGCCGAGAGATTGTCGTTATCGACCCGATGGCCGGCGGCGGATCGATACCGCTCGAATCGGCGCGCCTCGGCTTCAAGACACTCGCCAATGAGTACAACCCCGTCGCCTGCTCCGTCCTTGAAGCCACCGTGGATTACCCGTTCAGGTTTGGCCCGGCGTTGGGGGAGAAGGCTCGCAAGTGGGGCCGCACCCTTCGCGAGCGTTTCGTTGCTCGAATGCAAAGGTTCTACCCCGCGACAGGCTATTTGCCGCCTTATTGCTACATCTTCGCCCGCACCGTTCCCGACCCGGACCACCAGGCGCAGGCCGACGACCAGACTGGCCGATGGCACACGCCGCTCGTGCCCGACTGGCATCTGCTCAAGCCCAAGGGCGAAGGCCGGCGGCTCGCCGCCGTCCCGATGGTCGATCAGGACAAAGGCACCTGGCGCGTGCAGATCAAGGAACTGGGCAAGGCCGCCGGGCAGATCAAAGAACCGCCCCTCCCCAGCTACGGCGATGGCAAAGGCATCTCCGTTTTCACCCGCAGACCGATTCCCCCCGACTACATCAAGGCAATGGCACAGCAAGGTCGGATGCGGAGTGCCCTCTACGCCGTGGCCATCAAGACCCCCCAAGGGTTGAAGTTCCAGCCGCCCGAGCAGGCCGACCTGGATGCCCTAGCCGCCGCCGAGAAGGAACTGAAGAAGCTCCGGCCGGCGTGGGAGAAGTGCAATGTCATACCGACTGAGATCTACCCGGAGGTGACGAGCGACGAGCGCCCACGCCTCTACGGCATGGCGCCGTGGGCGGATATGTTCGCTCCACGACAACTGCTCGCGGCCGGGGTGCTCGTTGAGGAACTACGGGCGATGGGCAACGAAGTGCGGAAGGTGGAAGGGACTGAGCAGGGCGAAGCCGTGTTGCACCTGTTGGCTCTGGTCCTGGACAAGTTCCTTAACCACAACTGCTACTCAAACCGCTGGGAGAACACTCGCGCCGTCGTCAAAGGGAAGATGGATCGTCACGACTATGCGTTCAAGCCGGCCTTCGCCGAGTTGGCACCTTGCCATGCGGGTGCCGGTTTCGAGTGGGCCATTGACAACGTATGCGAGGCTTACCAGGAAATCGCGAAATTCCCCCGTGCCGAGGATTCGCTGGCCGTCGAAATCAATATGGGGTCGGCGACCGGCCTGCCGCATCTCGCAGACCAGTCCATCACTGCCGTCGTGGTCGATCCGCCTTACGACGACAACGTGCAGTATTCCGAGTTGGCGGACTTCTTCTATGTCTGGCTGAAGCGGACGCAGGGGCATCGCCGGCCTGAGTGGTTCAGCACCTATCTCTGCGAGCACGATCAGGAGGCGGTCGTCAACGCCTCGCGGTTCAAGAAGAACCACGCCAAGACCAAGGATGCCAAGGCCGAGTCGCGCGACTTCTACCGCAAGCTGATGGCTGAGACGTTCGCCGAGTGCCGGCGCATCCTCCGTGACGATGGCGTGCTGACGGTGATGTTTACGCATAAGAAGCAGGAGGCATGGGAGGCGCTTTTCGCGTCGCTGGTGCAGGCCGGATTCAAGATCACCGCGACCTGGCCGGTGAAGACCGAGAGCGAGCACAGCCTCCACCAGGCGAAGAAAAACGCAGCGCAGAGCACGGTGATCTTGGTAGCGCGGAAGCGTCCGGCCGGCGCTGGCGTCGGCTACTTCACCAACCAGATGAAGCAGGAAATCCGCCAGCGCGCCCGCGATAGTGCCGCCCGCCTGATGAAAGAGGGCCTGAACCCGGTGGACCAGTTGGTCGGCTCGTTCGGCCCGGCAATGGAGGTCTACAGCCAGTACGATGAGGTGCGCACGGACACGGGCCAGCCGGTCGGCGTGGACCGCGCCATCGACGAGGCATCGGATGCCGTGAGCCAGTGGCGCATCGACCTGCACGCCGAGCGCGGCCTGGAGGGCGTCGAGGCTGAGGGCAAGTTCGTCCTGCTCTGCTGGGACGTGCTGGGGGCGGCCGAGTTTCGGTTCAACGAAGCGCACCTGCTGGGCAAAGCCGTCGGCATGGAGGTCGAGCAGGTGATTGCGGCGGGCCTGGTCAGCAAGTCCGGCGACAAGATCAAGATGCTCTCCGCCCAGGAGCGGCGGCGCAAGCGGGCGCAGACGCCGGACGAAGCCCGCGAGACGCTCTTTGGCCCGGTGACAGTGAAGAAGAAGCGGACGAAGAAGCAAGTGCTGGAGGTCCATCCGAACGACCCGATGTTCCGCACGGCGCTGGACGCCTGTCACGCATTGGCGCTGCGATACGTGGAGGCGGGCGCGGGCGGTGTGGGTTCGGCCAAGGCGCTGGCCCGGCAGCAGAACTGGGGCAAGGACTCGGCGGTCGCCAAGCTGATGCAGGCGCTGGTGCTGGCCGCTCCCGAAGCGGTGAAGCATCAACAACTGACGAAGGCGGGCAAAGAAGATGAAAAGGCCGCGTCGACGATGTTCCCGGAGTTCCGGGCTTGGCACGCGCTGCTCCAGCCGCTGTTTGGCATCGAGCCACCCGACTGGACGCCGAAGGCACCCCTGCAACCCGACTTGCCCTATGGTGAGGCCGAGGAAGCAGCGGATGAGGAAGTTGAGGAAGCCGACGAGGAGTCGGGGGACGAGGAATGAGCACAAGAGCAACTGCAAAATCGGCCGGTCTGCGTGCCCGGAAGTGGCGCCGGTTTCTGCGTGGGCCGGACCCGATGCTGCTGGACGAGTTATATGTGCCGGCATTGGGTGCGGCCGTGCGCTACGACCGTTCATGCGCGTACTTCTCCAGCAGCGTGCTGGCGGCCGCCGCGCGCGGCTTCGCCGGTCTGATCGAGCGGCTCATATCGCTGGGCGACAAGGCGCCGCGGCCGGCGGTGCGGCTGGTCGTCAACGAGCAGTTGGAACCACAGGATGTGCAGGCCCTGATGGAAACGGGCGACACATCGAAGCTCGAAGAAGTGCTGCGCAAGCGGTTCAAATCGACGAAGGACGTTCTGGAAAAGCAGCGGCTGGCAATGCTTGCATGGTTGGTGAGCGCTGGGCTGCTGGAGATTCGCGTGGGGGTCATGCGCCACGGCACGGGCATCGTCCACGCGAAGTTCGGCATCATGTACGACCATGCCGCCCCCGGACAAGGTGATGCGGTCGTGTTCAACGGCAGCAGCAATGAGTCGGCCGCTGGGTTGACGGCCAACTATGAGCAGTTGGAGGTCTCCACGAGCTGGGAGGACAAGGAACGCCTGGCGAATTTCGAGGCGGAGTTTAAGGCGCTCTGGGGCGACGCCCATCCCGATGTGCATACGGTCAGCCTTCCCGAGGCCCTGCGGCTGAAACTCATCAAACTCGCCCCGGCCGAGCCTCCAGCGCAGGAGCCGTCGAACGCTCTGGCGCGCCAGAAGGCGGCGATGGTCTGGAAGTTCATTGTGGAGGCGCCCTATCTGCCCAATGGTGCGGCCGCTTGCGATGCCACGTTGATGGTGGACCTCTGGCCCCACCAGCGGAGCGTAGTCGAGGAAACGTCGAAGGCATGGCCGGCCGGCCGGATGCTGTGCGATGAAGTCGGCATGGGAAAGACGATTGAGGCCATCGGCGTGCTGCGCCGGCTCCTCGCTGGGCGGGGTGTGAAGCGTGCCCTGCTGCTTGCCCCCTTCGGTCTGCTCAAGCAGTGGCAGGCGGAATTGCGCGAAAAGGGCGCCCTGGTGGTGCCTCGGCTAGAGGGAATCAACTCGCTGGTCTGGCCGGATGATCGGCAAGAGAAAGTGGATGGACTGGCCGATGCGCTCCGGCGGGACATCCTGCTGGTCAGCCGGGAAACGGCTCGGACGGAGAACAACGTGCCGATCCTGTTAGCCGCGTCGCCGTGGGATATGGTGTTGCTTGACGAAGCCCATGCGGCCCGGCGAGCCAAGCAGGTTGAGACCGAGTTCAACAGTGCCAATCTGCTGCTGGACCTCCTGCGCCGGCTCCAGTTGCAGCGGCGAGCGAGGAGCATTCTGCTGCTGAGCGCCACGCCAATGCAGACGCATCCGTGGGAGCCGTGGGATTTGCTGTCGGTGCTCGGCGAGGGCGGCGCGTGGCTGGCGGACTTCACGGCTGTCCGCGGCTACTACGATGCGCTGGCGCGTATTTCCCGAGGCTGCTGTGATGAGAAAACGGCGATTCAAGCTGCATCGCTTGCGCTTTCGGATCAGGATTTCCCGAAACTGACGGATGGCTCTCTTTCGATGGCCGATCCGCGCGAGTTGGCACGCGGGCTTGCCTTCGCCCCGTCGTCCCAGCGGCCCGTCTTCGCGCGTTGGTTGCGGACCAGTTCGCCGCTGGCGCGTCGGATGCACCGCAACACGCGGACGACGCTACGGCACTACTACGAACTTGGCCTGGTGGGTGCGCCGCCGGCGGTTCGGCAGGTGATGGATGTTCAGTTCGACTTCACCGATCATCGCGAGCGCGCCGTCTACAACGCGATCACGCGGTACATCAACCGCCGGTTTAGGGAACTGGAAGGCCAGAAGCCCGGCAAGGGTTTTGTGATGACGATCTACCGGCGCCGTGCGACGAGTTCGCCGGCGTCTTTGAAGCAAAGCCTCAGTCGCCGCCGCGATGGGCTGCTCCAGGTCATTGGCCAGCGGGCGCACGATATCACGCTGCAAACGGCCGACGTGCCCGAGGCCATCGCGTTTGACGATATGCCCGAGGGTGAGGGCAAAATCTCCCTTGCCCTGCCCCAAGACCCGGAGACGGCCCGCAGTGAATTGGGCGACGTGGACCGCCTGCTCCAGGAATTGGACTCGCTGGGAGCTACCGACAGCAAACGCGACAAGTTCTTCGGCCTGCTCCGCCAACTGACCGATGACGGGCGATCCGTGCTGGTTTTCACCGAGTACGTGGACACGATGGTCTATCTCCGCGACAGCCTTGCGGACCACTATGGGAGTTCGCTGGGCTGTTACAGCGGCGATGGCGGTCAGGTGTGGGACGGCACGCAGTGGAAGATGGTCAGCAAGGACACAATCACCAGGCAGTTGCGGTCGGGCCAGCTCAAGATCGTCATCTGTACCGACGCGGCCAGCGAAGGTCTGAATCTCCAGGCGGCCGGTGCCCTGGTCAATTACGACCTGCCGTGGAACCCAAGCAAGGTGGAGCAGCGTATCGGGCGCATCGACCGTATTGGGCAGCGGCACGCCGAGATTCTCATCGTCAACATGTTCCTGAAGGACAGCGTCGATCAGAAGGTATATGGAGTGCTGCGAGAGCGTTGCCATCTCTTCGAGCATTTTGTCGGGGCGATGCAGCCGGTGCTCTCGCGTGCCCGTCAGATGTTGATGGAGGAGAAGGATGACCTTGATTCGTTGATTGCCGAAGCCCAGAAGGCCGAGCAGGACGCTCTCGCCGTCGAGACGTATGTGGAGAATCCCGCCGACCCGGCGCCGGCGCCAAAGCCCCCGCTTGCGCGCGAGCATCTGATCGAGGCGTTGGCGTTGCTGGACGGCTCTTTCGGGCCGAAGGCAGTCGTAGCCAAGGGCGTGGTCACGGTTTCCGGCGGAACGGCCGCCAAGGTCCGTTTCGGTGCAAGCCAGGACGCTGTCGAGGCCGACAGACAACTGATTCCCCTGTGTCCGCTGCAGGTGCCTCTCCGCGAATTGGCCGAGGGGCTATGGCGACCCGGCGAGCGTCTTCCGCTGCTGGTCGCTTCGGCGCAGGCAGGACCACTTCGGCGCTCCGTGGCCATGTGGGTATCAGCCGACGGTGTGAAACCTGTATCGGCAATGGGTGAACTGCAGGAACTCGTGGAGGCATGGGACGGCGTGTACCCGGACCCGGCTGCATGGAAGGCTGCCGAGCAGCAGGCCGCGCAGCAGGCGGCATGCGAGGTGAAGCAGGCGTTGGAGGCCGCGAGGGTCGCTGAGGGCAGCGGACTGGCGCGGCAGATCGACGCGGCCCGGCTGCGTTTGCTCCGCGAACTGGGACGGTATCTCGTCTGTGTGAACGGGGACAGCGACGAACTGAATCGCACGTTCCACGAGCAGATGTCCAGGGACATCGCGGGCGCCAAGCGACTCAAAGCCTGTTTTGAGAGGCTCGGGGGATACCCGCAGTGGCCTGAGAGCCTGCGGCAGGAGTTGGCGGGGCTTGTCGCTCAGTTCACGGATGGTCAGCGTAGAGCTCGCTTGGCAGGGGCGGAATTGGAGGCCGCGTTGAATGATCCGCGCTGGGCCGCTGCTGCATACGAGAATCATCAGACGCATACCCGATGATGCTGAGGTGGATCTGCGCTGGTTTCATCCACCCTTCGCCGCCCGCACCATCGCCAGAATCCCCGCCCGCAGCGCTTCCGGCAGATCGGGCCACGCGTTCACCAACTCGGCCAGATCAGGCGATTCCCGCTCCAAAAGCGCCAAGAAACACGCCAAGTTTTCGCCGTCGGTTTTGGAAGTCTTGGCAGATACAGCCTTTGCGCTACTCCCACAATGGACTGAAAATCCATGTGTCGCCGGTTCAACTCCGGCCCTACCCATTACCTCAGAAGCCCCGGAAGACGGGGCT
>Ga0315294_10002551_pt1 | contig 19888 bp, 16 predicted proteins | sample YL17G13_40_MG_FD_203626 | JGI IMG/M metagenome (GOLD analysis project Ga0315294, IMG submission 203626) | Sediment microbial communities from Yellowstone Lake, YNP, Wyoming, USA - YL17G13_40 | ecosystem: Environmental > Aquatic > Freshwater > Lake > Sediment | place: USA: Wyoming | collected...
CCCCCGCGCCGCCCCGGCCAAGTTCCGGTGGGCAAAGAAACCGTAGGCCGGTCGCCGCGGCAGCCACGCGGAGCAACAAGGGCGCCCGCCCTTACGAAAAAAAGCCTCACGCAAGGCGCCAACACGCGAAGGGCAAGAAGAAGGACTCCTTGCTTTGCGCCTTTGCGGCTTTGCGCGAGGCAGTAGTCGGCCGCCGCGCGAGGCACAAAGATCCCAGCCAAAAAGCCCCAGGACCCTTTGGGGCGGCGCGCTTCATGTCTCGCCGGAAGGCGGCAGCGGGCCAATCTGGCGCTCGGCCAGGGCGAGGAAATCGGCAGCGTGGTTGATCTGTTCGTCAGCCTCTTCCGCCGTGACCTGCTTGCTGTTGCCGTAATCAGCCACATGGCGGACTTCCATCCCTCGGACAAGGTGCCGCTGATATTCCTTCGGCACCAGGCCCGTGCGGCCAAAGTGCTGGGCGAAGGCGCCATGCACTCCGCCATGCTTCGAGAGGGACAGCCCCTTGCCTGCAAGGAAAGCCTCGGCCACGTAGAACATCGAGTAGTAAGCGCGCGACGCGGCAAAGGCAAAGTGCCCCGTGTGGCGCAGCAGGCGGGCGGCTTCCAAACTCTCTTGCGCTTTTACCAGGAGGTCCCGCTGCTCGGGCGTCATACGGCGATGCCCTCCTGCCGCACGCTCCTCAATAGCGGCCCCCCCTTCTCTCGGTATTCCTCGTCAGACACGAACACACAGGCGATGGCCTCGCAGTGCTCAAGCGTGAGGTCCGTTACGTCATCCAGGGTCCGCGAAATCTCGAGACAGGGTTCGACGGCGCCTTTCAGGACCACGAGCACGTCGATATCGGAGCCCGGCTCGGCGTCGCCGCGGGCCTGTGAGCCGTAAAGCACCATCGCCACGAGGCGGTCGCCGTAGAGGGCCTCGAAGCGGCGGCGAAGTTCGGCCAGCATGATTCTCACCTTCTCGGTCATGGCAGGTATTGTGCGCCGTCGGTGGCACGGTGTCAATGCGCCGCGCGAGGCGACGGTCGCGCCGCCCTTCGAGCCGCGGCTGTAAAGCCGCGGCTCGAAACTCGTACCTCGCCCCCCACCCCCGCTCCCGCCTTCGCCAAGGCTTCGGCGGGCAGGATCGGCCCGTCACTCGCCCGTCTCCAGGACGGCCATGAAGGCCTTCTGCGGGATTTCGACGTTGCCCACCATCTTCATCCGCTTCTTGCCCTTCTTCTGCTTCTTCAGGAGTTTCTGCTTGCGCGTGACGTCGCCGCCCGACATCCCCTCGATGATGTCCTTGCGGTAAGCCTTGATGGTCTCGCGGGCGATGATGCGGCTGCCGATGGCCGCCTGGAGGGGCACATCGAACTGGTGCCGCTTGATCTCCTTGCGGAGCCGCTGGATCACCGCCCGGCCGCGCAGTTCCGCCTTCGCGCGGTGCGCGATGAACGACAGGGCCTCCACCTTTTCGCCGTGGACCAGGATATCCACCTTCACGAGGTCGTCCGCCCGGAAGCCCGTGACTTCGTAATCCATCGTCCCGTAGCCGTGCGTGGTGCTCTTGAGTTTGTCGTAGAAGCCGTAGATGATCTCGGCCAGGGGGAACTCGTAAGAGAGGATCGCCCGGTCGGCCGAGAGGTACTCGGTCTTCACGAACTGGCCGCGGCGGTCCTCCGCCAGTCCCATCACCGCACCGATGGAATCGGCCGGGATGATGAGGTTCACGCGGGCCAGCGGCTCGCGGATTTCCCGGATGTGGCTGGGGTCGGGCAGTTCGCCCGCCGAGTCCATCTCCACGACCTCGCCGGTCGCCAGCAGCACCTCGTACGGCACCGTAGGAGCGGTCTGCACCACGCCGACGCCGTGCTCGCGCTCCAGCCGCTCCTGGACGATCTCCATGTGGAGCATCCCCAGAAACCCGCAGCGGAAGCCGAAGCCCAGGGCCTCGCTGGAGGCCGGCTGGAACTGGAGGGCCGCATCGTTCAGTTGCAGTTTCTCCAGGGCGTCGCGGAGTTGCGGGAACTGCGTCTCCGGCCCGGGATAGAAGTCCGAGAAGACCATGTGCTGCGGCGCCCGGTACCCCGGCAGGGCCACGGTGGCCGGCCGCGTGGCCAGGGTCACCGTGTCGCCCACGTGGACGGCCGAGACCACGCGGATATTGGCCACGATGTACCCGACCTCGCCCGCCGAGAGGCTCTCGACCGGAACCGCCGCCGGCCGGAACTTGCCGACCTCGATGATCTGGTGGACGTCGCCGGCGCCCATCATGCGGATCTTGTCGCCGACGGCCAGCCGGCCGTCGAAGACGCGGACGTAAACGACCACGCCGCGGTACTCATCATAAGTGGAATCGAAAACGAGGGCCTTCGTGGGGGCCTCCGGGTCGCCGGACGGCGGGGGCAGCCGCTCGACCACCGCCGCCAGCAACTCGGCGATGCCCTCGCCGGTCTTCGCGGAGGCAAAGAGGCAGTCCTCGGCGCGCGTGCCCAGGAGGTGCTCCACCTGCATGGCGGCGTCTTCCGGGCGCGCGGACGCCAGGTCGATCTTGTTGATGACCGGCACAAGGGCGAGTTTGCCCCGCTGCGCCAGGTGCGCGTTGGCCACCGTCTGCGCCTCGACGCCCTGCGAGGCATCGACCACCAAGAGCGCCCCCTCGCAGGCGGCCAGCGCGCGGCTGACCTCGTAGTGGAAGTCCACGTGCCCCGGCGTATCGATGAGGTTCAGCATGTACCGCCGGCCCTGGTACTCGTGCGACAGGGTTACGGCGGAGGCCTTGATCGTGATGCCGCGCTCGCGTTCCAGGTCCATCGTGTCGAGGATCTGGTCGCGGAATTCGCGCTGCGTGATGGCGCCCGTGGCCAGGAGCATCCGGTCGGCCAGGCTGCTCTTGCCGTGGTCGATATGGGCGATGATGCTGAAATTGCGAATTAGAGAAATGTCATTTGTCATGTGTCATTTGTCATTGGTCATTGGTAGCCCGAAATGCCCCTTTGGCGGCGCGGGGTCCCTTGTCCTTCGCAAATGACGAATGACAAAGGACAAATGACGGCCTTTATTTCTTGTCGCCCGCCGGGCCGCCGAGGGCCATGAGGCGAGTGCGGGCCTTCGCCTGGTCGGGGTCCTCAGGATAGTCCTCGACGGCCGTCTGGAGCAGGAGGCGGGCCTTGTCGGGCGCTCCGAGGGCCACCTGGCATTCGGCCGCAAGCATCAGCAGCCGCACGGCGTACGGGCTCTGGGGATTGGCGCCCGTGACGTCCATCGCCTCGGCCAGCGCCGCCGCCTTGTCGCCCTGGGCCACAAGGGCCGACGCCTTCAGGTACGACCAGTGGCCGGTGAGTTTGTCGCCGGGGAACTCCCAGGCCCACTCCTCGAGGAACTGGCTGACCCACTCCCACTGCGATTGGCGCGTGTAGTCCTCGACGTACCGCGCCAGGGTGCCCACGCGGACGGCGGCCTCGTTCGGCGACAGGTTGACCACCTTGATGGCGGAGGCGGCGCTGTAGGCCTGGCGGGCCTTGTCGCCGTCGCCGCGATGCCGCCACACGTCGCCCAGCCCGATGTGGGCGCGGCGGAGCATGGCGTCGGCGCCGCTGGTGGCGTAGACCTTCAGGACCCGCTGAAACTCCTTTTCGGCATCGTCCCAGCGGCGAAGGTCCTTCAGGAGCACCTCGCCGGCCGTCACGGCCGTCTGCGCCTTCGTGGAGGGAGACGTCAGGCGATCCTCCAACTGGCGGAGGCCCGCCACGGCCTCCTCGGCCTTGCCCGTCTGGCAGAGGTGCTCGGCCCGCAGGAGCCCCAGGCGCGGCACGTCGCCCGCCTTCAGGTCCGGCCGCTTCAGCAGTTCCGTGGTCACGGCCACCAGGGGCGCTCCTCTCGCCTCGTGTTCGAACAGGCTGACGGCCACCATGAGGTTCCGCAAATCGAGTTTCGCGAAGTCGCACTGGGCCACCTCGTCGGCGTAATTGCGGATCGGATCGAGGCCCGGTTCCGTCTGCTTCCACCAGTTGCGTTCGACGCGCACCTTGGCGCGGAACGTGCTGGAGTCGGCCGGGCGCGAGCACTTCAGAGAAACCGTGTAATCGCCGTCGGCCAGGTAGATATGCGTCGGGCTGACGGTGGTGCTCATCTGGCCGTCGCCGAAGTCCCAGAGGAACTTCGCGATGCCCTGGACGGCGGCGCCCTTGGTGAGGTTCTTAAACTGCATGCGCACCGCGTACTGCTCGGGCCACCAGGTTTCGCCGACGTTTTCGGCAAAGAAATCGGCCACCAGGCGCTCGCCCGGCAGGTCGGTCTCCAGGATCGCGGCCTCGATGACCGGCAGGAACGCCTTTGTTGGAATCGGCACAAAGTGCCCCGACTGCGGGACCTCCCAGGCCGCCACCGTGGCCACCGAGCCGCCCAGGCTTACGTTCCAGTACTCCAACTTGTGCGGCGCGTCCGTCAGCGGGAACGGCTTGGCATGCCGCGCGTCGCCCACCGGCCCGTGCGACCCGGGCCATGCAACCACGGGCTGGCCGTCGATGAGGACCCAGGAGCCGCCGCTGGACGACGTGGCAATCGTGTACGAGCCCGTCGCCGGCGGCACAAACCAGCCCGTGTAGTGGAAGATGGCCGGCGTCTCGCTCGCGCCGAAGGGATTGAACGCAAAGGAGACGTGGCTGACGAAATCGGCCCCCATGGGCTGGGCCTTGGCCCATGCGGCCTGGACCTGCTCCAACTTGTCCGGCTGCCCCCCTCCCGGCCACCGGCGCACTTGCAGCAGGAGCCCCCGCGGCGGGTCCCACGCGTCGGGCGCCGGCGCCTTCGGGTTGCCGTAATAAACGTAGTACCGCGTCTCACCGCTCGTGGCGGCGAAGGCGATGCGGCAGAGGTCGCCCGGACCCATCTGGAGGACGCGATGGCCGACCAACTGCCGGCCGCGCACCGCCACCCGGAGGTCGCTGCCGTCGGCCTTCGCCAGGCCCCCGTGGAAGAACGTGCACACGGCCACTTCGCTGCCCGCGTAACGGGTGGGCTGTGCCTTGACCTCAACGACGCGGCGGGCGGTCCACTCCGCGGAAAGCCACGGCGCAACCGGCTCAAGAGAGGGGGCAGCCCCGCTCGCCGCGGCGACGGCAAGCAGAAGCATCAGGCCGGCCGCCATCACCGCGGCCGCGGCGCCCCGCGCCGGGCCCGACGCTCCCGCGTCCGCTGCCGTTCCATTTGGCCGCAGAGGTCGCAGAGAACGCAGAGAAAACATAAACTTCTTTTTACAAACTCTCAGTTCTGTTTTTCTCCGCGCTCTCTGCGCCCTCTGCGGTGAATCGAACGTGCGGCAGGCACTTTCGCCGCCTCGGGGATTCACCACGTGGCCCTCGCCTGCATGCCGAGCCTTCATCGAAGGCCTCGGGCCCCTCAAAGAATAAACCGGCCCGATGGCGCGAAGTTGCGGCCACCGGGCCGCCCGCTGACGCCCCCTCGGTTCGCCGACCGGCGGCGGCGGTCGCCGCGGCGACCGGCGCGCCGCCTCAAAAAACGCGGCGGGCCATCCGGCCCACCGCGTGATAGCCAGCCTGACCAGCCTTCAGCCGCCTTTGGCGCCGCCCTTATGGCTTTGGCGTGGGAGCAGGGGCAGGCGCGGGAGCGGGAGGCGGGGGAGGCGTCGTCGGCTTGTTCAAGTCGCCGCTCAAGGTCCTCTTCGGCTTGTATTCGGCATTCAGCGTCTTGAGGACCTCCTGCGTCAGGTCGACGATGTTCGTCGGATACAGAACCCGCTGGTTCATGATGCGTTGCTTCAGGTCGTCCAGGCCCTGGGCCTCGTTGACGTCGATCTGCGGCGGCGAGAGGAACGCCTTCGTAAAGACGATGTCCAGGCCCTTGTCCCTGGCCATGCGGGCGGCCACGGTTACGATCTGGCGATACATGTCCAGGAGGACGTCGCGGTGCTTGTCCTCGATCTTGGCCTGCTGGAGGGCGGACCAGGCCTGCAACTGGACCTGGGCGTTGCGGAACTCCTCGTTGGCCTTCTTCCACTCCTCGGAGCCGCGGTTGAAGGCGTCGCGCCGCAACTGCACCTGCTGCAAGTCTTTCACTTTCGGCTCGGTGGCGGCGCGAAGGGCATCGGTCTCTGCCTTCAGGTCTTCGTTTGCGTCCTTCGTCCGGTCGTACTCGTTGACCACGTAGACCGTATCCACCATGCCGGCCTTCAACTCCGCCCAGGCGGGGGCCGACATCCCGGCCACCAGAACGGCACCCACGATGGCAACCCACATCCACTGGCCACTGCGCATAACATTCTCCTTTTCTAGAGCCTTCAGACCTTCAGTATCCGCCACCATTATCGGACAAATCCGGCAGAAGTCACCAGGTAAAATCCCCGCGCTCAGGCGAGTTCGAGCCGCGGGCGTAAGCCCGCAGGCCGGCACGTCGGCCAACGCGTGTGCCCTCCGCATGCAGACGCACCCGCGGCGTTACAGCCGCGGCTCGACCGATCGCCCCTCGGCCCTCTTAGAACGACGTCCCGATGGAGAATGAGAAGATCTCGGTCTCATCGTCGCCCTTCTTCGAGATCGGGAACCCGAAGTCCAGCGCAAACGGCACAGGCCCGAAGAACGGAACGGTGAATCGCACGCCGACCCCCACCGACGCCCGCCACGAACCGAAGCTGATGCTCTTCTCAACGGTGCCCGTGTCAAGGAACAGGACGCCGCTCAGGGTCTTCTCGAAAATGGGGAACTGGTACTCGGCCGAGGCCAGGGCGGTGAAATCGCCGCCGATATTCGTGTCGTTCTCGTACGGCCCCACGCCCCGGTACCTGAAGCCCCGGAGGCTGCCCTGGCCGCCCGCAAAGAACCGCTCGAAGATCGGCGGATCGCCGAAGATGCTGCCGACCCGGCCGCGCAGCGCCAGCACGCTGCGCCGGTCCAGCACGTCGCGCGTGACCGTCCAGTACCTGCGGCCGTCCAGGATGACCTTGGTGAACGTGTAACTGCCGCCCAGGGCGCCGGCCTGCTCGATCGAGCCGCTCGCACGGTAGCCCTCGCTCGGGAACAGGAGGCTGTCGGTCGTGTCCTTGACGAGGCCGATCTCAACGCTCGTCAGTCCCGAGGAGCCCTTGACGTCTTTGACGTCCTTGGGCGCATCGGCGTCGAGGCTGCTGATGTTGATGCTCTCCAGGCGCAGGTTCAGAAACGCCTGGAGGTCCTCGCGGATTTCCTTGCCGAAGCCCAGGTTCAGGCCGATCCGCCGCTCGTCGTACGAGTCGCGCCGGCGGTCGAACAGGAACGCGCTGGTCGAGAAACTGTAGTCCGTGCCGGCGATGTGCGGCTCGCGGAAATCAATGCGGTAGCGTTGGAGTTGGGTGCCGGGTTCCAGGACGATCTGCGCCAGTTGGCCCGCCCCGCGGAACGACTCGCCGCGCCAGAACTCCTGCGGCGACTTCGGCCAGTCCGTGAGGTCAAAGTTGCGTTGCACCAGCGAGAGGTTGCCCACCACGCCGCTGTTGGAGGAAACGCCCGCGCCAAGGATGAGGTTGGCCGTCTCGCTCTCCTCGACGCGCACCAGCACGTCAACCACCTCGGGGGTCGCCGTCGGGAGGGTGGTGATCTGGACCGACCCGGGCTTGTAGAGGCCCGTGCCCTCCAGGCGCCGCCGGGCCTTCTCGACAAGTTTCGTGTTGACCGCCTCTTCCGGGAAGAATCGGAGTTCCCGGCGGACGACCTTGTCCTGGGTGAGGCGGTTGCCCTCGATCCGGATTTCGCCGACCCGGACGACCGAGCCCTCGTCGATCTTCATCGTCACGTCGACCGTGGCCGGCTGGTCCGTGAAGTCCACCTTCGGCTGGACCGACGTGTCGATGTAGCCGACCTCGCCGTACGTCTCGCGCAGGAATTCCACGTCGTGCTTGACGTGGTCGGCCGTGTACGGCGAACCCGGCTTCAGGTTCATCTGCTTTTCCAGCAGCGCCGGGCTGAATCGCTTCGCGCCTTCGAGCGACACGGAGCGGACCTTGTAGCGCGGCCCCTCCTCGATGATGAAGCGCACCGAGAGGCGCGTCCGGTCGGGCGAGAATTCGAGTTCCCGGTCGGCCTTGACGTCGAGGAACCCCTGGTCGATGTAGTAGTTCCGGACGGCGACCACGTCGCGCCCGAGTTGCTCTTCGTCAAACGTCCCGGCGCTGAAGATGATGAAATACGGGCGCGTCTCGATCTTGCCCTCGAGTTCCCCCGAGCCGATGGACGCGTTGCCGTTGAAAAGGATCCGGGAGACACGGACGCACGGCCCCTCGGTAATCGCATACCTGGCGATGCGGCTGGAGGCCAGGAGGTCCTCGTCCAGCGCCACCTTGGCAAAGTAGTAGCCGCCCTCGTGGTACTTGCGTTCGATGGCCCGGGCGCCCTGGAACACCTTGTTGCGGTCCAGCAGGTTGCCGGACGAAACGCCGACCGCCTCCGCCAGGTCCTTGTCGGAGAACTTCCGGTTGCCCTCGAAGACGAGTTTCTCCAGGACCGGCCGCTCGACAACTTCCACCACCAGCACGAGGCCCTCGGGGGTCTTTTCGGGGCGGATGACGACGTTGTCGAATTCCCCCATCGCGTGGATGCGCTTCAGGTCTTCGTCGACGGCCGCCGGCGAGTAGGCACTGCCTTCGCGCAGCCGCATCTGGCCCAGCAGCCGGTGGGTCGTCACCCGGACGTTGCCGCGGACGACCACGCGGACGATCCGCTCTCCCGTCGCCTCCGCCTCGCCCGCCCAGGCCCGGGCCGGCAGCGCCGCCGCCGCTGCGCCTAGCGCCACGAGAAGCGCCACGGCCCAGGCGATGCGCTGCGGTGCCCCGCCAAGTGCCGACTGACCCATCAGGAGAGCCTCAACGCCGTTGCGCCAAAGCGTGCCCACGAACGGCGGCCGCATTCTACCGAGCATCCCCGACAGGCGTCACCAATAATGTGTAAGGATTCGCGCCGGGCCGGGGGCCGCCCAATCACCCGGCCTGCGCCGCCGCACGCTGGGCGGGCCGGAACGACAGCAGCGGCCAGAGCAGCGGAAGGAGCGTCACCAGCGGCACGAGCAGCCCGCAGTACGTCGCATAGGCGTCCGGCCGATCCCTGCCCATCAGGTTGTGAAAGAACCACACCAGGCCCAGGAGAATGAGAAAACCGTTCCCGGCGATGAAGACCGGCCGCACCCATCCTCGGCCGCGAGCGTACAGGAACCCCAGGACGGCCATCACAACCACACAGGCAGCCGTGGCCACCACTGGCGCCACACGCACAGCCTCCCCTGCCGCGGCCGAGGCCGAGATCGCCAGGAGGAGCCGGCGCAGGTAGGCCGAGAAAACGTAGTAGAAATTAAACGACACGGCCACCGCCTCGGCCGCCGCCAGCGCCCACGTCAGGCGCCGCCTCAACCTCGGATCGCGTTCCCACTGGGCCATGGCTAAACCTCTCCGCGCTAGTTCCCCGTACGCGTCGCACGCACTCCTGCCACGGACGCGGGCGCCGGGCCGGCGGCACCCCGCAACGGCCCTCTCCCCCGGCCGCAACGGCCGTTAGACTTCTTCAAACGTCGGCCCGACCAGGACGTCAAAGGCGTCGAGCGTCGATCGGTCGCCGCTTGTAATGAGCCGAAGCGCGCCGTCGCACCGCGGGACCGCGCGGCTGATGAACCGCCGCGCGCGTGCGGCCTTCGCCGCCGAATGCCGTGCCATCCGCAGCCACAGGTACCCCAGGTACACGTCCGCCGCCACGTCGACCAGGGGCCGGGCGCACAGGTCCACGTAGTCGGCCGGCTGCTTCTTGACGTACTCGACGGCGGCCGCCAGTTTCTTCCGGGCCTCCGCCAGTTGCGCCGCCTCGGTGTCGAACCCTTCCGGCGCGGCGCCGGCCGCCAACTCGGCGAACCGCTTCTCCGCCGTCCCGCTTGTCACGCCGCGCACCGCCGCCACGACCTGGAGTTGGGTCGTGCCCTCGTAAATCGACGTAATGCGGGCGTCGCGGTACAACTGCTCCAGCGGGTAATCCTTCATGTAGCCCGATCCGCCGAGGACGCTGATGGCCTCGTACGCCACGCGGTTGCACATCTCGCTCAGGTAGTACTTGGCCACGGGCGTCAGGAGCGCGGCCAGCCGCTTGTATCTCTTCTGCCCCTTGTTGATTTCGCTGCGCTTGGCCGAATCGGCCTCGCGCTCCGTGGCCGCTTCCAGGGCGTACTCGTAGTCGGCCGCCAGGGTGGCCTCGTAGAGGAGCGCGCGGCCGGACTCGATGGCCAGTTTCATTTCGGCCAGCAGGTCCGCCACGGCGGGGAACCTGTCGATGGTGCGGCCGAACTGCACGCGCGTGGCCGCGTAGTTCCGGGCCACCCGCAGCGCCGCCTCGGCGATGCCCAGGCTCTGCGCCGCGATGCCGATGCGGGCGCCGTTCATGAGGGCCATGACGTACGTCACCAGGCCCCGCCGCCGCTCGCCCACCAGTTCGGCCGGGGCGTCGTTGAACTGCATCTCGCACGTGGGCGACCCGTGGATGCCCATCTTAACCTCGGTGCGGCGGATGCGGATGGCCGGGCCGCGCTCGGCCAGGAAGAGGCTCAGGCCCATGCCCCCTGTCTCGTCCGGCTCGCTGCGGGCCAGCACGAGCAGGACCTCGCCGCAGCCGTTCGTGATGAATCGCTTGACGCCCTGGAGGCGCCACTGGCCGGTCTCGTCCTGGTAGGCCCGCAGTTGGACGTTCTGGAGGTCGCTGCCCGCGTCGGGCTCCGTCAGGGCCATCGCCCCGGTGACCTGGCCGGCGGCGAAGCGCGGCAGGAACCGCTGTTTCTGCTCTTCTGAGGCAAACATGTTGATGGTTTCGGCGATGCCCTGAAGGCCGAAGATGTTCATGAGGCTGGCATCGGCGCGGCTGACCATCTCGGTGGCCATGGCGTAGATGATGCCGGGCAGATTCAGCCCGCCGAAGCGCCGCGGCAGCGTCGCCCCCATCAGGTCCGCCTGCGCGAGCACGTCCAGCGCTTTGCGGATGCCCGGGGCGTACCTGACGCAGCCCGCGTCCGTATCCAGGTGCGAGCCTTCCGTGTCGATCTCGGGCGACAGCGGCGCAATCACGTCGCCCGCGATGCCGCCCGCCAGGTCGAGGACCCGACGGTAGTTGTCGATCGCATCGGCCACGTCCGCCGGGGCGTAGTCGTACACGGCGGCATCCTCGAAGTCCGGCTCGCGCAGGCGCACGAGCGGCTCCAGGTCCATGTGGTCCAGGTGGAACTGGATGTCGCCGTTGTCGGCGTAAAAGTTGGCCACGGTTACACCCGCTTCTTGATGGCACTGATCATCATCGGAATCACGCGATTCAGGTCGCCCACGATGCCGTAGTGGGCCACCTGGAAGATGGGGGCGCTGGGGTCGGCGTTGAGGGCGACGATCTTCTGGGCCTCGCTCATCCCCGCGCGGTGCTGCACCGCCCCGCTGATGCCGACCGCGATGTACAGGGCCGGGCGCACGGTCGTCCCGGTCTGGCCGACCTGGTGGTCCTTGTCGATCCAGCCGCTGTCGACGGCCGCGCGGCTGGCCCCGACGGCGCCGCCGAGGACGTTCGCAAGGTCCCAGACGAGGCGGAAGTTCTCCGTGCTGCCGACGCCCGCCCCGCCCGCCACGATGATGCGGGCGGCCTTCAGGTTCACCTGGCGCGCCGCCGCCTGGTGCTCGAGGACCTTAACGACGAAATCCCCGGCCGCCAGGTCGGGCTTGAACTTGAGGACCTCGCCTCGGCGCTTCGGGTCGGCCTCCGGCATGCGCATGACGCCTTCGCGGACGGAGGCCATTTGCGGCCAGCGCTCGGGGTTGACGATGGTCGCGATGATGTTGCCGCCGAACGCCGGGCGGATCTGGTAGAGGAGGTTCTCGTACTTCTGGTGGGTGTGCGGCTCGACGTGCTCGCCGATGTCGAGGTCCGTGCAGTCGGCCGTCAGGCCGGCCCGGATGGTGCTGGCCACGCGCGGCGCCAGGTCCCGCCCGACGGGCGTCGCGCCGAAGATGACGACCTGCGGCCGGTGCTCCTGGATGAGGCGCGACACGACCTTCGCGTACGGGTTGGTCTGGTAGTGGGACAGGCGCGGGTCGCCGCCCGCGAGGACGCGGTCGGCGCCGTGCTCGATGAGGCGCTGGGCGTGGGCGTCGACGTCGGCGCCCAGCAGGACCGCCGCCAGGCGGACCTTGAGCCGGTCGGCCAGTTCGCGGCCCTTGGACAGGAGTTCCAGGCTGACGTCGTGGAGTTGGCCGTCATTCTGCTCGGCCACGACCCAGACGTCGCCCTTCACATTCTTTTCAATCATTGGCTTTGTCGCTCGCAACGAACACGCGCCCATCAAGATGGGCGGCTAACCAGGACCCTCGCAACGAACACGCGCCCATCAAGATGGGCGGCTAACCAGGACCCTCGGCCCTCGACCCGCGCCCCTCGACCCAGGCCCCTCGGCCCTCGACCCTCGGCCCTCAACCTATCGTATGATCTTCGATAAGTTCATGCACCATGCCGGCAACCGCACCGGCCTCGGGCTCGACCTTCTTAAAGCCCGTCCCCTTGAGGATCACCGACTGGATGCGTTTGACCTTCGTGGGGCTGCCGTCGCGGCCGCACCAGGCCAGGTCGGCCTTGATGTCCTCCAGGGTCCACTGCTTGATGAGGAGGTTCTTGTGCGCCAGGGCCGACGCCTGCGCCGCCACCTCGATCGCCACCTGCTCGGGCGATGCGCCCGGCATCCTGGCCCTGGCCTCCGCCTCCAGTTCGGCCAGGGACCTGGCCTTCTTGACGGCCATGAGGCGCCTGGCGGAGGCTGGCCGCGGCTCGGGCCCCTGGTCGGTCACCGTCAGGAGGCACGGCAGCGGGCACTCGACGCGTTCCCATCCGCGGCCGGTGTTGCGCTTGGCCCGCACGCGGCCGTCGCCGACCTCTTCGACCGACTCGACGTACGTGACCTGCGGGAGCCCGAGTTTCTCGGCGGTCTGCGGCGGCACCTGGGCCGTGTCGCCGTCAATCGCCTGGCGGCCGCACAGCACCATGTCCACCGGCGCGTCCTGGGCGATCCGGCGGACGGCGCACGAGAGGATGTAACTAGTGGCCAGCGTGTCGGACGCGGCCGCGCGGCGGTCCGTCAGCAGCACCACGTCATCCACGCCGCGCTCCAGGCACTGCCGGAGGACCTCGCAGGCCTGCGGCGGACCCATCGTGATGACCGCGACGCGCCCGCCGTACCGCTCCCTCAGGCGGAGGGCCAGTTCCAGGGCATGCAGGTCTTCCGGGTTGAAGATCGCGGGCAGGGCGCTGCGGTTGACGGTGCCGTCGTCGCGCATCGCCTCGCCGGTGATGCGCTTCGTGTCCGGCACCTGCTTGACGAGAACGACGAGGTTATACGGCATCTTCCGAGAATCTCCCTCCTCTGGTGCGTTCCCGGCAGGTCACGGAAGCGAGTACGTTACTTTGGCCCGCGCCGGCGGTCAAGGCAAAACAGAACGCGGCTGCGGTACGGCCGCGGGCGCGGCCGGGCGGGCCGCCCCGGCTTCGGCTTCCGGCCGGATCGTGCCGTCGCCCGGCAGGCGGCTGATGTGGACCGGCAGCCGCTCCTCGCCCCTTATCGGCTCGACGTACTTCATGCGGTACCGCTCGGACTGCATGCGGCAGGCGTGGCGGTGCGGGGCGTACTCGGGATGCGCCACCAGCCGCCGCCAGATGGCCTCGAGCGGCTCCTCCAGGACGTTGCCGAACGTGACGGGGTTGAAATCGCACGGGTTGATGTCGCCATAGCAGGTCATGTAGAACTGTGCAAACCCGCCGAAGCACCCGCCGCCGTCGTACGCGTTGGCCTTGGCCTGGGCCGTCACGCCCATCGGGTGGTCCGACTCGTTGAACCGCTCGGCCAGGGCCCGGATGCGCTTGATGTCCTTGCGGCCCATGCGGACGTGCGGGGCATTCAGGAACTTGCCCGTCGGCACGCAGTCGAAGATGGTGACCTCGTGGAACCCTTCGTCGCGCGCAATGTTGAGGATGCGCTCCAGCGCCCCCCCCTGGACCGACTCGTGGCTGCCGTAGGTGGAGATGCCCGTGAGGACGCCGGCCGCCCTCGCCCGGCGGGCGCCCTGGAGCGCCTTCTGGAACGCCCCCGGCGTGCGCCGGAGTCCATCGTGGGCGGCCGGCGTGTCGGCATCGATCGAAACGTTCAGGCTCTCGAGGCCCGCCTCGGCCAGCCGCGCGACGTTCTTTTCCGTCAGCAGCACGCCGCTCGTAAAGATCATGACGTGGGCCCGGTTCTTGTCGACGTGGGCGATCAGGTCGGCGAGGTCCTGGCGGACCATCGGCTCGCCGCCGGTAAAGACCACGTTCGAGACGCCCAGATCGACGGCCTGGTCGATGACGCGCTTGAGTTCGTCCGTCGTCAGTTCGCGCCGCTTCCCGGTCACAAAGCGGTCGGCCGAGCAGTGGACGCACCGGCACGGGCACCGCGGCGTCACGGACAGCGTGCACGTGCCGGGAAACACGATCTTCTCGACCAGGGTCCGCAGTTTGCGTTCCAGGTGCCGCATCGCCGGAGGGGTGGGCATGCCCGGGTTGTAGAGGTTGTAGTAGTTCTTGCCGTTCTTCTCGGCGATGATCTTGAGGCGGTTGATGACCGCCAGGAACGCGTCCACCTGCCTGGCGAACTTGCCTTTCAGGGGCCCGGCCAGTTCGCAGCGGATCTTCTTGTCGGGGCCGCGCCAGGCCTTGATGGAAAGCAGGCGCACCCCGAGCGGGCCGGTGATCTCGGTATGGACGACACCCTGGGCGTCCTCGGTGGAGGCCACGCGGACGCGTTTCAAGACGCTCTCGCCAATGCGGTCTGCCACGACACTCATTCGGGTCCCCCGCTTGCCCCGCCACAGAAAGGCACACCATATCTTAGCGAAATCACTTCGGATTTGCAACGGCCTGATGAGCCCCAAGCCCCCAAGCCCCCCGGGCTTCAGGCGAGATCCACGCGCATCAGGATCAGGGCGACGACCTTGCCCTGGTAATCGGTTCGCGCGGGACGGATGCCGAGTTCCGCGAACAAGGCCGGGTAGTCGTGGGCGAACGTGTAATCGTTGATGCTGAACGACTTGCTGCGGGCTCTCCGCGTCAGCACCTGTTCCTCGATGCACCAGAGCGTCCGGCGCGTGACACGCACGAGTTCCCGGACGGAGGCGCGAACCCCCTCGGGCGGCACGTGCATCATGACACCGTGCGTGAATACTGTCTCGAACGACCGGTCCGGAAACGGCAGGCGCGTGATGTCGCCGCAGACCAGCGGGCACGTGATGCCCAGGTCGCGGCGAGCCTTCGCCAGGAGCCGCGTGCTCAGGTCGATGCCCGTCATCAGGCACTCGTACCCTAGGTGTTGCTGGATCATCTTGATGTTTCGGCCGAACCCGCACCCGACCTCGAGGATCTCGGTGGGCCGTGCTTCGCGCAACCGATCCAGCAGCCACAGGTTCGATTCGTGCAGCGCCTGCTGGTACGGGTGCTGGGAGAACCGCTCGGCCCACTCGTCCCAGAACTGGCGCGGCTGGTAGCCATGGCGCAACATCTTCATGGTGCCGTTCTTGAGACTAGCCAGCCACCGGGCCAACCGGAATCGCGTCAGGAATATTTTCAGGCGGTTAATCACAGGCGACGTTCTCCACGAACGCCGCGATGGTAGCAATCACGCGGTCCCGAAGCAAGTGGGGTTCGTACGTCTGGCCGCGACGACGCCGCTCCAATGCCCGTTCGAGAGCGGGACCGAGGTCGCAGATGTCCAGAACAAATTCCTGCATCTGGGACGTTCCCCGGATCAACTCGCTGAAGTGCAGTTGGTGATCATTGAAACTCTCGCCGAACTGCTTCTTCCGCGGCACGAGGATCAGCGGGATGCCGAACCGCCGGGCCATCAGCACCGGCCCCGACGAGGCGTGCGAGATCACCACGTCGGCCGAGGCGAACAGCCTCTGGAACTCCTCCAGTTCCATCAGGCCGAACTTCCGGGCCGCGTGTGTCGGCCGGTACGTACAATGGCTGATCTGCATGATCACGTCGTGCTCAGGGTGCGCCGCCGCCCACGCGTCGGTGGCTTCCACCACGCGGTTGAACGGGTACGCCTGGCTGCCCACGGTCAGCAGGACCCTCACACGATCCGCCCTTCGTAGCGCGCCTTGGGTCCGAACACGGCCACCTGCTGCGGCCACTGGACCAGAAACAGGTCACTCCACCGGTACAGCACCCGGGCGGTCACGGTACCCTCGCGGTTACCCGCCGCCGTCTCCATGTAGATGTTCTTCGTCCGCCAGAGGAGTTTGCCCAGGATGAACGGCCCGATGGCGATCTCACTGCCGGTTGAAAAGAGGATGTCCGGCCGCTCGCGGAGGAAGATCCAGAAGAACTCCAGCAGGTTCACGATGAGCGACAGGTACAGCACCCATCCCTTGAAGGCCAGAAGGCTGACAAGCCGTACGCGGCTGACGAGCGGGTGGTTGAAGCTCTTCAGCTCGCCCAGGTACCGGTAGCAGACGAGGACGACGTCGCAGCCCCGGAAGGCCTCGAGGCACTCGACGGCCTGCTCGAAGTGGCCCCCGCCTGAAACGATCACCAGCACCTTGGGCCGCTTGCGACCAGCCACGGAATCACCTACTCCTTCCGCCGCTCCAGCGCCATGTGAAGGCAGTCGTGCTTCCACGACTCCGGACCGACTTTGCCTAGTAGGGCGCATGTCCTGGCCACCGCCCGGAACAGCGGCGGCGTCTTGTCGTCGGGGGGCGTCGGATGCCGCGTCACGTAGCTGAAGAACCCCACCGACCCCACCACCACCTCAAGGCCCACGTGCCGCGCGTGCCGCCGGACGAATCCCGGCCACAGACCCATCTCGTTGTCCGTGAAGTTCCGCTCGATGCAATCCACCCGCACGAACTTCTTGATGACCCGCGCCCCGACGAACGCCAGCACGTTATACGGGTACAACAGGCTGACTTCCCCCAGGTAGAGCCGCCCCTGGGGGTGCAGGATCCGCCGCACCTCGGTGAGCACCTCGGCGAACCCCTGCGAGAAGAAGTGGTGCAGCGCATTGAAGAAGAAGATCGTCCGGAACGTGCCGTCCGGGAAGGCCGTCCGCAGGGCATCCATGGCGGCGAACGTCACGGGCAGGCCGTTGCGCCGGGCCTCGGCGGCGGCCGCCTCCAGCGAGAACGCGCTGATGTCGATCCCCACCCCCGGACGCCCCGTTATCCGCGACAGGTTGAATAGGTGCAGGCCATCCCAGCACCCGATCTCCAGTACCGGTGCGTCGGCCGGCTGCGACGCCAGCCACGGGCTCAGCCCCATCTTCCGGTAGACGGCGACGTATTCCTCGAAGGGAAGGAGGATGCGGCGGTGCTCGGTCGTCATGCGGTCGAAAACCGCCACTTCCATCTCGTACTTCCGTGGATCGGACGTCGGGATCCCTGCGTCGCCTTGGGTCACCTGGGCGTTACTCCATACTGTGCGGCCGCCGCACGCCTACGCTCGGCGTTCACAGCGGAAAGGGGCGTACGCCGGGGCGTTTGCGCGGTGCTCCGCGTTCAACCGCATCACCGTCTCCAGCAGCCGAGGGACGTACCCCTTGTCGGTGGCGGACTTGATCATGGCGCTGACGTCCTTCGGCAGACACTTGCCCGAGAAGCCGCGGTTCTCCGGGTAGACAAACGTGTGGTCGCGACTGATGCGCGGATCGGCCAGCCAGATCTCGCGCAGTTCCTGGTACTCCACGCCGAAGGTGCGGGCAATGTCGTAGAACTCATTGCAGAACATCACCTTCACGGCGTAGAACGAGTTCTCCATGTACTTCGCCACCTCGGCCGTGATGGCACTGGTGAAGTAGAACCGCAACTCGCTGTGATAGTACCGCTGGTAAATGTCGGCCACGCGGCTGGCCTCGTCGACCGGGCCGCCGAGGATGATGAATGAGCGGCCCTTGACGTCGGCCATCGGATGCTGGACCGTCTCGCCGAGGTATTCCGGCTGGAAAAGGATGGTCTTGCCGGTTTCCCGCCGTAGCCGATCAGTGGTTCCCGGGGCCACGGTCGACCGGATGACGATCAGGGGGCTCTCGATCCACCGGACGCACTCTTCCACGATCGAGGTGTCGCAGGCCAGGTCGGCGGCGGGCGGTGTCGGCACGCAAACGAAGACGGCTTCGCACGCATTGATGGCCGTACGGTCCTCGGGCGTGACCTCTACGTCGAGGGTCACGGCCTCATTGCCAAACAGTTGATGCAGGCTTCGCCCTACGACGCCGCAGCCTACAATGCCGACCTTGCCTTGTGTCATTCAAATTCCCTCCTCAAACTCACCAAGCCACGGATTTTACCCGCGTTGCGGGGATCACGCAATACCCCACCAGGCGAAAATGCTCTGCCGGCCGAACCCGCCCACCATGCGGTTGCATTGCCCCCACGCACCGACTATAATTCGGTGCCTGCATCACCGGGAGAGGGAGAGTTCTCACATCGCACAGGATCGGACCCACGGACATGGGTTGGCCTCGCCAGATGCCAGGGCCTGGCTGGTAGCCCTGCTCACCGGACTCGCTGCCTTCGCGGCGGGCACGGACACCGACCTCTCGCTCGGCGACGAGAACTACCACTTCCACAAGGCCGTCGAGTTCTTCCAGGCTGGCGGCCGGACCGCCTACGCCACCGACTACGGGCCGATCGTGCCCCCGGGCATCCGGTACCATGACGGCCCGCTGTGGGAATGGGGGCTGGCCCGGCTGTGGCAACTGACCGGCCGCAGCGTCGTTGTGGCCCAAGCATACCAGGCCTTCTGGTACACCTTGATTGTGGGGTTTGCCTGGATGGCCGGCAAGCGCCTGGGCGGACCCGCCGTAGGCTGGTGGGCCCTGCTCCTGGCCACAACCATGCCGGCGATCCTGCTTTTCGGGGGCATCCTACTGTACGTCGAGGGGGCGATGGTCGCCCTGCTGATGCTCAGCGCGGTCCTGCTCCTGTCGGGGCGACCGCTTCTGGCAGGCGCCGCGTTTGGCCTGGCCTTCCTGGCCAAGCCGAGCGTCGCCGTGGTCTTCCCAGCGCTGGTGACCGCCGCCGCGCTGGCAACCGACGCGCCATGGCGCCGACGGCTGGCGGCCGCCACCTGGGCCGTCGCCGGTGTCGCCGCCCTCGTCCTGCCCGACCTCTGGTGGCGCCACGTACATGATACGAACATCCTCAGCGGCTACCTTGTCAAAAAAGCAAGCAACACCGGTGTTCCCGCGCAGGTGGTGGCCCTGTGGCTCGAACCCGGTCTGGGCTCCAACTACCAAACGACGACACTCCTGAACCCGCTGGACGTGCTGACCCACCTGGGGTTGCCCGTGCTACTGGGTGTCGCCCTATCGATCATCGGGCTGGTGCAGAAACGGGACCGCACGGTCCTGGCACTTTGGGCGTTGGCAGCCTCGGTCCTGCTGCCGCAGGCCATTCTGGCCGCAATGCACATGCACACGGAAGTGCGCTACATCATGCCGATCTTCGTCGCGCTGATCCTGGTGGCGGCCCTGGCGCTGGCGCGGATGCTGGAGGACCGGCGCTGGCTGACCGGCGCCGTCGTGGCGGCGGCGCTGGCGCAGGCGCTGAGCGTCGGCGGGTTCGCCTGCGTCGAGCGGCGCGTCAGCCCTGAGTTCGTCGAAGCCGTACAGGCCCTCGGCCGTTTGCCGAGCCGCGGCGGGCCCGGTTTCGTCCTGTGTCCCGAGGCCAAGGTTTCGACGTACAGCGGCCGGCCGATCCTCTGGTCCGCCGTGAACCCGGGGGCCTTTTTCTTCACGTGGCCGTCCGAGAAACAGGGGTTCCTGTTGGACTATTACGGCGTGCAGTACATCGCCGTCCCGCGATCGCGTATTTACGACGATACGGCCGCCAAGCA
>Ga0315294_10002552_pt1 | contig 19886 bp, 23 predicted proteins | sample YL17G13_40_MG_FD_203626 | JGI IMG/M metagenome (GOLD analysis project Ga0315294, IMG submission 203626) | Sediment microbial communities from Yellowstone Lake, YNP, Wyoming, USA - YL17G13_40 | ecosystem: Environmental > Aquatic > Freshwater > Lake > Sediment | place: USA: Wyoming | collected...
GACGCACAACCTGTTGAAGTTGTTCACAGCCCGATATGCTATTGCAGCCTAAAAGGATGGCGGGCACTGCTGTGTTATAGCAATTATGGTTGCCAATTCTCTGAAAAAAATAAACGCCAGTGAGACTGGTGAGATGATTCAGCCTGCCAGCTGAAAAATACCAGCTACGAAGAAAGGAAGAAATGTTGTTTGAAGGAATTACTCGGACAAACTCCTAGAACTGCAAGACAGATTCATCAAAAAGACAGGTGAACATACTGAGCTCTGTCTTCGTGACATTTATACTTGTCTGTCCTCGGTACATGACACAGATCGCGGCCGGCGGGCTGGATATCTTGAGGCTGTTCAGACTTCTCTATCCCGGGTGCTCTTAGCCAGTGGAGACTTATTCTCCTGCAGACGTGGCGTGCCGATTTCTTCACTTACTAACACCAATCTGATACTGACCACAGCCAGTTTAACCGACCTTTTGGCCTGCCGGGTTTTTGCAACCTACTTACTGACCTGGCTACAGGCAGATGGCAGGGGGAAAGCAGAAACCAACAAGCTGCTTCGTTTGCTTGTTGTCGATGATGCGCAACGATACGTAAGTGCGAGGATAGGACAACCTGATCCTGCTATGACACCTACCTCTATGGCGCAAATATTGGCGGTGCTTCGCAGCTCAGGGACCGGCCTAATGGTTGCCACTCAATTACCCGCCCAGGTAGACCCCGGTGTTATCGCCTTGAGTAACCTCATCGTCGTCATCGGTGGGGTTCACGATATAGATGGTCAGACCGTCATCGGAAACGCTATGTCGCTGTCGTCTGAGCAACGCAAGGCCTTAGTCAGATTGACATCCCGCGAGGCAGTCGGCTTCTACGGTGCCGGAGCATACCGTCGCCCAGTTCACGGCTGGGTGCCAACTGTTCCAAATCCAGAAGGGCCATAAATATGAATAGCCAGAAAGGTCCAATATTTGTCAATCCTCGTAAGCTGTGGCGCAACCTCTGGGATACCACCGTTCAGATATCACAGCCTGATGAACACCCTGATTGTCTCAACCAACCGGCACCTAAGACGGATTTGCCCGAGCAGAGCAAACCGATTGCACCCCAAAACCTCGGACAAGATGCAACTGCACTCGGATTGGACTTGATTCCTTATCCATACGACGAAAGCATAGTACGGCAAAAAAGATTAGGCCTTTCTTCCCGCAAATTTGAAGATGCCAAACGCAAATTAGAGGAACATCATTGTATCTGGATTTTTCCCATCGGACGCTGGAGATTTCTCGTCGCATTTGTGAACCTGTATCGACTGTTCAATATAAGCCCTCTGCAGGAATTAAATCCACACAGCTTTGCCGTCAATCTTGCCTGTCACTGCCTAAGACAAGACCCTGCGATTGACCGCCTGCAAAAAGAAGGCAAGGTCGGCGACTCGAATGCAGCAGTAGATATCCTTGTGCACTTAAAGGATGGTTTCCGAGAGGTTTACGAAATTACTTTATCTGCAGGTAATGTCCCCAGCAACGCTGCAAAGCTCCAAAACATGGGCTTTTCCAGAATCGTCTTTTTATGCCGCGACTACAAAATCCAGCAGGCCGCCTGGGCAAGCTTACGGGAATCAGGGCTTCCACAAGGTTTTCTATCACGGTTGAGATGTATTTTGTTTAGCACATTATTGAAAAAGTACAGAGCGATTGAACAGGAAGAGTGACAATGCCAACAATAAAGTGGCGATCGGTAGTTGTTGCGATTTTAGTCCTGATACTTATTGCGCGTGCCCGCCAGATTGCCAGATTTCTTTCTGAGCTCAGATTTGGGGACATCATCACGTTAGAACCATTGCAAAACAGTCCTCCGGAAGGCAAGTTCCTCGTAACGCTCGCCCTTTTTGCATTGGCCTTTGTAACAATTTTTTGTCTTTTGAATAAAAGAAAGTGAGGGACTTATGGAAAAACAAAACCTTTTCAGCCACATTTTAGAAAAAATCAAAGACAGCCCGAAACACCAAGCCATACTGCATAATAACGGTGTTCTGCTTATCGCGTTACCTCACCGGCTGTTTTTTAATGGTTACTTAGTCCGGCGTTCCAAGTACTTTAAGAAAGTTCTCAAAGAGATTCGCAGGCAGCTGCAGCATCAGTCTGACAATATTGCGCAACAATGGTGCCAGCTTCAAGAGTACGGCAAGGCCGTAGAGTGCTGCCGGCAGGAAACTGCCAAGATTCTTAACCACGAGCTTGAAAGACACGCCCTAAATCCAGCAATTGAGACTGTTGTTCAGCTCTATGATGAAATAATAAGCCTCAAAAACCTTGCTGGGAGATTAAAGCACGAAGCGAAGGATTGTCCGTCTATAGTGCCGTTTCTTAGATCTCTGCAAATATCTGCCGACATAGCTGAGGATAAACTTGCCTACCTCGGCATAGAAAGACTCACGCCGGCTGAGGGTGACGAGCTTGACCCTCTAAAACACAATGCCTGCCACGCTGTTCAAACAAATAGCAAAGAACTGCACGGAAAAGTCAGTCAATTATTGTCACCCGGCCTGATATATCGCAGCAAGGTGCTGCGACAGGCCAGAGTATCGGTATTTCGTTACAGTAATGACAAAAACATTGAAACTCAGAAAGGAGAATAGCCATGAAATCAATTGCCATTGATCTGGGCACCGATTTCTGCAAGGTGGCCCACATCACTAAATCTGGTATAGTGGAAGTAATCCCTAATAAGGATGGAGATTTAAAGACACCAAGTATTGTCTCTTGGGCCAGTGCTAAACCAGCGGTCGGCAAAGGGGCTTTGCCCGACCTAATCCTAAACCCAAAACACGTGGCACGCCGCACCAAAAGGTATATGGGCAAGAATACCGAAAGCGGTAAACCCATACCCGTAACTCCTGGTCCAGACGGCGACGACAAGACCGCGGTAGATACAGCCTCAGCAATCCTGGCATACCTGAAGGATTCTGCAGAGACCTACTTGGGTGAAAAGGTTGACGCTGCCGTAATAACAGTACCGGCCAATTCCGATGCTGCTGCCCGAGACAACACAAAGGCAGCAGCTAAGATAGCAGGGTTTACACGGGTTGTCCTGGAAGATGAACCGGTAGCTGCAGGCACATACTACGAGCTTGAAAAAGGTCGAGATGAAAATGCGGTTGTTGCCGATTTCGGCGGCGGTACCACGGACGTAACCTTCATCGAGAAAGAAGGCAAAAAGGTAAAGGCAACTTTGACTGAAAATGATGCAGAGTTGGGTGGAGGCAACTACGAGGAAGAGATGCTCGAGTGGGAGTGTAATGAAGCAAAACCTCAGGGCATTGAAATCTCAGCAGAAAAAGACTTGCCCAACTTCTGTATGAACCTCGACCGTACCAGAGAGGCAAAAGAGATGCTCTCGCGAAGAGAAGAGGTTACTCTGGTGGCTGAGGCCAACGGCAAAAGGTTACCAATCAAGTTCACACGCCAGATGCTCAGAGAAGTTGGCCGATCTTTAGACGAACGTTTTGTCAACTGCTGTAAAAGATTACTTGAAAAAATTCACTCACAGGGAAAAAAGATTGACAGAGTTCTGCTGGTAGGTGGAAGTACCCGTTTGCCGCACGTTCCCGAGATGGCTAAAGAAGTCTTTGGTATGGAGCCCTCACGTGATACCGACCCTGATTTTGCTGTTGTAAAGGGTGCGGCACTGTTAGCTGCCAGGCACTTCGGCGACAAGGACCAGGTTCTTAAGGTTGGTGAACATCGTTATTTGGCTGCAGAAATTTGTGTTCAGAAGGTTGCTGCTCACGCCATCTGTGTGGCCGCACGCAAGAAAAAACCAGAAGATGATGGAAAGGAATACAATGTCGAAATCGTGCCTGCCGGGATACCTCTACCTTATGATTTTGAGGAGCGTTTCGCCCCTGTCCGGCCTGGCCAGTCGTCTATTATCGTCAAAATCGTCCAAGGTGAGCCAGAGGCCTTGAGTGATAACTGCCCTATCATTAGGAAATTTACGGTACCGATACAGCCCTGCACCGAAGATATGGAGAGGATTCTCCTAAAAGGCCGTTACACCGAGGAGGCTCTGATTGAAATGACCGTAGTGGATGACCTGCTTAATAAACCCATCAATGTTTCTTTCACTTACAAGGCAGGCCTAAGCGAAGCTGAAATCGATGAAAAACGCGACCAGTTGAGAAGGGATATGGAATGAGGCCAAGACCAAGCATTACAGAGTTCCTGAAGCAGTTAAAGCAAAGCGGCAGTGAGGTTTTGCTCGGTCTTAAACAACTTCGTCAGCAGTTCGCTCTGCCAGCAGATACTAAAATGCAGCAGGCGTTGAACACCGATTATGCAAATTTAGGGTCAAACTTCTGGCCCTTGGGGCCATATGATATTGCCGTTGTCGAAGATGTCTCCGCCAGCATGGGCACTACAGACTTTCAGCCCTCGCGTCTGGAAGGAGGTAAAAAGGCGATAGGACATTTCGTTCGCCTGAGGGCCAGAGTTTCCCCTGAGGACCGAATTGCCATAGTGACGTTTACAGAAACTGCAGAAACAGTTCTTCCATTTACACCTATAACTGAAGTAGACACTATCATTAATAAACTAAAGATACTTGAGCCACAAGATGGCACCGATATTCGCGCAGGTCTAAAAGAATCTAAGAAGCTGTTCTTAGATCCTACGGTCTCAAACATCCAGAAAAAACGCTTCAAACGGGTTTTGGTTTTGACTGATGGACACGGTGGAAAACCCCTTAAGGTCGCGGATGAGCTGAAAAATGAGCTTAATGTCTTAGTCGAAGTCATTGGAATTGGGGGTGAGCTCTCAGAAGTCAACGAAAAGCTACTCCGCAAGGTCGCTACAACAGACCCAGATGGATTTACGCATTATTGGTTTATTCGGGATACCAACAGTCTTATTACTCATTATGGCGAACTGGCCACCGGCCTTGCCTGGAAAGGAAAAGAGAAATGACAATAGAACAGGCATATAAAGAATTGGGAGTTAGCAGAAGATCAAGCCCTACTAAAATAGAGCAGGCATTTAAAGAAAAAAGCCAAAAGCTCCAACTGCAGATGATCACCGGGCACTCGCTATCAAAAAGACTGCAAGCCACGGAGCAAATGGTAAAGCTGGCCACAGCACATGAAGTATTACAAAATTCACCTCCTAAGTCCACACCAAAATCTAACAGTAGCCGCAGCAAAAAACCAAGCAGAGCCAGGCAACCATTTCATAGTCCCTTCTGGCCCCAAACACGTGGCCGGCCAGTGGCGGATTTTGTTAGTGCCATACCGCTATCAAAACCAGCTGTTATTGCCAGCTTCATATTAATAATTCTGATAGCACTCTCAATGGTGTGGTCGTGCGCTACAAGCTGTATAAATGCCTTCGCAAAGACACAGGCCAAAGTAAGTCCATCCTTAAACTCCGATGCTGCTCCGGGTACAGTGATCGACCACCACGAGCCTTCGACTTCTGGCACAGCAGAACCAGCAGCTGCCCCTCCCAAAGATATAAAGGCACAAACCATAGAAAATTCAGCCGATAAAGCCACTTCAAATAACACGGACAAAAATTCAGAACAGGTAAATAGAAAGAAAACACAAACATATCAACAGGAGATTTGAAAATGGGAATAACAATAAATTTGGTTATAACCATACTCGCCGTAACTTTCATTGCCATAGATATCGCCACATTTTTTCTGCTTGTGAGAGCTGCATCAATATTATGGCCGGCGAAATTGATTATGGCTTTCGATGCGACCGGCAGACCTCTGACAGAGTACTATCTGCGAGCTACCGAGCGTCTCTGGGGCAGGTTAACAAAGAAACAGGTTACAGAGAAACGGAAACTACTGATAGGGCTGTGCTTTCTGCTGCTTATCAGGTTGGTCCTTTCAGCTTTTGGACAGTTACTAACAGCATGAACCCGGAAGGCGGTATGAATAATTTGTGGAACGAGCTTGCTGCCATTAAATCCTATGGGCAAATGGTGCGAGACAAATTCGTCCGTATAGGTACGATGAAGCGTTGGCAGACTGGCGGAACCAGCACAACAAGAATATATTAATCTCCACTGCCGCATACACTGCCCCACACCGACAATTGCTCTGCTTGGCCCCGCTGTACTTTGAGATAATCGGCACTGATTTAGAAGAGATACGCAGGAATACTGTGTCGGCTTTTTTGTATCTGACCCAGCACCTCAAAATACCTGATGACTGCATTGAAGCGATTTATGACGCCGGTGATGACGGTGATAACGCCGGCGACGCCGGTTATGACGGCCAGGACAGAAACAATCGCCACGAGCGGGTTCATAGCGGCAGCAAGATAGCGTTATTAATACCGTCGGCTGTGTTTAATTGCCAGCCTACGGTTCATACGCCGGTTATTAACTACAGTTTAGCTCGAAAATTGCATTCAGCAGGAATCAGCGGCATAAACATAGATGTCTATGAGCGAGGCCGTTTTTTCAGATTGACCAATTCTATTAATAGCGCGACAGGAAGATATGTTATTCCGCTGGCGATAAAAGAACTGATGTATTTGGATACCCGCAGCATAATTGAACTTTCAAAACAGCCAAAACCAGAGGATTCCTTAACCCTACCGCGAAGTATACCACAAGCAGCAGAATGGTTTGCCCAGGAGCTTAAAAAAGCTGAAAAAGAGCATCAACGGCAAAATCGGCTGCAGAAGGTGTTACTCGAAAAGGGCTGGCAGATTCCATTATGTATACGCCGTTTATTGTGGGCAGAATTAGACAAAGAAAGTGCTATAGAAGCATATCGCATTGTAGTCAGGTTCTATTCGTTCATAAAAGCCGGCGAAGCTGAAATCTGGCACCAAATCCTATCCCTGAACAGACGTCTTGCGCCAATGGATTATCAGAGGCTGAAGGCCATTGTTAGGTTTACTACGGAGAATCCCGGCATGATCGATTGCGGTCATCCCCTACTCCGGCGTTGTTGCTCTGGTCGCAAGTGTTTTATGGCGAAATTGATTGAGGAATTTGAAAATTCACATTTATTCGAACAGACAGAGGCTCAGTATGGATGACCTTGACCAAGTAAGATGAAGTCGTGCAAGTTTGACTTAACATAGCGAAAACTAAAACATAAACAGCAAGGAGCATTAAAATGAAAATTTGTCTCTTAGTTTTATCTGAAAGTACTACTTTTCTATGTCTTGCTGCTATTTTTGTTATCTTGTTTGCGACAATAGCCAAGACTCTTAAAGAGATGTCATTTTTCCAGAAGAAAACAGCTATAGTTGTGGCACTGTGTGTCTCGCTTCTCTGTATCGTTGGTTTATACCAATCCTTTTTTACCATAGACAAAACACACGAGGTAGTCCAACAAGGTGACAAAATCTGGATCTTGCCTTTTCTTCTCTTACCCTACACTGCCTTGGCCTTGGCGATACTTTTGTTACTGCTTCTTTTGTTCGCAGCCAGGATGTTTCGAGGTAAAAGGCTAATAAAACACCTCAGGAAAACAGGACACCAAATTAAGAAACCGGGTGGCAACAAATCAAATGAAATATCGCTCGTTAGAAAACAATAATGGGAAAGAGCCAGAAAGGGTGAAAGCCCTTGCTGATCTGACGACACGCGCAGTTTTGCCCAATGGTAATGGAGGTTTCGTGCCCTACCCTGAATTACTGACTGAGGAAGAACTTGTTGCTTTTTTGCGCATCCCCGAGGTCAGCAACGCTGCAGATCATCACAACGTAATTGACCACCTCAAGAGAATGCACGCTTTACCAAGAATACACATATGTGGCAAAGTGTTATATCCGACTGAAGCCATCAAAGAGTGGATCAAGAAAAAAACGACTTATGGGAAATAATAATGTGGCGCTCCCACGGATTACTGGCTATAATCTGGCTCGGATTACATGAGCCAGGGCCAGCATCAGAAAGGAGGTATAAAATGATACAGCTGGTAAGGCTCAATAAAAGACCTTCGAGTGACGGGAGCCGGTTTACTTATGTGTTACGGTACAACGGTGAATGTGGCAAGCGAAAGTGGCAGACTCTTGGCCATTCGAACAGGCGGAAGGCTGAAAAGCAGCGTGTTCAAAAAGAAAAAGAGCTCAAGATGGGTTATATCGAGCCTGAGTCTATGAGACTCAGAGAGTTTCTAAAAGATAGTTTGGCAAGAACTGGCGACCAAATTAGGGAAAGCACCCGGAAAGAGTATGAATCTGCTATGAACGGCTTTATCGACACTGTTGGAGATATTGACTACAGAAGTGTCCAGCAAACACACGGAGAGTTGTTTCGTCAGAGCTGTCTTGACCAAGGTGACAGCCTCGCCACCGTTGCAAAAAAACTACGCGAGGTGAAAAGGATGTTTCAACTGGCCATGGAACGTGGGCAGCTAACCGATAATCCTTTCAGGTTTGTTAAGGTGCCCAGGGTTCCGAAGCAGAAGATTAGGATTTATAGCGATGATGAGTGTGGACGCATGATAAGGTGCGCGTCGGAGATACAGAACGAGTCTATCTTAGAGTGGGACTTACTTATTACTGTGGCATTGACGACAGGTATGCGAAAAAGTGAGCTGCTAAATCTGGTCTGGAGTGACATCGATTTTGGTGAGATGGTCGTCCAAGTCAGTCCAAAGGAGAACACTGTTCAAACGTGGGAATGGCGGATTAAAGACACAGACCGCCGGTTTCTTCCTCTGAAAGATGATGTTAGCCAATTGTTGATTGCTCTTCAGAACCAAAGACCTGAAGGATATCCCTATGTCTTTGTACCGCCTGGACGGTATGACCGCATTCAGAAAGAACTGCGTCCTAAGGGCAAATGGACACTCTCCAGCGCCAGAAGCATCGTAATAAACAATTTCACACGACAGTTTGACAAGATACTGTCCATGGCTAATGTAAAGAAGGGAACATTTCATGACCTTCGCAAGACAGCCATTACTAACTGGTTTCGCCAGGGGCTCAGTGAATATGATGTAATGACACTCGCCGGGCACGCCGACTTTGAGACTACACACAGATTTTATCTTGCTGTGGCAGACGATTTAGTAGAACATGCGAGGCGAGCTACCACTCATCAAGTTAGCCAAGAGCTATTACAAAAGTGTCGTCAAAACAGACCCAGCGTAGCAAAGCGATGAGTCAAAAATTGGTGCAAATTGGTGCAAGCAGTATTTTTGTTGGTTTAATGAAAAAGGCCGACAAGTGTAATTCCTTGCCAATCAGAAGCTTATGAAACGCGCCCGGCAGGGCTCGAACCTGCAACCTTCGGATTCGAAGTCCGGCACTCTATCCAATTGAGCTACGGGCGCAAGTGAATTTTGGGGGTTTTTATCGCTAATTCGGTTTGTCTGTCCATAGTTGTCCAACGTAGTCCTATGTTTTCCGTCCTGACACGCCAAGAAACACGCCAAGTTTTTTTCGTCCGTTCCGGTAGCAACGGCACGCTGCCTCTCGGCACTCGGTAAGGATAAGTCCGGCAGAGATTCCACCGCCGCGCTTTCCTGTCCGAGCAGTGTATGAGTATAGCGACTCATTGTTAGGTTTATGTCACTGTGCCGCATAAGCGACTGTGCAACCTTCGGGTGAACACCGGCAGCAGCCAACAACGTCCCTGTGGTGTGTCTCAGCGAATGAAAGTCCGCATACCGCCCCGATTCGTCAACGTAGGCGATACCAGCGGCCTCCAGGTCGGTTTTAATGAGCAGGTGTGTCTTATCGGCCAGCCGCTTGTATGTCCCCCCGAATGCCTTAACGTTCGGCAGCTTGCCCGCAAGGAATTGTTGTAGCTCCGCTGTCGTGTCTGCCCTTAACTGCAGGACGGCTTCTTTGTTGTTCTTGGTGTGTTGTGATTCGACCGTTATGATGTGCTGCTCAAAGTCAAACGAAGCTGTCGTCAAGCTGCGTAGCTCCGCCGCTCTTAATCCCGTTTCGACCGCTACTCGATACAACAAAGCCCGCTCCGGCCCTGTCATACCGAAGCGTGTCGGCTGTCCCCGCGTGGTCTCAAGCAACCGGCGTATTTCGTCCGGCTCAAGCGCCCGCCGTCCGTGCCGTATGTCATCGGTCTTAACAGATACACAGTCAAGGTGTTCAAGCGGTGATTCACTTGCTTTGCGTTGCTTGACCATCCAGCGGCAAAAATGCTTTATCACTTTCAAATAGTAGTTTCGCGTGCGTTTGCTGATTCCCTCTATGCTCTCCAAGTCATTTAGATATCTGCTCACCGCGTTTGCCGATATATCTGACCACGCGCGGAATTTACAGCCCTCGACTATGCGTTTCACCCTGGCAATAGTCTGGTCAGTTTGCGCCGCCGTGTTACCCTTGTCGATAAGCGCCTGCCGAAAGTCTGCAAGGTGTTCGGCAAGGGGCTTCCCGCCGGACGCCCGCTCCGCATCGAGCAGCCCCAAATCTGCAAACCTCTGGCGCATCCTGGCCGGTATCTGCCCAAGCCAGCGTGATAGTGCTGCATCGGGCTGTTCTCCCGCTACCCGATAGTTGACCAGCCGTTCTATTTGTCGGCCAAGCGCTTCAGACTGCGTTTTGTCTGTGAAGGCCGGAAAACGCCGAATAGTTTGTAAGTGGTCTCGCGTTTCAATCCACCACTTTTTGACTTGCCGTTTCTGGCCATCCAATGTCTTGTAAGATGCTCTGAAAAGTCTCATTTTTGCCTCTCAAAAAAACAAGCCTGCGCAGCCCTACGCGATAGATGTGACTCTGATTGCGCAGAAGCCAACACAGGCTTGCTTTTAAGTAACCATTTTGGATTTGTCACATCTATCATAATTTGCAATTATAGCCTCTTATCTTTGGTTGTCAAGAGGAATTTTGAAAAAATTTACACCATTGCTCCCGTGATGGACATTTACTCTCTACCCACGCCTCAAGCTCTTTTCGATTCCACAGCGTCCGTCCGCCAAGTTTAATCGGCAGCGGACCCAACCGCCCGCTGGAATGTAAGCCGTAAAAATGGCTTCTGCCTATTCCAAGCAGTTTTGCAGCACTTTCAGCGGATAGTAGTAAAGCTTCCATCTATCTCTTCTTTTCGACAGCGCCAGTTCAACTTATCCTTCCAGCACCTTCCGCTTTTCGGAAGGCGATATAATCTTTGAGTCCTTCTGGCCCGCCGAATTCGTCTTGCAGCTCTTTGGATTCCTGGTATTCTGCTTTCATCTTTTCAAACCAGACTTCTATCGCCAGCTCAAGAGAATCACCTTTGCCAAAATGCTCGATGACAAAGGCCGTGTCGTCCCCGAACCTTTCGACAAACCTATTGAAAAGCTCTCTGACTAATTTCTCGCCTTCCTTCTGTGCCATCTCGACAAGTTGATTGTGCAATTCAGGATATTTTTCGGCGAGAATATCCAGCGTCATTTCGATTGCGGTTTTTTCTTCGTCCATTTTATTCTCCTTCAGCTCTAAGTTTCAATGTTTCCGGTGCCCGGTGCCGCCGTCTTATCCTTTTGTTTTTTTTGCCTGATAGATAATCCCCGACAGCGGACAAAATCTTTTCTTGGTGGTTCAGTTTCGTTCTGCGTTGAATATCCTACCGGTCTGTCATTTCTTCTCCTCATCAAGGACTGCTGACAAGCCGTTCCTGTCTGGCTCTCATTTCATCACAAGCAGCATCAGCCTCTTCGATGGAATCAAAAATACCAAAGACAAGATAGTCATTGTTGTCTTGACTTAGAATAAGTGCAGCATTCGTTTGCAAAATCCGACCAAGCGTATCGACATTAAACGCATCTTGACTCCGACTATATTCTGCAACCCACAAATTATCTAAATCATTCATTCGTTTCCCCTTTCTGCGTAATGATTAGCCCTTGCTCGGCAAATTGCAGAGTCGCAGGATTAAAAACAAAGCCAAGTCGCAATCCGTGACCGCGGGCATTGCTGGCCTTCAGAATATGCAGGCTCAAATTAACCTCGGTGACAAACCTTCCGCAATCGCCTTTAATAGTGACAACCTTCGGCTCGGCAAACTTATCAAGCCAGATAATGGATTGACTAAACCGCTGGTAAGCTGCGCCTCCGGCCAGGTCGTCCAGCCCCATAGCACCCTTATTCCCTTTTTTCGGATGTGTGGCAAAAATAAGGCTTGCCCCGTATCGGCGAATAGCGGCCTTGCAGCTCAGAAGAAATCTCTGGTCCTCAATCCACGGCTCCTGCGTCCTCTCAACGATGGTGATTGGGTCAAGAACAATAACCCGGTTGCCGGCTTCCGCTCTCTGTTTTACCCATTCGGCCAAGCTCTTGAGAGTCATCTCCTTATCCGCCGCATCCCACATATATCTTCCGAAGCCCTCAAGAAAAGTCTTATGCTTCTCAAAAAGCGCATATACTTCACCCGGATTATCCCGAATCCAGACAGGATTGAGTAAATTCGATTCCCCGCACCGCTGGGCCAAAAGTCGATTAAGATGGTAAGTCCGGTCATGCTCCAATTCATAACAAGCCACTTTGACCCCTCCCTCATAAAGAAAAGCTAACAACTGCAGCAACCAAAAACTTTTCAGGGCCCCGGGCGCCCCAGCGATAATTGAAACCATCCCTGGCAAAAGGGCTAATGTTAGCTCTGAAAGTTTAACCCAGGGCATCAATAAAGCCTGCCGTTTTCCACTAATAGTGTCATCGAGGACTTGCCGCAAGCCGCCAACAACGCCACACTCCGTCGCGCCGGCCAAAATCTGCTCAAGAGCCTGCTTAACATCCGTACCGACAACTTTGAGCTGACCGACATAGTCAGTGACATCCTCACCATTCCGTAAATCAAGGCTGCCCGGCTGAACCATAAAAACTCTCGGCGGCGGTTCAAGCTGCTGAATTATCTCGTTGACTTCCCCCATGTGCTTACGGCCAGGCTCATCAGCATCCGGCCATAGAATGACCTTTTTGCCGGCCAATAATCCCCAGTCGGCATATTGCCCTTTGCCCGCTCCTGCCGGTGACGTGGTGCCGACAAGACCATATTCTGCAAGGGTGTGACAATCCTTCTCGCCTTCAGTGATAATAATTATTTCCGTTGCTTTAACAGCCGCTTGATTGAAAATCGGCCAGGGCTTTGGCGGTGCTGTCATCACATAGCCGCTCTTCACCGGGTGAGCTTGCAGGAAACTTTTAGGCTCAAGACGAAATACAATCAATTCAACTTTGCCGGTCCCTGCATTTTCGTAGTTATACTCCGCAACAATTTGCCCGATATGTGAAACGGCCAGGCGAAGCTCGGAAAGCGTTGAATAAACCTTTGGGGCTTTTGGTTCTGCCTGGTGCGTTCCGCCATTAGCTTCGCGCAGAAGTTCCTGCCGAGACTTTCCTGTAACCAGACTTCTTATGTCATACAGGTCACCAGAAGCGCTGCATCCGTGGCAGCAATATCGCCAGCCCCCATCCTTGCCCTGATAAATGCTGCCCGATGGATGTTTGTCTGCGTGGAATGGACAACGAATTGCATTATTTGAAACTTTAGCCCCAGCCGCCTCTAACTCAGCCAACAAATCATTCCTGCCACGTTCCAAATTCATAAATTCAACCTTTCAATTTCCGCCTCGGTGGCCGGGTGTGTTAAGTGGGCCATCGGGTCAAAATCTTGTGCCTGCTGTTCTTTGGCCTGGTCCCGCCTCAGCCAGGTTAAAACAGTCTGCTTCCAGTTTTTAACCGGCTCGCCGTCTTTGCGCCGCCAGTCATTCGCCGCATAGTATTTCACGAAATATGCCGCATCGAAATTTGGAAATCCTTGTGTGGTAGAATACTCCTTCACCTGCTCAATGGTAGGTGGTATATCATACAAGGGTTTTTGTGGAATGTGCGCAGTAGTAGTAGTATTTGTTATAACCTTTGTTTTATGGGTCGGTAGTTTCCTGCTAACCTTGTCGGAGTTTCCTGCTAACCCAGAAGGGTCAAAAACCGCCTTCGTTAGCAGGCGTTTCCTGCTAACCTTATCGGAATTCATTAGCAGGAGTTTCCTGCTACTGCTATCAACAATCTCGATGGTTCGTTTAATGATTTTACTACCTTGTTTTTGTTCTTTGCAGGCGATGATGTTTTTGTCTTTGAGTCTGCCGATAATCTCTTGTGCCGTTTGTCTCTTTACGCCGAAATATGTGGCGAACCAGTTATTGCTTGCGGTGCAATCTTTAGCGTTCTGCAAAGCAGCTATGAGGCATAGATAATCCTGCTCGACAGGGGTCAGCCGCTTGTCCAGGATTATCTCACGGGGTTTGTAAATAAATTGACGCTGATTACTCATTTTGCACAAACTCCTCAAGTTCTTTTCGCAGACGCCTACCCTCACGCCTTGCCTTGCGTATTCTCCATCGCTCCGCTGGCGCTGAGGCTTTCAGTAATGCCTGAATCTGTTTGCAGCGTTCCTTTTCAAACTGTTTTCTGTTCATTAGCCGCCTCTTTTTCGATGCTTTTCTGTTTTGCGCTCTGCTTTTTCATCGTCTTTGTCAGGGCTTCATTCGCCCGCAAAAACTGCTTCGCCCAATAGTTAATAGCCTGGACTGCCCTTAATAACCGCTGAATGATTTTTACTTCACTGCTCATGGCCGAAATTTTATTACAAACTGAAAACGGGGCAGTAAGTGGGGCAGTAGGAATTTGCGAAAAACGTGGTTTTGAAGCCAGAAGTGGAGTTTTTTGGACAGTGCGGGACAGTAGCCGGGACAGTAGGAATTAGTCTAAATTCTGTTGTTTCTGATGCTTTTTAATAAATTCATCTTTGTATCGTCCAAATATTTTAGCCGCCTCTTGCACTACATTCTTGCTTGGAGATAATTTGTCCATCAAAACGAGAATGTCTTGTATGTGAACGCTCCTCCGTTGGCTGCTCGGCTTATAAGACCGGACTTTCACTGGGTAACCTTTGTGAATTGCTTTCAAAAGTATTTTTCGTGTTATTATCTCGCCGCTAAATTCAATCGCCTTATTGAATGGGATATAGACATCAGCCACCGGTCTTTTCTTTTGTGAATGTTGTTTTGCCTTCTCGTCGCCGGGCAGCATCGGCCAATAACCTATGGGAAAAAAGCCACCCCCCGCCGGTTGCTTTTTTGATTGTTCCATTTTTCACCTACCTTTCAGTCGGGTCGATTCGAGCAAGGCCGAAAAAGGCAGGTGAGCCATAAAATCAGTCTTGCCCGAACCGCTTAACCGGAGCTACCGGTCGTCCCGACAATACTTTATAACATTCTATCCGCCCGCAACGGTATGTTTAATTGGCACAGACCGCTATCGGCTTTTGTCCTTACCATTCTAAAAAAAGGTCAGGACTATGGACGCACAAAGAAGGCGTGGCCGTCCTTACGGATAGACCCGTCCTGACCTTATCTTTTGGATTATCAAACAGATCTGATTCTTTGTTTTCCATACTCCATAAGATACATCGTTGCCGGCAGGATTACAAGAGAAATTTTAATAAAATTTCAAGCGGCAGGGCGGCGGGTTATTTCGGCGTTTGACGTCCTTGATTGCCTTCAGGATTCGCTGAAGTGTTCACAAAGAGGGGGTTTGGCTGGCCGTAGAAGGCCGATCGCCTGTTGTTTGAGAGAATTATACTTCCCTTCCCAGAAAGCGGACATTGACTTACCTTTGAAAATTGCCTCAAGCATCAAAAAACCCTTCTATTTTCGCCTCTCGGCCTCGGATTCTTTGACGGCGTCAAACTTTTCAACGAACATCCTGGCTGCCCGATGCAACCAGTCAAACCGGCGGCGGCGTGCCATACTTTGAGTCTTTCTCTCTGTCGTGTTGTTTCCCGCTCTAATTGATAATAGGATTTCGCCGATTTTACCCCCCTAAATTCGGCGTCTATCGCCTCACCTTTTTCCCACATAGATATTTCTATGGCAAGTCGGGATTGGTAAAAACCGTTTTGTTGTCGCTCTATGCTGGCCAAATCCCTTTTATCAGGCCAATTATGCCCCTTTTCACAAAAGCGGACAGGACATGTCTTTTTCCTGCGCAAACTCGGGGAATAAATGGCGTCGGGCTTCCGCAGTAGATTTTTCCCCGGGGAAGGACCCATAGAAATATATAAATTCAGACATATATTATCTGCAATTACTTACCCTCAAACTTTACTTGCTCAATGTGGTTTTCAAATTCCTTATCGGCACACTTGCTTCCTGCTGCCAACGTGAGGATTGGTCTCTTGTTATGCCTACTTCTTTCAAGGTCGCATCATACGACCTTGCTTTTCTATCTCCTCCATGCGGGAATTGTTCTGGTATGAGCTTGCCTGCCTTGCGCTCCGCTCGAAGTTTCAACTCCGCCTCAGGCTTTGCCCAGAAGCCACATACTGACGGCTTTTTAGCTTCTACAACCAGCGAACTGGCAGCGAGGGGTATCTGGGTAGGGGTCAGGGGGCTTTCGCAAGCCCTGGGCTATCGTGGGTTGTGCAGGAGCCTTCTGGTGCGAAGCCAGGCGTTCTGTTGTCTCTCTGTGGCTTGCGGTGTGAACGACCGGCGAAAAAAAGACTGCCGGAGCGTGAAATCGTCAAAAGCACTCCGGCAATCCTCGGCTGCGGGGGGAAAAGGAAAGTCCGCCCGGCAGCCGCAATCGGAAGCATTTATTTTTTTGCCGTAGTCTTTTCAATGACGTCCTGCAAGTCATTGATATACCTGAGGCTTTCCGAGGCCGCATTTACAATAGTCTTGGCCCGCTCTAATTGCTGCTTTGAATCTTTGAGGCCTTGCTCTTTTTCGCTCATCAAGTTTCGCGCTTGTTTTACTAACTGCGACTGGGCCTCACGCAGCGGCGGCACTTTTTGCAAATAACTTTTCATCTCGGCGGTAAGTGTTTGAATCCGCGAATTGGCTTCCCGAATTTTGTCGAGACACTCTTGCATTTTGTCAGCGTTTCCCGCGTCCAATTCCGCGGCATAACTTTTCTTTGCTTCGTCCTTCTCGTCCTGAGCTGTCTGGACGGCTTTAACCAGGCACTCGAAGTCCCTCTGGTGTGCCGCCGTCTGCTCATTCAATTCGTTGACTTTCGTCAATAAGTCTGTGTGCGGTTTCGACATCAGATTCATTTTCTCTTTTGATATAGCCATTGCTAATCTCCCTTAATATCAGTTTGTGATAGTGTTTTGATTGCCGCTTTGATATGCTCCGGCAAGTCCGGCCAGCGTTCGACCACAAGCGCCAAGTCGGGGTCTTTTTCGGCCAAAAGCGCCAAGAAACACGCCAAGTCGTCTTTGCCGTTTTCCGTAAGTGCTTGATTGCTATTGTCTTGCGGATTTTGGTTGCCGGATTCGAAGTCCGGCACTCTATCCAGTTGAGCTACGGGCGCAAAGATTCTTAACTCTTTGAAATATAACAACTTCCCACATAGTCTGTCAATCCCCCGAAGAGCAAACCGGCAAAAATCGCCGAAAATGTCAGTTTTGTGTTAGTCACCCGGCATCTGAGTCAAAAAGCTTTAGCAATGTCACTTTTGGATGATGTGTACTTTGGCAGAGGCGATGAAATTCTTAAAAGACCACCAGAAGAGCTAAAAGCAAAAGCTATTCTTGAAAGAAAGTACTATACAGTAAAATCACGGAAACTGGAGCTGAAGTCATCTCCTAATTCAAAATGCTCTGTAGAAAAGAGTTCAGATTGTCTCTCGAGCGCAACCCAACGGCACCCCATGTCATTTCGAGCGAGCCCCCGCTCCTGTCTTCCGACAGGAAGACGCGGGGGGCGAGTCGAGAAATCCCTCGACTCTGCTCGGGACAGGTCTGTTTTTGAATGGATTTCTCCGCTTCGCGACACTCCGCGTCGCTTCGGTCGAAATGACGGTAGGTCTTTTCTACAAAGCAAATTCAAAACCAAGTTTGTCTCATTCCTGCTGACGACATACGGAGAAAAGGGGTCGCTATTAGATGTGGACGGACAGAACCGCTTATGGTAGTATGCGCTCAACACAGAGGACAAATGGGCATTCTGTGAATGCCTACAATTAGCAAAAGCTCGATAGACGGTTCAAAAAGGGAAGTTACAGGGAACGCTATGAAAAGCGAAATTAATCGAAGAGAGTTTCTGGAACTGGCAGCAGGAGGCAGCGCTGCATATCTGAGTGGTCCTGGCATCTTATCATTTGGTGTGAATCCGAAAAAACAGCGACTTATAAGCCCGGGCTGCAGAAGGTCAAAAGTCAAAGTTGCCAGGATTTATATGGGAATCCCGCAGAGCCTCTACCCTAATCCTGAGCTGGACCTGAAAAAAGAGATAAGATTTTACGAATCCGAGTTTGCGAAACTGAAAGACGAATTAGCAGACGTGGAATTTGTTGTGGATGAACTGGTCAGTTCTGTGGAGCAGCTCGGCCCACTTAAAGACAAACTGAAAGAGGTTGATGGCGTCCTCGCAATTCATCTGACGCTCTGGATAATGCCGATTCTAAATGAAATCCTCAGTGTGGGACGTCCTACAATGGTCTTCTCGGCTCCTTATTCAGGACATGAATGGCATACCCTCAGTGCTATTCGCAAGCAAAAACAAGGGGAGAAGATGGAGTGCCTGCTTACCAGTGACTACAAACAATTGGCGGCGGCTGTCAGGCCTTTCCGCGCAATCCACCATCTAAGAGAAGCCAAAGTTCTTAATCTTACCACAGAATCATTTACCGAGTATGCTGAAGATGTAATGAAGAAATTTGGGACAGAGATAAAGCGAATTGAACTGCAACAGATACTCAGTGCTTACACCGCCATCAGTGACAGCGAGGCAAAGGCAGAAGCTGACCGGTGGATCAAGGGGGCAGTAAAAGTTGTGGAGCCATCAAGAGAAGAAATACTCAAGTCGTGCAAACTGGCGCTGGCCTTTGAGAAGCTAATGGATGAAGAAGATGCAACCGTAATGACCGTTGATTGTTACGGCAGTATGTTCGGTCCACTCTGCCAGTCGTATGCCTACCCCTGTATTGGGTTTACAAGGTTGAATAACATGGGGTTAGGCGGTATTTGTCAATCGGATTTGCCTTGTGCTATGACACACATACTATTCCAGGGATTGGCTGGAAGGCCGGGTTTTGTCAGCAACCCCGGTTTTGATTTTTCCACCAATAGCGCCATTTTGATTCACTGCTTGGGCACAACGAAAATGGACGGTCCGGGTGGTCCTGCTGCTCCATACGAGTTACGAAGCGTTATGGAGCGCCGCGCGGGAGCTGTCCCACAAGTGAAGATGCGCGTTGGCCAAAAGGTTACTCAGGCTGTGTTGGTTGGGACATCTACCCTGGCGTACTTCACAGGTGAAATTGTGGACACTCCCCGGACAGACAGGGGATGTCGTACCAAGATTATCATCAAGGTAGGTGGCGACGCAGAGAAATTGTGGAGAAACTGGTCAGACGGAATACACCGCGTGACATGCTATGGAGACATCACCAAGGAACTTGAACATTTCTGCAGATTTAAGGGAATTAACTTATTCAATGAGGCAATTTGATTAGCGAGTTTTTCTATTCCTTTTCTTAAAATCAGCATTTTAATGATGGGGCTGGCATCTGTAGCCGGGCAGACAGTCACACCGGCCAGTCAGGCCACAAGGCAGGACAAGCCTGCCCGACGGACTCTCTGGGTAGGCGGGCTGCCAGCATACCGAATCTATCCGCTGCTGAACGGCATGTGCACGATAGCGGGCAATCACGCCTTTCACGGAGGTGACAATGCCCAGACATACGATTACGCCCTCTACATTTGGCTTATCCTGGGCGGTGAAAAGCCCATTCTGGCCACTAAGTGGCAATGTCGAGGAGATGAACCGCGGGGCAGCCCATGTGCTGCGAGAGCCGATAACCCAGGACAAGCTCGTCGTGCGTCGTGCGTGATGCGTCTGGCGTAAACTCAACTACGCAATACGCACTACGCAATACGCACTACCCGCCTTCGGCTATGTCCTCATCACACA
>Ga0315294_10002553_pt1 | contig 19886 bp, 16 predicted proteins | sample YL17G13_40_MG_FD_203626 | JGI IMG/M metagenome (GOLD analysis project Ga0315294, IMG submission 203626) | Sediment microbial communities from Yellowstone Lake, YNP, Wyoming, USA - YL17G13_40 | ecosystem: Environmental > Aquatic > Freshwater > Lake > Sediment | place: USA: Wyoming | collected...
GGTACCCACACAATGTTTGCCAATTGTTCTGATGCAGCTGGCAATAGCACTAATGGGACAAGTGTTAATGTCAATGTAACAGCGGCTGCTGATACCACTCCTCCTACTGTTGGCCAAACTACACCCACTTCAGCCACCGTCAATGCAGCCACTACTTTTTCTGCTTCGGTTTCAGACAATGTGGCAGTGACCTCTTGCAATCTTTATGTTGATGGCGTCAGTCAGGGGGCAATGACTTTGGGTGCATCGCCCTGTACCAGTTGTACTGCTTCTCGTGCTCATACCTTTACTACCACTGGTACCCATACAATGTATGCTAGGTGTTCTGATGCAGCTGGTAATAGCACTAATGGGACAAGTGTTAATGTCAATGTAACAGCGGCTGCTACTGGAGTTTGGGGAGCTTGCCATACAACAACTCCTACCTGTGGTAATGCATGGGATTATTCGATGGGATACAAGTTCACTCCAAATACCAACGGTCAAATCACCAATCTCTGCGGTTACTTTTCCGGAACAAAACCCGTAAAACTGTATAGTTCTTCCTACACTGTCTTAGCCAGTGCTTCGGTCACCAGTTCTGATAGCTGGTCTTGCACTTCCATTACCCCAATTAGCGTTACCAGCGGCTCTGCATATTATGTTGTTGCTGAGATGGCTAACAGTGGAGGCTGCTATCAATCATCTATTAGTCTTCCTGCAACCTGTGGCAACGTTGTGATAAATCTCGCTGCCATTCAAACTCCTTCGGGAACCTTTAATGCTCTCCATCTTGAATATACATCTTACATGTACGGCATGGCAGATGTTGTGTTTTCTCCGGGAGCTGGGCCTTCTGCCCCCACTGTTACCAACTCTACTGGCGACTCGAATGTTACTGCTAGTTCAGCTAGATTAAATGGTGAAGTCACCTCTACTGGTGGGGAAAATCCTTATGCTTATTTTTATTGGGGAGACAATGATGGTGGAACTACTACCAGTAACTGGGATTATCAAGCAGTAGTTCCAGATAGTCCATCCCAACCCCAAGGAGCCGTAACCTTTTACAAAAATATCTCTGGATTATCTCCCAGCACTACTTATTATTATAGGTGTTATGCCACTAACTCTGGAGGAAGTGACTGGGCAGACATCACTGAGTCTTTTACGACTAGCGCTGTTGATATTACTCTTCCTTCTGGTACTCTAACTGCTCCCAGCTCTGCCTCGCCTTCCCAAAACTTTAATATTACTCTTTCAGCAACCGATGACACGGAAGTAAAAAGACTTGATTTATATTATGGAGGGAGCTGGAATTTGTTTAATTGCCAGGGTTCCACGTCTTGTAGTCATGGTTGGATAACCCAGGAAAGTACAGCCGGCACTTACCGCTATTACGGTAATGTTTGGGATAATAGCGGAAATGCTTCTAGTTGGGTCTGCAATGGTGCTGCCAGTGGAAGTTGTGATTCAGATTGCCAAGGAGCTGGCTATTATCGGGGATATAACTATTCTGGAAGCACTTTCTGTGGGACTAACAAGTGTTTATGTTATAGAAAAAATCCCCTTCCAGTTGAAGTGGTAATTCAATAACATGAAAAAAATTTATATATTAATTATTTTATTAATTCCTCTAATTTTTTTGAGTATTTTTCTGGCTAAAGAGGCAAAAGCCGGGGCTGGGCATAATGTTTCTGGCTGGGCCTGGTCAGAAAATATTGGCTGGATTAGTTTTAATTGTAATTCTCTAGTTGATACAAATGGCGACGGAATAGGCGACGAGGCGCTAAAAGTTTGCGACGGAGGAACTAATAAAAATAAATTATGTAATCCCGGTAACCCTGAGGCAGTGACTTGTCCAGGGGCAAATTGTGTAGATGCCTGCAGTGTAGCAAATTACGGAGTTCATGTTTGTACTAGCGAGACAGATTCTCTTTGTACTGCGGTAGTTGCGCCAAAGACAGGAAAATTTATAGGTTATGCCTGGTCAGAAAATATTGGCTGGATTACTTTTAATGCTGGCGAACTAACCGGTTGTCCCAGTGGAACTTGTCAGGCTAAACTTGATTTTGTTACCAAGCAAGTTTCCGGCTGGGCAAAAGTTTTATCTCAAGATGGTATCAATTGGCCAACTTGGATAAGGCTGAGGGGACAAACTACTGAAACTCCTCCTACCGATTACGGAGTTTGGTGGGATCCTCCTGATAATCAGGAACTCAAGGGTTGGGCTTGGGGAGATGTTGGCGTGGGTTGGATGAGTTTTAATTGTGAAAATTGCGAGGGTACAACTTGTGGCACTTATCCAACCTGTGATAATCCGGCTCATCCCGACTATAAAGTAATTGTCGCCCTTGATGCTATTCCGCCAAGAGTTGGAGCAATCTCGCCAAATGTAGCCAGGGTTAATGTCTCTACTAATTTCTCAGCTGGTGTTTCAGATAATGTGGAAGTAACTAATTGCTGGTTGTATGTGGATGGAGCAAATAAGGGAGAAATGACTCTTTCTCTTTCACCTTGTCCAAGTTGTACTGCTACCAAAAGCCACACCTTTACCTCTACTGGTGATTATTCTCTCTATGCTTTTTGTAAAGATGAGGCTGGGAATTATACCGGAGGACCAGCAGTGACAGTGACAGTTACCGAATTCGGTCCCCTTATTTGCAATGTTAGTGTTCAGAATACGGCGGTTGTTAATCAATTGATTTTAATTAATGTTTCTGGCTCCCAGGGTGGGATTAGCGGGGTGCGTTTTTCCAGCGATAATATTCTAAACGGAACCTCTGACGGAAATTGGGATCCCTCACCGCCAAATTATTATGATTGGAATGTCTCTTCTGGCAATTGGTCAACTACCACCAAAACGATGAAATGGAGTTTTGCTAACCCAGACAATTATGAAGTTTGGACAGAAATAAAAGATGGAGCTGGTAATACCCGTTCCTGCTATGACACAATTTTAATTATGGAGTGTCGTCCAGGTCAAACAAAAACCTGTCCCTCTCCCCAGGGCTGCACACATACCATAACTTGCCAACTAATAGATGGTACTTGGAAATGGCCTTCTTGCCCAACAGATATTTGTACTGCCAATACTCAAGACAGCATCCTCTGTCCCTGCCCTGGCATTGATGGCTGCGTAGGCAATGATTATTATGATTACCCTCCTTACGGAGATTGTAATAATTATTGTAGTTGTAATGTTGGAACTGCTTCTGGTCAACCCTGTGCGCCGACTATTTATACTAACGATTCTCGATGCGTTGGAGTAGATCAATGCAATTCTAATGCTGACTGTGATGATGGTAATCCCTGTACCCAAAATATTTGTAATAATCCAGAGGCTACAGACTCTTTCTGCTCTTATCCCAATTTAGCCGCCGGAACAAATTGTGGAATTTGTAAAAAATGCGATGGATATGGCAACTGCATCAATCAATCACCTGGTTATAACGATTGCGGGCTTGGTTGCCAGGGATGTATTTATGGCTTCTGTCAAGATTATAGTCAAGCCTGTGCCGGAAGCGAAGCCAGTTGCGAATGTAGATCAGATTCTTGTATCGATTGCTCTACCTACTACGATGGAGATTGTGGTTATCAGGGAATTTGTCATTGTGGTCAGGCGGAAAAGCCAGTCTGGAGTTGTGTGGCTGGAAAATGCGAGTGTTCTTGTGAATTTGATCTTTCCTGTACCTGGACACCCGTAGAACCTCCTGAGGTAATTATTTATCCCCCTTCTCAAGAAGTCGAACCTGGCCGGTGGTCAGAGTTCTATGAGATAACAATTATCAATCCGAGTGGAGAAACGGTAATTTATACTATTACTGGTTCTGTTCCTCCAGACTGGGATTATCAATTAGATACTGCATCATCGATTAGTGTAACCATTGGACCCGGCCAATCAGAGACCGTTACTTTTAAAGTAAAACCGCTCGAAGAGTATTCTTCTGGAGAATATGATATCTCAGTTACTGCCCAAAATGAGGAATCTGGCACTGGTTGGGCTAAAGCCGTCATTCCTAATCAGCCACCTTATAAACCTACACCGTCGGCTGAATATCCGGGAGGAGTAAGTTGGGACCATTGTTCAGTTCAGGCCTTAAGCATCCCAATTTTCCACTGGATTTATTCTGACCCAGAAAATGATCTTCACCCCGGAACAGATCTTCAGAGTGCTTATGAGATTCGGATAGATGATGAGCAAATTTTCTTCGACGGAGATGAACTTATTGGTTTTGGAGGAGCTTCTCCTTCCTTTACTCCTTCTACTTCTGATTGGCGGGATTGGGAAAAGAGAGATTGGAATAAAAATTATTGGTGGATAATAAAGGTAAAAGATAGTAATGGTAATTGGTCAGACTGGTCGGACCCAACTGACCCAATCCATCCATCCTTATTTACCACTCCTCTTCATGCTGGTCCCTGGCCTGACTTTACTCCTTCTAAAGAAAGGGTTTCTCAAAAAGAATCAGTTACCTTTATTGATAATTCTCAATGTTACCTTTCTGGAGACACCGCCGTTCCCTGCCAGAGTCCAGAGGTAACTTCCTATTATGCCTGGGACTTCAATTATAATGAACCAACATTTGATCCGGATAGTTGGACAAAAGGAAGCCCTACTCGGAGTTATGCTGATTTAGGAGCTCATAGAGTGAGACTCCAAATTACCGACGATCTAACCACTTGTGGTTTCGATTGCAAACCCGATGGTCAACCCTGCGTCACGGTCACTCTTCCCCTTCCTAAATGGAAGGAAATTGCCCCATTTTAAGCTTTTAGATATTTTTCTAGCGGCTCAGAGATGAGCCGTTTTTTGACAAGTTTTTAAAATTTTGTTAATATCTTATTAGATAAAAATAACCTTGAACTTTTGGATTATGTTAAATTACCAAAATTTCAATCAAAAATATGAATCAATTTTTCCCTTTAATAGTGGGCGTATTGGCTTTAGCTATAGGCTCTGTTTTGGGCTACTACGCCCGTCAATCAATCGCCAGAAGAGATTACCGGAATATCGAGGCCCGTCTTCAAAAGAAAATTTCTCAAGCCAAAACTCAAAGTGAAGAAATCTTAGAGAGTGCAAAAAAAGAAGCTGATCAGGTTCTGGAAGCAACAAAAAAAGAGACGAATGAGCAAAAAGCAGAACTTTTCAAAACTGAAAGGTTATTATTAAAGAGAGAAAATATTTTAGAAGATAAGTTTGCTGCCTTTGAGTCAGAAAAAAGAGAATTCCAAGAAAAAGTCAGAAAGCTGAGAGAAATAAAAGAAACCCTGGAGAATTTAAGAACCGAAGCTCTGGCAAATTTAGAGAGGATTTCAGGCTTAGCTCGAGAAGAGGCGAAAAAAGAATTACTGCAAAATCTAGAAAAAGAATATCAGAAAGAGGTTTTAGAAAAAATGAGAAGACTGGAAAGCCAGGGCCAGGAACAATTTGAGAGAAAAGCTAAGGAAATATTAGCTCAGGCCATTCAAAAGTGCGCTCTTTCTCAGGCTCAAGAAATTACTACCACAACCTTGAGCTTGCCTTCCGAAGAAATTAAAGGAAGAATTATTGGCAAGGAAGGAAGGAATATCAGGACTTTAGAAAAATTAACCGGGGTGGAAATAATCGTCGATGAGACCCCGGAAGCAGTGGTCATTTCTGGGTTCGACCCGATCAGGAGACAAATTGCTAAAATGGCTTTGGAAAAGTTAATTCAGGATGGAAGAATCCAACCGGCCAGAATTGAAGAAAAAGTTGAAGTAGCCAAAAAAGAAATAGCTTCTCAAATAAAAGAGGCCGGAGAACAGGCCGTTTATGATACCGGTTTAGTGGGATTAGAGCCAAAATTAGTTCAATTATTAGGGAGATTAAGATTTAGAACCAGTTATGGCCAGAATGTTTTGCTCCATTCGATTGAGGTTTGCCATCTGGCCGGGGCCCTGGCTGCTGAGATTGGAGCGAATATTTCAGTTTGTAAAAAAGCCGGCCTTCTTCACGATATTGGTAAAGCGGTTGACCAACAAATTGAGGGTTCTCACGCTGATATCGGAATTAAGATTTTAGAGAAATTTGGGGTGGAAAAAGAGGTGATTGTTGCTATGAAATCTCATCACGAAGAGTATCCTTGTGAAAGCGTTGAGGCGATAATTGTTCAGGCGGCAGATCAGATTTCCGGAGCTAGGCCGGGAGCCAGAAAAGATACCTTAGAGAATTATTTAAGGAGATTAGGGGACTTGGAAAATATTGCCCTGAGTTTTCCGGGAGTAGAAAAGGCTTGGGCCTTACAAGCCGGCCGGGAAATTAGAGTTTTTGTTAAACCAGAAGAGGTAGATGATTTAACCGCTAAAAAATTAGCTCGAGAGATTGCTGACAAAATCCAGGAAGAATTAAAATATCCCGGCGAAATTAAAGTTAATTTGATTCGGGAAAGCCGAATAACAGAGTACGCTAAATAGAAATTTTTAAATTGTTTAAAACTCCATTTTAAACAGTATTCAAAACCCGACGTTGAACATAGACAAACGTCGGGTTTTAATTTTGGAGCGGGAGACGGGATTCGAACCCGCAACGTCTTGCTTGGAAAGCAAGCATTCTACCGTTGAATTACCCCCGCACTAAATTTGGTTTAAAACAGCTTCAGCCCAGCCCATGATTCTTCGATGAAGACTTTTTCCAAATTCCTTCCTGCCATTACTTTTTATTTGTAGATGAAGCGTACCGTATGGTAATTTTCTTTTCTTTTTCCTTGATTTGTTATTTCTTCGATCTATTTGGGTTTTATTAAACTGTGTTTTAGGAATTTTTGTTATTTTTGACCAATAATTTATTGTTTCAGGAATATTATTATCGGGATATGTATGGATAGCGGGAATCAAATTTTCGTTTTTAAGATCACAAATTTCTTTGAACCATTTAACCGCCAGTTTTATTATTTCAGGGTCGGAGTTGATAATCCTTATTCTCTCATATAATTTTGACCCCTCTCCAAGATATAGACCAATTCCTAACAACCATAAATCCCTTTTTGTTAATTTCCCTAATTCTTTTTTCGCTAATTTTTTAATCGCAGCAATATTAGCAACCTTTCGATCGTGAGCAACCTGAGCTGATTTAATAGGGGCCAATTTAATTCGTTCTAATGTTTCTTTACTGGGCCTATACGGAACTTCTTTTAGCCAATTACTAAGTGTACTTTTAGCCAGCCCCAACTTTTCAGAAATCATGCCATACGAATAACCCTGTTTTCGATAATTTATAGCTTTTTCTTTAAGACTTAGTGGCCCCATGGTTTATAATGTTTATCCGAACCCACTTCATATATTATATCAAACCATAATCAGGTATTCAAATTTAAGGGAACCACTAATTTTCTTAAAATGGTCGGAGAGCCGGGAGTCGAAGAGATAAATCTCTTCTTCATCTTCGCCCGCCTCGGGCGGGCTTGATATTTGAACCCGGACTAAATCTTTACCCCGTAGGGAGCTTTGCTCTCCTGCGGGGCTCCCACCCCGCACCAAAAATTTACTATCGGGGTATCCAGATTTGAACTGGAACTAAATCCTCCCAAAGGACTCGTGCTGCCGTTACACCATACCCCGCTAAATCACATTCTAATAAAATTTCTCCTTTTGGTCAATCTTTTGGTATGATATACTAATGTAATGAATCTTAAAGATGTCTTTTCTCAACTTAATATTTTTACCCAATGCAAGAAATACGGGCTTCCTCTTTGGCAATGTCCCCATTTTCTCTTTTTGCTCATGGGGCTCATTATTATTGGCTCAACTCTTGGCGTCTACCTCATTGGCAGCCGTTACGTTGAAAGCCCCCAGGCGGTGGCTTTGATTACCCTTTTGGTAACGGCAATCTTATTTATTATTGCTTTTATTGTCACTCGAAGCTTTGAAAGATTAGCTGAAGCCAATCGGATGAAATCAGAGTTTGTCAGTATAGTTTCTCATCAACTAAGGTCCCCCCTTTCCAATCTGAGGTGGATAATTGAGCTATTGAATTCAGGCAAAGTCGATTCGGTTAGTGAAAAACAGTTAGAGTATTTTAAAGTTTTAAAAGAAAATTCAGACAGGATGAGAGAGCTAATTTCAGATTTATTAATTATTTCCAGAATTGAAACTGCTAAATTCCCTTTGAAAAAGAAAGAGTTTTCTTTAGTTGAGCTAATAAAAGAATTAATTAAAGGACTTGAACCTCTTGCCAAAGCTTCAAATGTCGAAGTAAAATTTGAGCCAAAAGCTGATTCGCCCAAAATTTTTGCTGATCCCTCTCAAATTCAATTAGTAATTGAAAATCTTTTAGATAATGCTATCAGGTATATTAAAGAAAAAGGGAGGGTTGGAATAAAACTTAAGAGGAAAGATGGGGATCTTTATTTTGAAATCGAAGACACCGGCGTTGGAATTCCCAAAGAAGACCAAAAATATATTTTCCAAAAATTTTTTCGCTCAGAAAATGTCATGCGTTATCAAACTCAAGGTTCAGGCCTAGGTTTATATATTGCCAAATCAATTATCGAAAGGTCGGGAGGAAAAATTGGTTTTAAATCAGAGGAAGGGAAGGGGTCGACCTTCTGGTTCAATTTACCTTTAAAATGAAAAAAATTTTATTCATAGAAGATGAATCAGCTCTTCAAAAAACTTTTGGAGAGATTTTAAGCCAAGAAGGCTATGAGATGATTTCAGCCTTGGATGGAGAAATAGGTTTGAGATTAGCTAAAGACAAAAAGCCAGATTTAATTTTGCTTGACTTGGTTTTGCCCAAAATCCACGGCTTTGAAGTTTTAAAGCAATTAAAAACGGATAAAGAAACTAAAGATATTCCAGTGATTGTTTTGACCAACCTTGAAGGAATAGGAGACGTAGATAAAGCCCTGGGATTAGGAGCAACCACCTATTTGGTAAAAGCCCAATATGGCTTAGAAGAAATCGTCGAAAAAATTAAAAAAGCCCTCGGCGAATAAAAATGAGAGTCGAACCCCAACAATTAAAAGCCTTTCTTTTAGACGCTAATTTAGTTACCGAGGAGCAGTTTGATGCGGCTCAAAAAAAAGCTGAAAAAATTAACCAAAAAGTTGGCGACGTTTTAGTTTCCGAAGACTTAATCTCTCAAGAGGAGTTAATTAAACTCGAAGCCTATATTCTAGGAATTCCCTTTGTTAACTTGGAAAAAGAAATTGTTCCGCCGGAAGCTCTAAAAATTATTCCTGAGCCTATTGCCAGAAGTCACAATATCATTGCCTTTAGAAAACAAGGAAATGATTTGGAGGTTGCCATGTTGGACCCCGAAGACTTAAGAACGATTGAGTTTATCAAAAAGACCACTCCTTTAAGAATTTTACCCAGGTTAACCAACTCAGCCTCAATCAAAAATGTTCTTAATCAATATCAAAAAACTTTGGAGGCTGAATTTGGGGAGATTATCAAAAAAGAGGCCGAAGGCATCAGGGTAATTAAAGAAGAAGAAATTGTTGAGGGGAAAGAGGAACTGAAAAAGGTTGCCGAGGAATTACCAGTGGTTAGAATTGTTGATACTCTTTTAAGGCATGCCATTTTGCAGAGAGCTTCTGATATTCATATTGAGCCAACCGAAAAAGAGGTGGTAGTCCGTTATCGAATTGATGGCGTCTTGCGTGACGCAATGACCTTGCCAAAAATAGCTGCTTCAGGAATTGTGGCCAGAGTAAAAGTTTTATCTAATTTAAAACTCGATGAACACAGATTACCTCAGGATGGTCGTTTTAAAGTTGAGGCCGAGGAATATAAATATTCGATTCGAGTTTCAATTTTACCAGTTTTTGATGGAGAAAAAATTGTAATGCGGCTTTTACCAGAAACTACCAAGGCCTTCACCTTAGAAGAATTGGGGTTGAGGGGAGAGGCCTTGGAAAGGATTCAGGATAATCTAAGAAAGCCAGTGGGGATGATTTTAATTACAGGTCCCACTGGCTGTGGAAAAACCACTACCCTTTACTCAATGATGGAAATTTTAAATAGCCCGGGAGTAAACATCTCAACGGTTGAAGACCCAATCGAGTATCGAATGCCCAGAATCAATCAGACCCAGGTTAATCCGAAAATTGGCTTAACCTTTGCCTCGGGTTTAAGGTCTTTAGTTCGTCAGGACCCCAACATCATTATGGTTGGGGAAATCAGAGACAATGAAACTGCAGGTTTAGCCATCAACGCCGCCTTAACCGGGCACTTAGTCTTGTCTACTTTGCATACCACTGATGCTGCCGGTTCCATCCCTCGGTTGATTGATATGGAAGCTGAGCCATTCTTAATTTCTTCAACTTTAAATTGTATTTTAGCCCAAAGACTAATTAGGCGACTTTGCCCGGAAAAAGAGAAATATACTTTGAAAGATTCGGAAATAAAAAATTTAGGAAAATATTGTAATTTAGATAGAATCCTGAAGATTTTAAATGAGGAAAAAATAATAAAACCGAAAGATGATTTCAAGGACATCGTATTTTATCGGCCAAAACCTTCCAAAGACTGTCTCGAGGGATACCGAGGAAGACTTGGAATTTATGAAGTATTATCGGTGACTGAAACCATCAAAGAATTAATTGTGAAGAGAGCAACTTCTTCCCAAATTCAAGCTCAGGCTCAAAAAGAAGGAATGAGGCTGATGATTGAAGACGGTTTTATCAAAGCCGCCCAAGGAATAACCTCAATTGAAGAAGTCCTCCGCGTCATTGTCGAATAATGGCAAAATATTTTTATACAGCTAAATCTTTAAAGGGGGAAGAAAAGAGTGGTGTTTTGGAAGCAAAAGATATTCACCAGCTATCCAAAAAACTGCGAGAGCAGGGTTTTATTTTAATTAAAGCTGAAACTGGAGAAGGAGCGACAAAGAAAAGAAAGTTTGCAATTTCTCTTCCTTTTGGTGGAGTTGGTTTGAAAGAAAAAATGTTCTTTACCAGAAATTTGCAGGTGATGATTGCTTCCGGTCTTCCCCTGCCGAGAGCTATAGAAATCTTGTCTAGCCAGACAAAAAGCAAGAAATTTCAAAAAGCCCTGCTAAACATTAAAGAGGACGTCATAAAGGGGAAAAGTTTTTCTGAGGGGCTGTCTATTTATCCCGATATTTTCTCGGAGTTATTTCTGAGCATGGTAAAAGTGGGGGAGGAAGCAGGAACCTTAGATGAGGTTTTAAAAATTCTTGCTCAGCAGATGGAAAGGGAAAACACTCTTAAATCAAAGATAACGGGGGCAATGCTTTATCCGGCCGTAATTATAGCAGCTATGATCGGCATTGGAATTTTAATGCTGGTGATGGTTGTTCCCCAATTAGCCGCAACTTTTAAAGAGTTAGAAATTGAACTACCGGCTACCACTAAATTTGTAATGGGCTTAGCCACTTTTTTAGTTGAAAAATGGTACTTGGTTATTTTAATCCTTGTTTTTTTTATCTTTTTTTTCTTGCAGGCAAAGAGGACAAAAAGAGGAAAAGCAACCATAGACGGTCTTTTATTGAAACTTCCTATTATTTCTCCAATAATTAGAAAAACTAATGCTGCCCAAACGGTTAGAACTTTGAGCTCTCTTATTGCTTCGGGGGTACCAATTGTTAGGGCTTTAGAAATTGTCTCGGGAACTCTGGGAAACATTTATTTTAAAAAAGCAATAAGCGAGGCAGCTGAGAGAGTGAGAAAGGGAGAAAAATTATCTGAGGCCCTAAAGCCCTATCAAGATATTTATTCTCTGACGGTAATCCAAATGATTGCCGTAGGCGAGGAAACTGGCGAGACCTCGAACATCTTAGAAAAACTTGCTGATTTTTTTGAAGAAGAGGTGGGGAGAGCTACTGAAAATCTGGCTTCGGTAATTGAACCTGTAATAATGCTAATCATTGGAGCAGCGGTTGGTTTTTTTGCCATTTCGATGATCCAACCAATGTACAGTATGCTCCAGGGACTTTAATGATAAAAGGAAAAAGTTTTACCTTAGTTGAAGTATTAACAATAGTTGGAATTTTAATTGTTTTAACTGCTATTTCTATCCCGGCCTTTCGTTTTTTTCAGAAAGAGTCGGATTTGAATAACTCAGTTGAAGAAATTATTAACACTTTAAGATTAGCCCAAAATAAAACTTTGGCTTCGGAGAGAGCTATCCAATACGGAGTTCACTTTGAAACTGGGGAATATGTTTTATTTAACGGGACAATTTATAACCCCTCAGCCACCGATAATGAAATCCACAATCTTCCCAAAAGTGTCGAGATTTATGAAATTGAGTTAACGGGCGGTGGTTCTGAAGTGATTTTCGACCGGGTTACTGGCACCACTAATCAATTTGGTGAGGTTTCTCTAAGATTAAAAACCGATACTTCGAAAGTAAAAACTATCTATATTGAAAATTCTGGCAGGGTGAGTGAAACTCTTCCTGTTGTTCCTTCCGACGCATCAAGAATAAAAGATTCAAGGCATATTCATTTTAACTACTCTCGTTTTATTGATACTGCGGTGGAAACTCTGACCCTTATGTTTAATGGGAGCATTAGGAAGGATATTTTAATTTCTGGAAATCTTGAAGACGGCCAAATTTCTTGGGAGGGCGAAGTGGATGTTGGTGGGGAAGTCCAAAAAATAAAAATTCATACTCATAAATTAAACAGCCCCGATAGTCAATTTTGTATTCATAGAAATAGAAGATATAATAATAAAATTTTGGAAGTTACTCTAAGTGGAGACAGCTCTGGTTATTTGATTCATTATAGTGCTGATGGTTTAACCACAGATAAGGGATCAATTTATTCCTCAGACCCAGAATGGCAATAATAAAAAATCAAAAATTTAATAAATCCCGTACCTTTGAATGTGGTAAAGTTTTGGAATTTTTATATGGCCTCCAAAAGGTACGGGATAAGGGAATAAGTATTATTGAAATTTTAGTAGCTATTTTTATTATTGTTGTTGCTTTGACCAGCCTTTTGGGTTTAATTACCTTCTCTTTTAGAACTTCAACCTTAACAAAAGAGATTAATCAAGCCAATTCTTTGGCCCAAGGAACCATTGAAGCGGTAAGGAATTTTCGAGACGGAACCATTTGGAATGTTGATGGTCTCGGAGCATTGCTTACCGACATTAATTATTATCCTAAAAAGTCTGGGATGCCACCTAAATGGCAAATGATTTTGGGGACAGAAACAATCGGCGGTTTTACCAGAAAAGTTGTTTTTAATTCAGTTTTGAGAGATGTCAACGACAATATTGTTGGAAGTGGAGGAGTAGTTGACGCAGATACAAAAAAAGCAACCGTAACAATTTCTTGGAAAGATAAAGAAGTAAAAATAATTACTTATTTTACTAATTGGAAACAATGAAAATTAATTTCAATACAGAAAAATGTTTCACTATGGTAGAAATTTTAGTTTATATTTCTGTTCTTTCCATTGTTGTTATTACTATTACTTCTTTTCTTATTTGGTCTACCCAATCTAATACTAAATTAAGAGTAATGCGGGAAGTTTTAGATAATACTAAAAGGGCTATGGAAATAATGACTTATGAGACAAGAGAAGCAAAAAGCATTTATACTCCGACCACTATTTTTGATACTAATCTAGGCCAGCTCTCTTTAGAAACAAAGAAATATCTACCAATAGGAGAAGAGACAAGTTTTATTGATTTTTATCTTTGCGGTACCCGACTTTGCCTTAAAAAAGAATCTCAAAATCCAATTTCTTTAACTTCAGATAAAGTAGAAGTTAAAGATTTAATTTTTAGTCAGATTACCACTGGCAACAATGTCTCCGCTATTCAGATTAATTTAAAAATTGATTATAAAAATCCAAATAATCGGTCAGAATATTCTGCTTCAGTTAATGTAACATCTGCCGTATCTTTAAGGGTATATTAAATATGAAAAAACCAAAAACTAAAAAACAAGAACTAAAAACCAAAAAAGGTTTCGTCGCTCTTTTTGTTGCAATTTTAGTTTTAGTAATAATGATAGGTATCGGAACAAGTCTTACTGTTTTAACCGTAAGTGAACAAAAAATTTCGAGGAATGTGATAAAAAGCACCCAAGCTTATTACGTAGGCGAAGCTGGTGCTGAAGATATTCTTTTAAAATTGATAAAAAAGAAGAATTGGACAAGCCCTTATACTTTAAATGTCGGAGATGGCTCAACCATCGTTGAGGTATCAAATATTATTGGCGGGTCAAGAACAATTAACTCAACTGGCGATGTATCTAATCGTATAAGGAAAACTCAGGTTGCTTATTCCATTTCCTCTGATACGGTTTCCTTCCATTACGGAGCCCAAGTAGGAAATGGCGGAATGGTGATGGGGAATGGCAGTAAAGTCCTGGGCAATGTTTTTTCAAACGGCGATGTGATAGGCGGAGGAACAGTTGCCAACAGCATTACGGTCGCTGGCAATGGCCGCAAAATCCAAGGGATTGACGTAGGAGGAAATGCCACTGTCCATACCTGCGACGGTGCTGATATTACAGGTACCCTTTATTATGTCTCCGGAGGAAGTTATAGCAGTTGTCAATATGGCGCAGCTGTTGATATTGGACCCAATGAAATAACGCCTGTCCCTCTGCCGATTTCTTCAGACCAAATCAACGATTGGAAGTTAGAAGCAGCTGCCGGCGGATTTATAACAAACGATGTTAATATTAGCGGGACACAATCTATGGGGCCGGTTCAAATTGGAACAACAACGCAACCAAGAAATTTAACTGTTGGCAATGGCGATACCCTTAAACTAAATGGGACTATCTATGTGACAGGTAATATTATTTTTAATCAGAATTCAATAATACGATTGGAAAATTCTTACGGTTCATTGAGCGGGATTATTATTGCCGATGGGACAATAATGGTAGAGAACGGCACACAATTGAGCGGTTCGGGCCAGCCGGGCAGCTACATTTTAATTTTATCTACCAAGAATGATACCGTAAATCCCGTTATTAATGTCAGAAATAACGCCATGGGGGCGATTTTTTACACTAATTCTGGGTTAATTTATCTTAAAAATAATATGAAAGCCAGGGAAATTACAGGATATAAAATACAGCTCGAAAATAACGCTGAAATCCAATACGAAAGCGGTTTGGAAGACGCGATGTTTTCTTCTGGTCCAGGAGGTTCCTGGGAAGTTATTAGCTGGAAAGAAATAGAATAATTTTAATGATATAATTAAAATATGATAGAAGCCCTTGCTTTAAAACCCGAAGCATTCGGTTTAGATATCTCTGACTTGTCTTTAAAGATTGTCAAACTCAAAAAAAAGCGAGGGGCTTTCAATTTAGCTTCTTATGGAGAAGAAAAAATTAAACCAGGGATAATTAAAAGAGGGGAAATAAAAGATGAAGAGGCCTTAGTAAAAATTATAAAAGATGCCCTAACCAAAGTTAAGGGGGAAAAATTGGCAACAAAATATGTCGTTGCTTCCTTGCCAGAAGAGAAAGCTTTTTTACAGGTAATTCAAATGCCGCGTCTTTCAGAAGAAGATTTAAAGTCAGCGGTCATTTATGAAGCTGAAAATTATATTCCCCTACCAATTGAAGAAGTTTATTTAGATTCTCAAATTGTCCCGCCAGTATATAATCATTTAGACCACCTCGATGTTTTAATTGCTGCTCTACCAAAAAAGACTGTTGACCCATACATTTCTTGCTTAAAAAAAGCAAATTTGAAACCCCTGGCTTTGGAAATTGAATCCCTGGCCATAGCCAGGGCCTTAATAAAAGATGAAACCACCACTTCTCCTCTCCTTTTAATTGATTTGGGGGAAACAAGAACTGGTTTCGTGGTTTTTTCTGGCAATTCTTTAAAATTTACTTCTTCCATCCCAGTTTCTTCTCAGAGCTTTACTGAAATTATTTCTAAAGCTTTAAAAATAAATCCGGTTGAGGCTGAAAAACTAAAAATTCAATACGGTCTTCAGACTAATACCGAAGAGAAAGGCATCCAAGTTTTCGACGCTTTGATTCCTGCCTTCTCCGATTTGATAGAGCAAATCAAAAGATATCTTAGTTATTATCAAACCCATGCTTCTCACGAACACTTACCGTCTGATGGCAAGGGAGTAGCAAAGATTTTGCTTTGCGGAGGAGGAGCAAATTTAAAAGGACTCCCCCTATTTCTTAACACCTATTTTAAAATTCCGGTTGAAATAGGAAATCCCTGGATAAATATTTTACCAGAACCTCAAAAAGAAGTGCCTGAATTAACTTTTGAAAAATCATTAGGTTATACCACAGCTTTGGGTTTGGCTTTAAGAGGTCTAAAATAAAATTCGCAGGTTTATGATAAACCTATTGCCACCACAGCAAAAAGAGGAACTTTTAGAGGAAGAGAAATACAACCTGGTTTTAACTTTAGGAATTCTTTTTTTGATTTTTCTTATTTCTTTAATTTTAATTTTATTCTCAATAAAAATTTTTATTTCTGGAGAAATAGAAGCCCAAAAAATTCTTTTTTTAGGAGAAGAAAAAAAATTTAAGGAATCTCAAATTCAAAATCTGGAAGAAAAAATCAATATCTCAAATCAAACCTTCTCCAAGTTAAACTTATTTTATCAAAACCAGCTTAATTTAACTGGAATTTTAGAAAAAATTTCTGGGACTCTTCCTCCTGGAACCTATTTAACCACTCTCAATTTTAATCTCGCTCAAATTTCCCTTTCGGGTTTTTCTTCCACTCGAGAAATTTTATTAGAATTTAAGAAGAATCTTGAGCAAGAAAAAATTTTTGGAGAAATCTATTTTCCGCCATCTAACTGGGTTAAACCAACTGATATTGACTTTTCAGTTACTCTACGAATTATTCACCCCCCACCTTTTGAACATTTTTAAAAGTAAATTGACTTGATTTTAGTAAGTTGCCTTAAATAACTGACAAAAGGTGCGGGGCGGGTAATTACGAATCTACGAATAAATAGTTTATGGATACCAAGAAAAAAAATAATATCACCATAGCAATCTTTTTAGGATCAACCATTTTATTGATTGGTTTTGTAATTTCCCCTCTTTTTCAGGGAATAAAAAATGATTCAAAAGAATTAGTTTCCCAAAAACAAAAAATCATTTCTTTGGAGACAAAGATTGAAAATCTAGGAAAATTTCAAACTCTCTGGCAAGGGATAGAGTCAGATTTTCAAGAAACTGAAAAATTATTCATTGACTCTGAGGCGCCGGTGGAATTTATTAGTTTTCTAGAGGCAATTGCCAAAGATTGCCAGATGGCGATTAAAATCTCTTCGGCTCCTTCCAGCGGAACGGAAAAAGACCCTTGGCCATCTCTTTTTTTCCAGATTAGTTCCGCTACTTCTTTCCCCAAATTTTTAAAATTTTTGGAAAAATTAGAAACCAGCCCTTATTTAATTGAGATTTCCAGTCTAAATGTTAGAGAATTAACTGAAGCCGAACTTAAATCGACCCCCCACCAAGGTTTGGTGGGGGGCGAGGGATATAGCTTAGGCGATGTCGCAGCTGCCCTTTCGCTAAAAGTTTATGCCAGATGACCCTTCGATAAAACTTAGGGTCATACTGAGGGATTCGAAGTATGAAAATTCCTAAATTCAAAATTAAAGAGATTAAGCAATTCTTGAAAAAACTACCTAGAACTTTAGGAAAACGGAGCTTCTTAACCTTTCTTGGGTTATTACTCATAGCTCTAATTTTCAGCGGTTTTATCTTTTATAAATATAGTTTTTTAGCTGAGAAAGAAAAACTGGAAGTTCTGGAAAAACCATTGAAATTTAATGAGAAAGTTTATCAGGAGGTCTTGAAAATTTGGCAAGAGAAAGAAAAAAAATTCGAAGAAGCAAATTTTAAAAAGTATCCTAACCCATTTCAACCCATTCTCGAAGAAAAAAAATTATCGAAAGAGAGAACTGAAGAATTGCTCTCCCTACCTTTAATTCAGGAACTTTTAAAAACTAGCAATCTCTACCAATTTTATACCACCAAAGGAGAAAAACTTTTTACCATAGGGGAGCGAAGCCAAATCTGGCAAGAATTAGGATTGGGCCAGTCCGAAGAATACCAAGGCACTTATTCTCAAAACATAAAACTACTCGAAGAATTAAAAAAAGAGTTGACCCCGTAGTAGAAATTTGACTGCCTTTGTCAAATTTTCACTACGGGGTTGACCGAATAAACTATTCTAGATATAATACAAAGGTTTAAAAAAAAACTAATTCTGTCCTCATAGCTTAATGGATAGAATAGTCCACCAGAATTTCGTCCCCGTAGCTTAATAGATAAAATACTGACCTTCTGCTTAAAGAGGGTTTTTATTTTGCAAAAAATTGAACAGATATGCTATACTAAATTAATCAATATTAATATGTTTAATTTATGAAGTTAGACGAAAAAATAGAAGCAACTCGTTTAAGAAAATTAGGAGAGAGTTATAGTGAGATACGCAAAAAAGTAAAAGTTTCGAAGGGCACTTTAAGTTTGTGGCTAAGAGATATTGAACTTACTCTTGAACAAGAAAATAGGCTTTATGTAGAATTACGGCAAAAGAATGCTTATAGACTAGCGAAATTTAATCAAGAAAAAAGAATAAAAAGAACTGAGGAGATTATAAAAAAAAGTAAAAAAGAAGCTTTATTACGATTACGAACCCCTTTATTTTTATCTGGTTTAATGTTATATTGGGCGGAAGGAGATAAATCCGACGAGAGAGCAGAAGTAAAGTTTAGTAACTCAGATTCGGCAATGATAAAATTTATGATGAAATGGTTTAGAGATATTTGTAAAGTTCCTGAAAAAAAATTTAGAATTGCTCTTCATATTCATGCACTTCATTGCAGAAAAGATATAGAAAGTTATTGGTCAAAAATAACAAATATACCATTAGCTCAGTTTCAAAAAACTTATATTAAGCCCACCTCCTTGAGGCACCGAAGGAATCGATTATATAATGGCACTTGTGCTATTAGAATAAATAATGTTGATTTATTCAGAAGAATTAAAGGATGGAAGATAGGGTTTCTTCAGAAAATGGGTGTAAAAATGAAAGAAGACAAGATGTCCCTGTAGCTCAACTGGATAGAGCGAGGGGTTTCTAACCCCTAGGTTGCGTGTTCGAGTCGCGCCAGGGACACGTGGTGAGATTAGTGTAGTGGTCTAGCACTGCAACCTGTGGAGTTGCCAGGAGGAGTTCGAATCTCCTATCTCACCCAATTAAAACCAAAACAGTCCCGCTAAAAGCGGGACTGTTTTTTATCTGAACGAGATGTCTTCCCGTCGCCTTTATTTTTTTTCTTCCAGTTTGACTTTGAGAGTTATTTCTTTGCCTTCTCTTAAAACTTTTAAAGAAACTTCATCTCCAATTTTGAATTTTTGTAAGAGATTGGCTAAGGGATTTTTTTCGGTAATTTTTTCATTGCTGCATTCCAAAATTATGTCATATTCTTTTAGACCAGCTTTATCAGCGGCTGAATCTTTGACCACCGCCCCTTCGCCTAAGTTTTCCCTGACAATCAAGGCTCCGTAATCTTTCGGAAGCTTATGGACCTTAGATATTTCTTGGTTTAAAACAATATATCTTACTCCCAAAAATGGCCTTCTGATTTTCCCATATTTTTTGACTTCTTCCAAATCTTTTTTGGCATAATTTATGGGGATGGCAAAACCAATATTCTGGGCACCCATCACCATGGCCGTATTAATTCCAATTACTTCTCCTTCCATACTTACCAAAGGCCCCCCGGAATTTCCCGGGTTAATGGCAGCATCGGTTTGAATTAGTCCTCTCAATTGGGCTGTTCTATTAGTTAAACCGGAAAAGGCAGTGATTGCCCTGCTCATTCCTGAGATAATCCCGGAACTTACAGTGTCATGAAATTCTCCCAAGGCGTTTCCCACTGCTACTACCTCTTCTCCCAGCTCAATTTTATCTGAATCGCCCAATTCCAAATAAGGTAAATCTT
>Ga0315294_10002554_pt1 | contig 19878 bp, 27 predicted proteins | sample YL17G13_40_MG_FD_203626 | JGI IMG/M metagenome (GOLD analysis project Ga0315294, IMG submission 203626) | Sediment microbial communities from Yellowstone Lake, YNP, Wyoming, USA - YL17G13_40 | ecosystem: Environmental > Aquatic > Freshwater > Lake > Sediment | place: USA: Wyoming | collected...
GAAAAAGTTTTTCAAAAAGGAGAACAACCAGGAGAGAATTTTCCAACACCATCATATGAAATAAGTGATGAAGAATCAAAAAACTTTAATCTTGTTAAAACATTAGTGGGATCAGCCACTGTAGGAACAGCAAGTGAAGCAAAGAGGTTGATAAATCAAGGTGGGGTAGATATTGATGGTTCGCGAGTAAATAATTACACCTCGCCAATTAAGATAAAAGATAATTCCATTATTCGTGCCGGTAAAAAAAAGTTTCTTAAAATAAAACTTAAAAAGCATTTAAAAATAAAACTTAAAAAGAAATTTCATGATGCTTTCTAAAAAACAACAAAAACTTTGGATAATTCTTGTGACAATTGCTTCTTTGGCTTTGATTCTGACTTCCATGATGCCTTTTGTTTACTCAATTTTTAAGTAGTATGAATCTCCAAAATCCAATTGGTGGCCTTTTTATGGTTGGGCCGATTTATGCCAAAAGACTGGAAAAACTAGGTATTCAAACCGCCGAAGACTTGCTTTATCATTTCCCTTTCCGCTATTTGGATTATTCCTTAATTTCGCCCATCAACCAAGTCCAGCCAGGAGAGACAGTGACAATAAGGGGGACGATTAGTCTAGTTAAAAATGAGTATACCCGCCATGGCAAGAAAATTCAAAGAGCCCAAGTAACGGACGGCACCGGACAGATAGAAATTATCTGGTTTAACCAGCCTTTTTTAATCAAAACCCTCAAAATAGGGGAGGGCTATCGTTTTTCCGGCAAGATTGATTGGTTTGGCCGTTCACGGGTCATACTCTCTCCAGAATATGAAAGCGTTAAAACCAATGTTCACACCGGCCGCTTAGTCCCGGTTTATCATGAGACGTCAAGAATCACTTCCAAATGGCTTCGTTCACGAATTGTCTGGCTGATGAAACAAATCAAAGAACCCATGGTAGATTTTTTACCTGAAACTCTCAGAAAAAAATATGAGCTTTTGGAATTTAATCAAGCGATAAAAACCATTCATTTTCCTCAAGATTTAAAAGATGTCCAAATTGCTAAAAAAAGATTTGCTTTTGAGGAACTTTTCTTACTCCAGCTTGAAGTTTGCCAAAGAAAGAAGCGGTGGGAAAAAGAAAAATTGGCTTTTAAATTTTTTGTTGACCAGGAAAAAATTATGCAATTCTTGCAAAACCTGCCGTTTACCTTAACCAGCGCCCAAAAGCGGGTTTGCCGGGAAATTTTAAATGACCTTCGCCAAGACCAACCGATGAATCGACTCTTAGAAGGCGATGTTGGCAGCGGCAAGACAGTCGTGGCTGCCCTGGCGATTTACGTCGCTTGGCTCAACGGAACCCAGTCGGCCTTAATGGCTCCCACGGAAATTTTGGCCCAACAACATTATCAAACGCTAAAACAATTACTCGAACCTTTGGGATTAAATATCGTTTTGCTGACTGGCAGTGTTCGGCCATTAGCCATTAGCCATTCCCGCGAAGCGGGATCCCGCTCCGCGGGACAGCCATTTGATATTATTGTCGGAACTCACGCTTTAATTTATAAAAGAGCTCAATTCCAAAAATTAGGACTCGTGATTATTGATGAGCAGCACCGTTTTGGGGTCGCCCAAAGAGGAGAATTGATTAAGAAAGCCTGCCTACCAACCGGTAGATCGCCTCATCTTTTAACAATGACTGCCACCCCGATTCCGCGAACCATCGCCCTGACTTTATACGGTGATTTAAGCTTGTCTGTTTTGGATGAGGTACCGCCCGGCCGCCAAAAAATCAAAACCTGGGTCGTCCCTCCCCAAAAAAGACAATCGGCTTACGAATGGGTTAGGGAACAGGTTAAAGATTGTGGCGGCCAAGCCTTTATTATCTGTCCTTTCATTGAGGCTTCAGAAACCCTCCAGTCAGTTAAAGCCGCCAAAGTTGAATTTGAGAATTTGGTGAAAAAAATCTTTCCTGATTTAAGATTGGGGTTACTCCATGGAAAAATGAAAAGTCAGGACAAAAATGATGTCATGACCAAATTCAGGGAAGGCCAGCTGGATATTTTAGTTTCCACCCCGGTGGTTGAGGTCGGCATTGATATTCCCCAGGCAACCATTATGTTGGTTGAGGGCGCGGAAAGGTTTGGTCTTTCGCAACTTCACCAACTCCGTGGCCGGGTGGGCAGAAGTGACAAAGAATCTTACTGCCTGCTTTTCACCGAAATTTTAACCGGCAAGCCTTTTCAAAGATTAAAAGCTTTGGAAAAAATTAATGTGGGGATGAAACTGGCCGAGCTGGATTTAACCTTAAGAGGACCGGGGGAAATTTACGGCACCGCCCAGCATGGCTTTTTTGACCTCAAGGTTGCCACCTTTACCGATTTAGATTTAATCGAAAAAACCAAAAAGGCAGCGCAAGAATTTCTACTCCAAATTGCCCAATATCCTCTCTTGCAAGCCAAGCTAAAAAAAGATAAAATAAAAACCATCGAGCCAAATTAATATGGGAGCACAACCAAAAAGAAAACATTCCACCCAAAGAAAAGGTAAAAGGCGAGCGGCCGCCACACGGCATTTTTTGAAAATGGTTCAAAGGAAAATTAACCAGATTAAACAAAATGAAAACGCCGCTTGATCCCAGACACTTAAAACGCAAAAAAACCATCCAGGACCTTTTCGTTTTAACCTTCCGTTCCACCAAACCGAAAACTGATTTAGGCAAACAAGTAGCCAAAGCCTTTAAGAAAATTGACAATATCATCACCAAGGCGGCGCCGGAATGGCCCCTTGTCCAAATCAACAAGATTGATTTAACAATTTTAAGGCTGGCAATTTGGGAATTGGTCATTAAAGCCAAAGAACCTCCCAAGGTAATTATTGATGAGGCAATTGAGTTGGCCAAAGCTTTTGGGAGTGAGAGCACTCCCTCTTTTGTCAACGGCGTTTTAGGCACGGTTTACAAAAATCTTCAAAAAACCAAAAAGAAAAATGGAGCTTAATCATCTAACTGCCAATCTCGGTGTTAAATTTAATAACCTCCAAATTTTAAAGGAGGCTTTAACTCATCGTTCCTATCTTAATGAATTTAAAAATAAAAATCTTCAATCCAATGAAAGGTTGGAGTTTTTGGGGGATGCCGTTTTGTCTTTCGTGGTCTCCAGCTGGCTTTTTAAAGAATTTCCCCATTATTTTGAAGGCAAATTGACTAACCTTCGCTCCAATCTGGTAAAAACCGTTTCTTTAACAAAAATCGCCCAAAAATTAAAGGTCGGGGATTATCTTTTATTAAGTAAGGGAGAAAAAGAATCTAAAGGCCAACAAAACCCCACCTTGCTAGCCAACGCCATGGAAGCGATTATCGGGGCTATTTTCCTTGACCAGGGGATTGAAACCGCCAAAATTTTTGTCGAAACTCACTTCCAGCCTCTTTTAAAGGAAGTTATTCAAACCGGCAAATTCAAAGATTATAAAAGTCTGCTTCAGGAAAAAATCCAGGCCCAAACCAGCCAATCACCGGTTTATAAAACCATTAAAGAAGAAGGGCCGGAGCATAATAAAATTTTTACGGTCAGTGTTACGGCAGGGGGAGAAATTTTAGCCACCGGAGTAGAGAAAAGCAAACAAAAAGCCGAGGAAGAAGCCGCCAAACAAGCCCTTGAAAAATTAGGTTCAAAAAAGTAGAATGATTCCATGGTAAAAATTAGACTCGCCAGAACCGGCGCCAAAAATAGAATTTCATACCGAATTGTGGCTTGTGAAGCCAGAAGCAAAAGGAACGGCAAAACACTGTCCATTTTGGGTTCTTATGATCCAAAAACCAAACCAGCGACAATCAAAATTAATCAAGAATTACTCAACACTTGGCTGAAAAAAGGTGCCCAATTAAGCCCAGCGGTTAAAAAATTAATCTCATGAAAAAACTTCTTGAATATCTTGTGATCTCTATCGTTGAGCATCCAGAGGCTGTTCTCGTTGAAGAAAACGAAGAGGAAGGTCAGATTAATTTAAATTTTCAAGTTCACTCCGATGATGTCAAAATCGTCATCGGCAAACAAGGACAAACAATTAGGGCTCTCCGGGAATTGGTCAAAATCAAGGCCATCAAGGAAAGAAAAAAAGTCAACGTTAACCTTTTGAATCAATAAGAACCTGCCTTCGGCAGAACCTTGTTTTTCGCAGACTCTCAATAGGCAAATAAATCAGACTTGCCGGTCGGCAAAGCTGAAGAAGAGGATACTTCACTTGCCTCAAATAATTTAAAGCTGGCCAAGTTGCCAAAAATTTTTTCTTCTTGAGAAGTCACCGAAACAATTGGTTGCTCCAATTCACCAATCGTTTTAGGGAAGAGTAGAAAATAAGTCCTGATGTCAATCATGGCTTCGTCTAAACCTTCCTCTTTCTGGCTAATGGCCAAACCGCTCACTCTCATGAGGGGGGCTGTGGTTTCCACTTGTTGAAGAAAGCTGATAATTTTTTCTCTTGAACCAAGTAAAGTTAATTTCACTTCCAGACTGGGTAAAATTTCGTCTTTACTGGTTTTTTGGGTTTCGGCTGAACTGCTGGCGATTTCTCCCACCTCCGGAATGCTTAATTCGCTAACCATCAACTCATTATTTAAAGCTAATTTCTTGAGCACAAACAAATTCCCAGGAACATCTTTTTCCGAGGGCAAAATTTTTAAAACCAAATCCACTTTGTCGCTCAATTCCGGTTGGGATAAACCCTCCAAGGTCGTTACCTTTTGGGTTAAGGCCGCTAAAGTCTTTTTGTTCGCCGCCAGCTCTCGTTTCGCTTTGATGATGGTCGCCAGTTTGGGCCTTAGCCAAAAAAGACTCACCAAAATGACCAAAACTAAAATCAAGCCCGGGAAAAGCCATGATTTGCTGTTTATTTTTGCCATTTATCCTTTGGTTTCTAATAAAAGATTAAAAAGATAACTGCCATCTTCCTGTCGATCTACTGAGGAAAGGGTAATTTGACTAAACAATACCGACGATGTCTCACTTTTCAAATCTTGCAAAAATTTCTCTAAAGCAGCCATATTCGGCGCGATACCGGAAAAATTCATTTTGTTTTCGGCGATTTTTAAATCTTTGACTTTAATTTCCGCTGAAGTTTGCCCAATAAAGGATAAAAGAGTATCAAAACTCGGCCCTTTTTTAGCCGAGAAAAATTTATCTAAGTTTGAAAGTCTCTGTTTTAAAACTAACTGGAGTGATTCCACCTCTTTCAACCTGGCAATCTCTGTTTCTTTAACGGCTATTTCATTAGTGACCTTAGTCGTCTGCCTTGAGACAAAAAGCCAATAGGAAAAAACTGCGGCCGCCACCAAACAATAAGCCAAAATTAAAATAAAGCTCCCCACTTTCAAGGAATGAAAAAGCTTGGTTTTGAAAACCCCGCCAACTTTTTGACCTTTAAGAAAATCAATTTCCTGCTTCATGCCATCTCCTTCATGGCCAAACCAGTAGCAATAGAGTATGAAGAAATATCGGCGGGGGGAATTTTGGCAACGAGATTATCTTTCACAATTTGCAAAAAAGGGTCACCGCTTTGAATCTCTAAATTTAATTTTTTCGCCAACAACGATGAGATTTCCGGCAAACTGGCTGTCCCGCCGGTTAAAATAATACGGTTTAGAGTTTTCTTTTTCTCCAACTGATGAAATTGAATGATTTTTTCCATTTCAGCGACAATAACTTCCATCACTGGAGCAATCGCCCCGACAACTTTACCTTCCAATTGTTTCGGGTCTGCTCCATAAGCCTTTTTGTAAGCTTCGGCTTGGTTGGGATCCAGCCCCAAACCGGTGGCCACGGCGCGGGTTAAAGCCTCGCCGGCGGTGGCAATCGAGCGGACAAAAATGACCTGTCCGTTTTCCACCACGGCAAAATCAGTGGCCTTGGCCCCCAAATCAACCACCATGACAACCTCCGGGCTGGGAGGGACTAAACTCCGCGCCAAGGCCATAATCTCAATTTCCAAACTCACCGGGTTAAGACCAGCAGCCCTCAAAACCAGCAATAATTTATCAATCAAGCGGGTCGGAGCGGCCGCCACTAAAACCTCTATTTTTTGTTTGGCGTTTTCTTTAACCTGACCAATGATTTGATGGGACAAAGTCACCTCTGATAGGGGAATAGGAACATATTGTTCCGCTTCCCATTTCAAGGCCGATAAGAGTTCATCTTCCGAGAGTTGAGGCAAAGTAATGACTTGAGTAAAAACCTGGTCTTGGGGTAAGGCGGAAACCACATTCTTAGTGGTAATTTTGGCTTCCTGATGAAGTTTTTTAATGATAGTGGCTAATGCGGTCAAATCACCTTCAGCATCCGATAAAAGTCCCTTTTGTGTTGATGTTGTATTGCCCAAAGCCGAAAGACGGTACTGATTATTACCGCTTTTGGCAAGTTTGACTAATTTAATTTTTTGTGAACCGATATCTAAACCAAAAAAATCCATAGGGCAGGTTTAATTCTACTTGGTCAAGCTGCTACCGGAGAATAAAACATAATCAAAAATCGCCGGCGGAGCTTCATAAAACTGGCATTGACGAATTTTACGAGTGATATTTGAATCGGTGATGGTTGCCGCCGAGTCAAAACATTTTCCTTGATTAGGTAAATTGCTATCAGCGGAAACGGCCAGAGGCTGGGCTTCAGTATTATACAAAAGTTTTAATCTTAAAAGATAAGGGACGGCGTTGGCCGGCAAAGCAAAAGTATCCCTGGCTAAATCTATATTTTTAGCAAAAGCCAATCCGCCAGCTGGTGGACAATTCCCCCCGTCACTATCATCAGTAAGGTCAAATCCTGTTGTTCTGCCTGACTTTGGGTCAAAGCCAGAGCGAATCACCTTGTAATTTACACCGTCCTTATAAATCAAAGAGGTTTCAAGAGCTGGAGGATTATCATTTCCCACCATATTGCTTTCCCCCCAGCAAATGGTTATCTTGCCGTTCGAAGGAAAAAATTCACTGGGGTTTAATTCCCCCTCGGGAGTATGATCAATCAGCCAAACATTGGCCAGTTCACCGCTGGCAAATTTTAACCCGCCAAAATTAAAATCCTTGCCGCCCCCCTGGATGGCTTCGGATACTTGAGCGGTAATATTGCCAACAGTCACGTTTGTGGCCGAGCCAATTTTTAATGATTCTTCAATACCAGCTTCAGCCGCAGAAAAAGCCCTGGCCGATTCTTCTTCTTGCTGGGAAATCTTAATATCGGTAATGGAATAAGAGGCAACAGCTAAACCCACGGTTAAAATCACCGCGGCAATCAGTAAAATTATTAATAAAGTCTGACCAGAATTTGATTTACTCATCTTATTTCATTTAAAAACAAAAATTCATTAATGTCAAATTTTAAACAAAGTAAGTCTACAACTCTAATACGGTGCAGTAATAGAGTGGAGGAGTGAGCTTGCCTTTTCAGGCTAATTTTTTTCTGAAAAATATTAAGAGGTTGAGGCAGAAATTTTGACATCACTATGATGCTTGTAGTAGAATTTCCATAATGCTTAAGTGGGATCTTTCATTGCCGCCCGATACAAAACTTCCTGCTCATATTGCTCTCATTCCTGATGGGAATCGGAGATGGGCACGGGCTCGAGGACTTCATACATTTGAAGGGCATAAAAAGGGATTTTCAGTTGCGCTTGAGAATGTCCGTGCCTGCTGGCAGATAGGAATTCACACCGTCTCTCTTTGGTTTTTCTCAACCGAAAATTGGAATCGTTCTAAAGAAGAAGTTGGTTATCTGATGAAACTTTACGATGGTTTGATTAAAGACCTACTTAAAGATGCCAAAAAATATAGTGTGAAGATGGTTCATCTCGGGAGAAAAGAGAAGATCCCTAAATGGCTTGCTAAAACTGCTAAAAAGGCAGAGGAGGAAACGAAAAGGGCTAAGAAGCATATTTTAAATTTTTGTCTTGATTATAATGGACAAGATGAAATTTTGCGGGCGGTTAAAAAAATACTTAAAGAAGGAATTAAACCTGAAAAATTCACTAAAGAAATTTTTGAGTCCTTTCTTGATACGACTAACCAACCCCATCCTTACCCGGATCTAATTATTCGGACCTCGGGAGAGCAACGGCTTTCTGGTTTTATGTCTTGGCAAAATACCTACGCTGAATTTTATTTTGCTCCAGTTCATTTCCCTGAATTTACCCCGGAAAAATTAAAAGAGGCAATTTTAGATTTTAATCGTCGTCAACGTCGTTTTGGCGGAAACTAAATAATAAATGGTAGAAAATATCTCAGAGCCCACAACATTCAAAGAAACAGAACCAAGAGTTATAAAGGGGGTGGCTGCTGTCATTTTGAGTCAAGACGGAAAAATTTTAATTGCTCAAGAAACAGAAAATAAACCCATTATAGATAAAAAAAGAGGCGATTGGAGTATTCCGGCAGAAACGATTAAAGAAGGAGAAACAGAACTAGAAGCACTTTTGAGACTTATTAAAGAGGAAGTTGGAGAGAATGGAGACATAACCTGTAATCCAGAGAATGACTGGGTTGGAGACTATCAATTTGGGGCGGGAATAAATATCTGGGCTAGAGCTTATCTTTTACATTTTAATGGAACTTCTGATACTCCGAGATCTTTTAGTGCTGAGCGAGATGAGGTGATTAGCCATCGCTGGATTGCTCCACAAGAGATAAGGAATTTACCTCGCAGACAAGGAGTGTTGGAAATAGTGGAAGATTTTATGGTAGGACGAAAGGGAGTAATTCGGGAAGAATGTTCTCCAGGTTTTAGGCCAAATCAATAATGGTCCCTATTTTTCTATTTGAGAAAGCTTTAAGAATAAAATTCTTTTTAAGACCATTAAAGATTATAATTTTTGTTTTTTTATGGTATTTTTTAATCTCCAGCAATTTTCCTCTCATCCCGCCAGTAACATCAATATAAGAACTTTTTTTGATTAAACAAATAATTTTAGAGAAATTTTGTTTATTTACCTCAGGAATTAATTTAGCATTTTGGTATTTATGCGGATCTCGATCAAAAATTCCGTCAACATCACTGGCAAACATTACTTTTCTCGCTTTAAGTTCTCTTACAAGATAAAGTGCACTCGTATCTCCTGAACAGATAGAGCCACCCCAACTTTTGTCAGTCACGACATCTCCGGAAAGCATGGGAATAATTCCCTGTTGTAGTAACTGTTTAATGGGTTTTGTGTTAAATGAGAAAATCTTACCTCTGTTTTGAATTACCAATGAACTTATTTGACAAGGAAAAACATTAAGCCCGACATCAAAAAAGATTTTGTTAAGTTTAGTAATTAAGAAGTTGACGATATATTTAATCTCACAAAAACCCTTAAGTTGCACTTCGTTTTTAATCCCATGGATAGTGCCGTATTTCTTGGCAAATGGATGTCCGTAAGAACCAACTCCATTGATAAGAATTAAATTAAAATTTTTTTCTTCTTGAGCTTGCTTGATTTCTCGAGCTATTTCTTTGATTCTTTTAACACGAAGCTTGCCTGTTGGGTGGCCTTTGTAGGTAATGACACTTCCACCGAGTTTGATAACAAAAAGTGGTTTAACCATATCTTTCTTAATTATTATATATCATTTACATTTAGATTGACAATGAGACTAGAATTTGCTAAAGTAGCCCAAATGATAGGCCCCGAAGGAAAATTTATTTCTTCTAATGAAAGGCTACTCTCACCTCAAGAGATTGAACCAGGAATTCCTCTTCCTAAACATCTTGTTATTATCCCCGATGGTAACCGCCATTGGGCAGATATAAAGGGATTACCAGCTTCGGAAGGACATAGAGAAGGAGCAAAAACAGCCAAAAGATTGATGCAGGCTTGCCGAGATTGGGGAATTCAGACTTTGACCATTTGGGGAGTGTCTACTGATAATATAGAAAAAAGATCACCAGAAGAAATAAACACCTTGCTGGGGATTTTTGAAAAGTTATTTACTGATAAAAAGATGGTTACTGAATGGATAAATGAAGGAATGAAAGTAAGATTTATTGGGAGACAAGACAGAATTGGTAAATTGCGACCAACTTTACTGAAGGCAATTAAAAAAATAGAGGAGAGGACAAAAGAAAACCAAAAATCTAACTTAGTATTTGCCCTTGATTATGGTGGCAGGGATGAATTAGTTCGGGCATTTAGAGATATTGCCAGGGGGATTAAAGATGGTGTTTTGGAACCTGATGAGATCGATGAAAAGTTAATTTCTTTACATCTCGACACTGCTGGCTTACCCGACCCTGACTTAATCATCCGCACTTCTGGTGAACAACGCACAAGTGGAATGCTTATTTTCCAAGGGGCTTTAGCCGAATTGTATTTTTATGATTCCGCTGTTAATTTTCCTGATTTAACGCCAAAACTTTTTCGTGAAGCACTCCTCGATTTTGGCCGGCGACAGAGGAGGCTTGGGAGATGAAAAATGGCTGAACAACAACTTATTTTAGTTGATAAAAATGATAAATTTTTGGGCAAGTATGCCCCCAAGGGAAAGTGCCATACTGGAAAAGGCCTCCATCACCGCGCCTTTACCATTTTGATTTTCAACAAAAAAGGGAAGATCTTGCTGCAAAAACGCAAACATAAAATTTGGAATGGTTATTGGGATTTAACCAATAGCCACCTACTTCACAAAAAAGAGGCTAAGAATGAGACATACAAAGAAGCGGTCAAGCGGTGTCTAAAAAGAGAGTGGGGAATTGAACTTCCCGTCAAAAAGCTTTTTGCTTTTAATTACTTTACTTCCTACGGAAATTTTTGCGAGAATGAGTATTGTCTAATTTTGATAGGAAAATACGACAAAAAAGTTTATCCTAATCCTGAGGTAATCTATGGATATAAGTGGATGAAGTTTGAAAAACTTCTCAAAGATATCAAAATCAATCCTTCGTGGTATACACCGTGGTTAATTCAGACCCTCAGGAAAGTAGCAAAATTTAAAAACTTTCTTTAATAATTTCTCGTACTGACGGTAGTTTGAAAATTAATTGTCGCTTCTTCTTCCGGACGAACGGCCGCCCCAACTTGGCTTAAGGTAAATTTAATCGTCACGGTTTTGGGATAAAATTTTGCTCCTTCGGCAGTACAATTAGGGAAAACAGCCGGGCAACTGCAATCAAAAGAGCAAGAATCAACTTTGACTTTCGAACTGGTCAAGCGCGCGGAATTAGAAGCAATCCGGCCATTGGCTGCTCCTTCTTCCAAACAGCCAAATTCTATTGTACTCCCATCTGCCCTTTTAAACTTAAGATAATTCATACCAGACTCACAGATTTTGTTATCAGTGTTTGTCACCACCTCTTGAGAACCCCTGATTAATCTTTCCATGACCGATAAAGTATAATCACCATTTTGTTTGACGGTGGTTAAAACTTTGGTCTTACCCGCACTTCGAAGAGTGGTAAAAAAGATCGTGGAGGCAACCACGGCAATGATACCTAAAATACCAACCACAACTAAGATTTCCACTAGAGTGAATCCCGAGATACGTGAGATGTGAAACGGGAAACGGGAAACGTTCTTACGTCTTGCGTATTTCGTATCACGTATTTCGTATTTCGTTACTGCCATTTGGTTAAATTAGTTCGCAGACTTGATTTATGAGTTCCTTTGCTATCTTGCCAGGTAACTTCCACCAAAACATCCATTTTTTTCTGTGCTTCGATCACAGTATAGGTAATTGTCCGGATAAATTTAGCATCATTTGGCTGCGATAATTCTGGACATGATTTATTCCAAAAGTCAAATTCATTTTCTTCTTTGCATTTCCTGGCACCTTCAATTCCTTCTTGAGCATATTTGGTCGCCGCCCGCTGGTCTCTAGCAAAACCAGCATTGTTAATGGAAATAATCGTCACCTTAACTAACCCTAAAACCACAACGGCAATCAAAGACAGAGCGACAATAACTTCAATAATTGATTGGCCAAGATTGGCGAAATGGATAATGGATAATGGATAATGGATAATTTTTTTCATTTTATTTCTCCGCTGGTCGTCACGGCAATCGTTGTCGTTTCCCCAAAGCCTGACAAAGTAATGGTAGCATCAGTAGGGGAACCCTGGCTTAAAACTCTGAAAAAAACTTCATTCGGACCGGCCTGCTTGGTTACCCCCGTTGGTAAAACAATATCTGTTTTTAAATCAATTTCATCTCCACAAACAGCCACAATTTTATAATTTTGATTATTAATAAATTTGATCTTATGGCCGGTAAGGACGTCAGAACAATCATTAGGTTTTTCCGCAGCCAAAGACTTGCTTTGGGCCAAACGCAAATTACTCACTAATTCATCTTTAGCTTTCACTAAAATTTGCCGACGATTAAAACGATTATATTGAGCCATACCAATGGAAAAAAGCAACGTAATAATGGTTATGGTGATTAGAAGTTCAATCAAGGTGAAGCCAGGACAGATTTTCTTCATGCATTTATATTTGTTTAAGGATTGACAACTTTGTAGTTGCAGGTCTTGGTGCCGCAAGCGGCGGCCCCGCAACTACCGTCAGTCCCGCCAACCTCCAAGTAAGCACAAAGAGTATAAGTATTGGCGGTGGCTTGATTATAATAGTAATTACTGAGAGTGGAAGGATCTTTAGGCGTTCCGGAAAGATAAGTTTTAGCCGGCACTCCACAGGAAATATCATTATAAATCGCGGCCGGATAACTGCCGGCATCTGCTCGGCACATTTCCAAAGCACTTCTTACTTGTTCCAAATCGGCTTTTCTTTTGCCGTCGCGAGCCGATTTTCTGGCGCCTTGATAGGAAACCAAAGAAATTCCCAGTAGCACAGCCACAATGGTCATCGCCACCAAAAGCTCGATGAGGGTAAAACCTTTATTTTGAGCTTGCGAAAAACAAGCTTGCTTATTTTTTTTCATAAATCGCAATTTTCACTATCAACAGTTGACTTGCCCGACTTGCCGTTGGAACAAACTTTCCAAAAATTACCTGTTTCCAAGCCCCCCCACAAAGTGAAATCCGTCCCGTCCGACCAATATTTATAGACATAGGTGATCCCAATCGGGTCAGCCGGGCAACTACTAATGAGCTTAGGCGATAAATAGGTTCCACACATCGCCACTGCCGTTCCAACAGCCGCGACTGGATAAGTTCCATTATTAGAAGCAGCATAAGTTTCCAACCCATTGCGATATTGACTCAAATCGCTTCTTCTTTGGGTATCACGAGTTTGTTTTTGGGCTCCGGTATAACTCACCAGGGTTAAGGAGGCTAAAATCCCGATGATAGAAATAACCACGAGAAGCTCAATAAGGGTAAAACCCTCCTGCCTCCGGCAGAAATGGATAATGGATAATGGATAATGGATAATCTTCTTTTTAGTTTTTTTCATTTTCACCTCCATTCTAGTATTTAGTATCTAACCTAATCAGCACAGACAACATAATCATTAACGCCGACGCTACAACCCGAACAGCGAGTTTTTGATTTAGCTATGTCGCCATCGGATTTATTTTCCAGCGCGGTCCAAAGACAAAAATCCTGTCCGCTACTTGCTTGAGTATATTGATAATCGAGATCACCGGCTTGTTTCCAGCCTGGATCGTGCGACAAAAGCTTCATATAAGTCATACTACCACAAGTAAAAGTTGATCCCCATTCAAAAGTGGTAGTAGTTGGATTACCACAAGCCTTAATCTTGTTACTTCCGCCAGTATCCGGATATAAACTCATATCGTTGTAATACATCCTTAAAGCTTTTTTAGTCTGATCAAGATCTGATTTTCGCTGAACGTCTCTGGCTCTTTCCCGCGCAGCGTTAAAGTTGACCATAATTAAAGCCGCCAAAAGCCCAATGACGGAAATAACTACCAAAAGTTCAATTAAGGTAAAACCACAATTTTTCTTTCTCATGGTGTTATATTCGCACTCGCCACGGCATAATTACAATTCGCATTCCCACAACTTATTCCGTAATCCTTGCAAAGTCCGGTTTTAAAACAAGAATCATTAGTATTTTCTAGTGTAGCATAAAGAGCATAGCCTGTGCCATTATTTTTTTGTTGGTAAAGATATATATTAGCAGGATCTTTAGGGTCCTTGGGGACTTCTTTCATATATAAAGTCCCTTTGTCATCACTCCAAGAACCTCCGCCTCCGGGAAGAGGTGTTAGGTAACTGCCATAATCATTGTAATACATTTCCAACGCCCTTTGGATTTGGTTCAAATCGTTTTTCCGTTGAGTGTCGCGTCCTTTTATTTGGGCACCTCTGAAGCTCACCAAACCAATGGTGGCCAAAAGTCCTAAAATAACCATCACAATTAAAAGTTCCATGAGGGTAAAACCTGCCTGCCTTTGGCAGAAATTGATAATTGAAAATTGATAATTGAAAATTTTCTTTTTCATCGTATTTTAGAATAAACAGAAAGGCCATCTTAAACAATCATCAGCTCCGCAAGAATTACAACTTTTACTGCAAACGGCCCCTGGGGCCCCTTCATAACTAATATTACATCTGTGTCCTTGCTCAACACAAGTATACCATTCGCCACCTGGACATGGGTTTGTTGTTGGAGTTGGGGTTGGGGTCGACGTTGGGCCTGGAGTTGGCGTAGCAGTCGGAGTTGGACCTTGAGTTGGTGTTGAGGTAGAAATAGGTGTTGGGGAAACACTGCCTGGTGGGGGGACCTCTCCCGGTTGCTGAACCAAAATTTCCGCATTCGCACTGGCCACCACATAATTAAAAGCGCCACAGGTAACAGGTGTACAGCCAATTTTTTTAATAATCGGGTCTTTCTGGTATTCAAGGGTGGTAAAAATTTTGTACCATCTTTTGCAAGTTCCCTCCGGAGACACGGAATACAAATAAATATGGTTCTGTCCGTCATTAACCGGATCACAGGGAACAGAAGATAAATAGGGTAGGAAATCGTTATTGCAGGCTAGAGCGTCAGGGTAACAATTATTATCATTATAATAGTCCTCTAAAATTTTTTGCATTTTGGCCAAATCGGCTTTTCTTTTGGCGTCGCGACCCTTCATAACTTGAAGATGAAAGGCCCAAATAGCCAAAAGAGTCAGCATCCCGACAATGGTCACCACAATCAAAAGTTCGATAAGGCTGAAACCTTTTTTTCTCATAAAAAAAGATGCCAAATTTTTTCGCCCCAAAACCAAGTAATAAGGGTGGCCAAAACTAAAAATGGCCCAAAAGAAATTTGGCTTTTAAATTTCTTTTTCCCTAATAAAATGAGTATGACACCGAGAGTTGCCCCTGTCAAGAAAGCTAAATAAAGGGCAATAATAACTTTTGGGAAGCCCAAAAAAAGACCCATTAATCCAACTAATTTCACATCACCCAAACCCATCCCTCTAAAACGAGTCAGCAACACTAAAAGAAAGAAGAAACCGGCGGCGACCAAGCCAGATAAAAGATTAGATATTAGGATACTAGGATATTGAGATATTAGAAAAATTAAGCTTATTAGAATGGCTGGATAGGTAATTTGGTCAGGAATTATTCGGTATTGGAGATCAGAAAGAAAGATCGCCAGAAAAGCATAAGCCATAAATAAATTAAAAATTAAATTAGGCATTGACCCCCAGGTCAATCGGTAAATAACCACCGTTATAACCCCGGTCGCTAATTCCATTAAAGGATAATGCCAACTAATCGTGGAGTGACAGAAGCGACATTTACCTTTCAGAAAAATAAAAGAGAGAAGGGGAATATTATCAAACCACAACAACTGCTTCTTACATTTCGGGCAGTAAGACCTTCCTTTTAATAAACCCTTTAAACTGTTCTCCTTGTTAACTCTGTAAACTAAGCAATTAACAAAACTTCCAATTAATAGGCCACAAACAAACAAAAAAATCATTATCATGGAAGACAAATACAATTGTCGGATTTCCCAATCGCCCCAGGCAAGTCAGCGCATCCACCACAAGCTTCCACTGGCCAATCGCCAGGCAAATGAGCCGCATCTGCGCATCTGGTGGTAGCCTCTGTTTTAAAAGCTCCTGATTGAGGGCTAAAACAAACATAAACACTATTCCCGGTTTGGTTGGTATATTCCATGTAAAGAGCGTTATAGTTATTGGCTTGCAACCTTTTCGAAAAGGAGGCTTTTACTTCATCAGCTCCAACGGTACAATCAGCATCGGAAGTTGGGCCATCGGAAATTTTTGACAATAAAGAACAATTCGCCCCATCTTCAATAGCTGAAACTGGGCCCCAGTCAATATCGGCACTATCAACGGTAGTAGCTTGCCATGGCCAAAGTCCTTGAGTTGCGTTATAACGATCAATGGCTGAAAGTAATTGTTCAGTGTCACTTCGCGAACCGGTATCCCGGCCGCGGTTAATCTGTTCAATTGGGTTAATGGTGGCCAAAACAGCGACCGCCAAAATACCCAAAACCGCAATGACAATCAGCAACTCAATCATCGTAAAACCGCGGTTAATTTTTAATTTTAATTTTTTAATTTTCAATTCTTTTCTCACCTCCTCTCCCAACTTAATTTTTTAAAATTTATTCGTCAGGTTGTAAATCGGCATAATGATGGAAATCATCAGAAACCCGACGCCAACCCCTAATACAATCATAATAAGGGGCTCTATCGCGGTTGTCAATCCTTTAACCGCTGCATCGGCTTCCTGTTCAAAATAGGAAGAAACTTTGCCCAAAACCTCATCCAGCTTACCGGTTTCTTCACCCACGGCGATCATTTCTGGTAAAATGGGTGGAAAAATTTCGGTTCTGGCCAAAGCGGTGGCCAAAGGCAAACCCTTTTCAACCTCTTTTGAGGCCTGTTCCATTTTTTCTTCATAATTGGGGCTGCCCAAAGATTTACGGGTCACCTCAATAGCTTCGACAATCAAAATCCCGCTCCCAATCAGCAGGCCTAAAGTTCTGGTAAACTCGGTTAACATCATTCCTTTTCTCAATTTGCCAATAATTGGCAATTTGAAAATCAAACCATCAAGTTGTTTTTTAAATTGGGGGTTTTGGGAGAGAATTTTAAACAAAAAGACTAACCCCACCAAAATTATCACCACTATCCACCAAAAATGAGAGGCAAATTTAGAAACACCAATCAATATCCTCGTACTTACCGGCAAATCGGCCTGGAATTCTTCATAAACCATGGTCAGCTTGGGAATAACAAAAATCACCATGATAGTCATCACCGCAATCATGCCGCCAACAACAATCATCGGATAAACCATGGCACCTTTAATTCTTCTCCGAAACTCTGACTGTTTTTCCAAATTATCAGCCAACCTCAACAAAATTTTATCCAAAACACCGGCGGTTTCTCCTGAACGAATCAAGGCTACATAAATTTGGTCAAAAACTTTGGGATGTTTTTCTAAAGCATCCGCTAAGTTACCACCACCTTCCACTTCACGGACAACATCACTCACCAAACGACCCATGACCGGGCCGGATTGAGACTCCAAAATAGCCAGAGATTCGGTGATGGTTAAACCCGCATTAATCATGGTTGAAAGTTGACGGGTAAAATTAACTCTATCCTGAATCGTAATTCTGCCCAAACCTTTTCTAACTTGAGTGGTCAAACTTTCACCCTTTGGGGTTAAAAAAATCACCAAGAGTTCACGCTCTCGTAAAATTTTAGCGGCTTGAGTAATATTTGAAGCTTCTACTAATCCTTCAACTGTTTTCCCGTCTTTATTCTTGGCTTTATATTTGAACTTATTCATATAAGTGAAAACAAGCTTTGCTTATTTAAACTTTTCCATGGGGGGGACTACTTGTTTCTGGTTAACCTCATTAACTCTTCCGGTCTTAAGGCAAAAGACCGCGCCACGTCCAGAGAAATTTTGCCTTTTTTCACCAAATTCGTTAAATCCTTTTCCAAAGTTCTCATACCTAGCTCTCCGGAAGTTTGTAAAATAGTATCAATCATTTGCGTTTTCCCTTCACGGATGGCATTGCGAACTGCCGGAGTGGCCACCAAAATCTCGGTGGCCGGAATTCGGCCACCCGCTAAAGCGGGCAGCAAACGTTGAGACAAAATAGCTTCCAAAGTCAAAGAAAATTGAATTCTGGCTTGTTCCTGTTGATGAGCTGGAAAAACATCAATAATCCGATCTACACTTTGAGAAGCGGAGTTGGTATGAAGGGTGCTAAAAACCAAGTGACCTGTTTCGGCGATTGTTAAGGCTGCCGCGATCGTTTCGTAATCTCTCATTTCGCCAATCATGACCACATCAGGATCTTCCCGCAGACAAGAACGCAAGGCACTCTGCCAGGAATGAGTATCGGCCCTAATCTCCCTTTGAGAAATAATGGCTTTCTGATGGTTAAAAACATACTCCACCGGGTCTTCAATGGTCACGATGTGAACCGGTCTGGTTTGGGCAATTTCATCAATCATCGCCGCCAAAGTGGTTGATTTCCCATGACCGGTTGGACCGGTGACTAAAATAAAACCTTGCCTTAATTGAGTAAAGGCGTGACAAATTTCCGGCAAGTTTAGTTCATCAATTTTGGGAATTTTGTTGCTAATTAAGCGCAAGGCCGCTGCCAAGCTACCTTTTTGATAATAAGCATTAACCCGAAAACGGACCTGGTTTTCAAAATTAAAAGAAAAATCCAATTCCTTGTTAATGGAAAGAATTTCCTTTTGTTCCTCGTTGACCAAAGATAAAACCAGATGACTAATTTCTTCGGGAGTTAAAACTTCCTTGCCAGTTATCGGATTAAGAACACCGTTAACTCGTATTATGGGAGGAACACCCACTAGCAAATGTAAGTCTGAAGCTTTTTTATTAACGGTATATTCTAATAATTCTTTTATTTCCATATTTTAGCTCTCAGCTATTGGCTATTAGCCATCAGCTATTCTTGTGCCACACGTAGTACTTCTTCTATCGTACTGATTCCTTCAACGGCCTTCAAGTAGCCATCTTGTTTTAAGGTTATTATGCCATCCTCTAAAGCTTGTCTTTCAATTGCCCCGGCGGCCGCTCTTTCCAAAATCAATCTGGCAATTTTTTCCGTTACCGGCAAAACTTCAAAAATACCAATTCTTCCTAAATAGCCGGTGTTATTACACTCCGGACATTTCTTTCCGCGATAAAGTTTTAAAGTCCCCTTTTCTTGATAAAGATTGCCTAAAACTTTTTTAATATCTTCGGCGACTTCCGATGGGGGAGTATATTCTTCTTTACAGTTATCGCAAATCCTGCGTAAAACTCTTTGAGCCAAAACACAAGTCATGGCTGAAGCTAGTAAAAAAGGTTCACCGCCTAAATCCAAAAGTCTGGGGATAGCTCCGGAAGCATCGTTAGTATGAAGAGTTGAAAAGACCAAATGGCCGGTTAAAGCGGCTTGAATAGCTAACTCGGTCGTTTCTTTATCACGAATTTCACCAACCATGATAATATTAGGATCTTGTCTTAAAAAGCTTCTCATGCCTGAAGCAAAAGTTAAACCAGCCGCCGGATTGACCTGGACTTGATTGACACCGCCGATTTGGTATTCCACCGGATCTTCCAAGGTAATAATATTCACCTTAGAGGTGTTAATGCGAGAAAGGACGGAATATAAAGTCGTCGTTTTGCCGGAACCAGTCGGCCCGCAGACAATGATGATGCCGTGGGGACGCAAAATAGAGTCCTCTAAATTTTTCAAAGCCCGACCTCTTAAACCTAAATCCGGTAAATCAGGCACACCGCCGGATTTTTTTAATAACCTCATGACAATTTTTTCACCAAAAACGGTCGGCAGAGCTGAAACCCGCAAATCTACCTCTTGATCACCAGCTTTGAAATTAAAACGGCCGTCTTGGGGAACTCTTTTTTCATCAATCTTCATACCGGATAAAATTTTAATGCGGGAAATAACCGCCTCATGGACCTTTTTGGGCAAAATTAATTTTTCATGCAAAATAC
>Ga0315294_10002555_pt1 | contig 19870 bp, 15 predicted proteins | sample YL17G13_40_MG_FD_203626 | JGI IMG/M metagenome (GOLD analysis project Ga0315294, IMG submission 203626) | Sediment microbial communities from Yellowstone Lake, YNP, Wyoming, USA - YL17G13_40 | ecosystem: Environmental > Aquatic > Freshwater > Lake > Sediment | place: USA: Wyoming | collected...
TGGTTAGGAAAGCCACCCAACTCGCTGGAGCGGACACTTCGCTCCGCTCAGTGCAGGCAACGGCTCTGCCGCTCGCGCGCAGGCGCGTTTTGCCAGAAATTGCGCGATAATGGATAGAGTCTCGCCAGTCCCGCCGCTGCCGCTGAGCCCATCCGTTGTGCCACTTCGCCGCCCCAGCCAGCCTTCGCGGTCGCAACGAATTCAATCCCCCATCAACTCCTCATACACTCCCATGATCTGTTTCGCAACCTTCTCCCAGGTGTAGTTCAGGGCGTTTTCAGCGGCGTTACGGCCCAGGCTGCGGCGCAGCGTCTCATCGCCCAGCAAGGAGGCCAGCTTTTCGCACAAGGCTTCAGGGTCGTCATCCGGGACGTGGTAGCCGGTTACGCCATCCTGGACGAGAAAGGCCAGCCCGCCCACCTGCGAGGCGATGACCGGCGTCCCGCAGGCCATGGCTTCCAGGGCGACCATGCCGAAGGACTCGTAATGCGATGGAACGACCACCACCTGGGCCGCCGAATAATAATACGGGAGCGTATCCTGGCTGCGCTTTCCCAGGAAAACCACCACATCATCCATGCCAAGCTGCGAACAAAGCATCTGCAGCCGCGCCATCTCCGCATCCATCACCTCGGGGCTGGTATCCGGCTCCCCGCCGATGATCGAGAGGCACACCGACTGCTTAGGGCAGGCTGCCCGTTTGCGCAACAGCGCCACGGCATGAAGCAAGGTGTCCACGCCCTTGAGCGGTTCGATCCGGCCGACGTAAAGCAAGAGGCATTTCTCTGGAGGGACGCCGACGAATTGCTTGGCCTCGTCAACAGGGATCGGGTAAAAGCGACTGGAATCCACGCCCGGCGGGATTACGGTGATCTTGCGCGCATCGGCTTTGTACAGCCACTCGAGCTGGGCGCGCTCGGCAAGCGTCGCGGCGACGATGCGGTCGGCGCGGGCCAGGACGCGCCGCTCGCCATCCAGCCGGTACGCCCCCTCCTTCTCGGCCTCGGAGCGCGCCACGCGGTTCTTCATCTCCCCCAACGTATGGAACATGTGGACGATGGGCGCGGCCCAGTCCGCTTTCAAGGCGTCCGCAGCCAGGCCAGACATCCAGTAATGGCTGTGGATGAGATCGTAGCGGGTCTCCTTTTCGGACGAAAAGCGCCGGATGCCCTCGACGAATTGCGGGATGTACCCAGCGAGTTGTTTTTTGGGGAGCGGGATCTCGGGTCCGGCCGGCACGTGGACGACGCGGTTGCCGTAGCCCAGGTCGTGTAAGACGTGGGGCACGTGTTCGTCCTGGGAACGGGTGAATACGTCCACCTGGAGGCCCATACAACCCAGTTGCCGGGTCAGGTCACGAACGTAAACATTCATCCCGCCGGTTTCTTTACCCCCCAAGGTCGCTAACGGGCAGGTATGGAACGATAGCATGGCGATGCGTGGCATGGATGCGCTTCCTGGAAGGAAGTATAACATGAGCCAGTGCGGTATTTTCTATTAGCTAGCTTGCTGATTCGTGACGAGTGCTGGTATAATCCCCGCCGCTGCCACCATAGCTCAGCCGGTAGAGCAGACGTTTCGTAAACGCCAGGTCAAGAGTTCGAATCTCTTTGGTGGCTCAAGTAGTAAACCCCCGGTGTCTTTCAGACACCGGGGGTCTTGTTTCACCAGTTATACAAACTATCCAAGTCCTCTTCCGCCACATCGAAGACGGCATTTGTCGGCGATAGAGGCTCACGCGTCATCCAGGCAGGGATGCGGTCATCTTCAGCGGTGAAACCGGCGCGGCGGTTGAACTCGCGCTCCAGTTTCAGCGTTTCCTTCCCCAAAACTTGCAGGATGTCATCCGGAACGTTCCAGCCAAAGCGGGCGTTGAGCAACTTAGCGATTGTACCTGAAGGCGAGACAGCAAAACCGAAGCCAGAGAAAATGCACGCGCCAAGCGTGTCGTAGCCAGCCATGCTGATCTGCTTGGCACGCGAGAGAGCCACCTGAACTTTCGGATCGAGGTGATCCACCTTATCGCGGATCGTGAGTCCGGCGGTATGATCGGCGCCCTGTGGCGAGGTAGCGTAGGTCACGCCCGTCCCTTTGATAGCGCGCGGGTCGTAACCGGCCATCGCCTGTCTTTTGACGGCCGGGACGTGCTCGATGCCGAAATGCCTGCCTGTCGCAACTGCGCCGTTGCCCAAAACACAACCCAGCAGCGTTCCGCGGCGGATTTCATCCAGCAGTTCCAGCGCCCGCTCCCCGTCACCCCATCCCATTTGGCCGGCCTCGGCAGCCACGCCCAGCGCCGCGCCGACATCAATCGAATCCAGGCCCAGATCGTTGGCCTGCCAGCACAGGCGGGCAATGGTATCCAGCGAATCCATCCCCAGGTTCGATCCCATCAGGCCGATGGTCTCGTATTCGAGCGGGGTGACAATCACCTTTCCATCCTGGCTGCCAAAAACGTTCGAGCAGCGGATGGTGCAGCCGGGCATGCAGTTGTGGGTCGGGTTGGATGGGCTGCCGCGTTCCAGCAGCAGGTCACGCATGTGCTCACCGCTGATTGCATCCGCCTGCTCGAACAGGCCAACGGAGAAATTGCGCGTGGGGAGAGAGCCAAATCGCTGGCACAACTGCACCATGGCGGCCGTGCCATAATCACGGTAGGCGTGAGTTTGCGGATGTTCCATCAGGGCCTTGTTATAGGCTTTCTGCGCTTCTTTATAGGCCTCCGGGTGGGCAAACGGCGGTTTCTGGCCGCCCGTGGCGTCGAACACGATGGCTTTCAGACCCTTGCTGCCCATCACCGCGCCCAATCCACCCCGGGCGGCGATGCGCGAGGGGACTTTGTCTTTGTCCAGATTCTGGATCCCCGCAGCCTCCATTTTCATCTCGCCGCCAGGGCCAATCAAGGCAATGGCGACTTTCTCGCCATATCTTTCAAGGAGGCGGCGAGTCGTCTCGTAAACCCCTAGCCCGGCCAGGTCATCGGCCTGATCGAAGCGCGCACCCTGCAAGCTGAGGTACAAAACCCACAAGCCCGGCTCGACTGGCAGGTCTTCGAGGATCAAGGCTTTGATGCCCATCCAGACCATTTGTAGACCCGTCGTGCCGCCAGCGTTGGCTTCTTTAACGCCGCCCGTCAGCGGGCTTTTTCCACCGATGGAAATGCGGTCGCAGGACGAGAGCATGTGTCCCCCCAGTAGGCCGGGGGCAAAAACGAGCTTATTCTGCGGGCCGAGTGGATCGCAGGTCGGTTCGACCTCGTCGAGCAGGATACGCGCCGACAGTCCGCGCCCGCCGAGGTGAGACCAGGTTTCGGGGATTGGTTCACGCTTCAATCTCTGTTCACGGACGTTGATACGCCAAATTTGCATGCTGCCTCCAGGTTCAGGTTGAAAGTTGAAGGTTGAAGGTTGAAGGTTGCCTGTTGGTAACCACAACCTTCAACCTGCAACCTGGAACTATTTGCTTGTTTCCTTCAAAGCTTCACCGAAAATACCCAGGGCATCGTTGATCTGCTTCTCAGTGACGATCAACGGCGGGATCCAGCGAATGCTATTGTCATACGTGCCGCATGAAAGCAGGAGCAGCTTGCGTTCTTGCGCGGCGTGGATGATCGTCTTAGCGGCATTTTTATCTGGCTTGTTTTCTGGGGTACGGAATTCGGTGGCGACCATCAGCCCCAGGCCGCGTACGTCGCCGATGGCGGGATATTCCTCCTGGAGTTTTCGCAGGCCGGACACTAACTGGACCCCACGCCGGGCCGCGTTACCGATCATATCCTCATCCCGCATGGCGCGGATGGTCGCTACACCGGCCGCGCAGGCCACCGCGTTGCCGCCGTAGGTCCCGCCGTGCGAGCCGGGTGTCCACTTTTTCATCAAGTCGAGGCGGCTGAACACGCCCGAAAGCGGCAGGCCGGAAGCGATGGCTTTGGCGACGGTCATGATGTCCGGCACGACGCCGAAGTGTTCCTGGGCGAACCACTTGCCGGTGCGCCCGAACCCGGACTGGACCTCGTCGAAGATGAGCAGGATGCCATGCTTATCACAGATTTGACGCAGTCCTTTCAAGAATGAAGTCGGCGGCACCACATAGCCGCCCTCGCCGAGTACAGGTTCGATCAAGATGGCGGCAGTCTCGGATGGCGCGGTTTGCGAGTTCAACAAGTAATCGAGTTCTTCCAAGCACCACTGGCTGGTGGTCTCGCTGTCCCAACCGTAGCGATAGGCATAGGGATATGGCGCGACGAAGACGCCAGCCGGCAGGGGCTGGTAACCGGCGCGGTAGATAGTCTTGGAGGTGGTCATCGCCATCGTGCCGGATGTCCGCCCGTGGAAGCTGCCCTGGAAGACAATGACGTTCGTGCGTCCAGTGGCGGCGCGCGCCAGCTTGACCGCGCCTTCCAGCGCCTCCGCGCCGGAGTTGCTGAAGAAGAAGCCATCAATCGAGGGATGGACAATCGTCCTCAGCTCCTGCACCAGTTCGAGTATCGGCTTATGGACGACGATATTGATCTGGGCGTGCAGGAAGGAGCCAGCCTGCTCGCGAATGGCGGCAACGACCTTCGGATGGCAGTGACCGGTGTTGGTCACGCCGATGCCGCAGGTGAAATCCAGGTAGGCCGTACCATCCTGGTCGTAGATGTAACACCCCTCGGCGCGTTCAGAGACGATGGGCGTGTAGCGCGTCCAGATGGGGGAAAGATGCGGGAAGTTGTCTTCGTAGAGTTGGGTCATGGGGAACACCTGAAAGTAATCCTTGATGCGTGATGAGTGATACATGATGCATGATACGCGCAGATTCACGCATCATGCATCGCGTTTTACAGGCCAATGGGTTATGCCTGCAAATAATTCGCTGCCCACTCAAGATTGAGCTTTTTGAGCGTTGCGGCAGTTGGGATGCCATCGTTTGTCCAGCCAGCCAGCTCATAGTACTGATCAAGGGCAGCTTCGACTTCTTCTATGTCGAGAGCGATTCCAGCGGTCGGTCCGGCGCCGGTCAGAACCTTGAAGAACTTCTTGGGCAGCCTGTCATCCTTGCGGGTGAAGCCCTCGCGGGCATTGAACGTGCGCATCAGGTTGAGGCGTCGCGCTCCCACAGTCAGCAACTCGTCCACGCTGAAATCCCAGCCGGTGACTGAGTGGACAAGTTCTACCGTCTCCACCGGGCCGTAGAGGCACCAGGCCGGCCCCCAGACGAACTGACACAGTTCGAGCGAGTCCATCATGCTGTAGAAGCACTCGGTCAGGTAGGCAAAGCGGACTTTCTCGAAGCCCAGGCTCATCGGGGCCTGCTTTTCGGTCAGGCCCATCGGGGCGAGGTGCTGCATATACAGGTCAGAAGCAATGCCTTCCTCGTAAATCCAGTCATGCTCGCTGGACTGGTGGTCTGCGCCGAAGGGATTGACGGCATAGATGAGCGCCAGTGAACGCTTGGCTTGCGGCATGTGCGCCGGGGCTTCATGGTTTTTGACTGTGACCAGGCACTCTTCCGCGCCCTTGCCCCAGGCCTTGGCCGCGCGTGCCGAACCCTGGGAGAGCACCTTGCCCAACGGGCCGGTGTTGGTGACGATCTGCTTGAGCGTCTCCAGCAAGGCTTCGGCGTTGCCGAATTTAAGCTCGAGGCCGCCAGTCTGCTCTTTGGTGATGATGCCCTTCTCGTAGCACTCCATGGCAAAGGCAATCGTCGCGCCACAGGAGATGGTATCCACGCCGTATTGGTTGCAAATCTCGTTCGCCTTGCAGACCGCCGCCAGGTCGCCGACGCCGCAATACGAACCCATCGTGGCGAGCGTCTCGTATTCGGGGCCGCCATAGAGCGGGTCTACTTTGTAGGCGCCTTCCTTGATTTCCACCACGCGCTTACAGCGAACGATACAGGCGTAGCAGGTATCGCGGCCTTTGCTATCCTGCTTGCCCTCCGCCGCGCCGACCAGCAGGGTGTTGTACAAAGTCTCGCCACCCAGGGCTTCCGCACCCTCGAACTGTCCCTCGTTATAGTTGCGGGTGGGTAGCGAACCAAACGAGTGCTGCGGTACGACCACACTAGCTGTGCCATACTTGCCCAGCCCGTCCACGTCAGCGTTCTCTTTGATGAGAACTGGGCCGGTGCGATTAAGGGCTGTCAGGGCTTTGGCGTCGGCCAGTTCGGGCTTCTTCGAGCCGCGCACGACCACCGCTTTGAGATTCTTGCTCGCCATCACCAACCCCATTCCGGTGCGTCCATTGTTGCGGTTGCACATGCTGACCAGGGAGGAGAACAGCACACCCTTCTCAGCGGCAGGGCCATGCTGTAAAATCTCGATCTTCTCGTCGTCGAGTTCCTTCTTCAGGATGGCATCCACTTCACCTGTGACTTTGCCCATCAGATACGCCGCATTGCGCAGCTCGGCTTTGCCATCTTTGAGCAGCAAGTAAACCGGCTTAGGCGACTTACCTTTGATGACGATACCGTCAAAGCCGGAAAACTTGAGTTCCGCCGGGAAAAAGCCGCCGCCCTGCGAATCGCCAATCGCCCCGCTGACCGGCGATTTGGCGTTGACGTTGACGCGGCTCTGACCGGAAATCGCCGCGCCAGTGGTCACGCCGGTCATGATCGTCAACACATTGTCGGGGCTGAGCGCGTCCGTCCTGGCGGGCATCTCGTGCAAGATGTAATGCAATCCCACTGCGCTGCCGCCAAGATATTTTCGATAGAACGCCTCGGGCGGTGTCTCGACCTCGAGCTTGCCGCGCGTCAGGTCAACGTGCAGGATTATTCCGTTATATCCGTAAGGCATGTTTACCTCCTTTGCAAAATAATGGAGACGAAGGATCGCCTGCAATTATAGGTTATTTTAAGGCTCACATCTCCCTGATCCCATAGGGGAAATCGAACTCGGGCATCTTCTCCAGGAAGGGAACCGGATCAAAGGCTTCAGGCCCCAGGACTCCCTTCTCTTTCCAGATACCCTCGGCCAGCAATTCCATGGCAATCGCCGGGCACACGCCCGTTTGCCATGAAACCGCCTGGCAGCCGTATTTTCCCATGCTCTCGGCATTGTCGGTGCTCTGGTAGAGATACACCTGGCGTTTCCTGCCATCCTTCATCCCTTTGACCCAGGTGCCCACGCAGGTTTTACCAGTCATCTTGTCGCCCAGGTGGGCCGGGTTGGGCAAACAAGCTGCGACCACTTCACTCGGCGCGACCTTCACGCCCTTGACGTTTACCGGCACTTTGCTGGTAAGCCCAAGCATGTGCAGAATCTTGATGGCATGGATGAATTTATCGCCCAGGGCATATTTGAACGTGACCCGTTTCGTCTTGACCCAGCGCGGGATCAGCACCACTTCCTCATGCTCCACGTTTACGCATTCCAACGGGCCAATCCCCTCCGGGAACTCGAAGATCTCGGGTTCCGAGAATAACTCGGTGGTGAACCAGCCTTTATCCTTCTCCCAGATGACCGGCGGCGAGGTGCACTCTTCGAGCGTATCCGCAATCGAAAACGCGGGAGCAAAATCGTAGCCGGCAATTTCCAATGCCGCGCCATCGCGGACGCCAATCTCCTCAACCTCGTCGAATAGATGCTGCTCGGCATATTTGGCGAAGATGTCGGAAACGCCCGGGTCTACGCCCATGCCCAGGATCGCCAATAAACCTTTCTTTTCCCAGGCCGCGTTGCTGGCAAGCTGACGGCTTCCCATCTCCGCGCCTAGACCGGTCATCGCCATATCCATATAGTCACAGCCATACTCGAAGGCTGCATCGAAGAGCGAATCGGTGAAGTCCACGTTGACGGCGTTCATCAACAGGTCAACGTTATGTTTGCGCGCAATTTCGATGACCCGTTGTTTATCACCGGCGTCCACCTGCTCGACCGGGAACCTGTTTGCCTCGCCCAGCTTTTGTGCCACTTCCAGAGCGCGCGCCAGGCTGTAATCAGCCAGCACCATCTTTTCGAGCCAGGGACGGCGCTTGGCTGTTACCGCTATCGCCTCGCCTACACCCCCTACACCCACGAGTAAAACTTTCATTCGCACACCTCCGGTCAATTTAACCTACATTTCCTTGATGCCGTACGGGAAACCATACTCGGCCATCTTTTCCATGAAAGGCACCGGATCGAACGCTTCCGGACCGAGAACACCGACGCCCTTCCACAGGCCATGCTCGACCAGGTCCCAGGCAATAACCGCGTTGAAGGCTGTCTGCGCGACGACGGCCTGGCAGCCCCAGGTTTGCATACACTCTTCGTTGTCAGCCACCTGGTAGAGATAGACCTGCCTCTCCTTGCCATCTTTCTTACCCTTCACCCATGTCCCGGCGCAGGTCTTGCCGAACATCCGGTCGCCCAGGTGGGCTGGATCGGGCAGACAGGCCGCCACCACATCGCGCGGCGCGACCATTACGCCCTTGACATTGATCGGCTCTTTGTTGTCCAGGCCGATCATGTGCAAGGTTTTCAAGACGCCGATAAATTGGTCGCCCAGCCCATACTTGAAAGTGACGCGCCTGGTCTTGACCCAGCGCGGTATGAGCAACACTTCCTCGTGCTCGACGTTGACCACTTCCACTTTGCCGATGCCTCCAGGGAACTCGAACACTTCCGGCTCGGAGAACGGCTCGGTCGTGAACCATCCCTTGTCTTTTTCCCAGACGACGGGCGGGTTTAGGCACTCTTCGATGGTCGTCCAAATCGAGAAGTTCGGCGCAAATTCATAACCTTTCACCTCGATGTTAGCACCATCCCGGATGCCGATCTCGTCAATCTCGTCGAAGAGATGATCCTGGGCATAACGAGCGAAGACATCCGCCATGCCAGGCTCTACGCCAATACCAACCAGCGCCAGCAATCCCTTTTCCTCCCATTTCCTGGCACGCTCGAACTGGTAATCGCCCAGCTTGATATGGGCTTTCTTGAAAGGTTCTTGCGGATGCGGCTCAGAAAGGGTCATCGCCATATCCATGTAATTAATGCCCACCTGGTAGGCCGCGTCGAACATCGGCACGTTGAAGCTCGGGTCGCAGGCATTCATGATCAAGTCAACGGTATACTTCTTTGCCAAGTCCTCGATCATTTCCTGCTTGTTTGCGTCCACAAACTCGACCGGAAACCGCTTCCCATCCCTTAGCTTGGCCTGGACTTCCTTCGCACGATCCAGGTTGTAATCGGCTAACACGATCTGTTCGACCCATGCATGCGGTCTGGCGATCTGGGCAATCGCCTCCCCCACCCCGCCGACGCCAACGAGTAGAACTTTCATTTTCTAGTCTCCTTTTGCTTTGAATTTATCTCTTTATATGATCTCCAGAATGATACCATCAACATACCTGGCCGCCCCTCTCAGAGCGACCAGATATGTATACGCCGCAAATGAATTCTCTTACTCTTCGCCTTTGATCTCGGTCCAAATGCGGTCATACAGCGTGGTCGCATCACCCACATCCCGGATGGGTGTGGCGTGGGCGAGAAAATCATCCGACGGGTTGGTGCCCGAGAAATCCATGTAGGATTGATAGAGCGCCGCGTCATACGTCTTCAAATATTCCAAGCCAGCCGTGTTCGGGCTGGAATACGGGAATTCCTCCGTAATCATAACGCTGGCTTCGGGGCTGAGGACATAGTTGATGAACGCCAGGGCTGCATCTTTATGAGGCGCATTTTTCGGAATGGCCAGGTTGTCGAACCAGATTCCACAGCCCTCCTGCGGGCAAATGTAGACGATATCCGGGTTCTCCCGAAAGGCCAGCGCAGCGTCACCATTCCAGGTGATACCAGCCCAGGCCTCGCCGTTCAGCAGCGCGGTATGCGGACTATCGCTATCGAACAAGCGAATGTTTGGCTTCAACTCGAGCAACTTCTGCTTGGCTTCCTCGAGTTGCGCCTGGTCAACCGTATTCTTGTCATAACCGAGCGTTTGCAGCACCACACCGATGATCTCGCGCCCGTCATCGAGAGCAACCAGGCGGTTGGCAAAGGCCGGGTCCCACAAATCCGCCCAATGGGTGGGTTCAAACGGCACCTTCGTCTTATCGTACATCAGGCCGGTCGTTCCCCATTGGTACGGGACGGTGTATTTGTCACCAGGATCGAAGTCGGGGTTGGTGAAGCGATTGTCAATGTTGACAAAGTTAGGGATCTTAGAGTGGTCAAGTTCCTCCAACATGCCTTGCTTGATCATGATGGCCACGGTGTAATCGCTGGGGATGATCAAGTCGTACCCTGAAGCCCCAGCTTGTAACTTAGCAAGCAGCTCTTCGTTGGAAGAATAGGTGTCGTAGTTGACCTTGATGCCGGTTTGCGCGGTGAAATCATCCAACAGCCCTTGAGGGACGTATTCCGACCAGGCATACAGGTTCAACACATTGGAAGCCTTCTGGCCGCCGCACGCGACCAGCAAGAGCGCCACCAGAATGAACAGGGTTGCTATACGGTATTTCTTCATCATCTTCCTCCTTGCGAATCGAACTTGGCGATCATGCCCTGCGGCGTTGGGCATACTCGCTGATTAATAGGATTACGAACACGATCGCCACCCAAAGCGCGGACAACGCGTTGACTTCGGGCGTGACCGTGAAACGTACCATCGAGAAAATCCGTAATGGGAGTGTGGTTGATCCCGGCCCAGCAGTGAAGTAGGTGATCACATAATCGTCGAGGGATAAGGTGAGCGCCAACATCGCGCCTGAAAGCACACCCGGCATGATGGTGGGGAGCGTCACTCGCCAAAATGTGATTAGCTCGTTGGCGCCTAAATCCATGGAAGCCTCTTCGATGGATTTATCGAATCCATGCAAACGCGCCCGGACGACAAGGGTCACGAAAGGTATATTGAACGCGATGTGGGATAGGGTGATCGTCGCTAACCCCAGCTTGAATTTGATCAAGGCGAAAAACGCCAAAAGCGATATCCCCATGACCACTTCCGGGATAACAATCGGAATGTACATCAGGGTTTCTGAAGCAGCATAGCCAGGAAAATGATACCGTTGCAGCGCCAGGGCCGCCATCGTGCCGATCACGGTGGCTACCAGCGTGGAGATAACCGCGATAAGCAACGTGTTCTTGGTAGCCAGGAGCACCTGATGATCGTTGAAAAGCTTCTCGTACCATTGAAGTGTAAATCCCTCCCAACGGATATTCAGCTTCTGCTTGTTGAACGAGAAGATGATCAGGATGAGGATCGGAATATAAATATAGGCGTACACCAAAAAGGTGTAAATACGCAGCCAGAGGGCGGGTTTCTTCTCGCTCATAACAGCAGCTCCTCGCCGAAGCCTGCCTTGCGGGTGTAATACAACGTAAACACCATCGTCAAGAGCATGAGAAGCATGGAGGCTGCTGCGCCGAACGGCCAATCACGCGCGGTCAGGAATTGGTTACGGATGACATTGCCGATCAACATCGTCTTTGCGCCACCCATTAAATCTGGGACGACAAACATGCCCATCGCTGGGATAAAGACCAGGATGGTGCCGGCAATCATCCCAGGCACGCTGAGCGGCAAAGTAACGCGCAGGAACGCTTTCCAGGGCGGAGCACCTAAATCTGCAGCCGCTTCGAGTTGGGCATTCTCGATCTTCTCGAGCGAGGTATACAGTGGCAATACCATGAAAGGCAGGAACTCATACACCATGCCAATCAGCACAGCAGTCGGCGTATATAGAATGTTCAGCGGCTCATGGATAATACCAGCCCATTGCAAGAACGAATTCAGGAATCCCTCCGAGCGCAGGATCATGATCCAGGCATAAATGCGGATGATGAAGTTCGTCCAGAACGGCAGCAGGATAAGGAAAAGAAGCAGTGATCGTTGTCGGGCCGGGGCGCGGGCGATGTAGTATGCCATGGGATAGCCGATCACAAGTGAAAACAAAGTCGTCAAAAAGCCGACGAGCAACGAGTAGCCTAGAATTCTTGCGTAAAGCGTATCGAACAGGCGAATATAATTTTCGAGATTGAACTTGTAGACAACCTCACCATAAGTGCCGCGTGACAGGAAGCTCAATACTGTTACCAGGATGAGGGGGATGACCATGAACACGATCAGGTAGGTGTTCGTCGGTCCCATAAGGAAGAGGCCTTGGGCAACCGGGCTTTCCTGCAACGTTTTTGTGAGCGAAAACCGGCGGACGGTTTTATCCGGAACTCGCGCCGTTTTCATGACGCATCCTCCAACATCACCAAGGTGTTCTCCCAAGGCAGATAGATCCGCACTGCATCCCCATTGGCGTAATACGCCTCCGGATCGAGGGTAGAAATATCGTTCTGCTCCCATGCCCGTAAGCGGACATCGTTGCCCAAATCCAGGTCAACACGCGTATCCGAACCGATATAAGCGGTCGTCACGACTTTGCCGCGTAAAAGGTTCTCGGTGCCTCTCAAGCCGCTGACAGGCTTCCCATCGTCGTCTGCCAGGCGGATCTTTTTTGGTCGGACGGATACAGCCACATTCTGCCCGACCGAAAAGCTTCCATGCCCGATGCCCTCGATTTCCGTCGAAAGAGCAGGAATGAATACGGCGACCTTCTCTTTCGACACTCTCTTCACTGTTCCCGTCAGGAAGTTCGTCTCGCCGATGAAATCGGCTACAAAGCGGCAGTTTGGCCGCTCGTAAATTTCTACCGGCAAACCAATCTGCAACGCTTTGCCCTTGCTCATCACCGCAATGCGGTCGGACATGGTCAGGGCTTCTTCCTGGTCATGGGTCACGTAAACGAAGGTTATGCCGACCTGTTCCTGCAAGGCTTTGAGTTCCAACTGCATCTCCTTGCGGAGCTTCAAGTCTAGCGCGCCCAGCGGTTCGTCCAGCAGGAGCACCTCAGGCCGCTTGACCAGCGCACGCGCCAGGGCAACGCGCTGCTGTTGACCGCCGGAAAGCTGCTTCGGCTTGCGGCGGCCCATGCCGGTCAGCTTGACCATTTCCAAGGCTTCGTTAACCCGGCGCGCGATTTCCGCTTTCGGAACTTTCTCCATCTCCAGGCCGAAAGCCACGTTCTGGAACACGGTCATGTGCTGGAAGAGGGCGTAACTCTGAAAAACAGTGTTGACTGGCCGTAAATAAGGCGGCGTTCGGCCCATCAACTTCCCATTGATGCACACCTCGCCATCCGTTGGCCACTCGAAGCCGGCCATCAAGCGTAACGATGTGGTTTTACCACAACCAGAAGGCCCTAAGAGCGAAAAGAATTCGCCTTGCTTGATATGGATTGTGACATGGTCAACAGCCTTTACTTGGCCGCCTTCGGGGGTCGGAAAGATCTTGACGATGTCGCGCAGCTCAACCGCAAAATCGCTCATACAATGCTCCTGCATCAAGATTTCAGACTCTTGTTATTTCATCTGCAACATCACCATCTCGGCGACCTCTAGCGTACGCTGAACATGTGCATCGCTGTGCGCCGCCGAAATGAACAAGGGATGGTAACTGGCCATTACGCCATTAGCCCTCAGCCCAAAATGGAACAGGTTGGCAGCACTTTTGTCCGCGCTCAACTGGTCGCGCTTGTTGCGGATTTCTTTGACGCCGAAGTGTACCTGGAAGATCGATGCCGCCCGGTTGACCAGGATTGGCAAGCCCAACCGTTCTCCGATTTCTATCAGGCCTTTTTGCAGCATTTCGGCAATACGATTGATATGGGGATAAACGTTTCCCTTTTCTAATTCATTCAACACAGCCAGGCCGGCCGTCATCGAGATGGGATTGCCGGAGAAGCAGCCTGACTGGAAAATCTGTTCAGACAAATTCCACAATCCTGTGTGCGGTGTGACCACCTTATCCATGATTTCGCGGCGGCCGCCGTAGCCTCCAATGGCAAAACCGCCGCCCACGATCTTGCCGAGACAAACGAGGTCGGGCGTGATGCCGAAGTATTCCGCCGCCCCGCCCAGGCCGAGACGGAAATTGGTCACAACCTCATCGAAGATCAGTGGGATTTCGTGCTTCGCCGTAACCTCGCGAACCGCCTTCAAGAAGTCTGGCTGCGCCGTAACAACGCCCAAGCCAAAGGCCGAGACAGGTTCCAGGATGACCGCGCCGAGTTCATCGGCGTGCTGCGCTATCAATGCAGCGGTGCGCTCCGCGTCGTTATAGGGCAGAACCAGCACCCCGTCTCGCGTGATCGAGGGGACGCCGGCGCTGTCCACGCGCGGAGCAGGCGTCTCGTACGGTCCCTCCGCGCCCAACGTGCTGATCAGCACGGCCTCATGTTGGCCGTGGAAATTGCCCTCGAACTTGGCAATCTTGTCACGCTTGCGGTAGGCGCGGGCGGTACGCAGCGCCATCTGCGTGGCTTCCGAGCCGGTGTTGACGAAGCGCACCATCTCGACGTGTGGCATCAACTGACAGATTTTTTCAGCCAGTTTCACCTCGGCTTCGGCAGCCATATAATAATGCACACCGTTATGTAACTGCGCCTCGACTGCGTTCATCACCACTTCGGGTGAATGCCCCAGGATATGGACACCGCCGCCCATCAGCAGATCAACATAACGGTTGCCATCCACGTCAATGAACTCGCCGCCTTGCGCCTGTTTGACGTAGATGGGATAAGGCGGCAGGAATTTGCCATTGCCGGCCACGCCGCCAGGTAGGTACTGGCTGGCTCGCTCGAACATCGCCAGCGAACGGGGCGTGCGAGCGCGGAATTGTTCGTCAAAGTTGTTGGTCATAGGGTCTTGCTCGCCTCCGCCACTGTATCCGCCAGGCGATTGAGTACCTCGTCAATCTGCGCCTGCGTGATGACCAAGGGCGGCTCGATGCGGATGGTCTGCGCGCTGGTCAGCGTTCCAGACACCAGCACGCCGCGCTTGAAGAGACCCGCTGCCACCCTATAACCGATCTCCGGCGTGTGGAAATGCTGGCCGATGAGCAGCCCTCTGCCGGTGATCTCTTTATAAACCTGAGGGAATTCCGCCGCCAGTTCCTCCAATTTCGGGATCAGGTATGCGCCCTTGGTAGCAGCCTGTTCCCACAGCCGGTCGCGCAGCGTGACATGGATGGATGCAATGGCTGCCGAACAGGCCAGCGCGCCGCCGCCCGTGGTGGTTGTATGGATGAATGGATTCGGGTACATCATGCACTGCCAGATCTCTTCGGTCGAGCAAAAGGCGCTGACAGGCATCACACCCCCGCCCAGCGATTTGGCAACCGCCAAAATGTCCGGCACGACGTTCCAGTGATCCACGCCCCACAGTTTGCCGGTGCGGCCCATGCCGGTCTGGACTTCGTCGGCGATGAGCAGCACCCCGTAATGTTTGGTCGCCTCACGGACGCGCGGCCAGAAGTCATCCGGCGGGACGATGGCACCAGCCTCCCCCTGGATCGGTTCGAACAGCACCGCAGCGATGCCGATCCCGACCTTCTGGCAAATCTCTAATTGCCGTTCCACGGCCTCCGCGTCTCCAAAAGAAACGTGATAAACCGGCCCACCGTAGAGTATGCCCGCCGGGACACGGTAGTCGGATTTGCCCAACATGCTGAGGGAACCCATCGTCTTGCCGTGAAAGGCTTTCGTCGCAACGATGAAGCCGGGCTTTTGCGTGTACATCTTGGCAAGCTTGATCGAACCCTCGATCGCCTCGGTTCCACTGGCGGCAAAGAAACTATATTTGATGTCGCCCGGCGTGATCTGCGCCATTAATTTTGCCAGCACGCCGCGCAGCGGGTCAATCAGTTCCTGGCTGGGCATGGGTGTGCGTCCCAATTGCGCCCGCACAGCCGCAACCACGTCCGGATGACTCCAACCGTGATTCATCATACCGTAGCCGCCCAGGCAGTCAATGTACTCGCGACCGAGCACATCCCGGAAGATCGCGCCCGAACCGGTCCACTCGGTGGCGGCCCAATCTCCAGCCTCGGTCACAGATTTACGATATTCCAACCACCCTTTGTTGAAATGCTCGGCAAAGTTAATTTTTGATTCCTCGCTTATTTGCTTGCCTTCTGCCTCAGAAACTTCTGATTGCTGAATAATTCCAAGCCAACGCTGCGAATAGGCAATGGCATCATTGAGTGATTGTGGCATAGGATGCTCCTTTAGAATTTTCCCCCCTCACCCCCCTTCCCTACAGGGAAGGGGGGTGAGGGGGGTTGGGTCAAAATCACCAATCCGAAACCTCGTTGTACCAGGGCTTACTCGCGCCGACCCTGGCGCGACCTTTCCATTTGCCGGATTTGGGCGCGGACTCGATGTACTGGCAAAGGTAATCCACCTTCTCGCCGATAATGGCGCGCTGGTCGTCGGTCAATGCCTTAACGCCAGTCATGGCTTCCTTGATGCGCCCCAGGTTGATCGTGGAAGTGTAATAAAAACCCCAATCGTCGCCGAACAACTTTGCCAGATACTTGACGTTGATGCTGTCTTTATCGCTTTCGCCCACCGGCGCGGCCAACAAGAGCAGCATGGCGTCTTTCAAGTCTTTATCGTTGATCTGGACGATCTGCAATTTTTGCAGCAGCAGGTCGGTCAGCGAGACGCAATAGGGATGGTTCTCCAGCCGCCCGCGGTAATCAATCGGGTGGTTGTAATCCAGCTTATCGAAGAACACGTCAATCATCGGGATGCGGTTGCTGAAGAAGATGAGCCGCGTCCCGCCGCTGAGCATGGCCGCCCGTTTTTCCAGCTCATAACCCTGAGCCTTGAAGAAGGGAACCAGTTTGTTGCGCTGCTTTCCATATCCGGCATAATCTATGTCCGTGAACACACGCTCGCCCAGGCGCTCCATACGCCGGTAGAGTTCCACGTAGTCCGGGAAATAGTAATGGATGGCAATCGGCCCCATCACACGCAGGATGATGTCCTTCTCTTGGGCTTCATCTGTCAGGCGACGGGCTTCGTCCAGATAGGCTTCCGGCTTTGGATATTCCTCAAGCGGGATATCCTTGGGTAGTCTGAATTTTCTATCGGGGATCATGCGCCACTCCTATCCAGACGTGAAAACGTAATCCTTCACTTTGCCTTTTTCCAGCACGATCACCGCACCTTTCAGAATGCCTTCCGAATACTCGCTACCAGGATTGATGAGCAGCGTACGCTTCGCTTTTTGGGCGCCGCGCGATTCGTGGATGTGCCCGTGCAAGCCAATCAACGGCTGATATTTCTCGATCATCTTCGCCACCGCGCGGCTGCCGACGTGGATCTTATTGTCGGCGGCCTGGATTAGGTTCTCGTCCAATTTGGGAGCCAGGTCGAGACCGTAACCAAAGGGCGGTGCATGGAAATTGAAAATGGCGCTCGATTTATCTTTCACCTTAGCAATCAACTCTTCCAGCATCGGCTCCAGTTCCTCGTCCGGTCTCTCGCGGGGTGTGTTCCAGGGAGTCGGGTTCGCCCATGAGAAAGTGATCATCTCATGTTCACCAACAGGTACATTCTTATTATTGCAATTGACGATCGCGGCTGAATCTTCTATGACCTGATCCACCTCGAAGTGATCGTCGTTGCCGGCTGCCATGTACACTTTGTAACTTGTACCGGCCAGGCGTTCGTCGGCCAGTGCAATCCACTCTTTCAGGCGCGCCAGCATCAATTGCTTGAACAACGTATCTACTTTCTTGGGGTCAGCCTTGAAGGTGTGGAACTCCTCCGGCGTCTGGTGAACCCAGTAGTAGCCCATCATCTCGATGGTCTTCTTGAGTTTTTCTAATTCATCCTGCATGGCGCATTCCGTATGCGTGCCCATCAGGGTGGTTTCCCAGCCGCCGCCGGCTTTCTCGACCAGCGGCACCAAGACCTTTCCGGTCAAGTCGCCCAGCAAAATACCTACGTCAACGTTATAGACCTTGAGTGCATTCAAAAACTTACGATAACACGTGTTCGAGCCGTGAATGTCGGTTACGAAGAAAATCTTGATGGCTTTGCCCATATAAATCTCCATTTACCCCTCACCACCGCCCCTCTCGCAAGCTTGGGAGAGGGGTTGGGGGTGAGGGTAGACTGATCACTGATTACTAAAGGCTGATTACTGGTTAATCAGGCGGCAACTCGCCGAAGGTCATATTGACATCCACGCCAACTTTCTTGTTGCGCGCTTTCCAGTAGAAGTACCAGGCGATGCCAAGACCCCAGATGATCGCGTACAGGATCAGAGAGCCTTTGACCAGTTCCTGCTCTCCCATTTCCTTCATGAAGAAGAAGAAATAGAAGAGGATTCCCAAGTAGACCAAGTTGAAGGCCGCGCCGATGGTCACGACTGGAATGCCCAAAATCTTCCAGTTCTTATAGGGCGAGGACTCCCAGATGTGCTTGGCTTTCTTCGAGAAGGGGAAGATGGCCGCAGCCAGGGCGGTGATGCCAAACACCGAGACGATCTCCATGCCCGTCACGGAGAGTCCCGTCATCGGGTCCATGACAAAAGCGTAGATCGCAATCCCGATCTCGCCCAGGATGAAGCATAGAATGTGGTTTTTGACCGGCGAAGCCCAGCGGTAGTCAATATCTGCGAACCACTTCGGGCCCATGCGGTCCATGCCCCAGGCAAACAGGATGCGCGGGAAGGCCAGGTAGGAGAGCGCCACCCACCACAGGTTGAATACAATGAACGACATTGCCATCATGAACACCACAAATGGGTTGTGATTGATGACCGCCGCAAGTCCAACGAAATTCGGCGCCCAGGGCAGCGTGTAGCCCGCCAGTCCCTCGCCCATGTTATCCACCCAGGCCGTGGCTGAGAGGAACTCGAAGCCGACCGAATTGTATAGGGCGGCAGCCAGCCAAACCATGAAGGCTGCCGGCACAAGGATGGCAGACAGATTAGCCAGGATGATGGTCTTATCGGGGCGCTTGACCTCACCTGCAATGAACGTGATGCAGTAACTGTAGGCGAACAGCCACGAGCCTGCCACCATCACACCCAGGGTGTCGAACCAGTTCCAGGTCTTGGGCAGGACGCCGCCGGCATCCGCGATTGCCGCCCGCGCCGCCATCAGGAATCCCTCGTAATCAACGGATCCGAACTGCGCCGCCAGGTTGTTCCAGGCTAGGATGAAGGCATCGTGCGAGGTGAAGGTGAACACCAGCAGGATGACCGTGCAGCCCGTTATGCCCAGCACCATGATGACCTTTTGCACTCTTGCAAAGACCTTCACGCCAAAAACAACGAACAAAAGGGCAATGAGGTTCACCAGGCTGGCAATAAGGAACAAAGCAATCGGCTGGGTGCAGAACTCGGCCGCAGCCGGCAGGTTCAGGAACTCGAACATCATGACCAGGCCGGGATCCACCGTCCATGGAGCCAGAATGTAAATCCACATGATCCACACGAAGGCATTGCCAAAGGATTCAGCGATGCCGATGATCGGGTGGATGATGCGCGAGTTGTAGATGTACTCGCCGCCGGAGCGCGGCATCGAGCCGCCCAGGATACCCCAGACCAGCGAAAAGCCGACGCCGCACAGCAGCGCCGAGATCAGCGTGGCCCAGATCAGGTTGCCGCCGGTATACACGCCCAGGCCGAAACTGATCATCACCCACATGCTGGGTGTCAGGCCCTGGTTCATGAAGCCAACGCCGAAAGCATCTATAAACGATAGGCCGCGCACCAGACCGCTGGCCTTACGAGCAAACACCATTTGTTCAGGCATAGTGCATTCCTCCTCTAAAAAAGTTGGTTATTGTATGAGTTGCAGATTTTGCCATCAAAATCCTAGAGGAATACTTGAAATACGCGGTACCTCCTTCCACGACCTGCCCCCTTCCCTCTTAGGGAAGGGGGAACGAGGGTTAGGCCATCATTAGAATTTACGCGACCACTCTTTGGGCCAGCGCTCGATCACGACCTTGGTCTGCGTAAAGAACTCAATGGCATGCTTGCCCTGGCCATGCAGGTCGCCGAAGAAACTATCCTTCCAACCGCTGAACGGGAAGAACGCCATCGGGGCAGCTA
>Ga0315294_10002556_pt1 | contig 19865 bp, 13 predicted proteins | sample YL17G13_40_MG_FD_203626 | JGI IMG/M metagenome (GOLD analysis project Ga0315294, IMG submission 203626) | Sediment microbial communities from Yellowstone Lake, YNP, Wyoming, USA - YL17G13_40 | ecosystem: Environmental > Aquatic > Freshwater > Lake > Sediment | place: USA: Wyoming | collected...
TTGGGGATATAGAAATGTCTGTCTGAAGAAGTATATCGGTTGCAATGCCATAGACCACATCGCAGATGTGCCAGTCGTCATCGGTGACAATAACAAGGACATCTATATCAGAATCTGGTTTATCATCGCCACGGGCTTTTGAACCAAATATTTTAAGCTCAATAAGTCGTCTGCCCAGCACATGCTCAACAGAGGCCTTAAACTGCCTGATAACCGACATTTCTTTGACTGTCAATGCCATTGCCGGAACCATAAAATAACAATAAGAAGAACATCGCAGGTCACTTATATTATAATAACCTGCTACTCTGATAAAAACAAACAAAAAGTATTCTATGTATGGGTAAAAGAAGTTATTAAGGTCGGTGTTGGCCGGTGTTTAAAGCGACTTTCAGGACTTCGGCGGTGTTTTTTACGAAGGCGAATTTCAGGCATTTTTTGGCTTCTTTGGGGACTTCGGGAAGGTCTTTTTTGTTGCGGGCGGGGAGGATGACAGTTTTTATGCCGGCCTGCTTTGCGGCGAGGATTTTTTCTTTCAGGCCGCCGATAGGCAGGACCAGGCCGCGTAAGGTTATCTCGCCGGTCATAGCGACATCCGGGCGGGTGGGTTTACCCAGCAGCAGTGATACCAGCGAAGTGAACATAGCTACTCCTGCGCTTGGACCGTCTTTGGGAATTGCGCCTGCGGGGACGTGGATGTGGTAATCGAATTTCGTGAATCTGCCAGGGTCGATTTTCAGCTTTCCAGCATTTGCTTTTACGGTGGAAAAAGCGGTTTGGGCGCTTTCCTTCATAACATCGCCAATTTGGCCTGTCAGCAGCAAATTGCCTTTGCCGGGCATAGAGACGGACTCGACAAAGAGTAATTCTCCCCCGACAGGGGTGTAGGCGAGTGCGGTTGCGACGCCTGGTATTGCGGTTCGCAGAGCAAGTTCGGATTCAAATTGTGTTGGGCCGAGGATTTTTACCAGGTCATCTTTGCCGATGGTTGCACGTTTGGTTTTTGCCTTGGCTATTTCGGTGGCAACGGCCCTGCATATAGAGGCGATATTCCTTTCGAGGTTCCGCACGCCTGCCTCACGAGTGTAGCCCTGGATTATCGCAAGCAGCGCATAGTCGTTTATGGTTAGCCGGTTTTTGGTCAGGCCGTGCTCCTCGAGCTGGCGGGGAATGAGATATTTTTTTGCGATGTTTAGTTTCTCACTCTCGGTATAGCCGGGCAGTTCAATAACTTCCATTCTGTCGCGCAGCGCCGGCGGAACCGGCTCAGTATAATTTGCAGTGCCGATGAACATCACGGTCGATAAATCAAAGGGCTGGTCGAGGTAATGGTCGGTGAAGCTGTAGTTTTGCTCGGGGTCAAGGACTTCGAGCAGGGCACTTGCGGGGTCGCCCCTGAAATCGGCTCCGACTTTGTCAAGCTCATCGAGCATAAATACAGGATTTTTGCTGGCGCACTTTCGCAGTTCCTGCAGAATTCGGCCGGGCAGGGCGCCGATGTAAGTCCTTCGATGACCGCGGATGTCGGCTTCATCTCTTATTCCGCCGAGCGATATGCGGACAAATTTTCTGCCCATAGCCCGTGCTATGGATTTGCCCAGCGAGGTTTTTCCTACGCCTGGCGGCCCGACAAAGCAAAGTATGGGGCTTTTGCCGGTCGGGTTTAGCTTGCGGACGGCGAGGAATTCGAGGATGCGTTTCTTTACCTTGTGCAGGTCGTAGTGGTCCTGGTTGAGGATTCTTTCGGCTTTATTGATGTCGAGCTGGTCTTTGGTCTGGAGCGACCAGGGCAGCTCACAGACCCAGTCGAGATATGTGCGGATGACGCTATATTCCGGCGAAGGAGGAGGAATCTTGCTTAATCTGTCAAGCTCGCGAAGTGATTCCTCTTCGACCTTCTTGGGCATTTTGGCCTTTGCGATGTTTTCGCTGACTTGCTTTAGCTCTTCGGTTCGCAGGTCCTTTTGGCCAAGCTCGGATTGAATGGCTTTTAGCTGTTCCTGCAGGAAGTATTCGCGCTGGGTTTTGTCTATGGAGTCTCTGACGCGGCCCTGGATTTTGTGACTTAGCTCAAGGACCTCAAGCTGGTTTGCCAGGACGAGGGATATTCTTTCGAGCCGCCTGGCGGCGTCAAGCTCTTCGAGTAACTCCTGCTTTTTTGCAGTTTCGATACTGAGGTTGGCTGCCAAGAAATCAGTGAGGGCTGAAGGGCTTTCGATATTTTCCAGCAGGACAGCCGCCTCATCGGGGACGTTTGGACTTAACTCGATAACGCGGTGGGCGGCGTGGCGGATGCCGACGATAAGCGCCTGGAGTTTTTTTGTCATTTTTACCTGGGTGTGGAGCTGCTGGACTCTGGCTTTCAGGTAAGGGTCGGTGGCTATTTTTTCGACTATTTTGAAGCGGGCTAGGCCGTGCACTACAATATGAATCGAGCCCTGCGGCATTTTGATAACTTTCAGGACCGAGGCAGCGGTGCCGATGGAATAGAGGTCATTAAAGGTCGGGGCATCCGTTTCGGGATTGCGCTGCGTCAGAAGGCCGATGATGGACTCGTTGGGCGTAGTGTCGGCAAGAAGGGCCTTACTTCTTTCCCTTCCTATGGCTAACGGCGTTACGGTTCCGGGAAAGGCGACAGCATTTCGGATAGGCAGGATGCCGATTACATCGGGCAGTTTGAGCTCATCGCTATCTTCACGCGGCTTTGGATTTTCGCTGCGTAAGTAGTGCTCGACTGCTGCGGGGTCTTCCTCTGCCATTTCGAAGAACCAGTCATTACTGGAAAATAAAAAATTTTTTAAGTCGGTTGCCATTTTTTATAAACCTTTTCTACTAATGAAAAGATCATACACAATTCTGTGAAAAACTGCAACGGTTAATCCGCCTACGTCCGGCGGATTAAATTGCCTTAGGAGAAATAGGGTATAGGAATTGAGGATTTAGCAGAGTTGAGAATGTTTTGTTCTGTCCGGCTGCCGGAGTGTTTGTTTCCAGCCAATTCCAGCGTTTTACCTGGGTCTTTCGCCGGCGATTGTCGTGTTGTATATTATAACCACCGAAATAGTGCAAAGGATATTCTACAATGAAATCAGACTTTGAAACTGTGAGCGTAAAAGCGCCCTGCAGGTTTTAGGACTGGCTATGAAGAAGAAGTTCTGGCATAACATCAGTTTTCTGATAAGTGCTTTTCTGTTCATACTTGCCCTGGTTATTATTCACCATAAGCTAAAGCAGTATCATTATCGTGACATTGTAAACGAACTGGCTCAAATACCTGCCGGGCGTCTGCTCTTAGCCGTGGCCCTGACAGTTTTAGACTATCTTGTGCTTACTGCTTACGATGCGTTAGGTCTGCGATATATCCAGCACCGCCTCAAATACCGGAAAATTGCACTGGCCTCCTTCGTCGGTTATGCATTCAGCCACAATGCCACCATACTGGGCGGCAGTGCGGCACGGTATCGTATTTACTCGGGGCTGGGAATTTCAGCAGCTGAAGTGGCCAGATTGGTTATTTTCTGCCTTCTGACTTACTGGCTTGGTTTTTTCGCTATCGGCGGGATAGTTTTTGTGCTGGAGCACGAAAACATCCCTGCGGCACTACACCTGCCTTTTGCTTCAGTATGGCCCATTGGAGTGATTTTTCTTGCCATTGCGGGGCTCTATATACTCTTGATAGCCCTGAGAAGAAGACCGCTGAAGGTCGGCAGCAGGGAGCTTCCCATACCTTCTGTCCTCCTTTCCTTCGGGCAGATAGCAATTTCGTCCGTGGATTGGTTCCTCTCGGGCAGCGTGCTTTATGTTTTGTTGCCTGCGGCTACAGGCCTAACCTGTCCGAAATTCCTTGCTATTTTTCTGCTTGCGCAGGCGGCAGGGCTGCTGAGCTACGTTCCGGGCGGACTCGGTGTGTTTGAGACCGTAATCCTGCTTTTACTGTCGGAGTTCAGCGCACCTTCTGCGCTCCTCGGTTCCCTTTTGCTGTATCGGCTGATTTATTACATTCTGCCATTAGGAGCTGCATCGGTTCTGCTGGCTGTTCACGAGATTTTACCAGAGAAAAAGCATTGAGACGATTTGGAGGGAGAGAAAATAGGGGGAAAGAATTTAGAATTCAGAATGTAGAATGTCGAATTAAGGCCAGCAAGTTCGGCAACCTACTACAAAAGCTATTTGATTGCGGCGTGGTAGCTCTGAAGCGACCTTACGGAGCTGGTGCCGGTTCGGGCGGCGGCGATGCCTTTTACGCTGGCGGCAGCAGCAGCGGTTGTCGTGATATAAGGTATTTTGTAAGTAATAGCCGCTTTGCGGATATAAGAGTCGTCATACTTACTTATCCTGCCGGCAGGCGTATTGATAATAAGCTGAATTTCGCTGTTTTTAATGGCATCGACGATGTTGGGTCTGCCTTCGTGCATCTTGAGGATACGCTCGGCTTTGATACCTTTATCTGTCAGGAGGCGATAAGTTCCGTCGGTGGCTTTGATTTTGAAGCCGAGTTTTTGAAACTCTTTTGCGATTGGCGAGATGGCGGCTTTGTCATAATCGGTTACGGTTATGAGAACGGTGCCTCGTGAGGGGAGTGTCTGATTTGCGGCCTGCTCGGCTTTGAAGAAAGCCAGAGGGAAGGAATCAGCCATACCGAGGACTTCGCCGGTCGAGCGCATCTCCGGGCCGAGAACGGGGTCAACCTCAGGGAACATATTGAAGGGGAAGACGGCTTCCTTTACGCCGAAGTGCGGAATGGTGCGATGCTTTATCTTGAGGTCGGCCAGTTTCTTGCCGAGCATAAGCTGGACGGCGATGCGAACCATATTGATATTGCAGACCTTCGAGACCAGCGGCACAGTGCGCGAGGCACGGGGATTGGCTTCGAGGATATAAACGGTGTCATTGGCTATGGCATACTGGATGTTGATAAGGCCGACCACATTCAATTGGGTTGCAATTTTTTTAGTGTATTCGGCGATAGTGTCAAGGTGCTTTTGGGGTATGCTGACGGGCGGAAGAACACAGGCGGAGTCGCCGGAGTGTATGCCGGCCAGCTCGATGTGTTCCATAACCGCAGGGATGAAGGCATCTGTGCCATCGGAAATGGCGTCGGCCTCAGTCTCTAAGGCATTTTCAAGGAACTTGTCAATCAGAATTGGTCTTTCAGGAGTTACCTCAACAGCAACAGCGACGTAGTGTCGCAGCATTTCCTCATCGTGGACTACTTCCATAGCACGTCCGCCGAGGACATAAGAAGGTCTTACCATTAAGGGGTAGCCGATTTGCTCAGCAATGACAAGCGCCTCCTCTGGACTACCTGCCATACCAGACTTCGGTTGAGGTATGCCGAACCGGTCACATACCTTTCGGAAGCGGTCGCGGTCCTCGGCTAAATCTATTGTCTCGGGCGATGTGCCGATGATGCGGACGCCGGCCCTGGCTAATTCGCCGGCGATATTGAGCGGCGTCTGGCCTCCGAACTGAACGATGACGCCTTCGGGCTTTTCCTTTTCATAAATGCTCAATACATCTTCAACGGTGAGCGGCTCGAAGTAAAGTTTGTCGGAGGTGTCGTAGTCTGTTGAAACTGTTTCCGGGTTGCAGTTTATCATAATTGACTCATAACCTTCGTCGCGGAGTGTAAAGGCGGCGTGGACACAACAGTAGTCGAATTCGATGCCCTGGCCGATGCGGTTGGGGCCGCCGCCCAGGACCATTATCTTGCGTTTTTTGCTGACTTTGACCTTGTCAGGGGCGTTGTAGGTGGAGAAATAGTAGGCGGCGTTTTCAACTCCGCTGACGGGAACAGCATCCCATCCTTCGACGACGCCGAGCGAGGTGCGGCGCTGACGGATTTGGATTTCCGGGATGCCAAGTATCTTGGCCAGGTATTGGTCGGCGAAGCCGTCTTTTTTGGCCTGGATTAACAATTTATCGGGCAGCATTTTGCCTTTGTATTTCAGGAGCTTTTCCTCCAGCTCGACAAGTTCAGCCATTTGCTTGATGAAGTAATGCTTTATGCGGGTCTTCCGGTAAAGTGTTTCGATGTCGGCGCCTTTACGGAGGGCTTCATACATGACGAACTGCCGCTCACTTGTGGCTGTGTTCAGGAGATTTAGAAGCTGGTCGAGGGGGAGCTTGTTGAAATTTTTTGCGAAGCCGAGGCCATAGCGGCTGATTTCGAGGGAGCGGATGGACTTCTGGAATGCCTCTTTGTAGGTTTTGCCGATACTCATCACCTCGCCGACGGCGCGCATTTGTGTGCCGAGCTTGTCTTCGACGCCTTTGAATTTCTCAAAGGCCCAGCGTGCAAACTTGACGACAACGTAGTCGCCGGAGGGGGTATATTTGTCGAGGGTGCCTTCTCTCCAGTAAGGTATCTCGTCGAGGGTAACTCCTGCTGCGAGCATAGAGGAGACAAGAGCTATGGGGAAGCCGGTCGCTTTGGAGGCGAGTGCCGATGAACGCGAGGTTCTCGGGTTGATTTCGATTACTACAACTCTGTCAGTGTCCGGGTCGTGGGCGAACTGTATGTTCGTTCCGCCTATGACCTCAATGGCGTCAACAATGTCATAAGAATATTTCTGAAGTTTTTCCTGTAATTTTGGGTCAATGGTGAGCATAGGGGCGGTGCAGTAGGAATCGCCGGTATGGATACCCATTGGGTCCACATTTTCAATAAAGCAGACGGTAATCTTCCGCCCTTTGGCGTCGCGGACGACTTCGAGCTCCAGCTCTTCCCAGCCGAGAACGGATTCTTCAACCAGGATTTGGTGGACTATGCTTGCGGAAAGGCCGCGGGCGGCTACTACGCGCAGTTCCTCGACATTAAAGACTGCTCCGCCGCCGGTTCCTCCTAAACAGTAAGCCGGGCGGATGACAACAGGATAACCAAGTTCTTCAGCGATTTTTTCGGCTTCTTCCACGCTATAGGCAGGGGCGCTTTTTGGCATATCAATGCCCAGCCGATTCATCGTTTCTTTGAATATAACGCGGTCTTCGCCACGCTCAATGGCGTCTATATTGACGCCGATGACTTTGACGCCGTATTTTTCGAGGACGCCGGCGCGGGCGAGCTCAGAGGACAAATTGAGGCCGGTCTGACCGCCGAGGTTTGGCAGAAGGGCGTCCGGCCGCTCTTTTTCGATGATTTTCGTTATCGTCTGGAGGTTAAGCGGTTCGATATAGGTAACGTCAGCCATACCGGGGTCGGTCATAATGGTTGCGGGGTTGGAGTTGACCAGCATTATCTGGTAGCCGAGCTTGCGAAGAGCCTTACAGGCCTGGGTGCCGGAGTAGTCGAATTCGCAGGCTTGGCCAATGATGATGGGGCCGGAGCCGATAATCATTACCTTTTTTACATCCGTTCGCTTTGGCATTTTGAGTTCTCCTGTTTTTCTTTGGTGTTTTTGGTGAGCATCCTACCTCAGGGACAAATATATTGGGGCGAATTAAACTGCAAAAGGCCGAAGCTGTCAAGTAATAATCTGCTAATAATTTTTATAAGTCAAGCAATGGGTGATTTTTTTAATAGTGGCGTTCTTTATGCGGAAAAGTCTTTCATTGCGGGGAGTTGGGTTAGGAGATGCCATGGACGATGGACGAGGAACGAGAGACGAGTCACGAGCGACGAAAGCTGGGGTAGCGAGGCGGCTATGGTAAGATTTATTATTTCTGGCTGGTTTCCTGCTGGAGGTCTTTTTCGATTTTATCGAGCTCCTGGGCCATATTATCTTTGGTGACTTCTTTTTTTGCCTCGGCATCATACTCGGCTGTAGTTTTGAGTTCGGTCTCGCCGGGCTGCGGTTCGCTTGACTGCTTCTTACAGCCGACGACGCTTATCGCTATTATGGCAACTATAACCAGTATTCTTAGTAACATCGGTCACCTCTATGTAATCGAATATCCTTTGAGCACCAAATCTATACTAGGGCAAGATGGTTTACCGGTTGGGTTCGTTAGCTGGGGCCTGGTTTGTGTCTTCGGGTTTATCTTTTTCTGGTTCTTTTTCGTCTCCGCCACGGGCGGATTTGCCTTTAGGGCCGGTGCCTTCCGGGGTTTCCTGGCTCAAACTTCTTTCACCGAGCTGTATGACCTTTTGGTGTCTTTCCTGCATACGCTGCTGCTCGCGTGAGAAGCGTTGGTTTTCCATTCCCAGGAGTTTATCGACTCGTTCGACGGTCTTTGTGTCACCTGTCTCGGCGGCCAATTGTCGGATTCTGTTCAGGCGAGCTAAGCGCCAGAGGTGCTTGGCCTGTTCGTGAATGAGCTGGGTTTGGAGTGCTTTTAACTGCTGCTGATGTAGTCGGCCGCGGCCGGGGGCTTTTTCTGTTTCAGGGACGAGGTCTTTTAGCTTAGGTTTTCCAAGTTTGGCTATCTGATTAGCATCTGCGGTGGTTTTCGGCTTAGCCTTTCCGAATTTGGCGCCGGGTTGATTGACGTCGGTGGTGCTTTTTGGCTTTCCTAAAGCTTGGCGGGATTGCTCTGGCAAACGTGTTTTGCCTGCTTTACCTTGCCTCTTTATCAGGTTAGGGTCGTCGGGTCGGCCTTTTCGGGTTTCCTGGATGTTTGTTGGCGGCTTGCCAGGTTTGGCGGGGCCTGCGCCCTTGCCTGGGCCTTTGGAAAGGGCTGTGGAGCAGCTCCATAATAAGACGGCGACAGTAACAAATAGAAATATGCTCTTTTTCATTATAAGTCCTTCCAAATCGAGGTTATTTTGTGATGATATTATAATATGGGCACAAGTGGTTTTTGCAAGCAAAATCGAAAAATTCTTTGCGATTTGGACTTGGTGGAACGAAGTTCAAAGGACGATTTCTGAATACGAGGAGGGGTCGTATTGTAATACTATCTCAGGCACGAAGCCGGCTGGTCCTTTGGTCAGACCCGAACGGTTGAAGTAAAGGTCGCTGTTTCCGTTTAAAGTCATTTCTGTATTGGCATAGTTGATAACCGAGCCGTTAATTGTTCCGCCGGCGTCGCCATAGAACTCGATGCCATTTCCGGCAATGGCTCCACTAAGGGTTTTGAAATTACCGCCAAAGGAAAGGCGAAAGCCCGGAGCAATGACAAAGGTTCCCGTTTTGTCCCTGATACCAGCAAACTTCTGCTCATCGGGTAATTGTGTAACCGGTAAACTATTAACGGTGCCATCGAATATTATGCGATTTGAGCCGGAATCGTTGGTCCAATCGCCGTCGCCGACGATGATGCCGGTGACATCTGTTGTTCCGCCAAACCTGACGATGTTAGGCGTCTCGATAAAGACGATTCCTCTTAATTCCACACGGCCGGTGAAGTTTGGATTGGTGCCGGCGAGTATTCTGACATTTTCAAAAGTGGCATCTGCTTTGGTATTGGTGTTCGAGTTCACTACATTGATGACGTAAGGTTCAAAATAGCCGGGATTTGGTTCTGGGAATTCTGTGGGCGGAACGCCGAATTTAACATGGTTTTTAATGGCGGCCTGGCCCGTTTCCCCGCCGACGGAAGCTTTGCCGCCCAGGTCAACGGCGGCGATGGGGTTGACGATGCTGACATCGCCCGCTATTTTGGAATTGCCTATCATAGACAAGGCCAGATTTGAATTTTTACTTTCAATATAGACACTGGACTCAACGCGTACGTTGACGCCCCCAAGTTCTACATTGCCAGCTAAAGACAGTGGTCCTTTGGTTGCCACCCCAAAATCAAAAACTGTGTGTGCCCTTTCACCGAGTTGAAAATTAACTCTTATGATTCTTGACAGGGTGCCATAAACCCCGGCGACGTTGACTTGGAGGGTGTTGATTTCGGCAGGTGAGGGTAAGGGTAATATCGAGGCGTAAAAACTTTGGCCAGCTTGGAAGTTGAGGTTAACGCTGGAAACTTTTATGCTGGAGCTATCGTAGGTAGCCGATACATTTGAGATTTCGTAGGCCTTTAGCTGAAAGGATTTAGTGATTTCATTAAATTTAAGATGTTGTGGCGTAGAGCCGGGTATAGAAACCTGGCCTATCCAGTTACGAATAATTTCGAGGCCGGATTCGGCGGCGGCTCTTGCGCCATCAGCTTTTCGCTGATTGTCGGCAATTTGTGCATTGGTGCCGGACAATGTGGCCATAGAGACAGCCAGGGCGGAAAATACGATAATAAATATCATCGATATCAAAAGAACGCTGCCCCGCTGCTTCAGGTGAACGAACTGTTTTGAAGGAGCCATTTTCCCCCCACCGGAAAAGCCCCACTTGAGACGGATTTCAGAAACTTCTATTGTGTCAATTAAAGTATAAGAAATGCTCTGCGAATGTGCAAAATCCCGACAGGTCGGGATGTCCGATAAGAAAGTCAGTCCCGCACCAATTGTTCGCTCAAAATCAGAACTGTGGGGTCTGCTTCGAGAAATACTCTCGACTGTTCAATTGGTGTGGGACCGGCGAGGGTTAAAATGCGACTTCTGAATAAGAGGATGGTTCGTATCGTAATGTCATTTCAGGTTCAAATCCGGCGGGTATATTGGCTGTACCCAAAGCACTGATGTAAAGGTCGCTGTTGCCCGTCAATTCCATCTGCGAGTCGGAGTAATTTATGATTGAGCCATTTACCGTTCCGCCTGCGTTGCCGTAGAATTTGATTCCATTGGCGGCTATGACGCCGTTAAGGGTATGGAAGTTTCCGCCGAAAGATACGGCAAAACCCGGAGCCATAAGGCATGTCCCTGTCTGGGTTTTGATTGCCGTGAATTTATCCTCGTTGGGAAGCTGGCTGACGGCGTAGCTGGTGACATTGCCCAGGAAGCTGATTTTATTTGCTCCGGAGGTGTCTTCAACATCGCCATCTCCAGCGACAATGCCGGTTATCGTTGTGTTTCCCTGGAATGTTACAACGTTCGGCGCTTCGATAAATACGATACCTCTGAACGTGACTTGACCTGAAAAGGTGGGATTGGTCCCGGCTGCTATCCTTACGTTGTCATACGTTGCATTAAGGGTGGTATTGGTTGTGGAATCTATAATACTGGTGGTATAAGGTTCAAAATGGCTGGGATTTGGAGCAGGGAACTCTGTTGCCGGTGCACCGAAGGAGACGTGATTGGTTATCGCGGTCTGGCCTGTTTGGCCGCCTATTCCTGCTTTTGCACCCTGCAGATAGACATTTGCAATTGGGTTGACAATGCTGACGTTGCCGGCTACCTGCGAGTTGCCTGTTATGGACAATGCCAGGTTTGAATTCTGGCTTTCAATATAGACACCTGCTCCAACGGCTACATTGACGGTTTCAAGCTCTACGTTGCCGCTTAACGATAGTGGACCTTTTGTTGCTACGCCGTAGTCGAAGACTGTATGTGCGCTCGCTATGAATTTATAATGGACTGTTACTGTCCGTGTTAGCAAGCCGCAGGCGCCGGTAACATCTACCTGGAGTGTGTTTGGGTCAATTTGTGTAATAACGGCAGAAAAACCTTGCTGGTTGGTCGAATCCAGCGTGACGTTTGGAATGGTTATACTTGAATCATTGTAACTGGGGCTGATGCTGGTAATGTTACTGGCTGAGAGGGTATTCTGGAGCGAGCTTGCAGCTTGACCGATTCTGCCGCTCGGCAGTGCGGCTGCGGGTATCGAAAGTTGATTTAGCCAGAAGCGAATAACCTCGAGTCCGGATTCGGCGCTGGCCCTTGCACAGTTGGCATTGTGCTGGTTCTCGGCTATCTGAACGTTCGCACCTGAGATGGTCGCCATGCTGACAGCCAGTGCGGAGAATATAAGCACGAATATCATTGATATGATAAGAACAACGCCACGATGGTAGGGGAGTCTTTTTATAGTTTTCATCTTTCCCCCCGGGATAGCAACCCCCAATTAAATGCGGTTTAGGTAATTAAAGTATAGCACAGTTTTGCGTGAAGACAAGTGGATAAAGTAACTGTCCCAAAGATTGTGGGAATTTTTTCAATGCACAAATTGTTGTGGTTTTCCGACTGCCTGAACCCCAAGTTTTTGTGCCCAAAATGGCCAACCACAGAATTTGGGACAGTTACATACGCAATACTCGCGATGACGGGATGACCCATTTCGTGGGCAGGATGGGTCGTAAGCAGAGTCCGTCTGGATGGTTATGCCACTTTATACTATTTCTGAAATCTCCACATATCTATAGTCACACTCCTGGCAGATATCCAGTCCACGTGCCAGTCGAGAAACAGGCAATTGCAGCCGCTTTTATGGCGAGAACGAGCTACCCGCCGGCCTCTATATTTGTCCTGGCTGTTAGAGGTCGGCAGATGTCCGGGATTCCAGACGTCACATCGGTCGGCCCCATCATCGTCGGCGCTTGTGATTATTGGCCGCCACGCGCCATCCTCATTATCGGCAAGGTAGATAGTATATGCTCGCTGAGCACAGGTGGTCAGCCGCGTCGGCTGCACTATTTCGTGACCGACCATATCAGTGTTACTATCAAAGTCCCAGCCATTGACCACGTAGCAAACGGTTTGCTCTTTCTGTGGGTAGGTGGGGCAGCGGTATATTTTCACGGCACGGTAGTCATTACCAATCGGCTTCTGGGCCAGAAATGGCATAAATATCTGGTACCAGGCCTTTCTTGTCCCGCCTGCCGCCCCACGCGGAACATGCATATCCCATTCCTCTGCGTACAAGTTGGCGGCCAGGCCAACCTGACGCAGGTTGCTCCTGCAGACAACATCCTTTCCCTGCTCACGAGCTTTTCGCAGAGCCGGCACCATTATTGCCATAAGTATCGCAATGATGGCAATCACCACCAGAAGTTCTATCAACGTAAACCCGCCATACGTCCGGCGGATAAATCCATCTTGCCTGCGCACAATCATACTTTGCCTTTTTACTGCGATTCGTGTGTGCCCCGTTAGAAATCTTCTTGTTTGCAGGATGTTGCCCCTTTCCAGGATTTCTAACGGGGCGTGCAGTCGATGCGTATCCCTTCCAGCTTGCCGCCATCGGATTTCCGCAGACGTGCGCAGAACTCCCAGGGTAAATTGTTCTGCGTAACCTTTACCAATAGCGTGTTCCAGCCCTGATTCAGCGTAACGTTTACATTATCCGAACTGGGCGTTAAAGGGCGGGCAACATTATTGGCGTGGACAACGCTGCCGTTGAGCCATACCTTGACGCCGTCATCGCTGCCAATCTCCAGACGCCCCTGCTGCTGGTTGTCACTATGTATCCAGGTGCGCAGGTAGGCAACCCGCTGCTCGCCGCCAAATAATTTCAGCAAATCAAGCACCCACGGACGGGCCTGGTCTGTACCAGCCGGCATCAGAATCCACTTCACATCTTTAGCGGCAGTCGTTTCCGGCGGAAAAACAATATCGAACAGCTCTGAGTAGTTTTTACCCTCCTGCATATACGGGCCACAGACCTGCCAGGAGGTGATGAAGTCTTCAAACTTCTCAATAGTGTTGATAACATCCTGGGCGAGCTTTCGCAGCGAATCGTCTGTTGAACCGGCTATCACTTTCTGAAGGGCGGCCTTTGCCTGGTCAGGATAGCTGCCGCAGATACCGCCGGCAATTTTCACCACAGCCAGGGCCGCCTCGGCCTTAACCGCTTCATCATCCAGGCATCTGTGAACCAGTTGCAGCGCTTTGGGGTCGCTGACATTCGCCAAACCGGAGAGCACAAGTTTTTTCTCATCGGGACCGCGGGCGTCGCTTAGGAGCTGCGAATATATTTCCAATGTTTTCTGTGCAGAACGGTCAGCTTCGGGCAGAGCCAACAAACGCACAAGACCTCGCAGTGCCAGCAAGCGATGTGTCTGGTCTTGCGTGTTTTTGAAAATCCCCAATACAATTTCTGTGGCAGCCGCATCGGGCCAGTTGGCCAATTCGCGTATTGCCGTATCCCGCACCTGCGGGTTTGTTTCCTCCAAAGCAGCCCGCAGTGCTTCCAGTGATTTACTATTTGCGATACCACCAAGCACTCGCAGCAGAGAACATCTGACAGGCGCTCGATTTTCATCATGTAATGCTACTAATACTGCTTCAGCTCGCTTACTCTCATCAGTAATTTTGCGCGCAATTGCTATGACAGCTCTCTCAGCTTCCCTGCGGCTGGCATCAGCGGGCAAGTCCACAAGAAGTTTTACCATTGCCGGCAAATCTTTCTCATCCGCAAGCCGGCCCAAAGCCCTAAATGCTGTGGTGCAGACCTTCGCATCCGGATTTGCTGCCTCCTTCAGTAACGCCGGAACTGCAGTAACCGCATTGCGGTCAAAAAGCACTTCAATCAGGGCAGAACGAATATCCGGCTTCGAATTCTGCATAGTTTTTACTATCGCATCATCAACGGCGCTACCCCGAAGCAGCTTGAGACTGTTCAAGGCGGCGTTTTTCTCATCAGAAGCGGTACTTTTTGTAGCGGCATCCACCAGAAATCCTACAGAAGAGGCATCGCCGAGCTTTCCTACGGCCTCCAGTGCTGCCTTTCTAACATCGGCACCTGGACTTCCGGCCACCGCAGTTATTGTTCGCAAGGCAATGGGGTCGCCACGGTCGGCAAGGGCGCCAATCAGAAGCACCTGCTGGTCGGGCGGTCTTTTGGATAGTTCTGCTGCGAATAATTCGGTAACACCATCCCCTTGCATCGTCCGAACGCAGCCGACAGCGGTGGTCCTCACCAGACGGTCTTTGTCACTGAGTGCGGCGACGACTATCCCAACTACATCCCGGCCGCCGACATCGGCCAGACCCCTGATTGCAGCACCACGGATAAACGGCGGCTCGTTGGCGGCGGCCAATTCTTTATAAATAACGACCGCCTGCTCCTTTTGGCCCTCGGCTGACAGGTGCTCAGCGCATCGCAGGTATGCATCGGTTGCCGCTAATCGCAACTCCGCTCTGCCCTTCCTTGCCTTCGCCAATATCCTGCCGGCACGGTCGTCGCCGATTTTCCCCAGGGCGGCAATCGCAGCATCGGCGATTTGGTTATCACCAGCGAAGACACGCCTGCCCAGCGACTCGACGCTTTCCGCATCGCGCCTATCCCCTAAGAGATTTATAATGCGAACTTGCACTTTCGGCGGGGCCTTGTGCATCGCATCACGAAGGGCCTTTCCCGCCTCGGGGCTTGGGTTTTGGCCGATAGCATAGCAAGCCATATCCACGGTTTGCTCATCAGTCAAAAGTTTTGCCACGGCAGGCACCGAATCGGCTGTCCCGATTTGCCAGAGCTGTCTGCAAACATAAGATTTGCAATCGAGCGAGACATCAGACTCAAGCAGTTTGGCAAGCCCAAGCTCAATATGTTTACGCAACTCGGGCTGGTTCTGCGATTCACGGATAAGGTCCTCCACCGCTATCAATGGCTGTCTGTCTGCCCCACGCTGGTAGTTAACAATCGCGGACAATTTCTTGTCGATGTCTGATTTTTCGACCGCCGCCGTGGCAGTTTGACTTGTAATAAAGCCGCACAATGTTAACAGGACAAAAACGGTAAATACTTTTACACAGATTCGCATTATTCCGTCCTTTCTTTTATGTTCGGGGTTCAGATGTCGGGGTTCGGCTGACGGCCTGCTTTCTAACCCCTGAATTCCGACGTTCCTCACAGCCGCCACGGCCACCGCATTGCCCTGCCAATCATCTTGTCGGCTTGCCCGTCGCCTATGAAACGTTCCTTCTGGGGGTCCCACTTGAGGGGGCGTTCAAGCCAGTATGCAATATTGCCTAAGTGACAAACCGTCACGGACCGACAACCCGCCTCGGCGTCGCTGGCGGGTCTGCGACGAGTTTTGACGCACTCCAGGAAATTATCCTGATGATTTATGCTCTCATATAAATGAATCTCGTCAGGCCTGATTTCCTGCCTGACCAAGCTCTCCGGCATTGTTTCGAGGTGCTCGCGACTGACTTCAACGAAACCATCAGAGCCGGTAAACCGAACGCCGGGAAACGGCCGGCTGATACCGTCGCGGGTCATAATGGTGCCGCTGGCATATCTGTAAGTCAGCACCTTAAAATCTTTACCATCCGGCGGAATTATCTCCACCGGCCCGCTGTAATCCATCCCCATTCCCCACTGGGCAACATCGAACATGTGCGCCCCCCAGTTGGTCATCTCATCGCCCGAATAGTCACGATATGCCATCCAGCCGCCCGGCGCAATCTTTATTGCCGTAGAACTTATTGACAATGTCGCGGGCATTATCACGATTGTTGGCATTTACATCACAGACGGCCACAAACTGCACATACGGCTTACTCAAAAAACCGCCCCCCCTGAACCCATATCCCGCCCCCTATATGCCGCGTCCCCTGCCCACCTGCCCCGATAGCGCCCATCACAATTCGTTCACTGGGTGCAACAGAACCATCCCTGCCAAGCACCGATGATGGGATAATGTAAGGTGCTGCTGCTGCTGTGCTCACAGCAGCCATACTGTGCTTTAGAAATTGCCTTCGTGAAATCCTGCTCATACGTTCCGAATGTTCACTTCAGACCATTTTACTCGGGCTTGGCCCCCGCAACTTTCCCCTTATGGGGAAGCGGGGGTAAAAAGATAGCGTAGCCCACAGCAGCAAAATACCTAATCGACGATTAAAAGGCAAGGATTGGAAGCAAACAATAATCAACTCTCTGTTCTGCTCGTATTGGAATTTTCCAACCAGACCTCGCCATCATAGCGAAGCATAATTAAATTGTCCCTGAATCCATCGAAACGGATATTTGGTTTTTTGCCGAGCAGCTCCTGCAATATCCACTTTGGGAAGTTAGCTCCTGCCTTGATTGATAGTGGGATGCCGCCACCAAACCGTGGATTTATCTCGATGAATTTAACCCCGCCATTCTCGGTCAAAAACAACTGTAAAGTTATGACCCCCGGCCCAGCTCCAAGTGCCTCAACCAACCTTGCAGCTTCCCTCATAATGTAGGGGTGTTTTACCACCTGTCCCTTGCTTATCTCTCCAGCCCTTATCTCGATGCGTTTTCTCGGAACGACACAGCGAACTTTCATACCGAAATCAACATACACGTCACAGGTATGTTCAGCGCCCCTGATAAACTCCTGGCAGATAGCGTTTGGTATTCTTCCGGCAAAGAGCAACAGCTCTTTGCGATTGTTCACGACTGCGTTTCCTCTGCTGGCATAGCCATCCCAGGGCTTCAGAAAGCAGGGCCAAGTAAGTTTCTTTTTCGAAAGTGCGACGGCAATACTGGTAGTAACCGGAGTATCAAAGCCATTCTTGCGTAAAAACCGATATGTCTGCCTTTTGTCCTGGCAAATACCTACCACGTGCGGGGCCGAGACAAGCACATCGCAGCCCATCGCAGCGAATTCTGGCTTGTTCCTGGCCAGAATCTTCAGGTCCAAATCGACGGTAGGAACGAGCAACTTTACGCGGTTGGTTTTGACAATTGAGAGAAGCTCGCTGATGTAGCCGGGATGCGTGGTCGGCTTAACCAAAAAACGTTTATCGCACAACTGCAGGGCAGAACTTAACAAGGTGGTATCCGTGCCACAGAACAAAGCATTTATCTTCAACTGCCTGGCGGCGAGGCGAAAGCTATTGAGCAGGGAGACCCGTCTGCCAATACAAGTGAACAGAATACCAAAGGTATTCGCCCGGGCTGCTACAGATTGCGCTTTAACCATTCTTTCTCCTGCTACATCGCCGGTATTGCAAACCGGCACCTATAATAATAAACAAAGAGCGGCTAATAGTCAAGAAAAATTAGTCAGTAGTGTAATAGCCAATTATTTTGACATTTTTGGGGTTGTTTGGTTAATTAGTTAATTGGTTAATGGCTAATTCGCTAATCCACTAATTCGAGATGCCAAAAACGGCATTGAAAGGAAGTTCTGGTGCAGGTTCCACTTTTGGATTTGAAGACCCAGTATAAGACATACAAAAGAGAAGTCGTGCGGGCGATAAACGATATCTGCGAAAGCCAATCTTTTATCCTTGGGCCGGCGGTGGCGGAATTTGAGGAAAGAATCGCTACATACTGCGGCAGCAAATATGCGGTCGGGGTTTCAAGCGGAACAGATGCACTGCTTGTGGGCTTAATGGCACTGGAAATAGGACCGGATGACGAAGTTATAACGACTCCCTTTACCTTTTTTGCCACTGCAGGTTGTATCGCCAGAGTTGGTGCAAAGCCGGTTTTTGTCGATGTTGAGCCAGACTCTTACAACATCGATGTCCGCCGAATCGAAAAAAAGATAACCGAAAATACGCGGGCGATTATGCCTGTGCATCTGTTCGGGCAAGCGGCCCAAATGAAACCAATTATGGAAATTGCCAGGCAGCACCACCTTGCCGTTATCGAGGATGCTGCACAGGCAATGGGTGCAAAGCAGGACGGGGTCAAATGCGGTAATTTTGGTAATTGCGGATGCTTCTCGTTCTACCCGAGCAAGAATCTCGGCGGCTTCGGCGACGGCGGATTGGTAACGACAAATAGCAGCGTACTTGCCGAGAAAATTAAAATCCTCCGTGACCACGGTCAAAATCCGCGATATTTCTATAAAATGGTTGGCGGCAACTTCCGGCTCGATGCTATCCAGGCGGCGGTTCTTACCGTCAAACTCAAATATCTGGACAAATGGAATGAAAAACGAAGGCAAAATGCTGCTCTTTACGACTATATTTTCGCAGATTCGCCGGTCAAAGGGCCAAAAATTGATTCAAACAACATCAGCATTTACCATCAATACACCGTTACCGTGCCTAAAAGGGACGGGCTTCAGAAGTTCCTGGCTGAAAACCAGATTGGGTCAGCGGTATTTTATCCAAAGCCACTGCATCTACAGGAGTGCTTTAGGGGACTTGGGTATCGGGAAGGTGACCTGCCGGTTGCCGAGAAGCTTTGCAGGGAGGTTCTGTCACTGCCGGTTTATCCTGAACTGACAGAAGGGCAAATCGAATATGTTGGCAAAACGGCGCTCAAGTTTTATGGGTTAGATTAGTACAAACCCCGCAATAAATTGCGGGGCTAAATATCCTTGAAATTGTGGGAGGATAGAATTGCTCAAGATAAGTGAAAATCCGCCTATTATCTGGCCGGAAGAAAAAACAATACGCGACTTTACCGGCCAATGGTGGGTTGCGCATACAAAAAGCAGAAATGAGAAGGCATTAGCCCACGATTTGATTGGCAAAAGTGTCAATTACTTTCTTCCGATGACGTGGAAGGTTCATCGCAAAAGCCGCAGGACGATACGGTCGCTTCTGCCGCTGTTCAGCGGGTATTTGTTCTTTTGCGGCAAAGAGAACGCACGGATTGAGGCGCTGCGAACCAATCGTGTGGCCAATGTAATTGAAGTCAAAGACCAGCAGAAATTAGTTGACGAGTTAGTGCAAATTGAGCAAGCTCTTCGAGCGGGGGCTCCGCTGGTGCCGCATAAGTACCTCAAAGCAGGTCAGCGCTGCCGGGTCATAGCAGGACCTTTAATGGACCTGCAGGGTCTGATTGTAAGGGCAAAAAATGCTACACGCCTGGTCCTGCAGGTAGATATGTTAGGTCAGGCGGCAAGCGTGGAGATGGATATGGATATGATAGAAATCCTTGATTGAGGAGCAGCTTTGTGATTTCTTCGATACTTTAGTCCGGGCAACTGAACATAAACAACTGAACAACAGGAGATAGTCAAATGAAAATTTGCGTGGTCGGGGTTGGCTATGTGGGGCTGGTAACAGCAGCGTGTCTGGCAGAAGCAGGCAACAACGTTGTATGCGTTGATAACGATAGCGGTAAAATCGCCGGGTTAAAAAACGGAGCAGTGCCGATTTACGAGCCGGGCCTGGCTGAAATGGTCAAACACAATGAAAAACTCGGGCGGCTGCACTTTACAACCGACCTTAAATTCGGAGTGGACAACTCGCTTATTATCTTCCTTGCGGTCGGCACTCCATCAGCCCA